>ERZ747221.4538-NODE-4538-length-10018-cov-2.796198_pt1 | contig 10018 bp, 7 predicted proteins | sample MGYA00374949_ERZ747221 | MGnify/ENA primary metagenome ERZ747221 (study PRJEB28779, sample SAMN05720172) | bioreactor metagenome | isolation source: Anaerobic biogas reactor | place: USA:Washington, USA | collected 2015-08-08 ... | reverse complement strand
CGCCTTCGAGCAGGGGTTGGAGCCACTGTTCCTGCTGGGCGGGGGTGCCGAACTGGGAGAGGATCTCCATGTTGCCGGTGTCGGGGGCCGAGCAGTTGAAGACTTCCGGGGCCAGGTGCGTGCGTCCCATGATTTCGCACAGCGGCGCGTAGTCGAGGTTGCTCAGCCCGGCGCCCCCGTGCTCGGTGCCCGGCATGAACAGGTTCCACAGACCGGCGGCCTTCGCCTTCGGCTTCAGCTCCTCCACGACCGGCAGCACGTTCCAGGGGCCCTTCTCCTCGGCCTCCTTCCAGTAGCGCTCCTCGTTCGGATAGATGTGCTCGTCCATGAAGTCGAGCAACTGTTCGCGGATCTGCTGTGCCTTGGGCGACATTTCGAAGGCCATTGGAGCTCCTCGTCGGATGATCGTCCGTCAATGATAGCAAAATTGTCGGACAATTATGCGCGCAACGACTGTCCCGACCGACGGATGGCGCGAAAGTCTCGTCTTACCCGGCGGGGATCCGGGGCAGCGACCGAGCCGCTGTGTTCTCGATGTGGTGACGCGCGCGCCGCTCGGCCTTCTTCGCATCGCCGGCGAGAATGGCCTCGGTGATTTCCCGGTACTCGGCCGCCATCGCTTCGAGGTCGGACAGCGTCGAGCCCTCGTACATCTGCGAGCGAAAAAGGTGGGCGCGGGTCGACGGCATCGCACGTTTCAGTTCGACGTTGTCTGCGATGTCGAACATCGTCTGATAGAAACGCGCGCGCAGATCGAGCATGCGCCTCGGCCCTTCGGATTCGGCCGCCGAGAGCAGCGCGGCGTCGAAGCACGAGGAGTCGCGGCCGCGGGTGAGGTCGGTCACGGTCCGCCAGGCCGCGTGCATGGCGAGCGTGTCGAGGTGGTCGGCGATGGCGCGGCCGCGCTGCGGGCGGTAGAGTACCAGATAGATGTTTTGGCCAGCGCGGACGAGGCGCGCAAGGAAATGAAGCCCGATGACTGCTACATTTTGCTCAGCCATGTGCCGCTGGACGGCACAGCGGTCGCCGGCCTGCACGAGGGCGAGCGCCTGGAGCGAAAGGCGGTCAACTTCCCGGGCACGGTGTCGCTGATACTGGCCGGGCACTGGAACAACGGCCAGTGGCGCCTGCCGCTGATCGGGCCGGTGTATGTGCCAAAGGGCGATATTGGCCTGCGCGGCTGGCTGCCGGACGACCGGGAGGTATCCGGCCTGGCCATGGTCTACGCGGTGCCCGAGTACATCAGCCCGGGGCTGGGCACCTCCGGGGCCTACCCCTGGTGGATGCCCTTCCGCCTGTTTAACCGGCCGCAGCTGACGCTGATCAAGCTGACGGCCCGCATTACCTGAACTTGGGGACGACATGACGGATCGAAAGCGCTTTGTCAACCGGGAGCTCAGCTGGCTGCGGTTCAACAGCCGGGTGATGCTGGAGGCCGAGCGGCCGCACAACCCGCCACTGGAGCGGGCTAAATTTCTGTCCATCGTGTCCAGCAACCTGGATGAGTTCTTCATGGTGCGGGTGGGCAAGCTGGAGCGCAAGATCGATGCCGGCCTGCGGATCATCGATCCGGCGGGCATGACGCCGCTTCAGCAGGTGCGCGCCATCCGCCGCATGGTGTTAAAGCAGGTGGCCCGGCAGTATGCCATCTACAACGATCAGGTGATCCCGCAGCTTTCGGGGCATGGCCTGCGCATCCTTGCCCCCGATGACTTGGGGGAGGAGCAGCGCACCTGGCTGTCGGGCTACTTTGACGCCCAGGTGATGCCCGTGCTCACGCCGCGCACCATCAACCCCAGCCACCCCTTTCCGCTGCTGGCGGCCAAGCGCATCTACACCGCGGTGCTTCTTCAGTCGGACAAGGGCGGTCTGCCGCAGCTGAGCCTGGTGCCCGTGCCCGCGGCCCTCAAGCGCGTGGTGCTGCTGCCCCAGGGGGAGGGCGCGGTGTGCGGCCTGCTGCTGGAGGACCTGATCACCATGCACTTGGGCCGCCTGTTTCCCTACATGGACCCCATTGGCTCGATGCCGTTTCGCATCACGCGCAACACCGATTTTGTCATCGACATCGAGAATGTGAACAGCCTGGTGGATGAGATGCGCAAGGCCATCAAGCGGCGCAGCTACGGCAAGATCGTGCGGCTGGAGGTACCCAAGCGGCGCAATGCCCAGATCATGCGGCGGCTGCAAAAGGCGCTGGAGGCCCCCGCCCGCATTGTGCAGGAGGTGGACGGCCCGCTGGACCTGCGCTTTATGATGCGCGAGCTGCACGGCCTGCCCGGCTTTGAGGCGCTGCGCTACGAGCCCTTTAAGCCGGCCACCGACCCGCGGTTATACGCGGGGGAAAGTATCTTCCGCACCATCCGCGGGGGCGATCTGTTTTTGCACCACCCCTTCGACAGCTTCGACCCGGTGCTGCGCTTCATCCGCGAGGCGGCGGAGGACCCGCATGTGCTGGCCATCAAGCAGACGCTGTACCGCGTGTCCTCCAAGAGCACGCTGGTGCCCAGCCTGGCCCGCGCGGCGCAGCTGGGCAAGCAGGTGACCGTGCTGGTGGAGGTGCGCGCCCGCTTTGATGAGGAGAACAACATCAACTGGTGCAAGACACTGGAGGCGGCGGGCTGCCACGTGCTCTACGGTGTGCCCCGGTGGAAGACGCACTCCAAGATCACCTTGGTGGTGCGGCGCGAGCCGGACGGCCTGCGCCAGTATGTGCACATCGGCACCGGCAACTACAACGATGCCACCGCCCGGCAGTACACCGACATGGGCATTCTGACCTGTGACCGGCAGATCGGGGAGGACGCCAGCGCGTTTTTCAACATCATCACGGGGTATAACTACACGTTCCCCATGCGCGATCTGCTGGCCTCGCCCTACGCCATGAAGAGCGCCTTCATCGACCGCCTGCGCGTGGAGGCAGACAACGTCCGCCAGGGGCTGCCCGCCGGCTTTGACGCCAAGATGAACAGCCTGTCCGATCCCGAGATCATCGAGGCCATTTACACTGCGGCGGAAGAAGGGGTGCAGGTGCGGCTGCTGGTGCGCGGCATCTGTTGCCTGCGGCTGTCGCGGCACCGCAACATCGCGGTGCACTCCACCGTCGGCCGGTTTCTGGAACACTCCCGGCTGTACATCTTCCGCAATGGGGGCCTGCCCGAGGTGTTCATCTCATCGGCCGACCTGATGACCCGCAACCTGGATAAGCGGGTGGAGCTGACCGCCCCCGTAAAGGACCCGGCCATCGCCCGCCGCATCATGGGCATCTTTGAAACCCAGTGGCGCGATACCCTGCAAAGCTGGCGCCTGCGCGAAAATGACGAGTATGAGCACCTGCAGGATCAGGGGCCGGCCTTCAGCGCGCAGGAGTACTTTGTGCAGGAGGCGCGGCGCGCGGGTGAACCACAGCAAGAAACAACCATCATCGCGATTTAGGAGGACTTATGCAGATCTACAATAGCCAGAGCCGTAAAAAAGAGGAGTTTGTGCCGGTCAAGCCGGGGCATGTGGGCATCTATTCCTGCGGCCCCACGGTGTACGACTTTTTCCACATCGGCAACGCGCGGCCATTCATCATCTTTGACGTGCTTCGCCGGTATCTGGAGTACAAGGGCTATCAGGTCACTTTGGTGCAGAACTTTACGGACATTGACGACAAGATGATCCGCCGCGCGGGCGAGGAAGGCATCTCCGTCAAGGAGCTGGGCGACCGCTTCATTGCCGAGTATTACAAGGATGCAGGCGCCCTGGGCATCCGCCCGGCCACGGTGCATCCCCGCGCCACCGAGCACATCCCGCAGATTATTGCGCTGGTGCAGCAGCTGATTGACAAGGGCATGGCCTATGAAAGCAACGGCACGGTGTACTACCGCACCGCCTCCTTCCCCGAGTATGGCAAGCTCAGCGGCCAGGATGTGGACGACCTGGATGCAGGCGCCCGCGTGGACGTGGAGGACGAGAAGGAGGCCCCGGCCGACTTTGCCCTGTGGAAGGCTGAGAAGCCCGGCGAGCCCGCGTGGGACAGCCCCTGGGGCAGCGGACGGCCCGGCTGGCACATTGAGTGCAGCGCCATGAGCATGGCCTACCTGGGCGATACGCTGGACATCCACTCCGGCGGGCGGGACCTGTTGTTCCCGCACCACGAGAACGAGATTGCCCAGTCCGAGGGGGCCACCGGCCATCCCTTTGTCAAGTACTGGATGCACAACGGCTTTCTTAACATCGACAACGAAAAGATGTCCAAATCTCTGGGCAACTTCTTCACCGTGCGCGACATCCTCAAGGAGTATGATGCCGAGGACGTGCGCATGTTCATGCTGTCGGCGCAGTACCGCAGCCCGCTCAACTTCAGCCGCGACAGCATCGAGCAGGCCCGCGCCAGCCTGACGCGCCTGTATACCGCGCGGGACAACCTGCTTTTCCTCTTGCAGGCGGCACCCGAGGGCGAGCCCGGTGAGGCCGACCGCGCCTTCATCGCCGAGGTGGATGACTGCCGTAGCCGCTTTGACGCCGCCATGGATGATGACCTCAATACCGCCGAGGCCATGGGCGCGCTGTTTGACGTGGTCTACGCGGCCAACACCAGCGTACATGCCGGCACCGCCAAGGCGGCCATCCAGCACGCGCTCGATGTGCTGCACCAGCTGACGGACATCTTGGGCCTGCTGAGCAAAAAGCCCGGCGAGCTGCCTATCGAGGTGCAGGCGCTGGCCGATCAGCGCGTGGAGGCACGCAAGCAGAAGAACTGGGCTCAGTCCGACGCCCTGCGCACCCAGCTCAACGAGATGGGCTACACGGTGGAGGACACCGCCGCCGGCCAGAAGATCGTCAAAGCCTTATAACCGGTTCGCATGAGCATGCAAAAAGCCCTGCCCCGCCTGCTGTTGGCAGCCTGCGCCCTGATCGCGGCGCTCTGCCTGGCGCTGGCGGCAGGGCTTTTTGATGCGCCGCAGCGCAAGGTGATGGCGCTGGCACCAGTGCCCACCGCGGGGCAGCCGGTGGCTGTACAAGCGTCGGGCGGCATCAATATCAACACAGCCACCGAGAAGGAGTTGCAGCAGCTGCCCGGCATCGGCCCGCACCTGGCGCAGCAGATCATCCAGGCGCGGCAAAAATCCCCCTTCTTTTATCCCGAGGACCTCAAAAATGTCCCCGGCATCGGGGACAGACGGCTTACGCAGATCAGGCCGTATATTCGGTTGGATTAGACTTGGTATCAAAGAGGAAGGGCTGTGCGTGTGCACGGCCCTTCCTGGGTTTTATGATGAGAACGGTTGAACAATGCTTACAGCAGCTTGACCTCCACCTTGTGGGTGGTGCGATACTCGCTGCCCAGCAGGCCGCGCTCCTCGGTTTCCACCTCGCCGCGCTGGTTGTCGTAGGGGTCGTGGCGCACGTGCAGGCGCTCGGGCTGGAAGGCGCCCATGTACGCGTGGTTGAACACCGCACGGTAGGGGTCCAGGTTGCCAAAGTAAAACTCGCGCCTTTCGGCGTTGCCGCCGCGGCGGCCGGCGCCGCCAAAGCTGCAGTCGGCCGGCAGCCAGCCCCAGGCCTCGGTGTAGAACCAGGCCCAGTCGTGGCTGCCCTCGTCGCCGGGGGCGGCGTACAGCCCGCTTTGCCAGCGGGCGGGGATGCCCGTGATGCGGCACAGCGCGATGAACAGCAGCGCCTGGATGCCGCAGTCGCCCCGCAGGTTGACCGCCGCATACTCCGCGCCGTGCTCGATCAGCTGGTAGGGCCGCACATAGCTGTAGAGCACCCGGCCGGTGATGAAGTCGTAAAAGCGCTTGGCCTGCCGCACGGGGATCACCTCGTCGCCCACCAGCTCCTTGGCCAGGGCCGTCAGGTAGGGGGTGAAGGACAGGTGGGGCAGCTGGGGCTCCAGGTCCTCCTTGACGGGGGGCTTGGCCTGGGGATAGATGACGCGCTGGTTGTCTGTGCTCATAGGATCGCAGTAGACCAGGCGCTGCACATACCGGCTGGTGGCGGTGAAGGGCAGGTTTTCGCTGAGGTTTTCCTCAAAATAGGCGGTGCGCTGGGGCGCGCTCTCCCGCGCGATGTGGCGGGGCGTGGGCTGCACATCCTCAATCACCACATCCTGCTGCTGGGGGGCCGGGGTGGGCAGCGGCAGGTGCACGCGCCACACGCCGGGGCTAAAGGCCTCGTCCTTGATGCGCAGCGTGGTGGTCAGCTGCATCTCCATGTTGAGGTGGCCGTCCCGCTTCATGATGGCCATGGCCTCGTCCAGCAGGGGGCGGCTGGGGCTGAGGGGCTTGCCGGCGCGGGCGGCGAACTCCGGGTTGGCCTTGAGCAGGCTGGGCACGGTGTCCTCAAAGTACATGCGGCGGCCCTCGATGCGGCGGCTATCCAGCCACCCCAGGTCGCGCAGCTGGCGGAAGTCATCGTCCGAATAGTCCGGGATTTCGGCCCGGATGGCGGCTAACACCTCGGTCTCGTTGAGGGGGTAGTCGGCCGCCAGGTTGTCCAGGAACCAGCGGGCCGCCTCCAGCCGCTGGCGCAGCATAAGGGGCAGGTCCAGCGTCAGGCGGGTGTCGATCATCTCGCGGGCGATGACCCACTGGCCAGAGGCAATGTAGCTTTCGATATCCTGGGGCAGGGGTGCGCTGAGGGCTTGGAAGTTCATGGGTTATCCTCCTACCTGCTATCTATATTGGGCAGTTACTGCCACTTGTTGATCAGCTTGTTGATCTGCTCGGCCAGCTTGCGCTTCAGGCTGTTGCTGTAGCCCTGGGCGCCTTCCACCACGTTGCGCAGCCGGTCAAAGGCGCTTTGCAAGGCGGAGTCGGCCTCGGTCTGCTTGCGCTGGGCCTTGCGGGCGGCCTTGCGCTCCTTCTTGGTGACCAGAATGCGGCTGCCGGCCTCGGATTGCCGGTCGCGCAGCAGGTCCCACCCATCGCCGTTGTAGGGCACGGTGGGGGTCAGCCCAGCGGCTGTCAGGCGCTGGGCAAAGGTCTCGGCTACGCCCTCCTCGCCGTGGCAGACAAAGTAGCGCGTGGGCTTTGGCTGAAAGCTCTCCGCCCACACCTGCAGGCCGTCCGCGTCCGCATGGCCGGAGATGGCCCGCAGGGTGCGGATCTGGGCGTGCACCTCGACGTCCTCGTTGAACAGGCGCACCGTCTTGGCGCCGTCCAGCAGCGCCCGCCCCAAGGTGCCCACGCTCTGATAGCCCACAAACAATATGGTGGCATTGGGGCGCCACAGGTTGTGCTTGAGGTGGTGGCGGATGCGGCCTGCCTCCGCCATGCCCGACGCCGAAATGATGACGCAGGGGCGCTTTTCAAAGTTGATGGCCTTGGACTCATCCGCCGTGACGCCCAGCTTGAGGTCCTCAAAGCTCAGGGGATTGGCGCCGCTTTGCAGCAGGGCCTTCATTTCCTCGTCAAAGTTATTCTCCGCGCTGGTGTTGAAGATGCCGGTGGCCTTGATGGCCAGGGGGCTGTCCATATACACCGGGAAGCCCTCGTGCCCGCGCACCAGGTTCTGCTGCTTGATTTCCCGCAGGAAGTACAGCAGCTCCTGCGTGCGGCCCACGGCGAAGGAGGGGATGACCACGTTGCCGCCCCGGTCGAAGGTGGTCTGCAATACGTCCACCAGGTCGGCAATATAGTCCGGCCGTTCGCCGTGCACGCGGTCGCCGTAGGTGGATTCCATCACCACATAGTCGGCCCGGGTCAGGTAGTGCGGGTCGTTAAGGATGGGCTGGTGCAGGTTGCCGATGTCGCCGGAGAAAACCACCGCGCGGCTCTGGCCCTCCTCTGTCACGTCCAGCGTGGCTGAGGCCGAGCCCAACAGGTGGCCTGCATCGGAGAAGGTGAGGGACACATGGTCCAGGATCTGCTGCGGCCTGCCGTAGGATACGGGCACAAACAGGTTGAGCGTGCCCTCGGCGTCCTCCGTGGTATAGATGGGCTGATAGGGCTGCTCGCCCGAGCGCTGGGCCTTGCGGTTGCGCCACTCGGCCTCCTGCTCCTGGATGTGGGCCGAATCCCGCAGCATGATGTCGCACAGCGCGGCGGTGGCCGGCGTGGCAAAAATGCTGCCGCGGAAGCCATCCGCGTACAGCTTGGGCAGCATGCCGCTGTGGTCAATGTGGGCGTGGGTGAGCACCACGCAGTCCACCGCCTGGGCGGAGACGGGCAGCTCCTGATTTTCGTAGGTGTCGCCGCCCTGCTCCATGCCGCAGTCGATCAAAATGTTTTTGCCCAGCGTACGCAGCAGATAGCGGCTGCCGGTTACCTCCCGCGCCGCGCCAAGAAACATCAGGTCCATCTGTTGTCCTCCATTTCATTATCCGCCCTTGGGTCGGGCATCAGGTCAGCGCGGCGGCTTCCTCCTGCGCGGTGCCGGCTGCATACATCTGGTACAGGCGGCTATACAGGCCGCCCTTGCGCATCAGCTCGCTGTGGGTGCCATGCTCCTCCAGGCCGTTTTCGGTCAGCACCCAGATGACGTCAGCCCCCCGGATGGTGGTCAGCCGGTGGGCGATGGTCAGCGTGGTGCGCCCGCGGGTCAGCGCCTCAAGGGATTGCTGCACCAGGCGCTCGGACTCGTTGTCGAGCGCGCTGGTGGCCTCGTCCAGCAGCAAGATGGGCGGATCCTTGAGGAACACCCGCGCGATGGAGATGCGCTGCTTCTGCCCGCCGGACAGCTTGACGCCCCGCTCGCCCACATAGGTATCGTACCCATCGGGCAGCTCCTGAATAAAGTCATGCGCACCCGCGCGGCGGGCGGCGGCCTCCACCTGGGCGCGGTCGGCCCCCGGCTTGCCGTAGGCGATGTTGTCGTACACCGTGCCCGAGAACAGGTAGACATCCTGCTGCACCATGCCGATGTTGCTGCGCAGGCTTTTGAGCGTCAGCCCCTTGATGTCCTGCCCGTCGATGAGGATGCGGCCGGCGGTGACATCGTAAAAGCGGGGGATCAGGTTGCACAGCGTAGTCTTGCCCGAGCCGCTGGGCCCCACCAGCGCCACGTTCTGCCCGGCAGACACGGTGAGCGTCAGGTTGTCCAGCACCGGGCTGTCCTCGGCATCGGCGTAGTGAAAGCTGACATCGTCAAAGTGGATCTCGCCCTTCACGTCGGTCAGTTCCTGGGCGCCGGGCGTGTCGGTGATCTCCAGCGGTGCGTCCATCACCTCCTGAAAGCGCTCGATGCCCGTCATGCCACGCTGAAACTGCTCGGTAAACTCCACCAGCCGGCGGATGGCGGCCAGCAGCATGTTGACGTACAGCAGGTAGCTCAGGTATTGGCCGGCCGTGATGTGACCCTGCCCCAGGAACAGCGCGCCCACCACCACCACGATGATGTTGGTGATGCCGTCCAGCAGCCTGGTGAGCCTGATGCTCTCGTTCTGAATGATATGCAGAAACCGCTCGCGGTGCTGCCGGTTCAGCGCCGGATCGGACAGGAGGATATCGCTGAACGAGCGTATCGACGCCATCGGTGTGCGTACTTCGTGACTCACCTGACTGAGGAACTCGTCCTTCTGCATGTCGACCTCACGCAGCTGGCGGTTGGCGGATTCCAGCTTGTCGGCCGTTGCACGCAATTGCGCCGATGCGCGCTCGAGCGCCTGCGAATGTTCGATCGCCTGCTGGGTCTCGTCGGCCATCTGCATCACTTCCTCCAGCGATACCGCATCGCCAGAGACCACTTTCGACAGCATCACGTGAGCCGAGGCTGCGCCGATCGCGCCGGCAAGTACGTCGTGCGGCTGCATCGCGATTTCCCGTTTCACAACGTCTATGCTCTTCAGCATGACCGCAAAGGGCTTGAAGGGCCGGTCCTTGAACTCCCGCAGCCGGGCGACCGCCGCTTCGTTCGTGGCATCGCAGCAGAGGTGGAACCCGCCGATGCCCTTGATAGCGACGATGCCGCCGTCCCGGATGACGCTCCTCGTCTTGAACAGCGCCTCATTGCGGGAGAGCGTCTCCGCGCTCCGGTCCGGCGCACAGACCGCTGGCTCGACGGTCCCGTCGTACGCGAGGTACAGCTCCGGTCC
>ERZ747221.4520-NODE-4520-length-10054-cov-2.509973_pt1 | contig 10054 bp, 10 predicted proteins | sample MGYA00374949_ERZ747221 | MGnify/ENA primary metagenome ERZ747221 (study PRJEB28779, sample SAMN05720172) | bioreactor metagenome | isolation source: Anaerobic biogas reactor | place: USA:Washington, USA | collected 2015-08-08 ... | reverse complement strand
CCCTGACCAACGATTTGGCCCAGTCCGGAGTGCGGCCGGAAGACAGTGTTCTGGTTCACTCCTCCATGAAAGCGATTGGCGAGGTCGAAGGCCGCGCCGATACCGTCCTGGATGTCCTGATGGATTATTTTGGCCGGCGGGGGCTGCTGGTTTTTCCTACTCTGACCTGGAGCAATGTCAATGCCGCGCAGCCCCGCTTTTCCGTCCGGGAAACAGCTTCAGTGGTCGGCATCCTGCCCCAGCTCTTTCGCCAGCGCCCGGGTTCCGTCGGCGACGCTGGAGCCGAACGCGCTATCCTCGTAAATCAGCGCAATCTTGAACTCCTTGGGGTCCATCCCGAGCTTCGGCGCGACAATATCCTCAATCATCATGACCTGCGTCTCGCCCAGGTTGCGCCCGGTAATCCCAAACCTGAACAGATACTTGAAGCCGCGCTCGGTGATGTTGGTGGCGACGCCGCTGTTCTCCCACCAGACGACCTTGTGCTTTTCGGCGACCGCGCTGCCCGCATAGGCAACACCGCTTGAGTAGGAGCCCATGATGACCTTGACCTTGTCGACCGTGATCAGCCGCTCGGTCTCCGCGACCGCCGCATCCGGCGTCGGCGCGTCAACGGACACCCACTCCACAGGTTTCCCGTTGATGCCGCCCGCGGCGTTGATCTCTTCCAGCGCGATGGTCGCGCCCTTCAGCTCTTCCTGGCCCAGCTTCGCAAGCGGGCCGGTCAGCGGATAAACCAGGCCGATGCGGATGGTATCCGGCTCGCCTTCGGCGATTGCCAGCGACAGCGGGGCGGCGAGCGCCAAAACGAAAGCCATCACAATCAGAAGCAGTTTTCGGGGCATAATCCTTTTCATTTTATCTGCCTTTCATTCAGCATTTTTTGCCTGTACTGTAGAATCGTCCGATTCAAACGGGTCCTGGATGCAGCAAGAATTGCGCGACGATGGAATCGTGCTCTGGTCATCGCTCCTTTCGCTGGACACTTCCCTTTGGCATCAAGGGCATGCCAAGTGCAGGGTACACTTTGGCCTTCCTCCTCCTTTCAGCATTTTCAGAATAAAATCGGGGCTTGGTAAGCCCTACGAATTCATAACGCTTCCGCCGTTGACATCGATTGTGGCGCCGGTGATGAAGTCACTGTCCGGCGAGGCGAGAAAAAGCGCCGCCCAGGCTACGTCCTCCACGGCGCCCAAGCGCCGGAGCGGCACGTTCAGGGAGACCTTTTCGGAACCCAGGATATCGGTCATCGCGGTCTTAATCGTTCCGGGGGCGATGTTGTTGCAGTTGATGTTGTATTCCCCCACCTGTTTGGCGACCGCCTTGGTCCAGCAAATCACGCCGGCCTTCGCGACGGGGTAGGTGGCTTCCGTGTACAGCCCGCCGACCTGGCCGGCAATCGACGCCATGTTGATGATTTTCCCGGAACGCCTTGCCTTCATGATCGAAAGCACGCATTGCGTGCCGTACACCGTCCCCATCAGGTCGATGTCCAGCACTTTACGCCACTGCTCGGGGCTGATCTCCTCGACCGGGCGTGCGGGATAGGTGACCCCGGCGTTGTTGACCAGGATATCGACGGTGCCGAACCGGGAAACGCAGGTGTCCACCGCGTTTTGCACGTCGGTTTTGTTCGATACGTCGCATCGGACCGCGATGGCCTTCCGGCCGGTCTGCCGTTCGATGCCATCCGCAATCCCGGCCGCCCTTTCAAGGTCGATATCCGCCAGCACCACGTTCGCCCCTTCGGCGGCGAAGGTTTCCGCAATTTTGGCTCCGATTCCGTTCGCCGCCCCAGTGATGATTGCCACCTTGTCCTTCAGTTTCACGTCTCTTTCTCCCAGTCGCTCGTTATTCGGATTCGCAAGGAGGGGCCCCTACATGCCCAGATAGGCCTTTTTCACGTACTCGTTGTTGATGAGTTCGGAACCCTTCCCGTCCATCACGATGCTGCCGTTCTCGATGACGTAGGCGCGCTCCGCAAGCTTCAATGCGTGGTTTACATTCTGTTCCACCAAAAACACCGTGACGCCGGAATGGTTGATCGTCTTGATGGTTTCCAGCATGTCGTATACGATGACGGGCGCCAGGCCAAGCGACGGCTCGTCCAGCATCAGCAGCTTCGGCTCTGCCATCAGCCCCCGGCTGATGGCGACCATCTGCTGTTCCCCGCCGCTGAGCGAGCCGGCAAGCTGCCTTTTCCTTTCCCTCAGTCGGGGGAACAGGTCGTACATTTTTTGGAGGTTCGTTTTCGCGTTCGCGCGGGCGCTGGCCGTAAACCCGCCCATCAGCAGGTTGTCCTCCACCGACATCTGCGGGAAAAGCTTTCTTCCCTCGGGTATCTGGATGATGCCCAGCTCGACGCGCAGCTTTGCGTCGAGCTCATGGATGGGCTTGTCCTGGAACAGGATGCTGCCGCCCGTCAGATGGATCAGGCCGGAAATCGTGTTGAGCAGCGTGGATTTCCCCGCGGCATTGGCGCCGATGAGGGATACGATTTCCCCTTCCCGGATTTCCATGGAAACGTCGTTGAGCACCTGCACTTCGCCGTATCCAGCCTTGACATTCTTGATCTTAAGCATCGGCTTGATACTCCTTCCCCAGATAAGACTTGATGACGGCTGGGTTGTTTGTCACTTCCTGCGGATTCCCCTCGGCGATCTTCTCGCCGTGGTCCAGCACGATCAGGCGCTCGCAGATGCTCATGATTGCCCGCATGATATGCTCTACAACGATAATCGTGATGCCCGAGGCCTGCAATTCCCGGATGATGTTCAGGAAGGCGTCCACCTCGTTGGGCCTGAGCCCCGCCATCACCTCGTCGAGCATCAGCACCTTGGGTTCTGTCGCCAGAGCGCGGGCGAGCTCGAGCTTTTTCCGGTCTGCGATGGTCAGGCTTTTCGCAGGCTGCTGCCGCTCGGAGGTCAGGTCGAGCCGCTCGATGACCTCCTGCGCCTTCGTCCGCACGGTGTTGATGTCCGAGTACAGGTTGAACGCCCCCACCATGACGTTCTCTTCCACCGTCATCTCGCCGAAGGGCTTGACGACCTGGAACGTCCTGGCGACGCCCATGTCGCAGATTTTGTTCGGTCTCAAGTGGGAGATCAGCTTGCCCTGGAACAGCACCTTCCCGTGGGTCAGCGTATGGTATCCCGCGATCAGGTTGAACAGGGTCGTCTTTCCCGCGCCGTTTGGCCCGATCAACCCCAGGATTTCACGCTCTTCGACGTCAAAGCTGACGTTGTTGACTGCCGGCAGGCCGCCAAAGTACTTGCTGACGTTAACGACTTCGATAATCTTGCCCATCTTCAGCGAACCTCGCTTCCTGGCTTCTGCGCTTGGTTTTTCGGCAGTTTCGACAAGGCCTTCCTGTCTATTTTCTTGAACCAGCTTTCAATCGTCGGCCAAATCCCCTGGGGGATGGTCAGGATGACGAGGATCAGAATGACCGCGTAAATGATGAGGTTCAGCCCGTGCACCTTCCCGCCGAAGAACGCGCGGATGAATTGGTCCAGGGGGACAAGCAGCAAAGCGCCCAGCAGGGGGCCCCACTTGGTGCCCAGGCCTCCCACGACCGCCATGACCACCATCTGGCGGGAAATGTCGGCTGAAAAGACGCTGGACGGGTCAATGTAGAGGAGGTACTGGGCGTAAATGGAGCCGCCGAGGCTGGTAAACGCGGCGCTAATTGCCAAGCTCGTGAGCTTCGCCTTCGTCGCGTCGATGCCCAGGCTGGCCGCCGCGTCCTGGTCCTCGCGGATGGCCACCAGGTAGTAGCCCAGTTTCGATTTTTTGATGCGGTCGACGGAGAAAAGCACGATTCCGAGGAAAATCACGACAATGATGAGATAGACCCATTTTTCACGGAACAGCAGGTTGGAGAAGCTGAATTCCATCGGCACGCTGACGCCGACCGAGCCGTAGGTTAGGCCGGTCAGGTTGATGGCCATGTACCGCATGACCTCGCCGACCGCGACCGTGGAAAGCGTGAAGAAGGGGCCGCGCAGCCGGAAGCACGGGAACCCGATGATCAGGGAAGCGATGACCGCCAGGACAACCCCGCCCACGAGGCCGAGCCAGGGGGACACGCCCAGCTTGATGTTCATCAGGACGACGGCATACGCGCCAATCCCAAAGAAGGAGGAGTGCCCCAGCGAAAGCTGGCCGGCCATGCCGCCGATGATATTCCAGGAACTGGACAGGGCGGCAAAAAGCAGGATCATGATTACCATGTTCAGGATGAACTGGTTCCCCATCAGGGAGGGGATGCCCAGTGCGAGTGCAACCGCAAGGAGCAGGCCGGCAATCAGCACCTTCGCCCAGTTGTTGAAGGTGTTTTTCATCAACTGCTTCATTTTCCACCTCCAGCCGACGCTTTCCCCAGGAGGCCGTTGGGCCTGAACAGCAGCACGAGCAGGAAAATCCCCAGGTACACCGCTTCCGTATATCCTGTGGGCAGGAAAAAGCCGCTGAAGGTGCTGACCAGGCCGATGATCAATCCGCCCAGGAAGGCGCCCGCCACGCTTCCCAGCCCCCCGAGGACGACGATGACAAAGGACAGGGTGCCAAACTGCGTTCCCACGAGCGGGTACACGTTGAAGATGGGAGACAGCGAAACCCCGGCGATCCCGACGACGGCGATGCCGATTCCAAAGGCGATCATGTAGGTCTTCCGCGTATCTACGCCCATCAGCTTCGCCGCCTGGGGGCTCTGGGACGCCGCCTTGATGGACCTGCCGATCCAGGTTTTGTCCAGGATGATTTTGAGCGCAACCGCGGTCAGGAGAGCGACCCCGAAGGATATCAGCCGCGTGACGCTCAGGCGGATGTCCCCCAGACCCAGCGTCTTGATGCTGTAGGAGAGCTGAATCCCGCGGACGTCGGCTTTCCACAGCATCAGGGCGATGTTCTGGAGGAGAATCATCAAGCCCATCGTCATCAGGATCGTCAGCTGCTGCTGGCGGTGGATAATCGGATGCAGGGTGAGGCGGTAGACCAGCACGCCCACGACAAACATGGATGGGATGAGTAAAAGCAAGGATAAGTACGGATCAAATCCCAGCTTTACATTCAGCCAATATGTGAAGTACATGGAGAGCATGATATACTCGCCGTGGGCGAAGTTGATGATCTTCATGACCCCATATATCAGCGTCAGGCCGATGCTGACCAGGGCGTAAATCCCGCCGATCAGCAGGCCGTTGGCTGCAAGTTGCAGATAGATGTCCATACTTTTCCCGAACCCTCCAATCCTGTATCAGAATACTTCCGGATTGTACTGTTTGGGCAGTATTGGAGACTTCCGCCTCCAATACTGCCCGACCTTATGCCCTTTTCAGAAACGGGCCCAGTTTTATTGCCTCCAGGGAATCAGGACTTCCACGCCCGGCCAGGCGGCGTTCTCGGGCCAAATCGTCTGGGGATTGCCCTCGTACCAGACGCAGCCAAAGCTGACCGCGCGCTCGTTCTGGCCGTTCTCATCAAACTTGACGCCCCACCCCGCAGGCGTGCCGAAGAGCGGGATGTCCGTCGCGCGGGCGGCCGCGGCGACTGCGTCCGGATCGACGCTGCCGGCTCTGGCGATGACGTCAAACAGCACTTTCGCCCCCGCATAGGCGCGGATTGAATGCGCGGACCAGGGTTCTTCGTTATGGACCCTTCTGTACTCCTCGATGTAGGCGGCCAGGCCTTTCGCGGCCGCTTCGTTCGTCCTGGGCTGCGTCAGGTCGGAATGGATCAGCCCGTTGATATCGTCGCCGAGCGCGTTCTTCAGGTCCTGCACCGAGTTTGCGCCCATGACAACAGCGAGGGGCTTGAAGTTCAGTTCCTGCATCTGGCGGAACAGGAGAAGGGCGTCCGCCACATAGGTCGTCGGCGCCATCACGTCGGCTTCTGCCTGCCGCATCTTCATGATCAGCGAAGACAGGTCCGTCGCATCCTTGTTGTAGCCTTCGTCGACGACGATGTTCAGCCCGAGTTCCCCGGCGCGTTTCCGGCATCCTTCGGCAACGCTGGTGCCGTATGCGCTGTCCTCATAGATCAACGCGATTTTGAGGTCCTGGGGGGCTTTCCCGACTTTCTGAGCGACCAGGTCGTTGATGATGTCCGCCTGGGTGACGCCCAGCGCGCTGCCGGTTACGCCATACCTGAACAGATACTGGAAACCCCGCTCGGTGATGTTGGTGGCCACGCCGCTGTTCTCCCACCAGACGACCTTGTTTTTCTCGGCAACCGCGCTTCCCGCGTATGCCACGCCGCTGGAGTAGGAGCCCATGATGACCTTGACACCTTCGACGGTAATCAGGCGCTCGGTTTCCGACACGGCCGCGTCAGGCGTGGGCGCATCGGCCCGCACCCACTCCACTTTCTTTCCGTTGATGCCGCCGGCCGCATTGATTTCCGCCAGCGCGATGTCGGCACCCCGGACCTCTTCGGCGCCCAGCCTTGCGAGGGGGCCGGACAGGGGCTCAATCAGGCCGATCCTGATTACGTCCTCCTCCGCCAGGGATTGAAGCGGCATGGACAGGCCAATGAGCAGTCCCAGGCAAAGCAACAGCGCTATTCCACGTTTTTTCATATTGACGGTTTCCTTTCTTCTCGTTCGCTTTTGAAGGACCCTTCCATCGATTGGGAATTGGTGGACGAAGACTCTCACCTCCTGTCTGGTCATCGATACCGGTATCAGGTTGTGCGCCCAGGGCCGCGGGGCTACTGTTCTTTTTTCTCGTATTGCTGGGAGGTTTTCAACTGGGTGATCAGCCTTTTCTGGAAATCGTTCCTGGCTTGAACCGCTTTCTCGGGCTGGTAGCGGTAAAACCCCTCGCCGGTTTTGATGCCGAGCTTGCCCTCATCCATCAGTTTCTTGAGCGCGGGGCTGGGCACGACGTTCTGCGCCAGGTAGGGCAGGATGTTCTTCTGGGACAGGTACCAGATGTCCAGGCCGCCCATATCCGCGGCTTCCAGGATTCCCGTGGTGACGTAGCGGAAGGCCGAGCTGTACATCAAGGCTTTGTCCACGTCCTCCGGCGAGCAGACGCCGTCGTCAATCAGGGAGAAAGCCTGGCGGATCAGGCCGTGCTGCAGGCGATTGGCCACCATGCCGGGGACGTCCTTGAGCACCCTGACGGTTTTCTTCCGGATGCTGGCATACAGTTCCTCGATCTCAACGAGGATGTCCTCGGGCATGTTCCCATAGAAGGACAGTTCGACCAGCGGCATCAGGTGCGCCGGGTTATACCAGTGGCAGACCATCATCCGCTTTTTCCGCGCGGGGCTGACCTTGACGGCCATATCGTCCAGGCGGATGCTGGAGGTGTTGCTGGCCAGGACCGCGTCCGGCTTGCAGAGTTCGTCCAGCTGCTGAAACAGGCTGATTTTCTTGTCCAGGTCCTCCACAATCGCTTCCACCGCGTAGTCCGCGTCTTCCACGGCACTTTTCAAGTCCGCGTGCACCGTAATGCGGGAAAGCGCGTCCTCCACCGTCCGGGCGGGGATAAACTCCTGGGACGCCAGGAACTGCAGCTCGGACCGGATTGTCCCGAGAACGGAAGACCGGATGGGCTCGAAGGATTCGTACAGGCGCACGTTGTACCCGTGCATGGCGAAGCATTCCGCGATGCCATGCCCCATGGTTCCGGCGCCGATGACCGCAATGTTCTTCATCATGGCGTTTCGCTTCTTTTCCCGAGGCCCAGCATTTCCCTGGCCTCGGCAGGCGTAGCGGCCTGGTTTCCGAACTCTTCCACGATGCGCTTCGCGCGCGCCACAAACTGCATGTTGCTGTCGGCCAGCACGCCCTTTGTATAATAGACGTTGTCCTCCATGCCGACCCTGACGTGCCCGCCCATGGCAACGGTGGAATACAGAATCTCCATCGCGCCGGCGCCAACCCCAAAAGCGGACCAGGTGGAGCCCGGCGCCACTTCCTCCATGGTTTCCTTCATGAAGACCAGGTTTTTCGTGGAGGCGCGGATGCCGCCTGCCACCCCCATGCAAAACTGGAAGTGCAGCGGCTCATGGATAAAGCCCTTTTTGAGCAGGTAGGCGGCGTTGTAAATCATCCCGGGGTCGAACACCTCGATTTCCGGCTTGACGCCCCGCTGCTGCATCAGCGTGCCCAGTTTTTCGAGGAATTTCGGGTTATTCTCGAACACGGTCACGTTCTGCCAGTTCATCGTCCCGCAGTCATATGACGCCATCTCGGGCAGCAACTCGTAAAACGGCTTGATTCTGTCCTCTTCAAGCAGGTTGACCCCGCCGGACGTGGTCAGGTTCAGGATGATGTCGCAATCCTTCTTCTCCCGGATCCGCTCCACCGTCTCCTTGAACTTATCGAACTCCATCGCGGCCTTGCCTTCGTCGTTCCTGCAATGGATGTGGGCTACGGCGGCGCCTTCCTGCCAGCAATGGTAGACCTCCTCGGCGATTTCACGCGGCTCGATCGGGACGTGGGGCGTGTTTTCCTTGGTCGGCCAGGCGCCCGTGGTGGCTACGGTGATGATTGTTTTTGGCATATTTCCTCCTTCTTGTCCTGAAAAGGTGTCGCTTGATGACAAACTGCCCAGAGCGCGCGGGTTTATCGGCGGCTATTGACCTTTCATCCGTAAGATATGACCGGGAATTTTCAGCTCCGCCCCGGTCGCCTGCACGACGTCTTCCACAGAATAAGCCGGGTAGATTTCCGTCAGGACAAACCCCTGCGGGCTGACCTCGATGACACCCATCTCCGTAACGATCATGTCCACCGCCTCGACCGCGGTCAGGGCGTCGGTGATCGGCAGGCCGGGATCCCCGGCGATCAGGGTGGAGTTCGCCCGGCCCGTCCAGCCCAGCCCGGCGCGGATCAGCCAGCCGCCGAGCACCAGCAGCACCACGCCGAGGATGCCCGCGGCGATCGGCACCACCCGGGTGGTCACCACCACCGGCCACGCCCGGCCGGCGGCGTCGGCGGCCCCACCGTCCTCTCGCGGCGTCCCGGCGTCGAGCGCGGTGTACTCGGCGCCGCGCAGCCAGCCGTCGGGGGCGACGTTGCGGGCCCCGTCGATGCGGACGACGGCCGCCAGCGCGATCGCGGCGGCGAGGTCGTCGACGTGGAGGAACTGGGCCGGGGGGTCGCCCTCGATGTCGGCGACCCGCCGGGCGGCGTGGAGAGCGCGGGCGAGCCCGTCGGATGCGGCGTCACCGCCGACGACCGGCACCGGCCGCAGCACGGTCGCCGTCTTCCCCGGATGGGCTTGACGCCACTCGGCGACCCGTCGCTCGATCTCCGCCCGCTGGACCGCCAGCGCCAGCTCCGGCACCGGGCGCAGGGTCGCGTCCTCGGTGAGCGGCATCGCGTTGTTGGCCCACGCGCCGTACACGGTGGCCGACGACAGGACGACGACGTGGGCGGCGTCGACGTCGCCGGCCGCGTCGAGCACCCGCTGGGCGATCGCCACGTCGGCGGACGCGGCGGCGGAGGCCTCGTCGAGCGCCGCGCCGGACGGCGTGCCGACGTGGACGACCACCTCCGCCCCCTCGAACAGCGGCTTGAGGTCCGCGGTCGCGAGGTCGACCGACCGGCCGCCCGCGCCGCCTCCCGCGCCGAGGGCGACGACGGGACCGGCCTCGCGCAGGCGGGCCACGACCTCGCGGCCCAGCGCGGTGTCGGCGCCGGTCACCACCACCGGAGGCCCGGCCGCGCGGGGCTCGTCGTCGGGTCGGGGGCCGCGGAGGGGATCGGTCGCCACCGGCATACGATGCCGTCGTGCGCCCCCGACCGCCACATCGACCCGGCCGCCGGTCGCCATGAGCGGCCCCGACCCCTTCGGCGGGGTGCCGTTCCTCGGCGACCTGGCGAAGATGATCGGCCGCCAGGGCCCGATCGCGTGGGACGCCGCCCGCCAGATCGCCTACACGCTGGCCACCGAGGGCGAGACCGAGGCGAACGTCGACCCCGTCGGGCGCATCCAGCTCGAGCAGCTCGCCCGGGTCGCCGAGCTCCAGGTCGCCAACGCCGGGGGCCTCGACCCCGCCCACGGCGGTCCCGGCATCACCATCGTGCCGGTCACCCGCA
>ERZ747221.4510-NODE-4510-length-10072-cov-2.854227_pt1 | contig 10072 bp, 10 predicted proteins | sample MGYA00374949_ERZ747221 | MGnify/ENA primary metagenome ERZ747221 (study PRJEB28779, sample SAMN05720172) | bioreactor metagenome | isolation source: Anaerobic biogas reactor | place: USA:Washington, USA | collected 2015-08-08 ... | reverse complement strand
CTTCCAGGGGCGGCGAGCCCGCACGCAGTAGGTGCGCTCTGTGCTGACGCCTTCGACGGCCGCCAGACGCAACGCCTCACGCTCGATGGCCTCGATTTCGCTGGGCACCTCGACCACCGGGCTCAAAGAGACAATGCCAGGGGTGCAAGACAACGGCTCGAGAGCAGGCTCTACCTGCTCTGTGCGCACCAGAATGCGCTGCCCCTGTGAGGACACCTCGGCATCGATACCGTGAGCGCGCAGGGCCGCGCGGATGTTGCGCCGCAGGCGGCTCACGAATAGATGCCTGTTGCCCCCTTTGATGGCGATTTCACCGTAGCGAACTAGGATCAGCCCCACCCCTGACTCCTTGCAGTGACGCGATGTGAAGGTTAATTATACCTTCGGTCCCCGAGGCGTCAACCGTCTGCCGGTCACGGCATTGGCCAGTGTCCTCACCGTGGTCTAGACTGTGCCGAGAGATGGCGCACGCACACCCCCAGGGAAGCAGCACAGTGCTGCTGGCGCGGCGTGGGATTGCAGGCGATGGCGCCTGCCAGTGACTTGCAGGCGTCGCGCTGGCGATTATACTTGAGTAAAGACGTCATCAACAGTGTGCATGAGGAATACCGATGTACTGGCCTTACTTCAACCCGACCTACTTTATGTTTGCACTGCCCGCACTGCTGCTGGGCCTATGGGCACAGTGGAAGGTGCGGTCGGCCTATGGCAAGTATGCGCGTGTCGCCAACCGCAGTGGGCTGGCCGGCTTTGAGGTGGCGCAGCGCCTGCTGGCGAGCAACGGCCTGACGGATGTCAGCCTGAACGAGACGCGTGGCGAGCTGACCGATCACTATGACCCCCGTCAACGCGCTCTACATCTCTCTACGGGCGTGGGGCGCACCGCCTCGGTGGCCTCGATGGGCATCGTGGCCCACGAGGTGGGCCATGCCCTGCAGCATCACAGCCACTATATGCCACTCAAGCTGCGCTCGGCGCTGGTGCCTGTGGTGCAAATCGGCACCTGGTTGGGGCCGATCGTCTTCATGCTGGGGATGGTCCTATCTGTCTATGATCTCTCAGTGATCGGTGTGGTGCTCTTTGCGGGCACGCTGCTCTTTTCACTGGTAACGCTACCTGTCGAACTGGACGCCAGCCGCCGTGCCATGGTCATGCTCGAGAGGTCTGGCCTGGTAAGCCCCATCGAGCAGCAAGGTGCCCGCGCTGTGCTCAACGCCGCCGCGCTCACTTACGTGGCCGCTGTGATCCAGTCGCTTTCCACGCTGTTGTACTATGTGTTCTTGCTGGGGGGCTCGCGGCGCAGACGCTAACGGAAAGGCCAACATGACCTCTACGAACGACGCCATCGACCTGCTCAACCTCTCGTTCGACGAGTTTGTAGCCCTCGTGGTCAGCTGGGAGCAACCGCGCTTTCGTGCTGCACAGATCTGGCGCTGGGTCTACCATACGCTCACGGCCGACTTTGGCGAGATGGTCAACCTGCCGGCGGCGTTGCGGGCGCAACTGGCCGAACACACCTATGTGGGCCGGCTTGAGCCCGTCGATGTGGCCGTCTCGGACGATGGCCTCACCGAGAAGACCGTCTTTCGGACGCGCGATGGCCACTATATCGAGACGGTGCTGATGCGCTACACCAACCGCAACACGCTGTGCCTATCGAGCCAGATCGGCTGCGCGTTGGGGTGCGTGTTCTGCTCTACAGGGCAGAGCGGCTTTGCGCGCGACCTGTCAGCGGGCGAGATATCGGCACAGGTGCTGCACTATGCGCAAAAGCTGGCCCAGCAGAACGCTCACGTCACCAACGTGGTGTTCATGGGCATGGGCGAACCAATGCTCAACGACGAGGCCGTGTGGCGCGCCATCGCGAACCTGAACGACCGTGAGGGCCTGGCACTGGGCGCAAGGCGCTTTACCATCTCGACGGCGGGCATCGTCCCTGGCATCGAGCGCATGGCGCGCGAGGCGATGGAGGTAGGGCTGGCGGTGTCGCTGCACGCACCCGACAACGCCCTGCGTAACCGCATTGTGCCCATCAACCGACGCTATGCCATTGAGCGTCTGCTCGAGGCTTGCCGACGCTACATCGAGCGCACCGGCCGCCGCGTCACCTTTGAGTACATTCTCATGGATGGCATCAACGATAGCGACGAACACGCCCGCCGCACCGCAGAGCTGCTCCGTAATCTGCTATGCCACGTCAACCTGATTCCGCTGAACCCTAGCCCGGCCTGCCCCTTTAGGCCCTCGCCGCGAGAGCGCGTCATGCGCTTTCAGGAGATCCTGGTGAACGGGCGCATCCAAACCACATTGCGCGCCAGTCGGGGCCTCGAGATCGAGGCAGGCTGCGGCCAGCTGCGCGAGCGCTATGCCAAGCGCTCGGCTGAGGCGGGCCAGCATGGCTGAGCGGGTGTTGATAGCGCCGTCAATTCTGGCAGCAGATTTCGCGCGACTGGGCGAACAGGTGCGACAAGCCGAGGCCGCGGGGGCGGACCTGATCCACGTGGATGTGATGGATGGGCGCTATGTGCCCAATATCAGCGTGGGGCCGCTGGTAGTGCGTGCCCTCCGGCCCGTGACTGGCCTGCCACTAGACGTCCACCTGATGATCGTCGAGCCAGAGCGGTATGTCGAGGCCTTTGCGGCCGCGGGCGCCAGCTACATCACAGTACACGTTGAGGCGTGCCAGCATCTGGACCGCACACTGGCGCTGATCCGCGAGGCCGGCGTGCACCCTGGCGTGACGCTCAACCCGGCCACGCCCGTGAGCCTGCTCGAGCACGCTCTGCCGCTCGTCGATATGGTGCTGGTGATGACGGTAAACCCTGGTTTTGGAGGTCAAGAGCTCTTGCCCTATGCCCTGCGCAAGATCAGCACCATCCGCCTGCGGCTGGCCGAATGCGGCAACGAGCACTGTCTCATCGAGGTCGATGGGGGCATCTCACCGGCCACGCTGGGGCCGGCCGTGCAGGCCGGAGCGAACGTGCTGGTGATGGGGTCAGCGATCTTTGGCCACCCCGACGGAGTGGTGCAAGCGATGGCCGCGAGCCGCAGCGCAATAAAAGAGGCCAGCCGTTAGTGGCTGGCCTTGTGGTGACCGATCGCGTGAGGTTACTTGGTGCGGTTGAGCGTGCGCAGGCAACGGGTGCAGATGTTCACCTTGCGTGGATGCCCGTCAACGACCAGGGTCACCTTCTGGATATTGGGCGACCATTGACGATTGGTTGCCACCTTTGAGTGGCTCACATTGTGACCAAACTGCGGCCCCTTGCCGCACACTTCACAGCTCGCCATCATCAACCTCCATCGCACAGGCTGTGAGCCCGTGATTTGCGTCCAGACCGACGATCATAGTACCATGATCCAGTTGCCGGTGCAAACTGGTGAGAGGAGCGTTGCGATGACACCAGGATCGGTATTGTGAAGAGTTGAAGTGTCGCCGCGTGCCATCGCCAGCCTTGCCAGCGATGCGGTGCTGCGTTGTTATGGCGTGGTAGGCATGGCCGCCAGTACGGTGCGCGATGGCATCGCCGAGGTGTTGCAGGTGGAGAACAGCCACCGCGGCGTGCAGGTGAACGCCAAGGATGGCCAGGTGACGGTTGATCTGTATGTGGTGATCGAGTACGGCATCCGTATCTCTGAGGTCGCCCAAAACGTTATGGATAGCGTCAAGTTCACGGTAGAACGGGCCCTGGGCATGCCGGTGGCCGAGGTCAATGTGCACGTCCAGGGCGTGCGCATCAGCCCCGAGCAGTAGGCCAGGGTCCAATCGCCAGTTCTGGAGGTCCTTTTGCGTGATGACACAGGCAGCCATGCCATCTGAGGCACAGTCGGCCGAGCCAGGCACTAACGATGGCGAGCATCAGCAGATAGTCGATAGCCAGGGATTGTGGGGAGCGCTCTGCGCGGCCAGAGACTGGCTCGAGCTACACCGCGATGGCGTCAACGCTTTGAACGTGTTCCCCGTGCCCGATGGCGACACCGGCACCAACATGTCGTTGACCATACGCGCCGCGTTGGATGAGATCGGCGATCGGGTGCTGCCCAACGCGTCAGACCTGGCTCGCGTCGTCAGCCAGGGAGCGCTGATGGGGGCGCGCGGCAACTCGGGGGTGATTCTGTCGCAGATTCTGCGCGGCTTTGGTCATGGCGTCGACGGCAAGGCAACACTCACCGCGCTCGACCTGGCCCATGCCCTCAAAGAGGCAGCCGCCACGGCCTACAAGGGTGTGATGCGCCCCGTTGAGGGCACGATGCTCACCGTTATCCGCGAGGCTGCCGAGGCCGCTGACATGGCCGCCGTGGGCGGCGCCAACGTGACCCAGGTGCTTGAACATGCGCTAGAGCAGGCGCGCATCTCTCTGGCGCGCACGCCCGAGCTCTTGCCGGTCCTCAAGACGGCCGGCGTGGTAGATGCTGGCGGCCAGGGACTGGTCTATCTACTCGAAGGCGCCCTAAAGTATGAGCGTGGGGAGCGTGTAGACGTGGCACAAACGCAGACAGACACCGAGCACGCCCATGCCGAACTGCTAGACAGCGAATACAACTATGACACCCAGTTCATTGTCCAGGGCAAGGGGCTCGACGTGGTTGTCATTCGCGACCACATTGCCACCATGGGCGATTCGGTGCTGGTGGTGGGCGATGAAGAGACCGTTAAGGTGCATGTCCACTGCGATCACCCCGGCGAGGCGCTCGAATACGGCATCACCCTGGGGCACGTCACCGCGGTGATCATTGAGAATATGCAGCTGCAGTACGAAGAGTTTATGCGCTCCCAGCAGGCCCCTCTGGGGCTGGCACAGGTGGCGGGTTCGACGCTAGCCGAGGAGACGGGCGACATCAGCATCGTGGCGGTGGCGGCTGGCGACGGGCTCAAGCGCGTCTTTGAGGGCCTGGGTGCCTCTTTTGTCGTACCTGGCGGGCAGACCATGAACCCCAGCACGCAAGACCTGCTCTTGGCCATCCAGCAGGCGCCCAAGGAACAGGTGATCCTGCTGCCGAACAACAAGAACATCATCCTGGCGGCGCAGCAGGCCAAGGCGCTCTCGAGCAAGAGAGTCGAAGTGATCACCACCCGCAGCGTGCCGCAGGGCATTGCCGCGCTGCTGGCTTACAACTATCAGGAAGGCATCGACGAGAACGTCGCCTCGATGGCCGAGGCCTGCACAGCCGTGCAGACCATCGAGATCACGCGCGCTGTGCGCTCGGTCAAGATCAACGGGCTGTCGGTCAATGAGGGGCAGTTCATCGGCCTGTGGGATGGCGACCTGATCACCGCCGATGAGTCTGCATTGGCGGTCTCGCTTACCCTGCTCGACCGCATCGGGGTCGACGCGCTAGAGATCGTCACCATATACTATGGCGAGCAGGTGACGGCCATAGAGGCCGAGGCGTTGGCCGAGGCCATCCGTTCGGCCTATGACCATCTCGAGATCGAGATCGTCGAGGGCGGGCAGCCGCACTATCACTATATCGTTTCGGCAGAATGAGAGGTGGGGCCTGATGGCGAACGCACGCATCGTGACCGACAGCTCGTGCGAGTTACCGCCGGACATCTCTGACCAACTACAGATCACTGTGCTGCCCTGGCGCGTTCGGGTGGGTGCACAGATGCACGGTGATAGCGCTGCCCTGCGCACCGCAGAGCACTATCGTGAGATGATAGATGGCAAGTTGCTGCCTAGCGCCGCACCGCCTACAGCGGCCGAGTTCAGCCGTGTCTTTGAAGCACTCACCAGCGAGACCGATCAGATCATCGTGGTGGCTCCCTCGGCCAAGCTGGCGCGCATCGTCGCAGCCGCTCAACAGGCGAGGCAGGCGTTTCTCGGGCGGTGCGTCATTCAGGTGCTCGACTCGACCTTTATCGGGCGCACCATGGGCATTCTGGTCGAGCAGGCCGCCCTGCTGGCGCAACAAGGTGCCACCGCCAACGAGATTGTACGACAAACCAGCGGCCTGATTCCTCGCTCGTATCTGGCCATCTACACCGACTCGCTGACCACGATGGCGCAAAAGGGGCTCGTAGACGATCGAGACGAAGAGGTGCGTGGCACGCCCAGCTACCGCCCGCTGCTGCTGGTTGAGGACGGGCAGGTGGTACCGCTGCAGCGCTCGCGCAAGCGTGGCGCGCCTTCAGAGCGGATCATCGAGTTCATCGGCGAGTTTCGCTCGCTGAGTCAGCTCTATTACCTGCACAACGGGCAAAGCAGCCTGATGGACGAGATCAAGGCCGCCATGGCCGAGGCTCGACCAGACCAGCCCTACCAAGAACATATCTATGGCCCTGTCTTTGCCTCGCTGATGGGCGTGCGCGCTTTTGGCGTGGCAGCTTTTGAGGCCTAACGAAACGCGAGGCGAATCGCTTATGTCTACTGCTATGGACAAGCTTCGGCGCATACTCGTGCTCGAGCGTGAGCAGAGCTGCCGAGACCGCGCCGTGATCGGCGGCCTAGAGCGCTTTCTCAAGTTCTGGCAGAAAGAGGCGCGTGAGCAAGAGGGAGAGGTCACCAGCGGGCTGACTGTTGACGAAATCCTCGGTCGCCTGGCCGGCTATGCCGAACTCTCTGTCGCAGAGCGGCGCCCCCTGGTCGAGGAGCTGGTGGTGGCCCTGGCGCGCGTGCGTTCTACCCCACAGCCAGATGATGAACCCGTTGCCAGCATCGACGCCGTAGCGGCCTCACCCGAGACCGACCAAAGAGTCGACCCCGAGCCGCTCGCACCAGACGCCCCAGCGCAGGCCGAGCAGCAAGCGACGCCGCCCGCTCCGCCCCAAGAGCCTCTGGCGCCCCGCACGTCGGCAGCGCCCAAGGCAGCGCCGCAGCAACCGGTTGCTGCGGCAGGCCATGTGCTCGATCTCAACGCATCGGTGACCAAACTCAAGGGCATCGGCACAGCCGGCGAGCGCCGCCTGGCGCCGCTGGGCATTGCTACCGTGCGCGATCTGATCTATCACTTCCCACGGCGTTATGACGACTATGCTCAGCTGGCGCGCATCAACCAGCTCGAGTTAGGCCAGCTGGTCACCATCGCTGGCATTGTAGTGCGCAGCACCGTCCGCCGCACACGCAACAACATGACCATCTTTTCGGCGGTCTTGCGAGATTCGACCGGACAGATCGAGGCCGTGTGGTACAACCAGCCCTACCTTGGCCAGCAGATACGTGAGGGCTCTGCGCTGGTGCTGAGCGGCCGTGTCGATCAATACCTGGGGCGGCTCCTGTTCAAGTCGCCCGAGTGGGAGTTGGCGCGACAGGAGCTGTTGAACACCGGACGCATGGTGCCGGTCTATCCGCTGACAGAGGGAGTGAGCCAGCGCTGGCTGCGGCGCATCATCAAACGAACCATCGATGATCTGGCCCCGCGCCTGCTCGACCCGGTGCCCGCCGACGTGTTGCACGAGGCCGACTTGGTGCCCCTGAGCCGCGCCATCGATCAGGTGCACTTTCCTGACGATGCCGAGTCGCTGCTGCGAGCGAGGCAACGCCTGGCCTTTGACGAGTTCCTACTGCTGCAGCTCGGCGTGTTGGGGCGCCGGCAGCAGCTCGAGACGCTGCGAGGCCTGGCCCTCGAGGCGCCTGCTGAGCGCCTTACGGCGTTTAGGGACAGTCTGCCCTTTGCCCTCACGGCAGCGCAAGACCGCGCCATCGCGGCCATCACCCAAGACATGCAGCGCCCGGCCCCCATGCGCCGTCTACTACAAGGCGATGTGGGTTCGGGCAAGACGGTAGTGGCCCTGGCAGCGCTGCTCATGTCGGCTTACAACGGCCTGCAGGCCGCCCTGCTGGCGCCCACCTCGATTTTGGCTGAGCAACACATGCGCACCATCAGTCGCCTGCTGACGCCCTTTCCCGAGGTGCAAGTGCGGCTGTTGACCGGTAGCATGCCCGAAGGCGACAAACAGCGCATCCGAGACGAGATCGCGTTGGGACGGGTGCATCTGGTGGTGGGCACGCACGCCGTCATCCAAGAGTCGGTCAGCTTTCGACAGCTCGGCCTGGTGATCGTCGACGAGCAGCATCGCTTTGGCGTGGAGCAGCGCGCAGCCTTGCTGTCACGCAGCACGCCGAGCCCACACATGCTGGTGATGAGCGCCACGCCCATCCCCCGGACGCTGGCCCTGACCCTCTACGGCGATCTCGATCTGTCAGTCTTGGACGAGTTGCCGCCCGGCCGCCAGGAGATCGCTACGGCCGTGCGCGGCGAGAGCTCGCGAGAACGCATCTATACGTTCATGCGCGGGCAGGTGGCCGAAGGCCGGCAGGGGTTTGTCATCTGCCCTCTGGTCGAAGAGTCTGACGCTGTTGAAGCGCGATCGGCCATCGCCGAGGCCAAGCATCTGCAAGAAGAGATCTTTCCCGATCTCCACATCGGGCTCTTGCACGGTCAGCTCTCGGCCGAGGCCAAAGATGAGGTGATGACGGCCTTTGCCAGCGGCGAGGTCGACATACTCGTGTCCACGTCAGTCGTCGAGGTGGGCATCGACGTGCCCAACGCGACATTCATCCTTATCGAGAGCGCCGATCGCTTTGGCCTGGCCCAGCTACACCAGTTTCGTGGACGCGTGGGTCGCGGTGAACACCGCTCTTACTGCATCTTGATGGCAGAGGACGCCAGCGAGCTGAGCATGCAACGCCTGGCCGCCATGGAGGCCACCAACGATGGCTTTGCCCTGGCCGAGAAAGACCTGGAGCTGCGTGGGCCTGGCGACTTTTTCGGGGTGCGGCAGAGTGGCATGCCCGAACTCCGTGTGGCCGATCTGGGCGACGCAGCCACGCTCGAAAAGGCGCGTGTGCAGGCCCAACGCCTCTTTGCACAAGACGCAAACCTGCAGCAGCCCGAACACATCATGCTGGCTGAGGCAGTGCGACGCTTCTGGGGCTCGCTAAACCTGACCTGAGGAGAACACCTCTGTGAACACGGCCGTCTATCCAGGCACCTTTGACCCTGTACACAACGGACACATCGACATCGCCCGGCGGGCCGCTGGTATCTTTGACAGGGTCATCGTGGCCGTTTATGATCTTCCGCAGAAGAGCCTGCTATTCAACACCCAGGAGCGGGTGGCGATGGTGCGCGAGGTGTTGGCCGATGTGTCCAACATCGAGGTGTCTAGCTACAGCGGGCTAACGGTCGATTTCTGCCGTGAGCGAGGCGCCCACACCGTGGTGCGCGGCCTGCGGGTGATCTCGGACTTTGAGCGGGAATACCAGATGTCGCTCACCACGCGCGAGCTGGCCCCCGAGATCGATATGGTCTGTTTGATGACCAGCCTGCAGTACGCCTTTCTCAGCTCGACCATTGTCAAAGAAGTCGCTCTGGCGGGCGGCAGTGTGAGCCAGTTCGTCCCCGAACCGGTGAGCGCAGCGTTGCGCGCCAGGCTCACACACCACACGCCCTGACACAGCTGGCGGTGGCCGATACAAGGGGGTGGCGACATCGATATACGAGAGCTGGTTGACCGTTTGGATGAGATTATTGAGAGAGGGCGGCGCATCCCCCTGGCCGACCGCATGTTGGTCGAACGCAATGCCGTGCTCAACATCATCGATCAAATGCGCATCGCGATTCCCCAGGAGATTCAACGTGCCGCAGAGCTGGAGCGCGAGCGCGACCGCGTGCTCGATTTGGCCACAGCCGAAGCTGAAGAGATCGTCGCCAAGGCCCAGTCGCAGGCAGCCAGGCTGATCAGCGAAAGCAGTGTCCTGCGCGAGGCCGAGGCGCAAGCGACGGCCCTGGTGACCAGCGCCGAGGCCGAGGCCGAAGCGGCCCAGGCCGCGCGCGAATCGGCCGAGAAGGCCCGCTACTGCGGCGAGCTGCAGGAACAGCGCCGGACGCTCGCGAGCGGGGCCCGGATCGTCACCGTCGGGGCGGACGGCGAGCGGCGCTACCTCGACGATGCGGCGCGCAAGCTGCGCCTCGAGGAAAACGCCCGGGCGATCGCCAGCGGTTGCCAGGGCTAGGATTCCGGACCGCCCCGGGGCTCCCCCGGTCCCTCCCCTGGTCCCCTTTCCCGTTCAGGCGCCCGTGCGCCCCCGGGTCCACTTGTCCGGGCCGCCCTGCCCGCGCCTGGCCC
>ERZ747221.4501-NODE-4501-length-10092-cov-2.819870_pt1 | contig 10092 bp, 9 predicted proteins | sample MGYA00374949_ERZ747221 | MGnify/ENA primary metagenome ERZ747221 (study PRJEB28779, sample SAMN05720172) | bioreactor metagenome | isolation source: Anaerobic biogas reactor | place: USA:Washington, USA | collected 2015-08-08 ... | reverse complement strand
CGGAGTGGGAGGGATTCGAACCCTCGAGACGAGTTACCCCCGCCTACACGATTTCCAGTCGTGCTCCTTAAGCCAGCTCGGACACCACTCCGCGCGGTGCATCGGTCTTAGGGCAGGGCGCGATTATAGCCCAAGAGGTGGCCTGCAAACGCCCGTCACGGCCATGTTGGCTGTCCCCCGACGACGATCGTCCAGATGATGAGGGCGATGCCGGCAAGGAGCGCTCCGGGGATCATGAACGCGGCGATGGGATCGCGGGTCACCTCGTAGGGGGGCATGTTCCACAGACTCACCGCGCTTAGGATGGCGCTTGCGACTATGGCGAAGATGATCTGGCCCGCGCCGACGCCCAGGTAGATGATCGCCACGCCGTACGTGGCCAGCGAACCGAGCACGAAGACCAGCCGTTCCGGCCCCGAAAGCCGTTGGCCGGCGCCCTGGCCGCCGATGAGCACGGCCGCACTAGCGAGGAACAGACCGATGGCCAGAAGTAGATAGCCTGCTTCGCCATCGAGGAAGGCTATCTTCGCGGCGAACTCGCCTTCGGTGAAGATGGCCGGCATGGCTTTGTGGATGGCATGGGCGGTCAGATGCAGCCCATGGCCGATCAAGGCGATGGCGAGACCCAGCCAGAAGGTCCAGGCCACCGGGCTGGAGATGGCCGTGTAGACATTCAGCGTCCCTCGGGGGCTCTGACTGACCACGAGGAAGAGGCGGGCGAAGGCGAATGCGGCGAAAGCCGGTATCAGCACGAGGAAGACGAGATCCACCACGGGCATCGCCCACGACCCCGCGGGCGCCGTCGCCCCGGCTCTCAGACTCTGATATAGCTCCCAGGCCACCAGCGCTATCAGCAGCCAGAAGACGCTCCGGGCAACGGGGGCCGTCACTCTCACCTGGCTCGCGGTTGCTCTCACCGAGTCTTCAGCCCTTCGTGGTCGATTGTCGGAAGCTGCGCCGCCGCCGCCATTCTATCGCGACCGGCGGACAGAGGGGCGGCGGTGATCCGCGGACTCACACTATGAAGGGCAGGAGGGCCTTGCGCCTCGGCGGGTAGTCCGGGAAGTTCTCCCTATACCAGCGGTGGGTCTTGAGCGCCCGCGGGGCCAGGTTGGCGAACGTCCACACGAAGAAGGCCAGAGGGCCGAGACCCCAGCAGGCGAGGGCCCATCCTCCCCACTCCATCATCTCGCCGAGGTAGTTCGGGCAACTGACGAGTCTGTAGCCGCCGCCGTGAGGGATCCTGTACCCGGTCTCGCCCGGGGCGCGGAGCCCGATGAGGACGCGGTCTGAATGCTGGTTGAGAGCGTAGCCCGACCAGAAGAGAATCGCTCCCATGACGAAACGGGGGTCGTAGAACCAGGAGGCCTCCAGTTCGGGCCCCAGCGTGAAGAGGTAGCGCCCGTTCAAGTAGCCGTTACCGATGTTGAAAGCCGCCCCCATGGCGATGACCGACACGGTGATGCTGGGCCGGCTGCTGTGGAGACGGAAAGGGTAGATGAGCGAACGGTGCGCGTAGTGGGCGATCCAGAAGACCAGCAGCACCAGGCAGACGGGGTTGGTCACGCGGTCGCTGCTCCCGAACAGGACCAGGAACGTGATGAGCACAGGCGTCTCCATGAGGACCCAGCCCCAGCGGGCGCTGATGCGGGGCCCCCATCCGCTGCGGGTGAACCGTCCATAGGGAGCGGTGACGAAGAACAGCGCCACGAAGGTGATCACGGCAAGGGTCATCCAGGCGATGACCAGCCAGTGGTAGAAGGTCGCTTCGTCCATTCCAAGACTTATACCATCTCGCGGAGCCGGGCGCACGACGGCTGACGCCGCCGGACCCGCGACGCGCGGCACACACGTGCGCGCACTCCTATGGCCGGAGCTTGGCGGCTCCAGGCACCCGCGTGTAACCTGACGGCGTGGAGCAGATCATCACCGTCATCCTGCCGACCGTCTTCGCCATCGCCCTCGGCTACTTGTTGAACAGGTGGGGAAGACGCGATGTGGGGACCCTCATCGACGTGGCCATGTTCGTCACGACGCCCTGTCTGGTGCTCCACTCTCTCTATCAGAACCCCATCGTGATTGGAGACGCTCTTCGCGGTTGGGCGGCGGCCCTGCTTCTCATCGCCGGGACATTCGTCATCGCCTGGCTGGTCTTCGGCATCCGGCGCAAGGGGAGCTCAGCCCTGTATCTCCCCATCATGTTCCAGAACACCATCAACATCCCCCTGCCCATCATCTACCTCGGTTTCGGCGACCAGGGCGTCGCGCTGACGGTGCTCTTCTTCATCCCGAACCTTCTCCTCGTCTACTCGCTCGGTATCTACATGGCCTCGGGTCACAAGGCTCTCAGGCAGGGTGTGGGAGCGGTGTTCAGGACGCCGCTCATCTATGCGGCCATCCTGGGGCTCATACTGAACCTGACGGGCGCCGCGGTCCCGGAGGCGGTGACCAACTCCCTCAGGTTCGTGGGACAGGCGGCGGTGCCGCTGATGCTGCTCGTGCTGGGGATGAACATGGGCCGTTTCAAGTTCAGCCAGATCGGGTTGACCATCACGGCGAGCGTGATCCGCATGGGAGGAGGGTTCGCGGTGGGACTGCTGGCGGTCTGGCTGCTCGGCATGACCGGGCTGCCGCGGGCCATCGTGCTCTTCGAGGCGGCCATGCCGAGCGCCGTGGTCACGTCGGTGCTGTGCACCAAGTACGGCAACAAGCCGGAGCTGGTGTCGTCGATAGTGCTGACGACGACGCTGATGGCCGTGGGCGTCATCCCGGCGTTGCTCTACTATCTCACCTAGGGCAGGCATCCCGCCCGGAGACATGACAAGGAGGCTAGAGCGATGCTAGACCGGGGTCCCCAGGGGGCGAACGTCCGTCATCGCACGCGCGGCGGACGGCCCTTCCGGCTGGAAGGCGTGGTGTTCGACTTCGACGGCACCCTGACCGAGCCGGGGGCGATCGACTTTTCTGCCATACACGAGTCGGTGGGATGTCCGCGCGAATTGGGGTTGCTGGAGTTCCTTGCCGATATCGAGGACCCGGAGGAGCGGCGGAGCAAAGAGGCGATACTCATGGCTGCCGAGATGGAGGCCGCGGAGCGCTGCCGGGCCAACTCCGGGGCGAAGGAGTTGTTGGCCTTCTTACGAGAGAACCAAGTCCCGGCTGCCATCATCACCAGGAACAGTCGCGCCGCCGTGGACGTGGCCTTCGCGAAGCTGCCGGACATAGACCAAGCGGATTTCGTCTCGATCGTGACCCGCGACATGCCGCTGAATCCGAAGCCGTTCCCCGATGCCGTCCGGTTCGTGGCCGACCAGATGGGGGTGGACGCCGGGGGCCTGCTGGTGGTCGGCGACCACGCCTTCGACGTGGAGGCCGGGATCCGGGCCGGGTCGGTCACCATGTTCCTGCGCAACGATCCGCGGGAGTCTCGCTCCGACGGCGGCGCGGACTTCGTGGTGGAGACGCTCGCGGAGGCTATGGAGATCATGCGTTTCGGGTTGCCGTTGCCTGTGGGCAAGCTGCCCGCCGATGTGCTGGAGAAAGGCCTGGCCGGGATCGTGTGCGACGACCCGGCCCTGCTCGTCGGCGCCGCCGTGGGAGAGGACGCGGCGGCCATGGACGTGAAAGGGGCCGAGGTACTGGTGGCGGCTTCCGATCCGATAACGCTGGCCGCCGACTCCATGGCCAGGTACGCGGTGCTGGCCAACGCGAACGATGTCGCGGCGTCCGGGGCCGTCCCCAGGTGGCTGCTTTCCACTCTCCTCTTTCCGCCCGGCTGCAGCGCCTCGGAAGCGCTGTTCGTCATCGACGACATCCGGGAGGCCTGCGCCGCCTGCGGGGTGGCGCTGTGTGGAGGCCACACCGAGATCTCCGACGCGGTCTCGAGGCCGGTCGTCGTGGGAACGATGCTCGGCACCGCGCCCAGGGAGCGGCTGATCGACAAACGACAGATGAAAGAGGGCGACCGGTTGCTTCTGACCAAGAGGGTGGCGGTGGAGGGCACGGCCCTGCTGGCCCGCGAGCACCGGTCGAGACTGCTCGCGGCGGGCGTCACGGCGGCTGAGATCGACGAGGCCCGCGCGTTCCTCGACAGGATAGGGATCCTGGAGGAGGCGCACATCGCCGGGTCGTTCGACGGGGTCACGGCTCTGCACGACGTCACCGAGGGCGGCTTGGCCACCGCGGTCAGGGAGCTGGGCGCAGCCGGCGGCCGCCGGCTGCGCCTCCACATGGAGAGGATCCCCGTCTACCCGCAGACAGAGCGCTTCTGTTCCGTCCTGGGTCTCGACCCGTTGGGTCTCATCGGGTCGGGCAGCCTTCTCATCTCCTGCTCACCGGCGGACGCCGGACCGCTGACCGAAGCCATCGCAGCCGCCGGCATCGAGGTCACCGATATCGGGGAGGTCCTCGGTCGGGGAGAAGGGATAGACGCCTTCCGGGAGGGTGTCCGCGGCGAGTGGCCCCTGTTCGACCGAGACGAGGTGTCCCGCCTCGAGCGCTAGTGGGCGCCGCGGGGTCCGGCGTTACCGTATGATACCGGCATGATAAGCATGGGCTCTGTGACGCAGGCATTTCGCTCCCTGCGCATACGCAACTATCGTCTGTTCTGGTTCGGCCAGCTCGTCTCGGTGTCGGGCTCCTGGATGCAGGACGTCGCACTGAGCTGGCTCGTTCTCACCCTGACAGACTCGCCCCTCGCTCTGGGGCTGACCATGGCCATCCGCTTCGGCCCCGCTCTGCTGTTCTCGCTCCACGGCGGGGTCCTGGCCGACCGCCTGCCCAAGCGGCCCACGGTCCTTGCCGCCCAGGTGCTTCAATTGTTTCTGGCGCTCGCCTTGGCGATACTCACCGACCTGGAGGTGATAACCGTCGCTCTTATCTACTCCCTGGCCGCGGTGCGCGGGATCGGAGAAGCCATCGAAGCGCCCACCCGGCAGAGCTTCGTGATCGAGATGGTGGGGCCGGCGGACCTGCCCAACGCCGTCGCTCTGAACTCCACCCTCTTCAACAGCGCCCGCATCGTAGGGCCAGCCATAGGGGCGGCTGTGATCAGCGCCTTCGGCATCGCGGCTTGCTTCTACGTGAACGCGGTCACTTTTCTGGCGCCCGTCGCGGGACTGCTCGCCATGCGGCCCAACGAGCTCCACATCGCCCCGCGCCCTCCCCGGGAGAGCTCGTTCAGGGCTTTGCGCACAGGCCTTCGGTATGCGCGCTCCACTCCGGAGGTGGTTATCATCCTCATCGTCGCGGGGACGATGGGCGCGTTCGGCTATAACCTCCAGACGCTCCTCCCTCTCGTCACCAAGTATGTCCTCAGCACGGGAGCGTCCACTCTGGCTCTCCTCACCACCAGCATGGGGATCGGGTCGGTGATCGCGGGCATCGTCGTGGCCTACCGGGGCAGGCTCACCCGCGGGCTTCTTCTGGGCGCCTCGGCCGTCTTCACCGTCCTGCTGGGCCTGATAGGGCTGTCGCAGTGGCGGCTGCTCACTGCGGGTCTGCTGCTGATGGCCGGGTTCGCCGGTGTGCTGTTCATGACCACCGCGAACACCCGTCTGCAACTGCAGGTGCCCGACCATCTGCGCGGACGCGTGATGGGGATGTACTTCCTCGTCTTCATAGGCACCACGCCCATCGGCAGCTACTTGATAGGCTTCCTGGCCGAGCATCTTTCCTCAGACGACAGGGTGGCCGTGCGCGGCACCGTGTTCATCCTGGCCGGGCTGTGCGCCGCCGGCATCTTGACGGCCTTGATCTACGCGCGTCGCACGGCCTCGAAGGCCGTCCAGGGCGCCGGCGAGGAGGAGGACGGCGGGGACGAGGACGGCGGGGAGGAAGACGCGGGTTCGTCGACGCGCTGAGCCGCGACCTGGAGAACCGTGTGGCGGCGGCGTAAGCTGGCATCAGACCAGGAGGAGCGCATGCGTCGTCCCCACTTCGACCGGCTCGCAGCTGTGGCATTCCTGACGCTGCTGATCGTTCCGGTTCTTGCCGGTTGCGCCGACCCGGCGTCCGGTCCGACCGGCGCCGGCGACCCCTACTTCCCGGAGGCCGGCAACGGCGGGTACGACGTCGATGCCTACGAGATCTCGCTCCGGGTGGACCCCGGTTCGGGCGCCCTGGGAGGCTCGACGACCATCCGAGCTCGGGCCACCCAGGCGCTTGGGTCGTTCTCCCTGGACTTCCTGGGTCTCGAAGTGGAGAGCGTCTCCTTAGACGAAGCGACGGTGGAGCACAAACGCAAGGGCGGTGAGCTCATCGTCGAGTGTCCGGAGCCACTGGGACAGGGAGAGGCATTCTCCGCCCAAGTCTCGTATTCGGGGGTGCCTGGTCCCCTGCCGGACGGCGGGTCGCTCTCCGTGGGCTGGCAGCACTCCGGAGACGATATCTATACCTTGGACGAACCGCGGGGGGCGGCCACCTGGTTCCCGGTTAACGACCATCCGTCGGACAAGGCCATATACACGTACCGGATCACCGTGCCCGCGCCCTATGTGGCGGCGGCCGGCGGGGTGCTGACGGCGACGGAGGCCCAGGGGGCCGACCAGACCTTCGTGTGGGAGATGCGACAGCCCTGCGCCGGCTATCTGGCCGCGGTCACCGTGGGGGACTACGTGCTCAGAGAGAGCAGGGCGCCTAACCGCGTAATCATCCGCGACTACTTCGCCTGCGCTGTCGCTGAGGAGGCGGAAAGAGCCTTCGCGCGCACCCCTGAGGTCTTGGCGCACTTCTCCGACCTGTTCGGGCCCTACCCCTTCGAGGCCTACGGAGTGGTGGCGACCGATCTTGCCACCGGGGCGGCGATGGAGAACCAGACCCTGTCGCTCTTCGGAAGGGACGTGCTGGAGAAGATGATGTCTGATGCCACCATAGGCGCGGTGTATCTTTCCCACGAGTTGGCGCATCAGTGGTTCGGCAACAGCGTGACCATCCGGGAGTGGGACGATATCTGGCTGAGCGAGGGGTTCGCCACTTACGCCAGTTGGCTGTGGCTGGAGCATGATCGCGGCCCGCAGGCCCTGGCGGCCATGGTGGAGGACAGTCTGGATACGCTGGCAGGACGGCGCCACGAGCCCCCGGGCGACCCGGGGCCGGACAAGCTGTTCGGAGCGAGCACCTACCAGCGGGGCGCGTTGACCCTGCACGCGCTGCGCATGGCCGTGGGAGACGACGCGTTCTTCCGCATCCTGCGCGAATGGGCCTCGCGCTACCAGTATGCGAACGCGGAGACCAGGGACTTCATCGACCTGGCCGTGGAGCTGGGGGGCGGGACCGGCGTCGATGTCGCGGGGCTGCTCGATGACTGGCTCTACGGCGACCGCCTGCCGCGGATGCCGCCGGCGGCCGGGTCATGAGCGGCGCAGATCACATGAACGGCGCCGCCTGGACCGAATTCGATTGGTCGAAGGAGCGGTACGAAGACATGATCGGCCGCGTGGTCCCCGACTATCACCGGCAGGGATCGCTCATCGCGGAGGCGATCCACGAGGCCGCCACGGGTGGGCGGGAGGAGCCCCTACGCATCCTGGAGTTGGGGGCCGGCGCCGGCGGTTTGTCCCGCCATTTGCTCACGACCCTGCCGCGTGTAGAGGTCACGGCCCTTGACGTCTCACCGGTCATGTTGGTCGCATGCCGGGAGACTCTGGCTCCCTTTGGGAACCGGGCGCGCGTGCTCGAAGCCGATTTCGGGATCGCTGATCTGGGCGGCGATTATCATGCGGTGGTCTCGCGCCTGGCCATACATCATCTGAAGGACGACGAGAAGCAGGCTCTCTACCGGCGGGTCTTCGAGGCGCTCCTGCCCGGCGGGCTGTTCGTGATCGGCGATCTTATCGCCGGCGAGACGGAGGCCGACAAGCAGGCTATGCGGGCCGAGTGGCAGGAGTACATGAGCTCGCGAGGCGACGACCCGAGCGAGTGGGAGCGGTGGCTCGTGGGCGACGATGACCATCCGGCCACGGAGCAGCGGCAGCTCGCATGGCTCGAAGCGGCCGGGTTCGTCGAGGTCAGGACCATCTGGAAGCGGGCGTTCTTCGCGCTCACGCGGGCGGCCAGACCCCGCTAGAGCCCGGCGAGGAGGTCGAATTCCGGCCTGCAGCGGACGGTACCGGTGAGACCTCCCAGCCGGCCGGGGATCAGCTCCAGCGCCATGAAGACATCGTCCAGCCCGCCGGCCTCCAGGCGGAGTCCCCAGCGATCGGCGGGGATGAAACCGAACCTGGAGTAGTAGTCGGGCTCGCCCAAGACCACCACAGCCGGGTGTCCAAGCGCCCGCAGCCTTTCCAGGCAGACCTCGATCAGTTGGGTCCCCACGCCCTGTTCCCGGGCCGACGGCAGCACGGAGACCGGCCCCAGACCGGCAAGGCCGACCTCCCCCTCGTCATTCGTCACGGTCACGGGAGTGACGAGGGCATGGGCGATCAGCTCCTCGTCTTCACCCAGCGCGACAACCGACAAGATCACGGCGCCGGCGGCTCGGACCGCGTCCACGACGTCGGCCTCGCGGTATCCGTCGAAGGCCAGCTCGTTCAGATGCCTGATGGCGGCTGCGTCTCCGGAGCGTTCGGTTCGGATACGTGCCACGGGGGAGGGAACTGCTTCGTGGAACGATGGCCCGCTCATCCGCCCGCCTCCGTCGACCGTACGCGACCGGGCAGGGCCGGCAACTCCCGTCCCTCCAGCGCGGTTATGGCCTCCCGGACATCCTCCGGGAACGGAGTGCGCCTGCCCGCGACGTAGTCGTACGAGACGACCACGGCGTCGCCCTCCGCAGCCACTCTGCCGAGTCTCTGACTCACCGCGACGTGATCCATGATCAGGCGGTCCTCGCCGATGGCCGAGACGCGCGCCCCCACTGAGAGCGTATCGGGGAAGGTCACCGGCGTGATGAACCGGCAACTGTTGGCGGCGATGATGAGGCCGACCTCCCTCCAGGTGGGGCCGGGAGGGTCCAGCCCCAGACGGACCAGGTACTCGATGCGGGCGGTCTCGAAATACTGCAGGTAGACGATGTTGTTGACGTGGCCGAGCGAATCCATGTCGCCCCAGCGCACGACCACATCGGCCACCACCGGGTAGGCTTTGAGCATGATGTCCTCTGCCGGTCGGACGTGTTTGGCATGATTGTACCCGTGAGCCGTCATCGCGACCATCGGAGCCCGGGCTCGCCGTCGGTCTGCCGGATCCGGCGTCTGCCCGAACACCCACAATTGATTTCTCAGTGATATCATAGTAATATCGCAGTGCCGCCGGTCTCCGGTGGTTCTCGGGCGGATCCCGCTGACGAGGGATAGCGAGGGGTGAGAAGGCGCCATGAGCATCATCGAGGTAGAGCAGCTTCTCAAGACGTACGGCGAAGTCGTGGCCGTGGACGGGGTCTCATTCTCGGTCGAGGAGGGCGAGATCTTCGGCATCCTGGGGCCCAACGGGGCCGGCAAGACCACGACCGTGGAGTGCGTCGTCGGACTCCGGGTCGCCGATTCAGGCGCCATCCGCGTGCTCGGCCTGGACCCGAGGACGGAGCGTGACCGGATGCGCGAAGACGTGGGGGTGCAGCTCCAGGAGAGCGTGCTCCCCTCCAAGATCAAGGTGGGCGAGGCCCTCGACCTCTACTATTCCTTCTATCGCCGCGCGGCCGATCCCGACCGGCTTCTCGACCTCCTGGGCCTCTCCGCGAAGCGCGACGCCTACTTCAAGAACCTGTCGGGCGGGCAGAAGCAGCGGCTGTCCATAGCTCTGGCTCTCGTCGGAGATCCCAAGGTGGCCGTGCTCGACGAGTTGACCACGGGGCTCGACCCGCAGGCTCGCCGGGACACCTGGGAGTTGATCGAGGGGGTGCGCGACCGCGGAGTCACCATCATCCTGGTCACGCACTTCATGGACGAGGCCGAGCGGTTGTGCGACCGGGTGGCCCTGGTGGACCGCGGCAAGATCGTGGCGCTCGACAGTCCGGACGGGCTCGCCCGGCGCGTGCACAGCGGCACGTTGGTGCGCTTCACGCCTTCGGCACCCTTCGACGACCGGCTGCTCACTGATCTGCCCGAGGTGCAGGGCATCGAGCGTCAGGGAGAGCGGGTCGTCGTCCACGGGAGC
>ERZ747221.4499-NODE-4499-length-10101-cov-3.678671_pt1 | contig 10101 bp, 7 predicted proteins | sample MGYA00374949_ERZ747221 | MGnify/ENA primary metagenome ERZ747221 (study PRJEB28779, sample SAMN05720172) | bioreactor metagenome | isolation source: Anaerobic biogas reactor | place: USA:Washington, USA | collected 2015-08-08 ... | reverse complement strand
TCCCGTGGCTGCTGGCCTGCCAGGCGCGGGGCGAGCTGCGCGCCCTCGATGGGCAGGCGCTGAACCTCCAGGAGCCCACCTTCTGGGCCGAGATGATGGACCGTATCGCCCACCGCCGCGGCTGGGGCGACTTGCTGGCGGAGGGTGGCCCGCGGGTGGCCGACATCCTGGGGGTGGGGCAAGACCTCATCGGCGACTATTACCCCGCCTACGGCCAGAGTTCTCACTGGGACGGGCACGGCTCCTTCCCCTCGCCGCACTTTCCCTACTGGCTGGTCACCTCGCTGCAGTGGGCGCTGGATACCCGCGATCCCATCGGCGGGGGGCACGGCTACACCACCAACATCTTTGGCCTGGTCCGTGCGGTGAGCCCAGAGGACGCCGCGGCGCAGGCGCAACTGCGGCGGGTCGGCGAGCGGCTGTACGGCAGCGCCGCGGCGGTGGATCCGCGGGGCGGCTATGAGGGCAAGGCGGAGCCCGCCGTGCGGCACCAGAACCGCGGCGCCCTGAAGGACAGCCTGGGGGTGTGCGATAACATCTTTCCCATGCTCACCGACCCTGCGCGCGAGGATTACCTCGTCGCGGTGGACGGCGTGGAGGGGTGGCGGCTGGAGCACCACCTCTTTGAGGCGGCCTGCGACTGGGACCTCTCAGCGGAAGACCTGGACCGCGCCGGGGATCGCATCTTTACCGCCGAGCGGCTGCTGGCCATCCGTAACTGGGGCCGCGACCGCGCCACGGATGAGACCATCATCGCTTACCTGCAGCGCCCCGAGGGGAGCGTCAACCCCTATCTGGGGGAGCGCGTCACCCTCGACGTGGAGGCGTACCGGGCGCTGCTGGATGCCTGCTACGCCCTGCGCGGCTGGGATCCGGCCACGGCGCGCCCCACGGAGGCGACGCTGCGCGCCCTGGGGCTGGAGGGGTGGGGTGAGGGGACCGCTGTCGCGGGGACGGCACCCTCTCGTAGGGGCGACCGGCCGGTCGCCCCTACCACGCTGCCCTGAAAACCACCACGATGCTCGTTTCCGGCGGTGCTAACCCATCGTGATAACTCGGGACGACGGGGGGGCCGAATGGAGCGCCGCCGTCCCGGCGGCTGAGAAACGCGAGCGGAGATCGGCGCCCGAGCACCGGAACCCGCGCACCATTCCCATCTCGGGTGGAAAGGGGCACGATGCACATCTACGACCTGGATACGCCGGCCTTGGTCATCGACCTCGACGTCCTGGAGCGCAACATCGCCAACATGGCCGCCCACTGCCAGGACCTGGGGATCGCCCTGCGGGTGCACACCAAGACCCACAAGATCCCCGAGATCGCCCGCATGCAGCTCGCGGCGGGCTCCCAGGGGATCGTCTGCCAGAAGGTGGGCGAGGCGGAGGTGATGGCGCGGGCCGGCATCCGCGATATCCTCATTCCCTACAACATCCTCGGCCCCCAGAAACTGCGGCGCCTCACGGCGCTGGCGCGCATGGCGCGGAATGGAGGGCATTCCGCCATCACCGTGGCGGCGGATTCGGAGGAGACGGTGCGCGGCCTCTCGGCCCAGGCCGCCGCCGACGGCGCGACGATCCGCGTGCTCGTCGAGGTGGACACCGGCGGCGGGCGCTGCGGCGTGCAGACGCCCGAGGCGGCGCGCGACCTCGGGCGGCTCGTGGCGGATCTGCCGGGGCTGGAGCTGGCGGGGATGATGACCTTCCCCAGCAACCCGCGCGCACAACCGTTCTTTGACTGCGCCCGCGACCTGTGGGCGCGCGACGGGCTGCCGTGTGAGGTGCTCAGCGGCGGCGGCACCGGCCTGGAAGCGGTCTCCAAGGAGCTGGGCTTCACGGAGCATCGCAGCGGCTCCTACGCCTACGAGGGGATGACGCGCATCAAGACCTCCGCTGACCTCACGCCGGAGCGCTGCGCGACGCGCGTCATCGTGACCGTGGTCAGCGTGCCGACGCCGGATCGCATCATCATCGACGGCGGGCAAAAGACCTTCGAGAGCTATCCCCCCAAGCCCTACGGGCTGGTGGTCGAGCACCCCGCGGCGCGCATCCAGGCCATGTCGGTGGAGCACGGCCACGTGGACGTCTCGGGGTGCGACCACCGCTTCCGGGTGGGGGAAAAGCTGTCCGTCATCCCGCTGCACCAGGGCAAGGTGACCAACATGCACGACGAGGTGGCCGCCGCTCGCAACGGCGAGGTGGTGTGCGTGTGGGACGTGGCGGGACGCGGCAAGGTGCGGTAAGCCGAGGAGCCGCAGCGGGCGGAGCCTCGATAGACACACATTCCGGAAAGGAGCGCTATGGAGAAGCAACTCATCATTCCCGAGGGCACCGATGTGAGCAAGATGACCATCGCCCCCGCCGTGCGCATCGGCGACCTGCTGTACCTCTCGGGGACGGCCGGCGTCGACCGCGCCAAGGGCGGCCTGGCGGGCGACGACGTCTATTCCCAGGCCCAGCAGGCTCTCAAGAACCTGGGCGAGCTGTTGGAACTCGCCGGCTCGTCGTGGGACAAGGTGGTGAAGGTGAACTGCTGGCTGGTGCACGCCTCGCGCGACTTTGCCGGCTGGAACAAGGCCTTCAAGGAGGTCTTTCCCACCAACCCGCCGGCGCGCACCACCGTGGGGGGCGACATCGCCATGGAGGGCGCCCTCTGCGAGGTGGAACTCATCGCTACCGTCTGACCGCCATCGCGTGCGACGGGGGCCGCGCGGCCCCCGTCGCGCCCTGTATGCCCATTGGGGAGGTGCGTCTTGTCGCGCTATGACCTCTTGATCCGTGGCGGCGAGGTGCTGGACCCCGCCCGTGCCTTTCGGGGGCGCGCCGACGTCGCCGTGCGCGACGGGCGCATCGCCGCCGTCGCGCCCGAGCTGCCGGCCGAGGGGGCGGGGTGCGTCCTCGACGCCACCGGCCGCCTGGTGACGCCCGGGCTGGTGGACCTACACACCCACCTGGGGTTCGAGCTGCACACCGAGGTGGTGGACGCCAACGCCGTCTGCCCCGCCGCCGGCGTGACCGCCGCGGTGGACATGGGTAGCACCGGCGCGTTCACCTTTTCCTGGTACCGCGAGCGCGTGCTGAGTTGCGTCGTTCCGCGGCTGTACGCCTTTATCAACATCGCCTCCCTCGGCACCATCGCCATCCACCGCCCCTACTACGTCGAGCGCTACGGGCAGTACATCGACGAGGCGGATACCATCCGCACCATCGCGGAGAACCGGCCGGCGATCAAGGGGATCAAGGTGTTCGCCACCTCGGCAATGACGGGCGAGTGGCCGCTCGAGGCGCTGCGGGCAGCGCGGCGCGTGGCCGACGCCACGGGGGTGCCTATCGCGGTGCACGTCTCGGTGGCGCCGCCCTCGCTGGCGGAGGTGCTCGACCTGCTGTGCCCGGGCGATATCGTCACGCACTGCTTCAACCCCCACAGCCAGGGGATCCTCGGCGCCGATGGCCACGTGTTGCCGGAGGTGCGCGACGCGCGGGAGCGGGGGGTGCTGTTCGATGTGGGGCATGGCGCCGGCAGTTTCACCTTTGACGTGGCGCGCCGCGCCCTGGACGATGGCTTTCTGCCGGACACCATCAGCACCGACCTGTACTATGCCAACATCAATGGCCCCGTGTGGGACCTGCCCACGACGATGATGAAATTCCTCGCCCTGGGCGTGCCCTTGGAGGAGGTGCTGCGGCGCGTCACCTGCAACCCGGCCCGCGCCCTCGGAGAGCCGGAGATCGGCTCACTGGCGGAGGGCGCCCCGGCCGACATCGCCGTCCTCAGCCTGGAGGAGGGGGCCTACCCCCTCATCGATAGCCGCAAGGTGACGCTCGAGAGCCCCTGGCGGCTGCGCTGCGAGGCGACGGTGCGCGGCGGCGCGCTGGTCTATGAAAGGGAGGAGGCATGACCAAGCTCACCATCACCAACGTGGAGCGCACCTGGGTCTCGGTGCCGCTCAAGGAACGCCACGCCCGCCATCTGACGCGCGAGAACTGGGACTGGACGGTGTTCGAGGTACTCAAGGTGCACACCGACGCCGGGCTCACGGGCGTGGGCGAGACGATGTGCTACTATACCTGGGGGCGCGTGCCCCAGGAACAGATCGACCGCGTCATCGGCCGCTCGCCCTTTGAGCTGCTGGATGACGACCGCCTCGGCGCCGGTCTGCAGATGGCCGTCTACGACCTGGTCGGCAAGGCGCTGGAGGTGCCCTGCTACCGCCTGTTTGGCCCCAAGGTGCGCGACGAATGCCCCATCTCGTGGTGGGCCAACGACATGAGCACCCAGGACTGGATCGAGGAGATCCGCGAGGCCCTCAGCCTGGGGTACATGAGCGCCAAGCTCAAGGCGCGCCCTTGGCGCGACCTCGTGGCGCAGATGCGCACCCTGGCGGGGATGGTGCCGTCCGATTTCATCTTTGATTCCGATTTCAACGGCTTTTTGCGCGATGCGGCGGCCGGCGTGCCGTACCTGCTGGAGTTGGAGCGCGAGGTGCCTTCCATCACGATCTTCGAGTCGCCCATCCCGCAGGGGGACGTGGCGGGCAACGCCCGGCTGCGGCGCGGCATCACGCGCGCCGTGGCGATGCACTATGGCTCGCCGCCCGTCGAGACCGCCATGCGCGAGGAGGTGTGCGACGGTTTTGTCATCGGCGGGGGCGTGCGGCGCATCCGTGCTCAGGCGGACGTGGCGGCTGCCTTCAACAAGCCCTTCTGGCTGCAGATGGTGGGCACCGGCCTCACCACGGCCCTCATGCTGCACCTCGGGGCGGCCCTCACCCACGCCACCTGGCCGGCGGTCACCTGCCACGAGATCTACCAGGACGACCTGATCACCGAGCGCATCCCCATCGCCCACGGCTATGGCCGTGTGCCCGAAGCGCCCGGGCTGGGGGTGACGCTGGACGAGGAGGCGGTGGAGCGCTATCGCGTCGAGGAGGGGTACCGCCCGCCGGCGCCGCGCAACCTCTACCGCGTGAGCTGGCCCTCGGGGATGCGCGTGACCTATCCCCCGGGCAAGCTCAACATCACGGGCGTGTGGGACGATTTCGCCGCCGGCAACCGACCCCTGTTCCATCCGGGTGTGCGGCTCGAGATCCTGCCCGACGACGGCTCGCCGGCCTGGGCCGAACTGAACGAGCGCGCGCACTGCGCGCCCGTCCGTGACTAAGGGGGACGCCATGAAACCTGTCGAAGAGATCCTGTGGGCCAACCACACCCGCGGCGAGTTCCTGGAGTGGGCCAAGCGTGGCACGGTGGTGATCGTGCCCATCGCCTCCACGGAGCAGCACGGCCTGCATCTGCCCGAGGACACCGATCAGCGCACGGTGGAGTATGTCTCGCGCGAGGCGGCGCGTCGCCTGGACGTGCCCGTGCTCGTGACGCCGACGATCCCCTTTGGGGTCTCGCCGCACCACATGGTACACCCGGGCACCATCACCCTCAGCGTCGAGACCACCGTCCGCGTGCTGAAGGAGGTGTGCCGGTCCATCGCGGCGCACGGCTTTGAGCGCATCCTGATCCTGAGCGGACACGGGGGTAACGGCAACACCGTGGGCGCCGCGGCGCTGGAACTCAAGCACGAACTCAACCAGCAGGTGGCTGCCTTTAACTGGTTCGACCCGGTGCAGACCAAGATCGACGCCATCACCGAGGGCCCCTGCCACACCATCGGCCACGCGGGCGAGGCGGAGACCTCGGCGATCCTGTTTACGGCGCCGCATCTCGTGCGCCGCGAGCGGTACGCGCTGGTGGCCGACATCAGCGACGATCCCTCCACCGGCACGGCCGAGAAGGGGCAGCGCATCTTGGAGGCCGGCGTCGAGGCGCTGATGGCCACGCTGGAGCGGATGGCCGCTCAGCCTGGACGCCGCGTCGTGGGGATCGAGCGCGCCGAGGCCTGACGCGCTGTCGCCGCAACGAAAAGGGGCTGGAACGTCTCGTTCCAGCCCCTTTGGCGTTCGGGGGGGGGAGGGTGGCGCGATACCTAGGAAGATTGCTCTCGTCGCTGAGCGCTCTCCAGCCGACACTGGGGGTTGCCGGCCGTGCGAGGACCGTCCGTTGCCCTCCCAGAAGCATTCTACAGGATTCTCTCCGGCAGCGTAATGTCGGATCCGGCAATCTTTATTGCCGGATCAGGCAAAGTCTATTGCCGGATCCGGCAATAGACGGTTCGTACCCGCCAGACGGGGCATGGGAATCAGTCTTCTGCCGTAGGGCGCTGCCCTAGCTCGAGGGTGGAGGCGCGGTAGGCGGCCTCGACGCGGTTCGAGACGCGCAGCTTGTCATAGACGTTGCGCAGGCAATAGCGCACGGTGCGCTCGGATATGCCCAGCGCCTGGCCGATCTCGCGGTCGGTCAGCCCCTCCACGAGGAGCTGCAGAATCTGCACCTCACGTCCCGTCAGCTGTGGCTCCTCTTCGTCGTCGGCGGCCTCGGCATTCCCGGATGGTGGCTGGGTAAGCTTTTTCATCAGGTGGCGACTGAACCAGGTGCCCCCCTCCACCACCGTGTGCAGGGCGTGCACCACCGCCTCCGGCACCTCGTCCTTGAGGATGTACCCCGCCACGCCGGCGTTGACCAGCCCACGCACGTAGGCGTCATCGTCAAAGGCGGTGAGGATCAGCACCTTGACGCCCGGACACCGCTCCCGCAGGTAGGTCACCGTCTCGATGGCCGACGGGCCGGGCATGCTCAGATCGAGCAGCAGCACGTCCGGCTCGCGCTCCTCCGTCAGGCGACGCGCCTCGACGCCGTCGGCGGCCTCGCCCACAAAGATGATGTCCGATTCGTTGCACAGCGTGGCGCGGATACCGGCCCGCACCAGTGGGTGGTCATCCGCCAGCAGAACCCTGATTGGCGTGTTGTCCATCGTCCCCCTCTCGGTTGACGGTGATGTGAACGATGATCTCGGAGCCGGCGCCCGGCTCGGAACGGATGGTGAGGTTGCCGCCCACCTGGGCGACGCGCTCGGCAATGCTGACGAGGCCAAAGTGGTCGCGCGATGCCAGTTCGCTGAGGCGGTGTGGCACCTCGAATCCACAGCCGTCGTCGCGCACGGTCAGACGGAGCTGCTCTTCCTCGGAGCGCAGCCGCAGCGCGACGTGGGACGCGTTCGCGTGCTTGATGGCGTTGCGCATCCCCTCCTGGGCCACGCGGAACAGGCAGAGCGCCACCGGGATGGGGATTGGGAGGGCCCCGTCCCTCACGTCAACCTCGATCTCGGGCGCATCGTCGCCGTACTCGCGCTGCAGCCGCGAGACGTAGCCGTGCAGGGCGGCCGCGAGCCCCAACTCCTCCAGCCCGGGCGGTCGCAACTCGCCGATCATGCCGCGCAGTTCCGTGGCGACGTCGAGCACCTCCTGGCGCGTCATCTCCATGGTGGCGAGGAGCGTGTCCGCGTCGCGGTCCTCCCCCGAGCCGTTGGCGGATGCGCGGCGGTGGCGGGCGGCGAGTTGGTAGCTGATGCCGATCAGCTGCTGCACGGCGCCGTCGTGGAGTTCCTGGGCCAGGCGCCGCCGCTCCTGCTCGCCCGCCTCCAGGAGCTGTCGGTGGGCGCGCGCCAACTCCTGACGGCCGGCGCTCACCTGGTCGACGAGCCGCACGTTGTGCGCCGCGATGCCCGACTGGTACGCCAGCGTCGAGAGGATGTCATAATCCTGCGGCGTGAAAAAGTCGTCCCCCGCCTTGGGGCCGAGCAGCAGGATGCCGTGGAGCACGCCCGCGGACACCAGGGGAAGCCAGAGCGCCACCCCAGGCGCGGCGAGGATGGCCCGCTCCGACTCGCGAAGCCGGATGTCCGGCAGGGAGGCCCGGAGGTCGTCGTGACCGATCGGCGCCGCCCGGCGTTCCAGGCTCAGGGCGAGGGCGCCATCCGCCGGCAGCACCTCTGGCAGCTGGGGCACCGCGCCATAGCCCGACACCGGCACCAGGGCGTCATCTTGCCCCCGGATGTACAACCTGCTCCACGAGAGGTGCATGGCGGTGGCCAGGTCGCGCACCAGGATGCGCTCCAGCACGCTGCGATCCAGGGTGGTGGAGAGGGACTCGGCGAGGTGCCCGACGACGCTGCTGTAGCTGGCGGAGCGGCCGAACCAGATCCAGTCCGTAAGCCGCGTCAACCGGCGTTCCAGGGGCGCCATGGCCACCAGCACGACGGCGCCGATGGCGATGCCCATCACGGGCCAGTGCTCGCTCGCGAACGGCGAGCGTTCGCGCAGGAGAACCGTTCCCACGAGGAATATCGCGGCCAGGAGCGTGAACAGCAGATAGTAGACCGCCGTGCGCCGGAGAAAGGCATCCAGCCTGGACATGCGGTACGGCAGCATGGCATAGGCGTACAGGAGGGGGCTGGCCAGCAGGCCGAAAAAGGTCACCTCAAAGGGAATGAAGGTGTTGGTCTCGAAGGTGTGGGGCAGCAGCGATAGGAGCACCATCGGCATCATGGCGGCCAGGTTGCCGAACGTGATGAGGCGGATGGGGCGCCGCCCCGCCTCGGAGCGCTCGCGTCGGGAGTAGCGTACCACGGCAACCACGGATGCAACGACTGCCAGGGGGGCGGTGAGCCGCACGCCGGCCCGCCAGGCGTCGTACCAGGCCATCGCTTGCAGCGTATCCGATGTCCAGATGAGGGTAGGGATGGACCACAATACGGCCAGCGTATAGAAGAGGTGCCGCAAGCCGCGCATCCACCGCTCACTGCTGCCGCCGATGAGGCGAACATGGAGGCGGTAGAAAAAGGGCGAGATCCAGGCGATCAGCAGATAGTTGAGCCGAAACGCCATGTCGCTGCCCGTCAGGGCGATCTTGCCCGAAGCGAGGATCCCCGCGATGACGACGAACTCTATGACTGACGCCTCGCCGCTCAGGGCTTCGACGACGAGAATGATGGTACAGATCCCCAGCGCCACGACCAGGGGGGCCAGGTCCTCGATGAGCGTGGGGCAGGGGGTGCCGAATTGGGTGAGCGGCAGATCGTTCACACGACAGGGGCGCTGCCACACGGCCACGACCGCCCAGGCAATCAGGCCAAGGCAGATGGCGACGAGAAACAGCGCCCAGGTGCGGCGCACCACGTGGGCGAACGTCATTCCGCGGGATCCTTCAAGGCTAATCACGATACATCAGCGACGACTCTCAGCGCCGGCATGATGCCGTCCAACAGGGCGACGAGTCGGCGCGCGGCGGCGGGTCGAGCGCCGGCCGCATCCAGGGCCTCGACGGCGAGCTGCCGTTGGGCGCGCGCCGCGGCCAGCACGAACGTCTGCGCCCCGAGACCGGTGACAGCGTCGACCACCGCCTCTCGGGCGTCGGTCACTCCCTCGAGGGCCGATCGCAGGGCGTCGTCGAGGCGCCCGCGCACGGCGTCGTCGGCCACCAGACGGCCGTAGGCGATGCTCAGGTTGGCGGCGCCGAGAGCCGGGGGCTCGGCCCGGTCCCCTGCCTCCGCGGCGGGCGCCCAGATGTCGTTATAGTCGTCGGCGACCTGTAGCAGCACGCCCAGGTGCTCGCCAAAGCGCCGGTAGCTCTCCAGGCGATCGCCCTCGGCTCCCGCCATCGCGGCGCCGGCCCATGCGGCCCAACCAAAGAGGGCGCCAGATTTGGCCGCGGCGATGGCCAGCCAGCCATCGGGATCCTGGCCGACGGCGCCACCGCTCGCGAGCAGGTCGCGGTGCTGCCCGCCGGCGGCGCGCAGGATGGCGCGCTGCAACGCGACACTGAGGTCGGCAACGCGGGTCGCGGGCACACCGTCGACGGCGAGCGCGTCGATGGCCAGGTGGGCCAGCGCGAGAAGGCCGGTGGAGGCGTTCACCTGGAGCGGCTGCTCGTCGTCCAGGTCGCGATCCTCCACGTCGTCCAGCAGTTTGGCGGCGAGGCGCACGAGGAGCCAGGCCGCGCATACCGGCGTTGCCCCGCCGACGTCGCCGCCGTGCCCCTCGCACGTCAGCGCGGGGAGGAGGGTGATGGCCCGCTGGCCACCACCCTCGGCCACCGCGCGCTCCAGGATCGATAGGATGAGCGCTCCGTACGCCTCCTCGACGCCGCTCTCTGACACGAGCCGCGCCGCCAAGGGGCAAATCGAGGGCGTGACATCCACCTGTCGGAATTCCACGCT
>ERZ747221.4493-NODE-4493-length-10109-cov-2.888656_pt1 | contig 10109 bp, 5 predicted proteins | sample MGYA00374949_ERZ747221 | MGnify/ENA primary metagenome ERZ747221 (study PRJEB28779, sample SAMN05720172) | bioreactor metagenome | isolation source: Anaerobic biogas reactor | place: USA:Washington, USA | collected 2015-08-08 ... | reverse complement strand
TATAATGAGCCGCCATGAAGAGGTCCCTGCCGCTCCTGCTGGCTGTGCCGCTCACGCTGCTCTTTTTTTTCCTCGCGCTCGATAGCCTGCGTGACGATAGCCCGACGATGGACGAGCAGAACCACGTGGCGCGTGGTCTCGCCTTCCTGCGCACGGGCGACCCCCGGCTCAGCCTGGAGCATCCGCCGCTGGTCAACAGCCTGAGCGCGCTGCCGCTGCTGACGATGCCGGAGATCCGCCTGCCCGTGGACGACGCGAGCTGGAACCAGCGCGAGGGCTGGTACCGCTTCGCCGAGCTGCTGTTCTGGGAGGCCAACAACGATGTGACGCGGATGATCTTCCTGGCGCGGCTGCCGATCGTCTTCCTGACGCTTGGGCTCGCGCTGGTCGGCTTCCGCTTCGCCAACGAGCTATGGGGCCGCCCGGCAGGGCTGTTCGCCTTCCCCCTGCTCCTCCTCGACCCGAACATCCTGGCCCACGGGCGCTACAGCACGACCGACCTGGGCGGCGCGGCCTTTCTGCTGCTGGCGACGTGGCTGCTGTGGCGAGCCTGGCAGTGCGAGGAGCGCTGTTTTGGGCGCGTCGCCATCGCCGGCGTCGGCCTGGGTCTCGCCTTCGGCAGCAAGCTCTCCATCCTGCTTTTTGTGCCTATCTTTACCCTGTTAGCCCTTCTATCACTATGCGCAAAGGAGCGTTGGACAACTGGCGTTGTGCGCCGCCTGGGCAGGCTGCTTATGGCCGGGCTGGTCAGCCTGCCCGTGCTCTGGCTCATCTTCGGCCTGCAGTGGGGGCCGCTCGACTTCATCAGTTACGACGCCGGGCGCAGAGGGCTGCTGCCGCAGTTTCTGGCGTCGCTGGACGGGACCGCCGCCCCGATGCCGACCTTCTGGGCCGGCGTCGAGCAGATTCTCCTTTTGAGCGGCGGCGCCCGCCCCTCCTTCCTGCTCGGCGAGACCTCGACGGAGGGCTTTCTGGCCTATTTCCCGGTGGCCTTCCTTGTGAAGACGCCGCTGGCGGCGCTGCTGCTGCTGGGCGTGGCCCTCGTGGCGCTGTTCGGACGCCGGGCGATGTCGCAGGACAGGCGACGGGCGCTCTTTCTCCTGCTGCCGGCGCTGCTCTACTTTGCGGCGAGCATGCTCAGCGCGTTGAACATCGGCTACCGTCACCTGCTGCCCATCCTGCCGTTCCTCTACCTGCTCATCGCCGGTGGGCTGGCGCGGCTGTGGGCGGCGCGGCAGCGGCGGGTTCTGCGGGCCGTGGCGGCGCTGGGCATCGTGGGGCTGCTGCTGGCGGCGCTCGCCATCCATCCGCACTACCTGAGCTTCTTCAACCTCCTGGCTGGCGGGCCGGCCAATGGCTATCGCGTGCTCGTGGACAGCAACGTGGACTGGGGGCAGGACTTGCTCCGGCTGCGGGCGTGGATGGCCGAACAGGAGGTAGAGACAATCAACCTCTCGTGGTTCGGCAGCGCAGACCCGGCCTACTACGGCATCGCCTACGCGCCGCTGCCCGGCCTGCCGCGCCACTTTGACCTCTGGTGGGACGTGCCTTTTGATCCGGCCCAGCCGCCCCCCGGCGTCTATGCGATTAGCGCCAGCAACCTGTGGGAGCTGCCGTTGCAGGAGGAGAAATACGTCTTCCCCTGGTTCCGGGCGCGAGAGCCGGACGACCGGGTCGGTTATTCGATTCTGATCTATGAAGTGGAATAGCCTGCGCTGGCTGTGGGTTTCGCTGGTTGTGACAGTGGCGCTGGCGTCCGTGCTGCTGCCCGCCGGCGGCTGGCGCTACGGGCCGGTGTTTGCCCTGCTCTGGCTGCTGCCGGGGATCGCCTGGCGAACGAGGCTGCCGGGCCGGCGCTGGATGAGCGGGCTGGGGCTGGGCTTGTTGCTGGTCACGTGGCTCACTCTGCTGCTCGTCTATCTGCCGGGGCCGCTCTCACGCGCAGCGCTGGCGGCGGGTGCGGCCCTGCTGGCGCTGCTGCCCCTCGCGCTGCCGGCCGGGGAGCAGGAGAGAGAGCCGGCGCCCGCAGACAGGCGGCTCCTGCTGGCCGTCGCCGCCGTGCTGCTGCTGGCGGCGCTGCTCCGCCTGCCAAATATGGGCGCCAAGGAGCTGCAGGGGGACGAGGGCATCGTCCTGCAGCGCGCGGCGGCGGCCATGCTCGGCGACGACGCCCAGCTCCTGCGCCACCAGAAAGGGCCGGTGGAGATCCTCATCCCGCTGGCGACCTGGCGGCTGAATGGGCTGCTGGACGAGACGACGGCGCGCCTGCCGTTCACCCTGGCGGGGCTGCTGGTCATCCCTGCGCTGATGCTGGCGGCGCGCGGCTGGCTGCCGGCGGGCGCGGCGGTGGTCGCCGGCCTTTTCCTGGCGCTGAACGGCTTTGGCGTGGCTTTTGCGCGCATCGTGCAATACCAGAGCTTCGTCCTGCTCTGGGGGGTGCTGGCGCTTTATCACGCCCGGCGCTACCGGCAGGGCCGGCTACCCGGCGACCTGCTGCTGGCGGCGGCCTTCCTGGGCGGCGGGCTGCTCGCCCACTACGACGCCATTCTGCTCGCGCCGGCAGTCGCCTGGCTGGTACTGCCGGTCCTGTTCCGCCAGGGCAGGAAGGTGTGGCGAGCGTGGGCGACGGCGCTGCTGGCGGGCGCGCTCGTCGCCGGCAGCTTCTACCTGCCCTACGCACTCAGCCCGACCTTCGGGGGTACGAGCAGCTACCTGCTGGAAGACCGCTTGGGCAGCGGCCTGAGCTGGAGCGGCGGGCGCGTCTGGCAGATGGCGACGCTGTACAACGACACCTATATGGTCATCGCCCTGCTGCTTCTGGCAGCCGTCGGTCTGTGGGCGCTGCGCCGCGAGCCGGCAGCGTTGCTACTCTTTGCCGTGCCCGTGCTGTTCTACACCGTCGTCGTCGTCGATCCGCGCACGCATATCTACACGGCGGCGCCGGGGCTGGCGCTGCTGGCAGCGGCGGGCGGGCTGGCGCTGTGGCGCGCCCAACGGACCCTGGCGGCGCTCCTGCTGGCGCTGCTGGCGGCGAGCAGCACGCTTTACCTCGCCCTCATCTTTGTCGATCCAACGCCGGAACGGCAGCGCACCTGGGCGGAGAACGCGCCGCCCTTTTACCTGACGACGTGGGACGCGCCGCCGGAGTATGGGCTGTTCGGCTTCCCCCATCAGGCGGGCTGGCGGCTGGCGGCCCGCCGCGTGACCGCTTTCCCCTATGCCAGCAACGAGGAGGAGGAGATTACGGCGTGGTACATGGCCCAGGCGCCGCGCACCTACTGCCCGGACCTGGCAACCTTCCTCCGGGCCGAGCGTGCCCAGGACGCGCTGCCCATCCCGCCGGAAATGGTCGAGGGACTGCATCTGCAGGAGACGATTCTGGTCAACGGCGAGCCCTCGCTGGCCATTTTCGGGCGCGAGCCGGCCGGCACGCCGCGCCAGAGCGAAGCGGCCGGCGTGAGGCTCTGGCGGGCGCCGGAAGAGGTCGTGCCGCGAAGCCCGGAACCAGAACACCCGCTGGACGTCACGCTGGGCGACCGCGTGCGGCTGCTCGGCTACGACCTGGACAGCAGCGCCGCCCATCCGGGGGGCAGCCTCGGCGTGACTCTCTACTGGCAGGCCCTCGCCCCATTTGAGCGCAATTATCAGGTCTTCGTTCACCTCTACGACGGGCAGATGCGCGCCCAGGACGACGGCGCGCCGCGCTGCGACACCCACCCGACGACCCACTGGGAGCCGGGCGAGATCATCGCCGACCCGCGCCGGCTGGCGCTGCCCGCCGATCTGCCGCCCGGCAGCTACCCGCTGCTCGCCGGCATGTACGACCTGCTGGAAGGCACGCGCCTGCCCATTGCCGGAACAGAGGGCGATGCGCTTCCGCTCGCCCAGGTGACCATCCGTGACGAAGCGCAATGACCGCCTGCTGACGCTCCTGGCCCTCCTGCTGGCGGGCGGGCTGCGGCTGCATCGCGCCGGGCTGCTGGGCGCGCAGGCCGACGAAGGCGTGCATCTGGTCGTCGCCAGCCGGGTCGCTGCCGGCGCCGCCGTCTACCGCGACCTGTTCGAGAACCGCACGCCGCTGGCCGAATGGCTGCTGGCGCTGCTCTTCGAGCTGACGGGCGTGGACCTCTTCGCGGCGCGCGTTCTGTCCGTCGCCGCCGCTGTGCTGACGGTAGCCGCGATTGTCGCCGTCGTGCGGCTGGCGGGCGGCGACCGGTGGGGCAGCCTGCTGGGCGGCCTGCTCTTCGCCGCCGCGCCGCTCGCCGTCTTCTGGGGGCGCTTTGCGTTGCTGGAGCCGTTCGCCGTGGCCCTGTCGGCGCTGAGCCTGGCGGCAGGGCTGCGCGCCTGGCGCGGGCCCGGCGGGCGCTGGTGGGTCGCCAGCGGCGTGTTGGCGGCGCTGGCCCTTCTGGCGAAGCAGACGGCGGTTATCTACGCCGGCGTCTTCCTGCTCTTTCTGCTGCTGGCGGTGCGCCGGGGGCTGCTGCGCTGGCTGGCGGGCTTTGCCGCGCCTCTGGTCGCCTTTGCGGCGCTGCTGCTGGCACAGGGTGCGTGGGGGCCGTTCTGGGCGTTCGCCAGCGGCGCGGACCGGCTGGGTGCGGGCCTCCCCTGGGCGGACACGGCGCGGATGTGGCTGGACTGGGCAGCGCGGCAGCCGCTCGCGCCGCTGGCTTCGGTTGCGGCGCTGGTCGCGCTGTTCAGCCGCCGGCCGGCGCTGTTGCTGACCGGCGGCTGGGCGGCGGCGGAGTGGCTGGCGCTGCTCCTCGCGCCGGGCCTGCGGCTGGGATTCGGCGGCCTCTCCCATTACCTGCTGCCGTTGCTGGCCTCGGCGGCCGTTTTCGTCGGCGCGGGCGTCAGCGCCGCCGAGCAGGACCGGCGAAACCGGACGATTGTGCTCGCCGGTGGGCTGCTCGCGCTGCTTACCCTGCCGGCGTGGTCGGCGGACCTGCGCCACGTCACCTGGGAGACGGCATACCCACAACCGGACCGGATCGCAGAACAGGAGATCGGCCGCGCCGCCGCGCTCCTGACGCCGGAAGACGAACGGCTGGTGGTGCTGGGTAATGCCGTCTTTTACCTCACGGCGGAGAGGCAGGCGGCCTCTCGCTTCTTCCACGTGCCCGACTACCTCGGCAGCTCGGACCTCGCGCCGCAGGCCGAGCGGGCGCTGCTGGACGCCCTGGGCGACGTGCGAACCGGCGCGGTGCTGCTTTCGGGGCTGCATCTTGCCGAGCGGTTGCCGCCGGCCGTCGCGGATTCGCTCTGGCGGCAATGGACGCCCGCCGCCCGCTTCTCCTACCCCTACCAGCGCGACGTCTTCCTCTTCCGGCCACGCGATGCGTCCGCCCCGCAGGGCGAGTTGGCCCGCTTCGGCGACGGTATCGTCCTGCGCGCGCTCGACGCCTCCTTGCTGAACGGGAACACCCTGCTGGTCAGCGCCGTGTGGCAGGCGGAGACGGCCCAGGCGGGCGACCTCGTCGTCTTTACCCACGTGCTCGACGCGTCCGGCAACCTGCTGGCGCAGCACGACGGTGTGCCGGCGGTCGGCTTCCGGCCGGCGGCCGGCTGGCAGCCGGGCGAGCTGATTGCCGACGACCACTGGATAGTGCTGCCAGAAGGCGGGCTGCCGGCGGGCGGGACGCTCAGCGTGGGCCTCTACCGCCCGCAGGACGTGACGCGGCTTGACCGCGGCGATGGCAGCGGCGAAAATAGCTACCTGATGCCGCTGGATTTGCCATGAACGTCAGCCATGATCGCCGGGCTATATTGAGCGTAGCCCTCGTCGCCGCCCTGATCCTCCTTCTCCTCGTCGCCTACCTGACCAATCTCACCGGCTGGATGATTTTCGACGACGAAGGGGAATATCTTTACCAGGTCTGGCGGATGACGGCGGCCGAGCTGCCCTACCGCGATTTCCTCACGCCCCAGCTACCCGTTTTCCTCTACGCCGGCACCGCGGTGATGAGCCTGCTGGGCAACAGCCTCCTGGTGATGCGCGTCTATTGCGTCGTCCTGGCCTTTGCGGCGGCGATCCTGCTCTTTCTGGCGGGCAGGCGCCACCACGGCGTGCTGGCCGGGGCGCTGGCCCTCGCCCTCTTCCTTGCCCATCCCGACGTCTTCCGCGAGGCGCGCATCTTCCGCAACGAGCCGCTCTTCCTGCTGCTCATTACGGCCGGAATCGTCATCGCCACCTGGCCGCGCGAAAAGCCAGAACGCCGCCATCTGGCCGTCTCCGGCGTGCTGTTCGGGCTGGCGACGATGGTCAAGCTGTTCGGGCTGCTGCCGGCCGGCGGCATCGCCCTGTGGCTGGTGTGGGACTGGTGGCGGCGCGGCGCCCTTCGCCCATCGTTTGGCAACCTGCTCCGCGACCTGCTGGCCCTCTTCCTGCCGCTGGGACTGATCCTGCTCCTCGTGGGCGGCCTGTTTATCCTGTTGGTGCCCGACTTCCTCGATTTTGTGCTCGGCCACCACCTGGCTCAGGGGAGCGAGCAGGCGTTTGGCGACGTGCTGGCGGGCAAGCTGGCCCTCTTCGCGCTTTACCTGCGCATGTACCCGCTGTGGCTGGGGCTGGCGCTGATTTCCGGGGCGGTTGGGCTGTGGCGGAACGACGGGCGGGCGCGTTGGGTCTGGCAGCTCGCGCCGCTGCTGGGCTTTTTTGTCCTGTCGCGCGAGCTGGGCCAGCGCCACTTCATGTTCATCCTGCCCGGCGTCATGCTGCTCGTGGGCTGGCTGCTGGCCGACTTCTGGCAGCGACCGGGGCGGCGCTGGCGGATTGTTGTCGCGGCTCTGCTCGTAGCCCTCGCCGTGCCGGCCATCCGGGCCAACGCCTACCGGGCAAGCTGGGTGGACGATGAGACGCCGCCGGTCGTCGAGCTGATCCGGCAGCGCACGGGGCCGGAGAGCGCCATCCTCGCCGACGACATTGGTCTGGCCTATTACGCGCAGCGCCGGACGACCTACTCCGGGGCGGCTCTCTCGCATGGGGCGATTACCAGCGGGCAGATCGGCACTGAACAGCTCATCGAGGAGATCGTCGCCGATAACGTGGCGATGGTGCTCGTGGACAGCTCCCTGCTGACGGGGAACCACCTCGTCTTTCTCAGGGATTACCCGCGCTTCCACCGTTTTCTGGAGCGCAACTTTGACTACCTGGGCAACGTTCGCCGCGATTACCAGGAGATTGACGTCTGGTGGCGCGACGAAGAACGGCCCTTCGACACGAGCGACCCGCTGGAGATCGCCGTCGAGGACGGCACGCGCTTCGGCGCCTCTCTCTATCTGTACGGCTACACCCTGGCCCGCGACGAGGTGCGCCCCGGCGAGACCCTGTCGTTCACGATCTTCTGGACGGCCGATGCGCCGGCTAACCATCACTGGAGTGTCTTCGCCCATCTCGTCGGGCCGGACGGGCAGCCGGTTGGGCAGGATGACCAGGTGCCCTACAACGGCCTGCTGCCGCCGACGCGCTGGGATGAGGGCATCGTCGTGGACGACGATTACGAGATTACGGTGGCGGATGACGCGCCGCCGGGCCGCTATCATCTGGTCGTGGGCATGTACGACTGGCGGACGGGCGAGCGGCTGCCGCTCTTCACCCCCGAAGGTGAGGCGCTGCCAAACGACCAGGTCATGCTGGCCCAGCCGGTTACCGTGCTGCCTTGACAATTCAGGGCGGTGGTCTAGAATCACCGCTGACCTTTCCCCACGGATGGTCCCTCCCTCCGTGCCATCACGAGGCCCGCTCTGGGCCACAGTAAAGGAGCTTACCTTGAAAGAATCACCTCATTCACGAAAGACACTGACTTCCCTGGGATTGGCGGGTGGCGCCTTACTACTGATCGTATTCCTGCTGACGGCGCTATACGGCTTCCTGTCGGCAGGCGACCTGCGGGCGCAGGGCGAACAGACCGACGTGTGGGCATACCTGCCCGCGGCCTTCTACTCGGCGACGCCGACCCCAACCCCGACGCCGACGCCGCCGCCCTTCTTCTACTTCGCCGATTTCGAGGGTGACTCGGGCGGCTGGCCACTGGTCGATAACACGCACGTCTCCAATGACTGCTTTAAGTGGTACCTGTCGGACGGCAACTACAAAGTAGACATCTGCGACGACCGCACCGACGTGAAGGTCAGCCCGGGCGTGGATCTGCCCACAGGCGACTACACGATCGAGGTCGATGCCCGCTTCCGCTACAATCCCGGCGGCTTCTGGTACTGGAACTCCTACGGCATCATGTTTGACGCCAAGGACGACCCCGACCCGTCGAAGCCAGACCTGGGCGATTACTACATGATCTGGGTGCTCTGGGAAGGGCCGGGCATCCACAAGTATAAGATTCTCAAGGATGTGCCCGGCTCCCAGATAGACCTGTTCGACTGGATAGCGCTATCGCCGGGCGTCTACAACTATGGGCCAGACGGGTCGGACTGGAACACCTGGCGCATCGAGCGCACGGCCGACACCATCCGCGTCTACGTGAACGATCACCTGCTCAACGAAGTCAACGAGAGCAGGCCGACGGAGAACTTCCAGACGCTGTTCGGCGTGTTCGCCTCGACCTACGAGACGGGCCAGACCTTTGCGGCGTTCGACAACTTCCTTGTCGAAGACGACTCCGGTACGTCGGCTATCGCGCCGCTGAGCGCAGCGGATCGGACCCCGATCGTCGTCATCAACAGCGTCGATCAGGACCGCCTCCTGCCTGCGGGCGGCGATTAGTCTCTTCTAACCTTCCACGTGCGCCGGGCGGCGATAGGGCGACCTGTTGCTGCCCGGCCCTCTTTTCACCTGACAGACATTGCAGCCCGCCGCCGAGCATCACCACCCTCCACCCGCGCTCGCCGTGGGTCTGCGCAGCGGTCTGCGGCGCGGCTGGGGCCTGGCGCTGCTCGCCGCGCTGGTGCTGCTCTTTCTGACGCCCGTGCTCCGGCCCCCGGCCGGACAGGCGACCGGCGGCGCCGACGTCCGCGCTCTCTTTGTGCCCTGGCTCACCTTCGCCCGCGAGGCGCTGCGCGCGGGCAAACTGCCGCTCTGGGACCCGTACCATTTCGGCGGCTACCCGTTCCTCAGCAACCCGCAGGTCGCCTTCTTCTACCCCCCGACATGGCTGGCGTGGCTGCTGCCGGTGCGCTATGCGCTGAGCCTGCAGCTCGCCCTGCACCTGTGGCTTTTGGGCGCCGGCGCGTGGCTCTTGCTGCGCCGCAGCGGGACGACGCAGGCGGGGGCGCTCCTGGGGGCGGTGACGCTGGCCTTCAGCGGCTTCGTGGGGGCGCGTATCTTCGCCGGCCACCTGGGGTTGCTGGCAACCGTGGCCTGGCTGCCGTGGCTGCTGCTGGCGCTGCAGTGGGCGGCTGCCAGAGGTAGCTCGGCCAAAAAGCGGCGTTGGGCGGCGGGGCTGCTGGCGGGCATCCCCTGGGGAATGGCGATTCTCGCCGGACATACTGCCTCGCTGATTCCCCTGGGCATCGCCTGGGGCGCCTACGCGCTCTATCTGTGGCGGCAGCAGCGGGACGGCCGGGTGCTCGTTCAGGCGCTGCTCGCGCTGGCAGCCGGGCTGGCGCTGAGCGCGGTGCAGATGGCGCCCTTCGCCCAGTTTCTGGCGGCCTCCACGCGGGCCGCGAGCCCCGACTTCGAGTTTGCCACCAACTACTCGCTGCCGCCGGCGCACCTGATCACCCTGCTCGTGCCGGACTACTTCGGAGAGCCAACGCGGGCCGGCTACTGGAGCGTGCCGGTCTTTGAGGAGCTGACCTACTATGCGGGCGTGCTGCCGCTGCTGCTCCTGCCCGTGGCGCTGCGCCGCCCGAGGCGCGAGCTGCTCCTCTGGGGGCCGTTGATGGTCCTCGGCCTGTGGCTGGCGATGGGGCGCTACAGCCCGCTCTACCAGATCGCCTATCGCTGGCTGCCGCCGCTGCGGCTGGCGCGGGCGCCGGGCCGCTTCGCCCTGCTCTACACCTTCGGCGCGGCGATGATCGCCGGTCCGGCGCTGAGTGCGTGGCAGCAGTGGCGGGCACGCCGTCCGGCGATTCGGCTGCTGTGGTCCACTGCGGGCGTGGGCGTGATTGCGGGCCTGGCGGCGCTCGCGGCGACCGGCGCGCTCTTTGCCTCCCAG
>ERZ747221.4489-NODE-4489-length-10117-cov-2.665339_pt1 | contig 10117 bp, 7 predicted proteins | sample MGYA00374949_ERZ747221 | MGnify/ENA primary metagenome ERZ747221 (study PRJEB28779, sample SAMN05720172) | bioreactor metagenome | isolation source: Anaerobic biogas reactor | place: USA:Washington, USA | collected 2015-08-08 ... | reverse complement strand
CAGAACCGTATGAGCAGGACATATATTATCAAGTTCAGCAAAAATCTGTTTTTTAACCGCCATGTTTTCAACTACTGCTTCTATAACCAGGTCAGCTTGCTTAACTTCAGATAAATCAGTAGTACCATGGATCCGGCTAATAATTTCATTTTTATTTTCTTTATCTATTTGTTTACGGTCTAATATTTTATGAAGGTTATTCTCAATGGTCTGCAATCCGTCTTTTACCAGGCTCATTTGTAAATCTCGTAAAATAACGGAATAGCCTGCCTGTGCGGCTACCTGAGCTATACCTGCTCCCATTAGGCCAGCACCAAGAACTGCAACTTTTTCTACCATAATTGGCCCCTTCCTGATATCACGGCCGATATCAAAGCGTTATTTACATTAGAAATCTCCAAAAGTAATTCCAATCGAGCGTGCCGCATCAATTAATTTACTATCTATCGGTACCTTTCGAATCTCTTTAATAGCTTCTTGTAAATCTACTGTGGTTATATTATTGCCCTGAAGACTAACCATAGTTCCGTATTTACCATCCATAAATGCCTCAACTGCCGCTACACCATAGCGAGTAGCTAGAATTCGGTCATAGGGAGTAGGACCACCACCTCTTTGCAGATGCCCTAGTACTGTTACTCGGGTTTCTATGTCAGTAAGCCGACTTGAAACCTCTTCCGCCACTTTTTGTCCGATACCCCCCAGTCTTACAGGGTCATGGCTGGTTGCCACCAGGCTTTGCACTACCATTTCCCCACCTGCTGGATGGGCTCCTTCGGCTGCTACGATAATACTAAACTTTTTCCCCTGGCGAAACCGCTGTGCTATTTTAGATATTATAGCATCAAGATTGTATGGTATTTCCGGAATTAGAATAACATCGGCACTACCGGACATCCCTGCATACAGGGCAATCCATCCTGCATACCTACCCATTACTTCCAGTATCATAACCCGATGATGGGATTCGGCTGTAGTATGCAACTTATCCAGGGCATCTGATGCTGTATTTACTGCGGTAATGAAACCAAAGGTAATATCAGTGGCTGATAAATCATTGTCAATAGTCTTGGGCACCCCTACTACATTAATTCCTTTTTCGCTAAAGAATTTATAAGCTATATTAAGGCTTCCATCTCCGCCTATTATAATTAAACCATCTAAATCCAGATGCTTAATATTGCTTACGGCCCGGTCCGATTGGTCGGTAGCTTGCAGTTCACCCTGAATCATGGTCATAAAGTTAAAAGGATTGTCTCTATTACTAGTTCCCAAAATAGTTCCGCCGGTATGGCCAATACCAGATACCCGGCGCAAATCTAGCTGTACATAATTATTTTCCACCAGGCCGCGAAAGCCATCCATAAATCCAATAACTTCAACGCCGTATTTTAGAACAGCTGTTTTAGTGATTGCTCTGATGACCGAATTTAACCCTGGACAGTCTCCCCCCCCGGTTAATATGCCTATGTGTTTAATTGGCCGCATAGTAACTAAACCTCCTTACTCTTAGTATGGTCTATTGCCCAGTCCATCACAAATCTACCCCAAGTAATAAGGTGGGATAACCCACCCTACAACCATTTTTAATTAATTCTATTCTGCACTGAAGGACAATTTCCTTCATCTATAGTTATTATACTATATTAATAAGGGGGAGTATCGATACTGCCCCTTATTACACCTTTGCTGTTTTCTGTGATTACCCGGTGGCATTTTTATTTAACTTTAAAACCAGACAGGTAAGTAGCATAAGCCAGAGGTCTTTTAAAGGTGTTTTTCACTATGGCTGGAGAAAAAATACTTTCCGTAGTTTTTCTGGGCTTGGAGTTTACTTCAATTAAATACAAATGCCCTTTCCGATCAATTCCTATATCCATACCCAGTTCACCGAAGGTACTATTACTGACATTCTCCAGAGTGCTCGCAACCATTTTACATAACAAACGTATCTCTTCGTTTTTGGATTTTATAAGGTCTTCTTTTTTAAACAAGTGATGCATGACTTTGGAACTCTTTTCCACCCTTCCCCCACTGCTTAAATTGGAAATGCTGCTACCTTTGGGGGCTATCCGGCAAAACTTTTTACTAATCATCCATTCTCCCTGGCCATTTTTCTGGTAGATAATACGCAGGTCAAAAGGAGAACCCTTATATCTAGCCAGGTCTAATCCCCGTTGTACGATATAGTGTCTTTCATCCCTTTGTTTTTTGGTTTTTCTCAACAGTTCGGCGGGGTTGCTAGCCTGGTTACGTATGTGTCTTCCTCTGTAGGCAACATATTTCAGGCGCCCCTTATCGGCAGCAACTTTAATTATACCTTTGCCCAGGCTGCCATTGCTAGGTTTCATGTATAGTACCCGGTATTTTTTCAGCATTTCTTCCAGGTTATTGTTATCTAATTGCTGAGTTTCAGGGAGGTATCTAATCAGTGTGGGATTAGCCAAAAGCATCTGGTGAACGTTCCATTTATTTAAGTAATGGGGATTAAAATAATGTAAATAGGGTAGGTTCATCAGCCGGTTTTTAGCGTATTGCACATTATTGCGGGCTTCTGCAGATCTACTATGAATGCGGTCGTAAACTACATCCGGAAGTGGATAAATAGATGATTCCCAACGCCCCCGGTTCTGGGATAACTGCTGGTATACATAACCCCTACAAGTATGGTTAGCCCAGTTTATGCTACCGGGGGTAAATATATATACCTGTCCGGGAATGGCTTTACTGACAATACTCAAATAAATTAGCTCTGCTTGCAGGCTGCGCGGGTCCAATTCTTCCCGGTTAGAACCGGGGATAAGGGTAGCCAGTATTCCAATAGTTGGTCCCAAGTGCAGCATTTTCTCCTCCGCCTGGTAACGGATTTTCATGCCTTTTCTTTTTTTAATATGCAAAGCTTGAACCAATTCTGGTGAAAGCGCATAGCCTTTTTTGTTGTTATCATGTACAATAAGTCTACTTTTTATCTTCAAGCTGCCCACCCGAATTGTGATGGATGGTTGCACCTCTATTCCTAGCCTATTAACCAGGTCACGTGACATGGAGATACTCCCTACTGTTTTCATTAAATCCGTACCTCTCCTTTTAGTTAGAATCCTGCCAGATACCTGGCATATAATAGTGGAGTTTCTATAGATTTTTCACGAGTCTCGGTTTCACCAATTAATGTAAATACATGCCGAGCTGGACGCAAATTGGCTTCTATAAACCATACTTTTCCGCATTTATCAACTCCTATATCTACTCCTGCCTCCCCACAGTTACCCAGGTATTCTTCAACGCTGACGGCAGCATTGATAGCAACAAAAATAATGGTTTCTATTATCTGATTTATCTGTTTACTTCCGGAAAATACCTTTCTTAGAACGGTTTCTACTCTTATAGCACTACCACCACCGCTTATATTACTAGTTATGGCACCCGGTTTTCCTACCCGGCAGGCCATGCCAGTGACCCCCCATCTTCCGTTATGCTCCTTTTGCACCATAACCCGGATATCAACTATTCCCCCCTCGTAACGTAAGAGGTTGATTTCTTTTTGAACCAGATAACTCCGACCTTCCATAACCGGGCGTAGTTTTCTCCGCAGTTGTAGTAAGTCGCTAGCGGTTCCTTTATAGAAATTACCGTTACAGTGGTACTGGTAGCAGTAACCTGCGGATTTTCGATTTCTACTTACCCGGATAATGTTCTTTCCCTGGGTTCCGTTAACCGGCTTAAGATAGACGGCACGGTACTTTTTAGCCATTAATTCAACCTGGCGAAAACTATTAACTAATCTGGTCTCCGGTAAATAAGGTAGCATATCAGGATTGCGCTTAAATACGCGGTATGCTTCCCATTTGCCTACCATTTGAGGGTTGAGAATCTTTATTCCCGCTTGTTTAAGCCGACGCCGGCTATCGGCCTTGTTGGCAACATAGAATTTGCTGCGGGGGTAAATGACATCAGGCAACGGGAATTTTCCTCGTTGCCACCCGTTTTTGCTGTGGTAGTATCCATTTACTATCTTCTTATTCCAATCTATATCCGTGAAATAGAAGGCAAAGCATATCTGTCCCAGTTTTCGACTACCGGTCATAATTTGCTGAAAGAACGCAGTTTGGCTTCCATAAGGTCTGTTGGCACTATTTAGTTTTGGAGCGATAATTCCTACTACTGGTCCGATACTGATTTCATCCTGGTTTAAACTAATACCATATTTTCGATTTTCCTGAAGAAAGGCTTTTTTTATTAAAGATGGATTCATATAAAGGGTGTTTTTGTCTAAACGGGAAGTGCTGCTCCTGACCCTTAAGCTTTGCTGGCATTTCCCCACATTAAATTTTATCAGCTGTTTGTAACCATAACTGCCATGGCTGGCAATATCGGCACTGAGAATTATTGTACCCTGATCCAGCTGGGGGTCTGCTTTAATATTTACCATTATAAAATCATGCATTTATTTGTCTCCACCGTTAATGTTTTGTATCATATCATATGTAAAGTAGCTAATCTTTGCTAACATTTTTAGGGGATGAAAAGTGGATGAAGTTAGTCAGTGCCTGTTTATGCGCGGTTAATTGCAAATATAACGGTAAAAATAACCTTAAACTGGATTTGGTAGAATTACTGCAGGAAGGTGATGTAATTCCAGTATGTCCGGAACAGTTGGGTGGTTTACCAACTCCCCGGTTACCTGCAGAAATAAAAGCTGGTTCAGGCCAGGATGTACTGGCAGGTAATAGCAAGGTACTCAATAAATATGGTGATGATGTAACCGATAGCTATATCCGAGGTGCTTATGAAACGTTAAAGATTGCTCGGCTGGCAGGTGTGGATACTGCCATTTTAAAGAGCCGCAGCCCTTCCTGCGGAAGTGGGTATATATATGATGGCAGTTTTAATAATAAACTGCGTCAGGCTGACGGAGTTACGGCTGCACTTTTGAAAAAAAACGGTATTCGGGTTATGGATGAAGATGAATATAAGGAAAAGGGAGAGTACCAGGATTGAGAGCTATTAGTCTATTTTCCGGGGGGCTTGACTCCCAACTGGCAGTAGTGTTGATTCAGAAGCAAAACATTGACGTTTTGGGGGTAAATTTTGTTACCCCGTTTTTCGGTGCCAATGAACGGACTATCCAGGCGGCTAAAAATTTGGGTATAGAACTACACACTATTGATATCAGCGATGAATACATACCTGGCGTTCTTAATAATCCCGTTTACGGTTATGGTAAAAACCTTAATCCCTGCATTGATTGCCATGGTTTTATGTTAAGAAAAGCTGGCGATTATATGAATCAGATGAATGCTTCTTTTCTGATCACCGGAGAAGTGGTAGGTCAAAGACCAATGAGTCAGAACAAATCGGCCCTTAATGCGGTAGATAAATTATCCGGTTATCGGGGATTTATCGTCAGACCTCTTTCAGGCAAATTACTCCCTCCTACCGAACCGGAAATACGTGGCTGGATAGATCGGGAAGGCTTGCTGGATATCAACGGGCGCGGGCGTACCCGGCAGATGGAATTGGCTAAGCAGTTTGGCATTAAGGACTACCCTTCCCCGGCGGGAGGATGCCTGTTAACAGAACAGAATTTTGCTCGCCGGTTAAGGAAGTTACTGGAAAGAAATAAACTCCCTGGGCAGGATGAAATAGAAATCCTAAAAGTGGGGCGACATTTTATTTTAGGTGCCGATAAGTTGCTGGTGGTAGGTAGGAATCAGTCCGAAAACCGAAAGCTGGAGGAACAGGCCTGGCCCAGCGATTGGCTCATAAAGGCTGCCGACCGCCCCGGTCCCCTGGGTTTGCTTCGCTATAGCAATGATTTTAATCCAGAGCTGTTAAACTATGTAGGCGCAATTGTTGCCCGCTATAGTGATGCCAAAAACCTGGAGATGGCACGGGTAAAGGTTTATCAATCCGGAGGGGAAAACTTATCCGTCCTAGAAGTATCCCCTCTAAAACCCGAAGAAGTTCCTCCAGCAGTATAGTGGGACAAGGGACCTGTCCCCCTGTCCCTGCTGTCCCACTTATTTAAATATACTCAGGTCGATTTGTTCGAACATGGCCTGGTAACCGGTGGTGTCGGGGTGACCGCCATCAGCCAGTAGCAAGTCGCTGCGAACTTTACCGTTTTCATCGTAAAAGGCGGCAGCGAAGTTTATTACTTTAAGCTCATGTAGAGCAGCATAATCCAGCATCCACTGGCGAATTCTTATGATTAGTTTTTCCCAGTAGGGTTCATCCACAGCCGTAGGTAAACCCAATATTACCTCAATACCTGCTTCCTGTGCCTTTTCTATCATCTCTCGCAGGTTCCAGGTAATACGGTCAAATGATTCTCCGCAGACTATATCATTTATCCCTCCCATAATGATAACATGGGTGGGATTATATTTTAAAACGGAGCGTTCAAAACGTCTTAGCATATCGGTCGTGGTGTTGCCATTTATACCCTGGTTTATTAATTCCGCATCCAGTACCTGATCCAGCATAGCCACCCAGGATACCCGCGGCCCAAAGGGAAAACCGTAGGTGATACTATCACCCAGACAGACAATTTTCATTTTCTTAACGGTATCAGTCAAAAAATATCACTTCCTAAACTAATACTCATCCTCCTATGTCTGCTAACCAAATGGGACAAGGGACCTGTCCCCCTGTCCCTGTCCCTTTATCTAGCCTGGTACAGACCAGGCTCTACTTCTTCTACCCTGCCCTGTTTGATAAGCCGGTCCAGGTGTTTTAGCAGCATTAATTTTTCCCAAAAACGAACAAACGGAGTAGGATGCTGTATGTATATTAGACGCTGGTCAGCAATTTCATCCAGACCTGCAACCTGCGAGGTCAAATATTTGTATATTCTTTCCTCTCGTTTATATATACGATTTTTGAATTCAGTCAATCTGGGTATAGCATCATCGTAAACCCTCTTGGTGTGACAGGAGATTATTTTTTTGGGTTTAAGCTGTATCACCCGCTCTATAGAACTCAACATATCACCCGGGTCGGCAAATACTTCCCCATACCAGGGACCTGCTTTGGTCAGACAAATATCCCCGGAAAATACCAGTTCCTCCTCCGGGAACCAGAAAATACAATGTCCGGGAGAATGACCCGGAGTATGCAATGCCTGTACCCGGGTATGGCCTAAATCAAAAATTTGTTGATCCCCGAATGTATGCTCCACCTTCTCTAACCCTCTATATTGTTCCTCACCCATACCTAATATTGCGCCTGATTCTTTAAAATCATATCCCGGCATCAGGTCCGTCCAGCGATCAAGGCAATTATAATGAATAATGGCTTCCATGTTCTCCAGTGCCGGGTAATCCAATTCATGGATATATTTTTGGGCCTGAGGAAAATACGCATTACCGCGGACATGGTCAATATGATGATGAGTATACAGAACCAGGTCAGTACTATCGGGTTTTATTTCCTCCAAAGAATTGCGGTTAGCACCAGTATCAATAATGGTTCTAATATCATCATCAATAAACAGACAGTTACAATAGGTAAAGCCGGTTTCACTAATAACCAGGCTTAACCGGTCACTGACTTTAAGCAGCATTACTTCCTCCCCCTTAAATAGATAGCTACTTTTATTAAATTTTAGGGCTATTTATATATATCTAAGGGCGGCCATATTTATATCTTTGACCGCCCCGCCCTTCATTATTATTGATTGGAACTCTTTTCCAACCTGCGGATAACATCGTTTAGTTTATCAATATTGTCACCGTAACCAGCCCAGTCACCTTCCCGCAGACGCTGGTTAGCCTGGTCATAATATTGCCGTGCTAATTTAGCCAGTTTGGCTATATCATCACTGCCACTGTCTGTTATTTCGAGTGTTTTGGTATCTTCTCCGCTTGGTTTTACCGTTGGTTTTTTATCAAATAGTTTGGTCAATGCTTTATCCAGCGAAGTTTCCATCACTATTTCATCACCAAAACCGGCAATAACCCGTTTTAATTCCGGTATGCGGCTATTTTCTGCCTGCAGGTACAGTGGTTCTACATATAATATGGAATCATCCATGGGTATAACCAGAAGATTACCACGATATACCCGGGAGCCCTGCTGATTCCAAAGACTGAGCTGCTGAGAAATATCCGTATCCTGGTTAATCCTGGACTCCAGTTGTTCTGGCCCGTAGATGGTTTCTTGTTTAGGGAAATTATATACCAGCAGCTTACCGTATTCATCTCCGTCCATGCGGGCACACATCCAGGCCGTCATGTTAGGTCGGCTTTTAGGAGTAAAGGGTAACATCAATATATATTCAGATTTCTCCGATTCCGGTAAACGCATGATAATATAGTAAGGTTCCATGGTCGTCTGCTCATTATTTACAATTTCTTTCGGTATTAGCCAGGGGTCCTCTTTGTTATAGAACACATAAGGGTCGGTCATATGATAGGTTTTAAATATTTGTGCTTGTACCGAGTAAAGGTCTACCGGATAACGTACATGGGCTCTGAGGCCATCAGGCATATCCGCCAGGGGGTGGTACATGCCCGGAAATATTTTGCTGTAAGTTTTGATTATTGGGTCTGAAGGATCAGCTACATAGAATTTTAATTCCCCTGTATAAGCATCGCAGGTTACTTTAACGGAATTACGTAAATAGTTGTTGCCATATTGGTCAAAAGGCTGGGCATAGGGATATCTGTTACTGCTGGTGTACGTATCCAGTATCCAGAATAGCTTACCTTTATCATCGATTACTATATAGGGGTCACCGTCGAAGGACAGATAAGGTGCAATCTTTCTGGTGCGGTCAATAATATTACGATTCATCAGAACCTGGCTGTTATTGTCTATATCACTGGAGAGAATCATCTTATAGTCTTTTAGCACCCAGCTTAAAACTAGACGGCGGCCAAAAGAGTTTATTTTAATTCCATTTTTGCCCTGATAAGTTGAGTAAACATTAGTATCTCCCTCAGGATAATCAAATTCTTGTTGTTCGGTATTAACGATTACATATTCGTCGGTACGTTCGCCAAAGTATATCTCCGGTCGGGTTACCTTTAATGATGTACTAAAACGAGGTGGTATATCTTTTATAAAGAAATTAGGAAAACCTTCCTGGGCCACTTCATTAACTGGGCTAACCACCGTACCATAGCCGTGGGTATACATCAGCTTCTGGTTAATCCAGGTTTTAGCTTCAGTATTAAGGTTGTTTTGATCTAATTCACGGGCGGAAATCATAACCTGGCGATATTTTCCATCAATCATATAACGGTCTATATCCATATCATTAAAAACATAATAAGGCCTGAGTTCCTGCAGGCTTTTATAGGTATCGGTTAATGGCTGCCAGTCCCAGAGTCGGATATTTGTAATAGTATCCTGATTATTGGGGCTATTGATATCAAGGTCATAATCAACAGTAAAATTACGGTTCTGTACTTTATCCAGGCCATAAGCCTGGCGCGTATACTTGATGGCTGCCTGTATATATGGCTTTTCCCGGTTGAATTCATTAGGCTTTACTACCAGGTTCTGCAGGGCTGCAGGATAGATACCATTCATAACTATAGCCACTACTATCCAGGCCCCGATGCCAATTAGTATCCAGTTCAGTTTTTTAACAAATATATTAGCCAGTATGACCAGGGCAACAATAATGGATACCACTAGCAATACTTTATAAGCCAGCAGTTTAGCGTGGACATCAGTGTAGGTGGCTCCATAAACAAGGCCAGTAGGGGAAAACAATATTTCATAGGCGGATAGCTTGTAGCCTATGCTTTTAAGAGCAAAAATTGCCGCCAATAGTATAGCTACATGGCTTTTAGCAAAGGTAAACTGGCGCCAGTTACCAAAAATCAACTCGGTAGATGCATTTAACATGTAAACAAAACCTACTATCACCGTGGTTAAAACTAGAGCCGCCATTAGGGTACCGTAAACAAAGCGATAGAAGGTGAGGTTAAAGAAATAAAAGCCGATATCTTTAGAGAAAATGGGGTCAACCGTACCCATAGGGACCCGGTTGATAAATTGCTGAACAACTATCCAGTTATCAGCTGCGGTTGAGCTGATCATTAAGGCACCCAGTATACTGATACCGAGAAAGACCCAGCGGGCCATTTTACCATGAAGAAATTCT
>ERZ747221.4486-NODE-4486-length-10122-cov-3.560677_pt1 | contig 10122 bp, 7 predicted proteins | sample MGYA00374949_ERZ747221 | MGnify/ENA primary metagenome ERZ747221 (study PRJEB28779, sample SAMN05720172) | bioreactor metagenome | isolation source: Anaerobic biogas reactor | place: USA:Washington, USA | collected 2015-08-08 ... | reverse complement strand
CAGGAGATCGACGCCTGACAGCTCCTCGCCCGGCGCAGCCAGGTTCCGGACCTGCGAATGCCCCAGAAAGAACCACGGAAAACCCGTGACCATCCAAGCCCGAAGATACTCCAGCCCCGCCCAGACCACCGGAACCGCCACGAACGCCGGCCAATGGTTGACCCTGACCAGCCGGTGGATCACCCAACCCGCCAACGCCCAGTACAGCCCCAGGTAGATGCTCATCGTGATATACCCGGGAATGGTGACCGGTGCGATCCACCAGACATTCAGAAAGAAAAACGCCATCCCCGCAATGGCGCTGATGATCACCTGCCGCCCGGGTGGACAGATGAAAACCACCATCAGCCACGGCGTCAGCGCCGCCCACGCCAGCCCGGACAACTCCACCGGCGGGTACGCCGCCGAGTAGAGCAGTACGCTGGTCAACGCGAGGCCCAGGTACACAGCGTTCTGCCACGTCAGCACCGCCGTCCACGCCTTCGCCAGTCTCGATTTTCCTTGAGCCGCTGCTTTCATCAGACTATCATTCGCATCGGATGCGGCACGGACAAAGCGCCAGCGCGTCGCCCCTTCCAAGGAGCCGGATCGCCACCGACACGCGGGCCAGCGCATCCATCCGCCCGCCCGCAAGCAGATTATAGGCGGCCAACGACCCAAACACCCCGCCCTGCGGCGCCAGTTGCGCCGCCGCCAGCCCCATCATCCGGGCCTCGGGGTCCACGTCGTAGCCGATGCTCTCCAGGATGATCTCCGGCAGGCTCTTGGGCTTCGGCAGCAGCACCGCCTGGTACGTCTCCAGCTCCGCCTCGCTCGCCGCCCAGTCGACCGCGTCGGCCAGCGTGCCGATCTCGTCCACCAGACCCAGCTCCACCGCCTCCGCCCCCGTATACACCCGACCGGTGGCCAGACGTTCCACGTCCTCAACCCGCTCGCCGCGCCCTTCCCTGACCCGCTGAACGAACAGGTCGTAAATCCGCTCGATCTGCCGCAGCAGCGTCTCGCGCCCGTGCTCCGAGAACCGCGAGAACGGATCGAACAGGTCCGCGTTCTTGCCGCGGCTCACGCTGAACGTGTTGACCCCGAGCTTGTTCAGCATCTCCGTGAAGATCGGCTTGCCCGTAATCACCCCGATCGACCCGGTGATCGTCCCCGAATCCGCGAAAATACGCTGGCCCGCCACCGCGATGTAGTATCCGCCGCTGGCCGCCTCCGATCCCATCGACACCGCCACCGGCAGGTCCTCCGCCGCGTCGCGAATCTGCTGCCAGATGATCTCCGAGGCCGTCGACGACCCGCCCGGCGAGTCGATCCGAACCACCACCGCCTTGTACGTCCGGTCGCGGGCGATGTCGCGGAACGCCTTGCGAAGCGTCTCGCTGCCCGCTGTCCCGTCGGCCCCGAAATACTCCTCGCTCTCGCCCTCCACGATCATCCCATCCACCAGCACGATCGCGACCTTATTCTCCGCCTCGACCGCTCCGCCTGCTCCAAACGAGGTCAGCAGTTGGATCAGCCCGGCCAGCCCCGGCCGTATCTGCGGCGGCTTGGCCCGCCCGTAGTCGTACACCAGATACCCACCCGTCTCCTCCCGTACGCTCTCCAGGAAATCGCTGCGATGGGCCACCGCGTCGATCAGTCCCGCCTCCACCGCGTTCTCGGCCAAATACGGCCCGTCGTCGATCAGCGCCCGCACCTGCTCAGCCGTCAGGCCGCGCCCTTCCGCGATCGCCGCCACGCTCTGCCCATAGATGCCGTCCACCAGGGCTGTGAGCTGCTCGATCATCTCGTCCGACGGCTCGTAGTTCGTAAACGGCTCAGCCGCCAGCTTGTACTGCCCCATGTGGATCGCCTCGGCCTCGATCCCGAGTTTGTCCATCAGCCCGCGAAAGTACAGCATCTGGGCATTCACCCCGAACAGCATCAGCGTCGCGCCCGGAGTCATCGCGATCCGCCGCGCCGGCAACGTCACCATGTAGCTGGGCCCCATGCTCGTATCACTATGGGCGAATACCGGCTTGCCCGCCGCCGCGAACCCCTTCAACTCCATCAGCAGTTCCTGCGACTGGGCCAACGTCAGGTACGGCTGATCCACCAGCACCACCAGCGCCGCCACGTTCCGATCCTCCGCCGCCATCCGCACCAACCGCAACTGGTCCCAGAACAAATTCGGACGAATGTCCGGCAAACCCAGGTCGATCTCCGGTGGCGTCTCCCGATACTCGCCGTCCAGCCGCATCACCACGATTTGCGCGGCCGCCTCCGTCGTCTCCGCCGGGCCAGTCGTCTGAGCCCATCCACCACAGGTGGTCGCTATCGTTACCGTGAAGATGAAAACCGTCCGTAAAGCGTTCATCGCTTGTCTCCCTTGCTGGATCGCGATATAACGTGTCCCGGGCCCGCAACACGGCTGAGGTTACCAGAAGCCCTCGGCCGCCGCAAGGGCAACTTCGCATGACCAGATGCAAACGCAACACCAAACTGGTCCTCCTGGACCTCGACGGAACGGTCTATCTCGGCGACCGTCTCCTGCCGGGCACGCGGACCTTCTTCGCCCGCCTCGCCGATGCCGGCATCGACCACGCCTTCCTGACCAACAACAGCACCATCGGTCCCAGCGACTACCTCCGCAAGATCCGCCGCCTCGGACTGCCGGTCGACCTGCGATCCATGATCACCAGCGCCGAAGCCTCCGTCCTCATGCTCCAACACCACAAGGTCCGCCTCGACCGGGTCTACGTGCTCGGAACCCGCAAGCTCGCCCGCTACCTCGCCCGGCTCGGCGTCCACGCCGAAGGCGGCCGGCCGGAGGCGGTCCTCGTCGGCTTCGATACCGAATTGACGTACGCCAAGCTCCGAACCGCCTGCGACCTGCTGCGGGCCGGGGCCAGGCTCTTTGCCACCCATCCGGACCTCAACTGCCCCACACCCGACGGCCCGATCCCCGACACCGGTTCGTTGCTCGCCTGCATCCAGACCTCCACCGGCATCCGTCCGACCGACATCGCGGGCAAACCCAACCGCTGGGTCATCCGCCTCGCCCAGCAGCACTTTGGCCTGCGCCCCTCCCAGATGGCCATGATCGGCGACAATCCCGACACCGACGTCCGCATGGCCCTCCGCTTCGGCCTGACCTCGGTCTGGATCGCCGGAAACCGCCGCCCGCGAAACAAAGGCGTCCAAGCCGACCTGGCCGTCTCCGGCATTGCCGAACTGATCCAAACCCCCTGGTTCAGACGCCTCACCGCCCAGTGATCCGCCTGTCGATTGACGATCGGGACCGACTCGCGTAGAGTAACGGCATGGAGCGCTACGAGCTGATCTGGCAGGCCAATCCCACTGCGGTCATCCTGGTGACCCTCGCCGCCGTCGCCACCGCCGTCCTCTTCTACCGCCGCGTGTTTCGCGAACTGCCGCCGCGACGCGCCGCCCTCCTGCTGGGACTGCGACTGGCCGCCCTCCTCCTGCTCCTGGTGCTCCTCTTCAAGCCGGCCCTCAGCTACTCCCGTCCGCCACAAGACCAATCCCGCATCGTCCTGGCCGTCGATACTTCCCGCTCCATGTCGGTCGCCGACGCCCGCGGCCGGCCGCGACTCGACTACCTCAAGTCCTTCCTCGCCGAAAACCTCGACCTGCTCCGTGACCAGCCGTCCGCCGCCGCGATCCGCGTCGACGACAGCGCCGAACCCGTGCGACTGGCCGACCTGGACGACCTGGCGCCCGGAGGCCCGACCACCAACCTCTCAGCCGCCTTCGATCGCCTGCCCGCTCTCGTTCCCGCCGACCAACTCCAGGCCATGATCGTCATGACCGACGGCAACGACCTTTCCGGAAAAGACGTGGCCCAAGCCGTCGAAGTGCTCAACCGCCCGGTCTACTTCATCGCCGTCGGCGACGAGGCCACCGCCTCCGCTCTACCCAACCTCGCCTTGACCCTCGTCGACCCGCCCATCCGCCTGACCGCCGGAGGCGAAAACGACCTGGCGGCCCAGGTCCAGTGGTCCGGCTCGTTCGACGCACCAGCCGAACTGCGAACCGAGCTCGCCGACGTTTCACCGCCCGCCGCCCGCGTCGCCACCGAAGGCCCCACCGGCCAAAAACAACTCCGCGTCACCCTCAAACCCAAGAGCCCCGGCAAAACAGAAGCCGAGTTCGCCCTCGCCCCTCCGACCAACGCCGCTGAGGCCTCCGATCAGGACAACGCCCAGCGACGCCACTTCCTGGCCGTCAAGGAAAAGCTCCGCGTCCTGATCGTCGAAGGACGCCTCCGCCCCGAGTACCGCTTCCTCCGCCAGTTCCTCGAATCCGAACCCGCCGTCGAGTTCGTCAGCTTCGTTCAGGTCCGCCCCGGCAAGTTCCTCGTCTCCGCCAGCCCCGACCTGGAAAAACCCGAACAAATCTGGAGCCAAAAGAGCGACTACGAGAACTTCGACGTCATCGTCATCGGAGATATCTCCACCCGCACCCTCACCGACGAGCAGTTCGCCTTCATTCGCCAAGCCGTCGAGGGCGGCAAGGCCCTCCTCGTGATCGCCGGCGGCGACACCCACCAGCTCGCCCGCACCCCTCTGGCTGACATCCTCGCCATCAGCCCCACCGAAAAGGTCGAATGGTCCAAGCAGGACCTGCGACCCGCCCTCTCAGCCGCCGGACGCGCCAACCCAGCCTTCGAAGCCCTCGCCGACTTCCTCTCGCCAACCGCCCCGCAAAACGCGGATGCCAAACTCGACGGCTTTTTCCGCATCGGCTCGCCGACCCCAGCCACCACGGTCCTGCTGGAAACCCCAAACGCCGACCCGCTGCTGGCGATGCGCAACGTCGGCTGCGGCAAATCCGCCATCCTCGCCACCGAAAGCACCTGGAACTGGGCCCTGAGCCCGCAACCCGCCGTCACCGAACAGCTCTACCGCGGCTTCTGGGGCGGACTCCTCCGCCATCTGGCAGGTCGCGAAGTCGCCGGCGACCAGCCGCCGCAACTGATCCTCAACCCCTCCAGCAGTTGGACCACCGCCGGCCAGGCGCTCGACCTGGTCTGCCACGTCTTCGACCCGCAAGCCCACGCCACCACCCAACCCGCCGTCCAGCTCAAGATCACCGGCCCGCACGACATCCCGCCCGCCGCCATGAAGCCAGCCGACGACCACTACCTTTGCCCGCTCACCCTCGAACAGCCCGGCCGCTACCTCGTCGAAGCAACCGCCCGCTTCCAGGACCGCGACCTGACCGACCAACAGACCATCGACGTCCTGGAAATCGATGAGGAACTCGCCCGCGTCGCGCTCAACCGCCAGAACCTCCACCGCTGGGCCCAGGCTGGGAATACCGAACAACCCCTTTCGCCCGAAGACCTCGGCCCGCTCCTTCGCCGCCTCAAAAGCGAATACCTTCAACGCGCCCAAACCCAGCGCGAGTTCGGCCAGTGGCGAAGCTTTGACCACCGCAACCCCATGCTCGCCGCCTTCATCGCTCTGCTGATCGGCGAGTGGATCCTCCGCCGGACCTGGCAGCTACGGTAACGCCGCCTCCGGATCGTCCGCCATCCGCTTGCCGAACACCGACGCGAGCCGCTTCACGTGCCCCATCAACTCCGCCAGCGCCGCCGGCACCAACGCCTGCGGACCGTCGCACAACGCCTTGTCCGGACACGCGTGCACCTCGATCATCACCCCGTCCGCGCCCGCCGCGATCCCCGCCAGCGTCATCGGCGCGATCAGGCTCCGCCGGCCCGTCGCGTGCGACGGATCGATGAACACCGGCAGATGCGACTCCTCCTTGACGATCGGCACCGCCGAGACGTCCAGCGTGAATCGCGTCTCGTCGGTGAACGTCCGAATCCCCCGCTCACACAGCATCACCTTGTTGTGTCCGCGCGACAGGATGTACTCGGCCGACATCAACCACTCCTTGATCGGCGCCGACAATCCTCGCTTCAGAAACACCGGTTTGTGGGTCTGACCGACCTCCAGCAGGAGGTTGAAATTCTGCATGTTCCGCGCCCCGATCTGAATGATGTCCGCGTACCGCTCCACCTTCGCCACGTCGCGCGGGTCCATCACCTCCGTAATCACCGGCATGCCCGTCTCATCGCCCACCGCCCGCAGCAGCTTCAAACCCTCCTCGCCAAGCCCCTGAAAACTGTACGGACTCGTCCGCGGCTTGTACGCCCCGCCCCGCAGCACGTGCGCCCCAGCCGCCTTCGACGCGCCCGCCGTTTCGCGCAGCCACTCCTCGTTCTCGATCGCGCACGGCCCCGCGATGATCGTCACCGTCCCTTCGCCGATCCGAATGTTGCCCACCCCAAAGACGCTGTCGTCCGGATGGAACTCCCGAGACGCCAGTTTGTACGGCTTAAGGATCGGAACCACCCGCTCGACCCCGGTGATCTCCTCGATCAGCGGGATATTCTCCACCCGCTCCTCCCCGATCGCTCCGATGATCGTCCGGAACCGCCCCTTCGAAATGTGCGGCGCCAGACCCAACTCGGCGATCCGAGCCACCACCGCCTCGACCACCCGGTCATCCGCCCCCGGTCTAAGAATGATAATCATCGTTCGCTACCTGCCACCAAAAGGAAAGGTCTCTTTCTCCCGCCACCGTCTCAGATCAGCGGCTCCGGCGCCCGCGGAAACGACCCCAACACCAGCAACTGCAAGCAATGCTCCTTCGCCGCCCGGATCGCCGCCGACACGTTCGTGTCCTCCTGATGCCCTTCCGCGTCCACGAAGAAGTAGTACTCCCACGTCTGCTTCCGCGACGGCCGCGAGGTGATGCTCGTCAGATTCAGTCCGTACTGCCGGAAAACTTCCAGCACCGCCGCCAAAGCCCCCGGCTTGTCCGCCGTGATGAACATGATCGCCGTCTTGTCCCGGCCCGTCCGCTTCGCCGACTCCGGGCTGATCACGAAAAACCGCGTGCAGTTGTTCGGGTTGTCCTCGATGTTCTCGCAGACGATCTTCAGATCGTACAGCTCCGCCGCCAGGGCCGAACCGATCGCCGCCGCTGAGCAGAAGATGGACGTGGCGTTCGAGTTCTTCGCCAAGCTCGGCACGCCGTTCTGGTGCTTCCACGACTTCGACATCGCCCCCGAGGGTGCGACGTTCAAGGAGTCGGCGGCCAATGTCGACCGCCTCGCCGAGGCGTACGACCAGGGCCGCGAGCAGGCTCTGCGTGAGGTCGACGACTGGCGGAAGTTCTGCGGGCTCTAAGAGCTGAGCAACTCCACGTCGCCGGTCAGGTCGCCTCCCAGCTCGCCTTCCAGGTGGGCCGCTATGGCGGGACCATCCGCACCTTGACCTCCTCCGCCAACTGGGATACGGACATTTTCGTGATGTGCAACGAGCCCCTGATCAACACCCCCGGCATCCTCGGCGAAGAGATCACGGGCAACATCTGCGATGCCTTCCAGGTGAACGCCGAGCAGACCGAGTTCACCTTCCACATGCGCGAGGGGATCAAGTGGTCTGACGGGACGCCGGTGACCACCGAGGACGTCCGGTTCGCCTACGAAGACGTCATGATGAACACCGATCTGACCGCGCGCCCGCCGACCTGGCTGCGCTCCGGCAACAAGGGCACCGGCACCCCGTACGTGGTCAAGGTCAAGGATGATTACACCTTTACCATCTCATTCGACAAGCCCTATGGCGGGTTCCTGCTGGTGCTGGGCATCTCGGGGTGGCGCAGCTATATCGAAGTGCTCAAGCCAGCGCACTATTTGAAAAAGTTCCACACCAAGTACGCCAGCAAGGCCGAGATCGACGCCGCCATCAAAGAGGCCAACGTGGAGGGCTGGCCACAGCTCTTCGCCCTCAAAGACGTCACCAACTGGGAGATGACCTATCCGCCGGCGCTGACCTTCCCCAGCCTCTACCCCTGGATCCTGAAAGAGACCTCGCAACAGGGGCAGATCTATGAGCGGAACCCCTACTATTTCAAGGTGGACCCGGCGGGCAACCAACTGCCCTACGTGGATTATCTGGATAGCGCCTACGTGGCCGACACCGAGGTCATCCAGATGAAGATCCTGGCGGGCGAAACCGACTTTTCTCGTTCACATCCCAAGTTCGTCAAGCTGCCGCTCTATAAGGAGAACGAGGAAAAGGGCGGCTTCACCACGGCGATGGTCCAGTTCCACGCCACCAGCATCGACCTCTTCCTCAACCTCACCCACGTCGACCCGGTCTGGCGGCAAGTGGTGCGCAACCCCGATTTCCGCCGCGCGCTGAACCTGGCCCTGGACCGCGAGGAGATCATCGATGCCGTGCTGTATGGCTACGCCTCGCTGCCCGACTTTAACCCCGCCGAGTACAACGTCGAGAAGGCCAATCAACTTTTGGACAGCATCGGCCTGAACAAAAAGAACGCCGACGGGTACCGTCTCGGCCCGGACGGCCAGGTCTTTGAGATCCCCTTCGAGACCGGCGTGCAGCGCACGGACATGATCCCCACCCTAGAGCTGGTGGTCCAGTTCTGGGAGAAGGTGGGCATCCGCACCACGATGAAGACCATCGATGGCGCGTTGTGGACCCAGCGCAGCGCGGCCAACGAGCTCAAAGCCACCATCTATTGGGTGGAGGCGCTGTGGTACAACTCGCCGGTCGGCATCAACCTGTGGGCGCCGCTGTGGGACCAGTGGTGGAACACGGGCGGCGCCGAGGGCGAGGAGCCGCCGCAGGACGTGAAGGACCTGCTGGACGTGCGCGCCACCATCACCACCCTGCCGCCCGCGGAGGGCATCAAGGCCTACGCCGAGATGAAAAAGCTGGTCGCCGACCAGATCTACTTCTTTGTGCCCGTGGAGAAGGTGCTGCAGCCTCTGATCTTTAGCAAGCGGCTGGGCAACGTCTCCGATTCGCCCGACGCCATCGCCATCGGCGTCAACTTTTCCGCCGAGCAGTTCTACTTCAAGTCGTAACGGCTGCCATGCCGCGCCGGACGGGCCGCATTGGCCCGTCCGGCGGCGAATACTGCGAGGGCCAGGGACATGCTGAGCTATATCGGGCGTCGCGTCGCGCAGATCATCCCGCTGCTGGTCGGTTTGTCGCTGATCATCTTTATCGTTATCCAGCTCCCCCCCGGCGACTATGTGACCATGTATATCCAGCGGTTGGAGGCGGCTGGGGGCAAGGTCTCGGAATACGAGATCGCCAACCTGCGGCGGCTCTATAACCTGGATCGACCGTTCTACCAGCAGTATTTCATCTGGATTCGCAACATTGTGCTCAAAGGCGACTTTGGGCGGTCGCTGCAATGGGAGCGCCCGGTCTCCGAGCTGATCGGAGAGCGGCTGCTATTGACCATGGTCGTTTCCATCTGCACCCTGATCTTTACCTACACCGTCTCGATCATCATCGGCATCTATTCCGCCACCCACCAATACACCGCGGGGGACTATTTCTTTAGCTTTCTCGCCTTTATTGGCATCTCGGTGCCCGGCTTTTTGCTGGCCCTGGTGATCATGTACTTGGTCTTTGTCAATACGGGCGTGGCGGTTACCGGGCTCTTTTCCGAGCAGTTTGTCCGCGCGCCCTGGAGCTGGCCCAAGGTGGTGGACGGCCTGAAGCACATCTGGCTGCCCATCGTCGTCATCGGGCTTTCCGGCACGGCCTCGCTGACGCGGACCATGCGCGGGCTGCTCCTGGACGAGCTGCAACAGGCCTATGTCATCACCGCGCGGGCCAAGGGCGTCGCCGAGACCAAGCTGCTGTTCAAGTACCCGGTGCGCCTGGCCATCAACCCCATGATCAGCACCCTGGGCTGGCTCTTGCCCACCATCGTCTCCGGCGAGTCGCTGGTGGCCATCGTGCTGAACATGCCGACCACGGGGCCGCTGCTGCTGCAATCGCTGCTGGCCCAGGACATGTTCCTGGCCGGCGGATTTCTGCTCATGACCAGCACCCTCACCGTGATTGGAACCTTGCTCTCGGATATCCTGCTCGCCTGGTTGGACCCCCGCATTCGCTTTGGCGGCGTGTCCGAGCACTAGGGCGCCAGCTTGGCAAATGGAGGAGCGCCGATGGTGAATCGTGAGCCTATACCCGACCAAGAGATCGGCGGACCTGCCGCGCCGGCGCCCAACGGGGCCACCCCGCCGGAAGAAGAGGTCAAGGCCATCTATTTCGC
>ERZ747221.4482-NODE-4482-length-10131-cov-3.891784_pt1 | contig 10131 bp, 8 predicted proteins | sample MGYA00374949_ERZ747221 | MGnify/ENA primary metagenome ERZ747221 (study PRJEB28779, sample SAMN05720172) | bioreactor metagenome | isolation source: Anaerobic biogas reactor | place: USA:Washington, USA | collected 2015-08-08 ... | reverse complement strand
GGAGTACCTCAGTTCGGGGGGGCATCGTCGCTCCGTTGCCGAGCGCACTGAAACGCCCGGCAGCGACATTATCGGAATCCCCAAACCGGAACTTTCAGGATAATCCGAAAATTCTACGATTTCAGAAAAGTCGACGCAGATGCCCCAGAATAACAGCTTCCTGGAGGTGCGTGTGGGATAGCGGCGATCGGTCCAGGTCAAGCTCGCGCGGACGCGTGCAACCGGCAAGCTGGCCGAGACCGATCCCGGTGAATTCGCCGCCCGACAGACTCAACCTTCCGTCTGACAGATGTTCGGTCTGAGCTTCAGAATCTGCCGAGCAAACTCATCCGCCGGGTTGCGATAGGCGTCGGTGAGCCAGTGGTGTCTCCCTTCGCGATCGTGAAGATACCAGCGATGGGACGCGCCGTCCCGGCGTTTCTCGATGCGGACGAGATCGTCGAGCCGCAGCCTGAAGGAGTCTCCCCGTTCTGGGACCGGACAGACGCATTCGACAAGCTCGTCGTCCAGCAGACAGACAAAGGTCTCGTTGTGCCGAATCTTGGCCATGGCCGCGGAGGAAACCAGGAGGCCCACCGCAATTTCCGCCCCCAGAAACTCCAACCCAAACGGAAGATTCTCCGTCCAAACGACGCGGAAGAAGAAGACCTGGAAACAGCCGATCACGATGACGGTCAACCCCAGCCAGAGCAACAACGAGACGCCTTCAGCCAGACTACTTTTCGAGTGTTTCAGAGTCTTCATACCGAGTTCCGATCTGGGGGGGATAGACTTTCAACATACCGCAAATGGCCGTGACCGTGCAAACCGAGATATCAGCCTTGCAGAAGGCATGATTCCACCCGGACGCGGGGCGTGATATTCCCCCGGTCCGCTTGACGGACCGACTTCGCGTCGTGTATTACTACAAAATTCGGCACTATTTGATGAAGATCCTACTGCGGGAGGTTTTCTCCGTGGATGAGATTCGGAAGCAGTTTCTGGCTGATCTTGCGGCAGCCAAGTCGCCTCAGGAGGTGGAGGAGGTACGGATCAAGTACCTCGGCCGCAAAGGCCTGATCACCCTGTTGGCGAAAAACACCGACTTCAGCCAACTGAGCCCCGACCAGAAACGCGATTTCGGCAAGCAACTCAATGAGTTGAAAGGACTTGCCACCGAGAAGCTCGCGGAAGCGGCCTCGGCAGCCAAATCGGGCCAGACGGCCAAGAAGGGGCCCGATCTCGACCTGACGCTCCCCGGCACCGGCCACTCCCTCGGCTCCCTCCATCCGATCACGCTTGTGCAGATGGAACTCGAAGACATCTTCGAGGGCATGGGCTTCATGGTTCTTGTGGGACCCGACGTGGAGACGGAGCACTATAACTTCGACGCCCTCAACATCCCCGGCGATCACCCGGCCCGCGACATGCAGGACACCTTCTGGTTGACGAACGGCATGTTGATGAAGACCCACACGTCGGCCAACCAGGTGCGAACCTTGGAGAAGTTCGGTGCCCCCCTGCGGGCGATCTTCCCGGGACGCTGTTTCCGCTACGAGGCCATGGACCCCAGTCACGAGACGACCTTCTATCAATGCGAAGGACTGGTCGTCGACCGCGACATCTCCGTCGCCAACCTGATTGCCACCATGAAGGCCCTGCTTGGCGAGATCTTCCACCGCGACGCCACCGTACGCTTGCGGCCCGGATTCTTCCCCTTCGTCGAACCGGGATTCGAGCTCGATCTGCAGTGCCTCCTCTGCGGCGGCAAGGGATGCTCGACTTGCGGCGACGGGTGGATCGAACTGATCCCCTGCGGCCTGGTCCACCCCCGCGTCCTCGAGTTCGGTGGAATCGACACGAGCAAATACAGCGGATTTGCCTTCGGCCTGGGCCTCACCCGCCTGGCCATGATGAAATACGGCGTTCAAGATATCCGCCGCTTCAATTCGGGCGACATCCGCTTCTGCAGCCAATTCCCCGCCGCCGTATAAAGGATTTCGCAACTCGCTTTGCAGGGCGTCAAGCGAGGAAATCCGAAATCCGAAGCTCGAAATACGAAACAAACCCCAATGAAGAAATCTGAATGCACCAAACGGCAGCGAGTCGAGACGATTTGCGTCTCCCCTGGCTATCCATTTGAACATCGCCACGTCGGAGTGGTGCAGGGAAACGAGACCTTCGCGGCAGACTCGTTTAACCCGCTGCCGTAGGCGAGGATTACTAACCATCCCAAAGCGGCCTGGAGTTGGCCAGCGGCCTCGCCTACGGCAGCGGGTTAAACGAACGCTCTGCTGGGACTTGCGTTCACCGGCTTTGGCCAAAGTGGCGCTGTCCGACTACGGCAAGTTTCGCGCCTTTGTGTTCTCCCGATTTTGAGTTTGTTTCGGATTTCGTGCTTCACACCGTGAGGTTTGCCAACATCTCATAGCTCGCGTCCCTTCCTGGAGTTTCCTCGTGAAAATCTCGCTCGACTGGATTTCCGATTTCGTTGACCTCTCCGACCTCGAACCGGAGGCGATTGCCGACCGTCTCACCCTGGCCACGGCCGAGGTGGAAGGTTTTGAGGTGATTCGTCGATCGGTTGCCGGCGTGCTGGTGGCCGAAGTCCTGTCGGTCGAGTCGATCGTGAGCCCCGATGAAGCGGCCCAGGGCAAAACGCTGGCTGTGGTTCAGGTCGACTGCGGCAGGAAGAAATTCCAGACGGTCTGCGGCGCCCCAAACGTCCGTCAGGGTATGAAGGCCGCCTTCGCCCCGGCCGGCGTGATTCTGGCCGAGAATACGAAGATCGAGGCAACCGAACTGCGCGGTCGCAAGAGTGAGGGCGTGTTGTGCTCGGCCGCCGAACTGGGGATGAGCCGCTGGCACGAAGTGCTGCTCGAACTGCCGAACGAACTGGAAGCGGGGACTCCGCTGGCCGATCTGATTCCGGCCGAGGATGTGCTGATCGAAATCGACAACAAGAGCCTCACGCACCGCCCCGATCTCTGGGGGCACTACGGCTTCGCCCGCGAGTTCGCAGCCATCTTCCAGCGTCCGCTCAGGGCCCTACCGGTGGTCGACGTGGCGGCCTATGACGATCTGCCCGAGTATCTCCTCTCGGTCGAGGATCTCGAGAACTGTCCCTGCTATGCCTGCATTGAGTTCGAGTGCAAGGCCACAATCCCGTCGCCGGTCGTCATGCAGCGCCGTCTCCACGCCTTGGGCCAGCGAACCATGAACTTGTCGGTCGACGTGACCAACTACGTCATGCTCGAACTGGGCCAGCCGACCCATGCCTTTGACGGCGATCGGGTTACGGCCATCCGCGTGGCTCCCATGGGGAAAGAGGGCACGTTCACCACCCTCGACGGCCAGGCCCGCAACATGCTCCCCGACGATCTCCTCATCTGGAACGCCAACGAGCCGGTCGCCCTCGCAGGCGTCATGGGCGGCCTGAATAGCGAGGTCGAGCAGTCGACGACCAAGCTTCTGCTGGAAAGTGCCAACTTCAAGGCCGCACGAGTGAGACGCACCTCGGTTCGGCTCGACCTGAGAACCGAGTCGGCTCAGCGGTTCGAGAAGACCCAGCCGCCCGTCAACGCCAAACAGGGAATCGCGCGGATACTCAAGCTGATCGAGGAGGCGGGCGCCGAGCCCAAGGCCATCAGCCGGATGACCGTGGCCGGCGATCTCAAAGAGGGATACCGGCCGGTCAAGCTGGCGCCGGGCAGCCTGGCGACGATGGCCGGCGTCGACATTCCGGCGGAAGAGGTGCTGGGCATCCTGCGGAGGCTCGAATTCCAGGCCGAACTGGCCGCCGACGGAACGCTCAAGGTTGGCGTCCCGCCCCATCGGAGCGAAAAGGATATCTCCATCCCCCAGGACATCGCCGAGGAAGTGCTCCGCGTCTACGGCTACGGCCGGATTGTGCCGCGAATGCCCGAGATGCCCCTGAAGCCGCTCTTGGCCAACAAGTCGCTGCGGCTGGAACACAAGGCCCGGCGGTTGCTGGCGGCCGGACACCATTTCGCCGAAGTCCACACCTACGGCTGGACCGACGACAACTGGATCGCCAAGCTCGGATTCGAGCCGCAGGGGGCCCTGGCGTTCGCCAATCCGATCGCGCAGCAGTATCGTTTGCTCCGCACCACCCTGGTGCCCAACCTGCTGGCACTGGTCGACGTCAACCATACCCATCGCGACGCGTTTCGCTTGTTCGAGTTGGGACGGACGTACCAGAAAGCGAAGGACGGCTGCCGCGAGACGCTGCGGCTCGGCGGAATCAGCTATCAGCAGTCAAACCAGCCTCCACTGGAAGAGCACCTCCGTGCAATCAAGGGAGTGATCGAGGACCTGGGGCGGATGATCGGCGGCAAGCCGTTCTCATTCGTTCCGGCCGACGCAGCCCAATTTCCTTGGCAAGTGCCGGGCTACTGGGTGGCCGTTGGTTGCGGCGACCAGACTGTCGGCGGCCTAGGGGTCCTGGCCGGCGGTGTGCTCGAAGCCGTGGCCCCGGACGGCGGCCAGGTCGTGTGGTTTGAACTTGAATTCGACCGCCTGGACGGTTCGGTCTTCCCTGTGGTCCAGTATGAAGCTCCGCCGCGTTATCCCGGCTCCTGGCAGGACTTCTCCCTCGTCTGGGACCTGGATCGAGGCTTCGCCGCGTTGGAAGACGTCCTTGCCCGCTTCAGCCATCCGCTGTTGACCGGGCGAGAGTTCGTCACCTCCTATAAAGGAAAGGGGCTCCCCCAAGGCAAGGCAAGCTATTCCTACCGATTCTGGATCGGCGCCGCCGATCACACCCTTGCGAGTGAGGAGATCGAAGACTTTCGCAAGGCCGTCCTGGGATTTCTCACGCAACGCGATATCGCGCTGCGATAGGGCAACGCAAAAGACGGGCGCAATACTTCAGCCCTGCTACTTCAGGCGGCTGAATAGATACAAAAACGCCCCAGTCGCTCTGAGCGACTGGGGCGCGAACGAATAGAGCCTTGGATTCGTCTTGACTGCACGAACAATCACTTCCCCGTCTTCAAGGGAACCGCGATGTCGTTAGGGCCTTCGGCAACGTCCACGCGGATGTCGCTCATCTCGCTCCAATACTTGTCGGGAATTGCCGAGTCCGTGGTAACAGGGACGGGTTCCTCGCTGTCGCTGCCCCCTGCCTTTGGCGCCAAATAAACCGTGTACTTCCCAACCGGAAGTGGCTCCGATATGGAAAAAGTACCGTCGGATTGAATGTCGGCGGAGCCGGCCTGCCCGCTATCTACGCCGAGCAGCACGACGGCGGCGTTCGAGTAGGGTTCGTCGTCCAACGTCACTTTGCCCTTGACGGTGCCGGAGGGAATTGACTTGCCGCATCCAAACAAGATGACGCACAAGAGAAGTCCCGCGAGCAGCCACTGACGAACCGCGCGACCCGATCGAGTGTTGACCATAAAGAGATGTCCTTTCCGGTTGATCACAAGGTAATTGACCGCCTCTCCAGTCGCCGGAGACTGCGATCGGCAGACGGTACTAGAGGGACGTTTGGATCGGTTGCCCGTCCCTGCGACATGCCAATCGCTTCAGATCGGTGAAGTCAATGGTATCCGTGATGAAATGAACGCTGCCGTCCGTCATCAACACCTGAACGCCCCCGGGGTGCATCGAATTGAGGGGCGTGTTGTTGCGATACATCGCATCCGTAGCCCCGGTCTGGCAAATATTCGCGTTAGGCGCGAAGCGGACGCAGGTCGTCCCGGCCTGCCAAAGGTCGGTGCAACCATCCGGATGACCGACCGGGCGCGGATGGCGAGTCCCGTACCAGCCGCCGTAGTAGTTCGCCGAACGATTTCCATCGTAAGAAGTGCAGGTCGTCGGCAAGTGAATTCGGCCCGATTGTTCTCCAACGATCATCGTGTTCGACGTCCCGTCCGTGCAGTCAGCGAAGTTGAAGCACTCATTGGCGGCAAGCATGCCGTTGTTGCACGACCAACCGTGTCCGCAATCCTGTGTGCCAAGATTGTCATTCCCCCCTGGAACCGGGCGTGCGGCGCCCTGAATCCCCGCATAATTGATGTTCTGCGCAGTGCCGGCCGGATTGTTGTGACCTGCCGACAGCGGCTTGAACCAACTCGACGGGCAGGCATACGCAGGCACAATCAAACCGCGCAGAACCTCGTTGCCCAAAAGCGGGGTCGCTCCACCAGCCATAAAAGACGACGTCTCGGTAAAGGAAAGCTGATCGTAAACGGCCCCCTGTTCGATGAACGGAAGAATCAGTGCTCGCCAGTTCGAGCCGTTAGACGGCCACACCTCCCGGAGATTGAAGGAGCCGAGTGGAAAAGTCTTGTGTGTGTCGTGATAGTTGTGCAGTGCAATCCCAATCTGCTTCAGATTGTTCGAACACTGCGATCGCCGCGCTGCCTCGCGGGCAGCCTGAACGGCAGGAAGTAACAAGGCAATCAATATCCCAATGATTGCAATTACCACGAGAAGCTCGACGAGCGTGAACGCCCGACCGTGACACCGTCGTTTCATAGTCAACCTCCCAGAGAAAAAAGAGGAAGAAAAACAACACCCCCTTTCAAACCGCGAAGAAGGCAGAAGCTCGCCCAGTCGCGGCGATTTCTTAACGAATGCGTTAGTAATCAAGTCTATTTTAATGTCAAAAAAGCCTAAGTCAATAGTTGCCCTTTCCTTCGCAGTCCTCCTGGCGACCGAAGGATGGACGGTGAGGGGCCACATCGATCGCTTCAAATAAGCAGAATCGTATCGTTGAAGCGCCGAACTGGACTTTTACCAGATTCCTCCCGCCCTCTCGCAAAACTGTCAAGGTGCCGTTCTCCAGTCCACAAAAAAGCCATGTCGTCCGACGTCGATCTCACCACAATCCTCGCTGTATATCCCGATATCGAACGCCCGACTGCCATTACGGCTCTTGGCGGTGCCGGCGGCTTCAGCGGAGCACGGTTCTGGCGAGTGGAAACGCCGCGCGGACCGTTTTGCTTGCGGTGCTGGCCGGCTGAATATCCCAAGGTGGGCGATCTACAATTCATTCACGCGGTTCTGCGGCATGTGGCCGAGAACGGTTTCGATCTGGCCGCGGTCCCCCTTGAGAACTCGGCAGGCGCAACGTTCGTCCGTCACGCCGGCCACCTGTGGGAACTCTCGCGGTGGATGCCCGGCCAGCCCGAGGCTTCGCCCCCCCCTGCGAAGAAACGAGTGACGGCCGCCTTGGAGTGTCTGGCACAGTTCCATCGAGCTACCAAACACTTCCGTTGGACCAATACCGCCCCTCACAGAGAAGCCTGCTCCGCCGTGGGGCCTTCGCCCGGAATCCGCAATCGCCAGCGGATACTGCGCCAGTGGATGGCCGGCCGAGCAGGGCAGTTACGCAAGGCCGTCGGCCCAGGTCTGCATTGGCCCGAGATGGCCCACCGCACAAACCGGCTGCTCGAATTGCTGCCCCAATGGGGACCCGCCGTTGCCGATATCCTTGGCCAACATGAATCCTGCGAGGTTCCGCTCCAGCCCTGCCTGCGCGACGTCTGGTCGGATCATGTGCTGTTCCAGGGCGATGTCGTGACCGGCCTGATCGATTTTGGCTCCATGGGAGTCGATAACGTTGCGTGCGACCTTGCTCGCCTCCTCGGCAGTCTTGCCCGAGATTCCTCCGATCTCTGGCAGGCTGGGATCGGGGCATATACGAACGTCCGTCGGCTTTCCCAACAGGAACTCGGACTCGTTCGGGCGTTTGATCTGAGCGGCACATTGCTTGGAATGTTTAACTGGGCAGCTTGGGTATTCCTGGAGAACCGCGCCTTTGAGGAACCTCAAGCAGTGCTGCAGCGTATGGATGCCTTGATGCAACGATTCGAATCCGATCGCCCGCCTCCCCCTTTGGCAAGGAAGGTTCTGCTGTAACCACTCGCGTGGCTGGTGCATCCAAGTCTGGGCAGACCGGTGGTTTTTTTGCGGGCTGCATGCTGCACGATGTTGCTGGTTCCCGCAATAATAGGCCGGTTGCACGTTGCGTCCGCCTGCCTTGAACCTCAAAGCCCCAATCTGATACTTGCCCCATGACTGGTTCCACGGAGGGACCTCAAATGACTACGCATCAAACAAGATCCCGCCCATACTGGACACTTCCACTCCTGACAGTCCTCCTGGCTCTCGCCTGGGCCACCCCGTCATGGGCTCAATTCAACCTCGGGTTCGGCGCCGGTTCCGACGCGAAAGTGGAAGCCAAAGCCCAGTTCACCGCGGGCACCGCCGATGCTCCTGCACGCCTGTTCGTGACCGCCACCATCGATCCCGGTTGGCACATTTATTCGATCACCCAGAAGGGCGAGGGCCCGATTCCGTCGGCCGTCAAGTTGAATGAGGGCCAAGGTGTCAAGCTGCTCGGACCCTTCCAGGCCTATCCGGCCCCAGACGCGAAGGTTGAGGAACTATTCAACAACCTATTGGTCGAGACGCATCACGGCACGGTGTTATGGTACGCGCCGATTCTGCTGGAACCGGGTGTTGACCCGGCGAAACTCAGGATCAAAGGCACCGTTTCTGCGCAACCCTGTTCCGACACAGCTTGTCTTCCCCCACAAGACTACCCGTTCACCGCCGCGCTCGGTCCGGGTGAAAAAGTCCCTGCCGAGCAACTGACGGTTGCCCCACAGGTGGCTCAGCCGAAGCCGGCCGAGACGCCCAAAGCAGCACCGTTGGTTCCGCCGACGCCTTTTCCACGCACCGAAGAGCCGAACGTGCCGGAGGTGTTCACGCAAGCAGCCCCCGCCCAGGATGCAGAGAAGGAATCCTCCGCGCTGAAGTGGCATCCGTTCACAACCATGGAAGATTTCAGCGAGATTGTCGGTACGAAGGGAGTTGCCTTCAATCCGGAGGAAGTAACGGCCAACCTGAAGAAGAAGCAGGAAGGCAAGACGCTTCCGTTCATGCTGGTTGCCGCTTTCTTCGGCGGGCTGATCCTGAATCTGATGCCCTGTGTACTCCCCGTGATCGGGCTGAAGGTCCTTTCCTTCGTCACCCAGGCGGGTGAGAGCCGCAGTCGGGCCTTTCTGCTCAATGTCGTCTACTCGGTCGGCATCATCGCCGTGTTTCTCCTGCTCGCCGCCCTCGCCGCAGGGCTGGGGCTCGGCTGGGGCCAACTGTTCACCTACGGCCTGTTCAACGTCGTCATGGCGGCCGTCGTCTTCGCCATGGGCCTGAGCTTCCTCGGCGTCTGGGAGATCCCGATTCCCGGATTCGTCGGATCGGGCAAGTCGGCGCAAATCCAACAGCAGGAAGGACTCTCCGCGGCCTTCCTCAAAGGCGTTATTACGACGATCCTCGCCACCCCCTGCACCGGGCCTTTCATGGCCTCGGCACTCACCTGGGCCGTCGCCCAGCCGCCGGCGATCGTGTTCGCGGTCTTTTTCGCCATCGGCCTGGGCATGTCGAGCCCCTATCTGCTTATCGGGGCATTCCCCGAATTGATCCGCTTCCTCCCCAGGCCTGGCGCCTGGATGGACACGTTCAAGCAGATCATGGGCTTCTTCCTGCTCGGCACGGTCGTCTTCCTGCTGAGCTTCCTTGAATGGCCCTATGTCGTCCCCACCGTCGGCCTCCTCTTCGCCATCTGGGCCGGACTCTGGTGGTTCAACCGTACGCCCATAACCGCCTCGGCCGACAAGAAATGGCGTGCATGGCTGGAGGCAACCGCCTTTGTCGGCGTTGCCTGGCTTCTCCTGTTTCCCGGCCTTGACGGCATGCTCCCCGGCCGGTTGGGAATCAAGGGGCTTTACGATGAAATGAATCAGCGATTCGTGGCTCGTGTCGGCGACGGAGTCCCGGCAGGAAACCTTGTCGTTGACGAGCCACGTACCGTCCTGGTCGACTTCACGGCCGATTGGTGTCTCACCTGTAAGACCTTGGAGGCGACGGTCCTGCATGCGCCTGCGGTGATCGAAGCGTTCCAACGAGACGACGTTGTTTTGCTCAAGGCCGACTACACGCGACGTCCGCCTGAGGTCGAGCGGTTTCTCAACGTGCTGGGTAGCAAACAGGTGCCGATCGTGGCCGTGTTTTCACCCGATAGCCCCAACAGCCCGATCGTGTTTCGTGACGGCTATACCCAGCAGATGATCCTCGACGCCCTCGATCAGGCCCGCCCCAAAGGATGAGTTGTCGTTA
>ERZ747221.4481-NODE-4481-length-10133-cov-2.392204_pt1 | contig 10133 bp, 7 predicted proteins | sample MGYA00374949_ERZ747221 | MGnify/ENA primary metagenome ERZ747221 (study PRJEB28779, sample SAMN05720172) | bioreactor metagenome | isolation source: Anaerobic biogas reactor | place: USA:Washington, USA | collected 2015-08-08 ... | reverse complement strand
GTTGTCGTACCAGACCGACTGGCCTGCGGCATGTAGCTGTTGAGATGTATTCATGTGTTTCTCCTGATGCGTGAGGCGGCCTCAAGGTGAGGCAACGTTTACAGCAGTTCTTCGGCAGTCTTCACGACGTTGTCGGCCGTCAGGCCGTACTTCTCGAAGACCGTCGCAGCGGGCGCAGAAGCGCCATAGCGATCGATGCCCAGGACGCGGCCATGGGTGCCGGTGAACTTGTGCCAACCGAGCGTGACGCCCGCCTCCACCGCGACCCGTGCCGTGACATCCGGCGGGAACACCGAATCCTTATAGGCCTGATCCTGCTCCTCGAAAAGCTGCCAGCTTGGAACCGAGACCAGGCGAACCGCAACGCCCTTTTCGGCCAGCCGTTTTCCGGCTTCTACGATCAGGCTGACTTCTGAGCCGCTGGCCATCAGGATGATCTGGGCTTTGCCCGGTTCCCCGTAATCCTTGAGCACATACGCGCCCTTCTTCAGGCCCGCTGCCGGCGCATACGCGCCATCGGCCCGGTCCAGGGTGGGCAGGGCCTGTCGCGTCAGGACCAGGGCAGAGGGGCGATGGGCACTCTCGATTGCAAATACCCACGCCTCACGCACCTCGTTGGCATCCGCCGGCCGCAGGTCGACGATGTTAGGTATCGCCCGCACCGCAGCCAGATGCTCGACCGGCTGGTGTGTTGGACCATCTTCGCCGACGCCGATGCTGTCATGGGTGAAGACAGAGATCCTCCTCAGGTGCGACAGCGCAGCCACCCGCAAGACCGGCCGCATGTAGTCGGAGAACACGAAGAAGGTCGAGTCAAAGGGGATGATGCCGCCGTGATAGGCGATGCCGTTTGTGACCGCACCCATCCCGTGCTCGCGCACGCCGAAGTGGATATTGCGTCCTTCACGGCAGTCGGGCGCGAAAGCCGGGCTGCAGTTCATCCAGGTGAGGGTCGACGGCGCCAGGTCTGCAGAGCCGCCCATCAGGTCGGGAAGCTTCTCGGCGATGGCGTTGAGCACCTTGCCGGACGACGCGCGCGAGGCGAGGCCCTTCGGGTCGGCGGGGAACTCGATTAAGCCATCCGACCAACCATCCGGCAGCTTGCCAGCCAGCCGGCGCTCCAGCTCTGCGGCCAGCTCGGGATATTCGGCCCGGTAGGCCTCGAACTTAGCCTGCCAGGCGGTCTCCAGCTCCGCGCCGCGCGCCAGAGCCTGGCGGAAGAACGCCAGGGCCTCATCCGGGATGTAGAAGCGCGGCTCGAGCGGCCAACCCAGGTTTTCCTTGGCCCCATTCAGCTCCTTGTCGCCTGGCGGCTCGCCGTGCGCCTTTGACGTACCCTGGCGGGTGGGCAGGCCGTAGCCGATGATGTTGCGCACCACGATGATCGAGGGCCGCGGGTCCAGCTTGGCCGCCTGGATTGCCCGATCGATCGCTTCGACGTCCAGCCCGTCTGCGACATACTGGACGTGCCAACCGTAAGCCTCGAAGCGCTTGCCCCGGTCTTCGGTGAAGGCGAGCTCTGTGGAGCCCTCGATGGAGATGCGGTTGTCATCATACAGATAGATGAGCTTGCCAAGCTGCAGGTGGCCGGCCAGCGAGGCCGCCTCGGACGCCACGCCCTCCATCAGATCGCCGTCGGTGATGATGCCATAGGTGTAGTGGTCGATGATGTCGTGTCCCGGCCGGTTGTAGACCGCGGCCAGGTGCGCCTCCGCGATGGCCATGCCCACGCCGTTGCTCAGGCCCGCGCCCAGCGGGCCGGTCGTAGCCTCGACGCCGGGTGTCAGGCCGAACTCCGGGTGGCCCGGCGTAAGGCTGCCCCATTGGCGGAAGCGCTTCAGCTCATCCAGCGGCAGGTCGTACCCCGTCAGGTGCAATAGGGTGTAGACCAGCATGGAGCCATGACCGCCCGACAGGACAAAGCGGTCGCGGTTGGCCCACTTCGGATTGGCCGGGTTGTGTTGCAGGTGCCTGGTCCAGATCGTGTAGGCCGAGGGGGCCGTGCCCATGGGCAGGCCGGGATGCCCGGAATTGGCCTGTTGAACGCCGTCAGCGGACAGAAACCGGATCGTGTTGATGTACAATTGCTCGAGTGACTGTTCGGGCATAAGGAACTCCTTCATGATAGGAGGGCAACCGCCCAGAGAGGGCGGCCGCCCCTACAAAGTTAACGTTGGATGCGCGCGGAGCCGCCCTTGGCGAACGCCCGCACCTGTTCAACTGTTGCCATCGTCGTGTCGCCAGGGAACGTGGTCAGCAGCGCGCCGTGAGCCCAGCCCAGGTTGACCGCTTCCTGCTCGGAGGCGCCGGACAAAAGCCCATAGAAGAATCCCGCAGCATAGCCATCGCCGCCGCCCACGCGGTCCACCACGTCCAGCTCACAGGTGGGGGACTGATAGGTCTTGCCGTCGATCCAGGCCACCGCGCCCCAACTGTGACGGTTGGTCGAGTGGACCTCACGCAGGGTGGTCGCCACCACCTTGACGTTCGGATACATCGCGGTCACCTTGTCGATCATCCCGAAGAAGACGCTCGGATCGAGCTTGGACTTTGCCGCCACTTCAGGCCCGGGGATGCCGAGGCCCATCTGTAGATCCTCTTCGTTGCCGACGATTACATCGACGTTTTCCACGATCCCGCGGAGGACCTTCAGCGCAACCTCGTGCCCGCCCCACAGGTTCCAGAGCTTGGCGCGGTAGTTCAGGTCGATGGAGGTGACGGCGCCGTGGGCCTTGGCAGCCTTCATGCCTTCGACGATGACCTGGCCGGTGGTCTCGGAGAGCGCGGCGAAGATGCCGCCGCTGTGGAACCAGCGCACGCCCCCGGCAAACATCTTGTCCCAATCGAAGTCACCCGGCTTGAGCTGCGCGGCCGCTTCGTTGCTGCGGTTATAGAACACGACCGGCGCACGGACGCCCTGGCCACGATCGCTGTAGACGGTTGCCATGTTCGGGCCGTTCACGCCGTTATGCTCGAAGTGCTTGTAGAACGGGATGACTCCCATGGCCCGCACGCGCTCTGCGATCAGGTCGCCGATCGGGTAATCCACCATGGCGGTGGCGATACCCGTCTTCAGCCTGAAGCAGTCTGCCAGATTCGCGGCCACGTTGAACTCGCCGCCGCTCACGTGGATGTCGCAGTGGGTGGCCTTCCGGAAGGGGATGATCCCCGGGTCCAGACGGTGGATCAGCGCGCCCAGCGACACCAGGTCCAGCGCGCCCTCCGATTTTAGGTTCATGCCGTACTTCATTTTCCTCTCACCTTGTAAAGTAGTTCGCCGGCCTTGGCCACGTAGAGGATGCCTTCGTCTTCGCGATCCTTCCATTCGGCCGGGTCGATCGACGCGGGATCCAGGTAGCCCAGGTTGAGCCTGGCACACTCTTCGGGCGGAACCTTGCTCGCCAGCGTCAGCCGGACGTTGGGTTTTTCCACTCCGTTTTCCATCACGCCCGAACCGCGCACGTGGGTGCAGTGCGCCAGCGCGCCGAGCGGCAGGTGCTTGTATTTGTCCCAGTCCTGCAGGAAGTAGGGGAGGATGTGATAGCCCGCCTCGTAGATGTACTTGCCGTGCTCGTGGCTCACCACGTCCAGGTGCGGCGCGAAGATGATGAGTTCGCCGCCCACCTCGACGACGGACTCCATCTTGTACATGCACTTGCCCGCGGTCCACAGCTCATCGTACATCGGGGGGCAGGTCGAGAGGACGCGCTTGTACGGGTGATCGCACCACTTGATGTGCCGCTCCGACGAGATATCGGCCGCTGCGCTCCACGTCTCGTACACATCGCCGACGAGCACGCCGGAGAGGTCGTGGCCCTGCACGATCAGCGCTGCAAGCGTCAGGGGCGTCGGCACGCGCCGGGTGGCTGCATGGATCATCGCTCGCACCGGCGTGTCCTTGATACCGATGGTGCCCAGGACCGTGGCCAACGCGCCGAGCCAGTGGGTTGCGTTGATGACATCCGGCCCGGAGATGCCGGGGAAGAGATACTTGGCGCCGCCCGAGAAGCCAACCACCTCGTGGGGGAAGGTCGGGCCGACGATGAGGATGTGGTCGTGCTCCAGCACGGCCTTGTTGATGCGAATATTGACCTCGGTCGGCAGCGACGAATGGTAGTTGGGGCCCGCGAGCTGCTTGATCTCATCGAGATCGATCACGCCCAGCGAGGTCAGCGCCGAGGGATCGCTCCAGGCATGGTTCAGCAGACCGACATGCTTGAAGGTCGTGGCGCGTTCCTCCGCGGTGATGCCGACCAGGCTGTTCAGCCCGTCTTCGGGATACCCGGGATGCGTCCCCAGTGCGATCATGAAATTCAGCTCGCGCACGTCGTGCAGAACCTCGACCAGCATGCGGAAGAGCTCCGGCAGCGGCAGCGAACGGGTGTGGTCGGGGATCAGCACCAGCACCTTCTGCCCTGCGAATTTGCCGCTCAGCCCCCTGGTCAGGGTCTCCATGACGTCATCGTGCGACAGAAGACCTTCCGCGATTTTTTTGGCATCTACCATATTACGCTCCTATGTCATTTGAGGGGGCGATGCCGCACGCTTTCAGCGTGTTTAACAGGATCGCCCCTGCACGCCGGATCGATCGACCGGGTGGGCGACCGCAAGGGTCGCTCCGACAGGCGTTACACGCCGGCGTATGCCGAGAAGCCTCCATCCACCGGGACCGTGATGCCCGTGACGAAAGCAGCAGCATCCGAAAGCAGCCAGAGCACGCAGCCCATGGTGTCGTCATCGGTGCCCAAGCGGCCCATCGGGGTGTGGTCAAAGATCTTCTGGCCGCGGGCGGTCCACGCACCGGTCTCCTTATCGGTCAGGAGGAAGCGGTTCTGATCGGTCAGGAAGAAGCCGGGTGCGATCGCGTTGACGCGGATCTTGCCGGAGTAGCTCTGCGCCAGGTGCACGGCCAGCCACGAGGTGAAGTTGGTGATCGCGGCCTTTGCCGCGGAATAAGCAGCAATGTTGGTCAGCGGGCGATAGGCATTCATGGATGAGTAGTTCAGGATGACGCCTTCGCCGGCCTCGACCATCTGCTTGGCAAGGATCTGGCAGGGCATGACCGTGCCGAGGATATTGAGATCGAGGACGAAGCGCATCCCATCCTCGGGGATATCGAAGAAGTTCAGGGTCGGGCTGACCGTGGCCTTGGGGCTGTTCCCGCCTGCTGCATTGACCAGGCCGTAGAGGGTGCCGAAGCGCGCCTTGATGGCTGCGCTTGCGGCCTCCAGGCTGTCCCGGCTCATCACGTCGACCTGAACGCCGTCGATGCGGCTGCCATCTGCGCCCGCCGCCTCCTGGATCTCCGGGAGCCTGGCCAGGTTGCGGTCGAGGATCATCACGTTGGCGCCACAGCTCGCGAGCAGGGTTACCACACCGCTGGCAAGTACGCCCGCGCCACCTGTCACTGCGAAGGTCTTGCCGGTGAAGTCGTACATCTTGAGCAGGTCATCACGGTTCATAGGAAGCTCTCCTTCAGGTTGTTGAGGGTTTCGCCCATGGCCGCCATACCGCGACGCAGGGCCCGGTATTCACGATGGTGTTGCTTGTAAAATTGGTGCCGCTTTGGGTCTGGCGCATAGACCGGGCCGGGTTCGGCGGGGAACATGCTGTCCGCGGGGATCAGCCCCAGCGCGTGCATGCCCAGCAAGGCTGCGCCGGTCGCGGAGGTGTCGGCGACCTCAAGCGCCATGAGCGGGACTCCCAACATATCGGCCAGGGTCTGGGCCCATAATGGCGTGCGGGTGATCCCGCCTGTCAGGCGCACCATCTCGCCTTTGGCCGTCTCTGACCCATACATGGCGTCCCACACGTCGGCCAGGCAGTTGGCGACGCCTTCCATTGCTGCCCGCGCGATGTGCTTGCGGGTGTGCTGCATGCCCAGTCCGTAGAGCATGCCCTTGTCCTTGGGCGCCCAATGAGGGCTGCGCTCGCCGGCAAAATAGGGCAGCAGGAAGACGCCTTCGGCGCCGGGCGAGACGGATTCCGCATCGGCCGCGAGCTGTTCGAAGGCTGCGGAGCCTTCCAGCTCGGGGTACATTTTCTCAGCCACCCATTGCAGGGCCAGCCCACCGTTGTTGATGGCTCCGCCGATGAACCAGAGGGGTTCGTCGACCGTATAGGGGCGATCATGTGGGATCGCCCCTACGTCCCTATGCGGCGGTGTGTCGGTCAGCAGGTAACAGAAGGTGCGCTCTCCCGGATCGAACCAGGGCTCGCCGACGATCTTGCGCACCGCACCGCTGGTGCCTACCGTGATGACGGTTTGGCCGGGCCGCGCGATGCCGGTGCCGAAGCTGGCCATGGCGCCGTCGCTGCCGCCTGCGATCACGGGCAGGCCGGCAGGCAGGCCGGTTACGGCCGCTGCCTCGGGGGTCAAGTGGCCGGCCACGGCCGACGGGGAAACCAGCCGCGGCAGTTGTTCGGGCCGCACCTCGGCCAGCCGCAGGACGCCGGTATCCCATGTCAGAGCCTGAAGGTTAAGCAGGCCCGTGGTGGATGCCAGGCTCAGATCGCTGGCCCACACGCCGGTGAGCGCGTGCAGGATCCAGTCTTTGAGCCCAACCCAGAGGTGTGCGGCCTCCGCAACCTCGGGCTCGACCCGGTTCCACCAGCGCAGGCGCTGGAGGTGGTAGGTTGAATGCACCGGGCAACCGGTGCGCCGGTAAAGGGCGTGGGTGTCCGTGTCCGCGATCAAGCTGCGGTAGATGGCGGTCGCGCGGGCATCGGCCCAGGTCATGGCGTTGGACATGGGTGTGCCGGCATCATCCGCGACCGGAAAGAGGCTGTGCATCGCGCCGCTGAAGCAAATGCCCCTGGGCGGCGTTGGGGATCCGGCCACTGCGCGGAGCACCTTCTTCACAGCTTCCCACACATGTCTCACGTCCTGCTCGGCCCAGCCGGGGTGCGGGACCTGCAGCCGGTAGCCGTCGGAGGCAGCGGCTTTGACGCGGCCGTCCTCATCCAGAAGCACCGCTTTGCAGTTCGTTGTGCCGAGATCCAGCCCAATCATCAGACCCCTCATGCAAATTGCAGGTTGTAGACTGTAGAGGCGTAGCATGCTACGCCTCTACAGCAAAAAACGTCTACAGCTTAAACGTTCGGCGGCCCAGCCCGTTCGCCAGGTCTGGCGCCATCTCGGCCGCGTCGCTCATGTCGATCAGCCCGCGCACGACCAGGCTGGCGAGCCAGTTGGCCGACGCGCGACGCCAGACATCGTGCCGCGCGGGGATGGAGACGAAGGCCCGAGTATCATCGATGAATCCGATGGTATTGTACAACCCTGCGGTCTCCATCACCTGGTCGAAATAGCGCGCCATGCCGTTCAGGCTGTCCTGGAACCACCACGGCGGTCCCAGCTTGAGCGCAGGATAGTGGCCGGCCAGCGGCGCCAACTCGCGTGAATAGCTGGTCTCGTCCATGGTGAAGAGGAGCATAGTGAGCCGCGGATCATTGCCGAAGGCATCGGTGACCGGCTTCAAATTGCGCACCCATTCGGTTTCGACCGGAATGTCGCTGCCCTTGTCCGCGCCGAATCGCTCGAACACGAGCGGGTTGTGGTTGCGGTAGCAGCCCGAATGGAATTGCATGACCAGCCCGTCCTCGACGCTCATGCGCGCCATCTCAAAGGCGATGTAGCCCGTAAAGCGCCGCGCGTCCTCGGCCGTTGCCTTCCCGGCCAACGCGCGGGCGAAAATTACCTCGGCGTCTGCAGAAGACATGTTTTCAGTATACGGGGTCTCCACGCCGCTGTCAGTAGAGGTGCAACCCATTGTCTTGAAGAAGGCGCGGCGCTCTTCGAGCGCCGTGATGAGCGCCCTGGCGGTGCCGATCTCGCGTCCCACGACGGCGCTGAGCTGGTCGAGGTTGGCCTTCCAGGCAGGAAGCGCCAGGTTCGTTACCGCATCAGGACGGAAGGTCGGCCGGACGACCCCCTTCCAGCCCGATTCCTTGATTGCCTTGTGATGCTCGAGCGAATCTGCGGCCCCGTCCGTAGTGCACAGGACCTCGATATTGAACCGCTCGAACAGCGCGCGGGGGCGGTACGCCGGGGTGGCCAGCTTGGCGGCCAGATCGTCGTAGGTCGCCTGCGCGGTGGCGCCGGTGAGCTTCTGCTTGATCCCGAAGATTTCGTAGAGCTCGTGAGCCAGCCACACCCCGCTGGGGGTGCCGCGGAAGAGGTAGAAGTTCTCGGCAAAGGTCTGCCAGATCTTCCGGTGATCCGTCTCCACCTGACCACCATCCCGGCGTGGTATGCCCAACGACTCCAGGGGGATGCCCTGGGAGTAGAGCATGCGGAAGACATAATGGTCGGGGATGATGAGCAGATCCGCGGGCGTGCCGAACGTTGCGTTCTCGTCGGCCAGGAGCTTGGGGTCGACGTGGCCGTGCGGAGATACGATGGGCAGCCCCGCGATGCTCTCATAGAGCTCGCGTGCGACGCGGCGCTGGCCTGGGTCAGCTGCGAAAAAACGATCCGGAGACAAAAGCGGTTCTGGCATGTGTCCTCCTATACGATAACCTGTCTTGACAGGTGCCCGGCACCTGCGATCCTGCGGATCATTACGGTGCCGCGCACCTCACTTTGCTGCCTATTTTACCCAAAACTCGCGTAAAACGTGCGCGGCCATCTTGGGCGTGCGGACGCGGGTGAAGATGCCCTTGTGGTTGATGCCGCCCACGCGCATGAGGCTCTGCACCGCAGCGAAGTCAGCAAAGTTCCAGACCTGCATGCCAGCGACGAATTCTCGGGCCTCAGCCTCCTCCATGTGGAAGCGGATGTACTGGGCCTGGTACTCTTCGGTCCACATCACGTCCGGCTTGCCGTGATAGCCGGGGATGGTATCCGCGCCGAACTCGGTCATGATGATGGGCTTGTGAAAGCGGTCCCAAATCTGATCGAGCTCTGCTCCGAGCCCCTCTCGTGCCTTGTCCAACTGCCCGCCGAGCGTGTACCAGCCCCAGTACCGGTTCATGCAGACGACGTCAGCCTGCTCCATCCAATTCTGTGGGCCGCCCATCACGGTCACGATCGTCACAAGACGCGTGGGATCCAGCTCGCGCGCCCGGGCCATCTCCGTATCGAGGAACTCCTTGCCCGGCTTGTTCATGTCTTCCTTGGTGGGATCGCTTCCGCCCGCCGCGCCCACGGCAAATCCCTTGGGCATCGGCTCGTTGGCCACGCACCACATCACCACGGCGGGGTGGTTCTCGCGGGCGACCACGTCTACGGCGGCCGCCCCCGCAACGCCTGACAGCGCCAGGCCCAGCACCAGAAGCCTCAACCTGTTCGTAACATTATGTCTTATAGCCACTTATCCTGCTTTCCCAAAGGCCGGAGGATACCCCGCGCCATTGCTTCGTCGGATTCCGCCTCGGTTCGATTGTAGATAAGATCGCCGGCGAAGACAACAGGACCCATCCTGCAAAATCCCGGACATCCACCGATTCGCCCAATCCTGGACATCCACTCATTGATGGACCACGCAATTTTGGACGCAATTGTGGACACCCACCCATTGGATGCGCAAACGACAAAGTGTGGATGTCCAGGATTGGGGCATCCAGGTCTCGGCGGCCTCCACCCGAAAATGAGTGGATGTCCACAATTTTGTTAACCAGATGTCCGGGCAGGACGTTGTAGAGACAAAAATCAAATTCCCGGCGGATGTCTCCGCCGGCATGGATTAAGGGAGATCCCATGAACCAGTTATTCAGCGAAGATGTCATTGTCCCGGTTGCGGCCGAGCTTCGCTGTTTCTGCGGCAAGCAGGTGCAGGCAGCGCTGGCCGAGCCGGAGGGTCAGCGGCGTTGCTCGCGCTTCCGCAGGCGCCGGCGGCAGTCCGCTCGGCGGCCCGAAACAGCCGATTTTCCACAAGTCAACGCGCTTCCATTGCGGCGGGCACTTGGCGACATAGTCGATCAGCTCGCGTGGCGACATCCCCCTGGCGCCCTCCAGGAACTTCCCGATGTTGATGTCGCCAGCATGGCCCTGCTGAATATTGAGGACGACATTGCGCAAATCGCTGGCATCGGCGTCAACAGGGTAAACCGTATGTTCGCTGACGCCTTCATAGCGCCTGCCGTCAAAGATGATTTCCCACCGCATCACGCGCTGGCCAGCGCTGCCGACT
>ERZ747221.4477-NODE-4477-length-10139-cov-3.426953_pt1 | contig 10139 bp, 5 predicted proteins | sample MGYA00374949_ERZ747221 | MGnify/ENA primary metagenome ERZ747221 (study PRJEB28779, sample SAMN05720172) | bioreactor metagenome | isolation source: Anaerobic biogas reactor | place: USA:Washington, USA | collected 2015-08-08 ... | reverse complement strand
CGTGGTGCCAAGGAGAAGTACATCCCGCCCACGCGGCAACCATCACCGACCGTTCGTAAGTCGGTCGTACCTCTGAAGGGAGGTGAGTAAGCATGTCCCACAGACCGAATGATGCATACTTCATGTTCGCGTTCCAGACCGAGAAGGATACGGCTGCGGCTGCTCCTCTCTACTACCTCCGGCTGCTTGACGGTTCGGAGTTCGGCCCGGACCGCGAGGTCCAGGTCAAGCGCACGGCCGAGGCCGGGCGCGCCAACGACGGTGTAGCCGTTGTCGGCTCCATGGGCAGCGGCGGCACGCTCAACTTCGTGGCGCAGCCCACGGCTCTCCCCGCAGTGATAGGAGGGTCGATCGGCGACATCGAGACGACCGGCAGCACCGACCCCTACAGCCACGCCTGCTCGCCGGATCAGACCGGGGCCCTGCCGTGGATCACCGGCTGGGTCAAGATCGGCGACGTCCGCATGCAAATCATCAACCTGAAGGCGAACAGCCTCAGCCTCGCGGTTTCCTCAGACGACCGTCTGGTCGCCGGTACGTGGGAACTGATGGGCGCGGGCAAGGTTACCTATCAGGATGACGACCCCGACACGCCAGCCACGGCTGAGGCCATCGCGAACCTCTTCGCTTGGTCTATGGCGAAGGGCGCATGGAAGCTCGACGGCGCTACCGTCGGGTACATCAAGAAGCTCGAGACCGTCATCCGCAACAACCTCGTGGGTATCCCCGGAGAAGACGTCTTCTTCTATGACATCCAGGAGGGCGTGCAGGACAACGAGTATTCGGCCACGACGACCATCGTTGACGCATCCAGGTACAACACCATGGTCTTCGGTTCGGCCACACCGGCCGACGATGCCGAGGTGTCCGGTTCCATCACAGAGGGCTCGTTCGAGACGAAGTTCACGCTGGCTACCACTCCCGCCGAGCGGTCGCTCGCCATCAAAGTGACCAAATCTCAGTATCGCAACCCGCTCCCGAAGCTGAAGATCGACCCCGAAGGCCGTCCCCAGGACCTCGTCCTCACGGCCCGGTGCATAGGCACCGACCCCAAGATCACCTACACCATCAAGAACGGCACCGACAGCTACGCCATAGGCACCTAGTAGTCGGTCGCCCCTCACAACCTTTCCCCTGGCCCTCGCCGCCGGTTTCGGCTCCCGTTGGACGTCGGCAGGGCTGGGGGAACCAGAGCACCCAACGGGAGGAAAGACACCATGGCACAGTACGTCCGCGATCTCAGCGACTTCATCCAGGTCAACACCATCGTCTACCGCAACGTTCCCGATATCAACGGGGAGAAGCTGAACTCCGACGGGAGCGAGCGGGAGTGGAAGATCACGCCGCCCACGCCCGAGCAGGAAGAGAAGATCGAGCGCGTCAAGCGTAGCAACACGGACCTCATGGGCAAGGAACTACGGTTCCTGAAAGCCCGCTGGGACCGCATCCAGGGCAACGAGCCAGAACCGGGCGCCCCGACGGCCGATGAGGACATGGACCCGCTGCTCCTTGGTGAGCAGTACGCGCCTCTACTCGCGGCCTACGTGACCAACGTAGAGCTTGACCCCGATGACCTCAAGCGCGACTTCCATGGCAAGCTGCTCGAGATGCTGGTGGAAGAGATCCAGGGTTTTTTCGCCGACATGAAGAGCAGGAGAGACCCGCTCAAGAAGAAGTAGAGCGCGAGCCTCCGACGGTAGACGGCCTCAATCTGGGCTTCTGCCGTCTTGCCCGCGGGTACGCGCAGCACGTCCGCACCGTCAAGAGCGACCTCTACTCCGAAGACGTGCAGGACATGGCCAAGGCTCTACCTCAACTTCAGCTTGAGGAAGCCGAACTCCTGGCGGGGGTCCTGGCCAGAGAACTCACCAAGAATCTCTGGGAGGCGGCGATAGAGCTACTGCAGATATGCGGTGTCCTCAAGAAGAAGGACGACGAGCTGCGGCGGGAGGACTTCGAGACTCCTGAGCAGGAAGAAGCGGAAGCACTACGAAGAGCGAACGCGCTCGTGCGTTCGTCGACGCTGAACAGGTCCGGGAAGCGGTAATCCTGGGCCTGTTTCCGTCTAGGAAGGAGGGGATATGTCGACTGTCGCCGGACGCATGGAGTACATCGTTGACTTCAACGACTCCGCGATGGTCGCAGGCATCCCCAGAACCCACGCCGCTTTCAAGAACCTAGCGAACCAGGCGACGACCTCCCACGCGGCCGTAGGGACGGCGGCCAGCCAGAGCAGCAACACCGTTGTCAGCGCGACCAACAAGGCCACTCGGGCGATCGAGGACCACGGCAAGAAGACCAAGAGCGTCCTGGAGATGGTCGAATGGCGCTTGAAGTACACCGGGATCTCGGCCGTGACCTACGCCGGTATGGCCGGTATCGGGGCCTTCACCGCTGCTCTTGTCGCCGCGAGCTCGGCCGGTATCCAGTTCAACTCGATGATGGAGAAGTCCACCATCGCCTACACGACCATGCTCGGGTCGGCTGGCGAAGCCTCGAACATGCTCGGCAAGCTCTACGACCTCGCCGCCAAAAGCCCGTTCACCTTCGAGGACTTCGTCACCGGCACTCAGCGTCTCATCGCCTACGGCGTGGCGAGCAAGGACGTTCTGCGCACCTTGCAGGCTATCGGTGATGCGACGGCCGCCGTGGGCGGCACCACAGACGTATTTACCCGCATGTCGTTCTCAATCGGGCAGATGGTCTCGCAGGGCAAGATAACCGCCCGAGAGATGCGCGAACTCGCCATGGCCGGTGTCCCGGCGTGGCAGGTGCTCGCTGATGCCATCGGCAAGACGGTCGCTGAGACTCAGAAGCTCTCCGAGACGGTCGGCATCGCAGCCGAGGTCGGTATCCCAGCACTTCTCTCGGGTATCGAAGAGCGCTTCGGCGGCATGCAGGAGAAGATGAACCAGACGTGGACGGCGCTCGGCTCGACCTTCAAGGACTACATGAGCCAGATGGCCGGTTACGCCGAGGGCGGCTTCTTCGAGACTCTCAAGAAGCAACTGAACGACATCAACAACTGGATCGGCGAGATCAACGACCGGGCCCGCCAAGTGGGCTTCATGAACGCTCTCCAGGAGCAGGCGCCAGGAGCCTACGACGCACTCAAGGTACTCGAGGTCAACCTCCGCGCGGTCGGTGACGCCTTCGGTTTCGTGGGCGATGTGGTCAAGCCGTTCATCCAGATCATCGACCCGCTGTTCGTCCAGTTCGCCGTCGGGGCTCTTGTGATACCGAAGATCATCCCCGCGCTCACTGCGATGACCAGAGGCCTCATGGGTCTCACTATCGTCAGCCGGGTCAAGACACTCTTCCAAGACTTCACCGCCATCCTGCACAACGTCAGAGTTGGTGCCTACAGCGCCTCCGGCGGGATGTCCCTGATGGCCAACTCCACGGTGCGGGCATTCGGAGCTCTCAATCTGATCGGTGCCGGGGTCGCCGCTGCCGGAGTCGGGTACATCGCCTACAAGAAGCATCTCGACGAGGTCAAGGCCGCCCAGGAGAGGGTAATCGGCGGAGCGAAGACTCTCGCCACCTCCATGGGCGCGACCTGGGTTGAGGAGATAGGGGAGGCGGCAGCGACCGCGTCGGAGAAGCTGGCCAGTTTCCAGGACCAGAACGCCGCGATCATCGCTCAGTTGCAGTCCATGAACGCCGGATCGGCGCGCGGACTTCTACTCGGATATGCGATCGAGATGCAGACTCGCGGGGTGGAGGCACATACCATCCAGCGCGCCATCGATCAACTGGTGCAGACCGCTGGCCTGACCATGAGAGTACCCATCGGCATAGACGCCGAGGCGACGGGTGCCATGCTGGCGAGCCAGGCGTCTCTTCTCGCAGACGAACTTGAGCAGACCGCCGGTCCGAGCCTGAGGCAGAAGATCATGACGTTGGGCATTGCGTACTTCGACGGCATCATCGAGCCAGGCCGTGGCCAACTTGACGAGGCCGCGCAGATCATGGTGAGCGAATGGGCCCGCGCGCTCGACGCCCAGATGGCGAAGGGCGAATGGTTCAACGTGCTCAGTACGCTTTCCGGTGTCAGTGGACAGCCGACCGTGCTGCGGACGTTGGCGGAAGAGTTCGGTCAGGTCGCCGGCATCGTGGACCTAGCCACGGGAGAGTTCGAGGACTTCAACGACGTACTTGACATCATCAGCAAGAGCGGCGTATCCACCGGCGTCCAGAAGATGATCGAGACCTACCAAGCGGCCATCGAGGTATTCGGAGACGAGAAGTTCGCACTTGACCTCGCCCGGGATGCCTACGAGAAGGCTACCCGCGCCATCAAGGAAGCCACCCAGGCCCAAGAAGACTACACCGAGGCTGCCAAAGCCGCTACCGAGGTCTGGCAGAAGGAACTTGAAGCCCAGTACAGCATCGGGGATGCCATCAACGTGGCATTGCGCGAGCGCCAGGAGGCGCTGAACGACGCCGCCACGGCTCAGAACGAGGCGAACCAAAGGGCGGCCGAGGCAGAGAAGAAGACCATCGACGCTCGGGCGAACGCCGAGATCAAGTCCATCGAGCGTGTGCGCGATATCCGGCTCGCCAGCCTGAAAGAGCAGGAAGAACTCTACAACGAGCAGAAGAGCTTCGCCGAAAGCATCGGCTTCGGGCTTGGTGTCCAAATGGCTGAGGATCACATCAAGGCTCTGGAGAACGAGCAGGAGGCCGTCAAGGCCGCGGCCGACGCGGAGAAGGACGCCATCAAGGCTCGGGCCGACGCCCAGAAAGAGGCCGTGGAGGCCGTCAAGGTCTCAGCCGAGAAGGCCGAACTCACCATCAACGACATCAGCGCCGCGCTCGAAGAGGCCATAGAGAAGTCCGACGACTACCTTGCCAACATGGCGTTCCTGCCGGAGAGGGTCCAGACCGCCATCATGGAGTCCGGCCTCACTCCCGAACAGAAGCGGCAACTCGCTGAGGAATTGGTCGCGGGTAGCGCGGAAGACCGGGAACGTGCGTTCGAGATCCTTCAGAAGATGGCCGACCGGCGCTCGAAAGAGGCCGCTGAGCAGTGGGGCAGGTACTCCGCTACCGTAAGCGAGCTATCCGCGGCGGCAGGGCAGGACATCGTCGATGCCCTCGTGGGCAAGTTGGCCGCCGGTGGCGGGAAGGTCTACGCCGCGGTAGGCGACTACAGCGAGAGCGTCGCAAGAGCGCTCAACCCGATTCTCGAGGCTCTCGGCGCGAAACAGATCCAGGTCGTCGGTAGCACTATGGTAGGGGTGGGGGCCGGGGTGAAAGCCGGGCTACTCGCGTATGCCATGGGCGGTATGTATCTGCCCTCGCAGGCCACCATCCAGCAGCCTGTCGGCGCGCGTGGCCTCGTGCAGTGGGCGGAGCCCAGCACCAAGGGCGAGGCGTTCATACCGCTGGCCCCGGAGAAGCGCCCGCGTTCACTGGCGATATGGGAGCAGACCGGGCGGATGCTCGGTGCGTTCGCGGGCGGGGGTTTCCTCAGTCCGTGGGAGGGGATGGAAAGCCCGACCGTCGGGCCGAACGGTCTCATACCGCCGACGATGCTGCCCGTCTACGGGGACAAGAGCATATCGATGCCCCACAGCGGCAACGTGAGTATGCAGAGCCTCTACGACCTCGCCTCCGCCTGGATGAAGTCTCCCGGTGCTGCCGGGGTCGTCACCCCGAGTGCTACAGGTTTCGCCGGTATGGTGGCGACTGCCGTCGCCGTGTGGGAAGCGGTGAAAGCCTACAACGCCGCGCTTGGCTTCATGGGCGGCCGGGCCGATCGTCCGTACAAGTCCGATCACACGACCGGCCACGCCTTCGACTTCGGCGGGTCTTCCTCAGAGATGGCCGCTGCTGCTGCCTGGCTCGCGATGATGAACCCGAACCAGGACGTGAAGTACATCATCCACAACCCGCTCGGCATCTGGAAGCCGTCCACGGGTTGGCGTCCGTACACTCCCGCCGCCTCCGTGCTCAAGTACGCCGGCGAGTCGGCTTGGCACCGCGACCACGTCCACGTCTCGACCTACGACCAGGGCGGCCTGCTCATGCCGGGCGTCACTCTGGCCTACAACGGGACGGGTCGGCCGGAGCGGGTCATGGCCGACGGGGGCATAACGGCCCCTGACAGCTACTTCGGATACAGCAGCTTCACGGGCGGCGCGAGCACGTACACCTACACTCCCGCGCAGGAGCAGGCGGCGAAAGCGGCTGAGGCCGCCTACAAGAGGGCCGCTGCCGCCGCAGGGCTGTATGCCGCGCAACTCGAGAAGTTGACGGTCCAGGGCTACTCGGCGGAAGACCAGATCCGCAAACTGAATGACCAGATAGACGCCGTCCAGGCTCAGAGGAACGCCGCCAACGCCTTCCGCATGCTCATGATTGAGGCCGGCGCCACCAGCGAGCAGATGGCGGAGCTCCAGACCAACGTCGTTGAGCTTGACGTCACGCTCGCCGGGCTACGGCAGAAGGCCGATGACCTGGCCCGAGTGAACTTGGAAAGCACCCTCTCTCGGTGGGCCGCGGCTGCGAGCCAGTTCAGCGCCATGATGGACCTCGCCGGGGAAGCCTCCGATTGGCTCACCCGGCAGGGCGCGATCCTGCCGAACCTCATGGGCAGTATCGGGGCACAGTTCACCTCTAACCTTGACCTCATGGACCAGGCGACTTCGGCCGACCAGGTCATGCAGTACGCGAACGCCGCCATCTCCAACGTCTCGTCCATGTTCTCGGCCGAGAAGAACATCATCGACCGGCAACTCTCCGACACGTTGGCCGCCATCGGTGAGTCTCAACAGCTCATCGAGGATGCCTACCGCGACCGCTCCGACGCGCTCTCCGAGGCGTTCGATAACGAAAACCAGGCCCTGTCTGACCGGCAGGACGACCTGGCCGACGCTCTCTCCGATGAGTACGACCGGGCCCGTGAGGCGCTTGACGAACAGAAAGACCGGCTGAGCAAGCAGTTCGATACCAACCGCGAGAGCATCCTTGACGCTCTAGACCAGGAACGCGACGACCTCCAGGATGCGCAGAAGGCCGCGCTGAAAGCTCTCGACGACTACTACACGAGCCAGATTGAGGCCATTCAGGGCGGGCAGCAGGCAGTAGACCGTCAGCGGGTACGCAACCGAAGCTCCCGGACCATCGGCGAGTATCAGGACGAGCTCCGCATCCTCATGGGCCAGGAGGGTCATACCTCCGGCGATATCGCCCGTATCAACGAACTCAAGACCCTCATCCAGGATGCGCACGATGAGATGCGCGAACAGGAAGAGGATTGGGTCCGTGAGGACCAGATCGACCGGCTCCAGCAGCAGAAGGAAGCCGCCGAAGAGCAGCTTCGCGCCCAACAGGAAGCCGAGATCGAGGCGCTGAACGACCGCATCGAGGCCATGCGCAAGCAGTTCGATGCGGAGAAGGAAGCATACGACGACTCCCTCGCCGCTCAGCGCAAGGCGCTTCAGAAGCAATACGAGGCTCAGCGCGAGGCTCAGCAGGAGCAGTTCGAGCAGGAGCGCCGCGCTCAGCAGGAATCGCAGAAGCAGCGTGAGCAGGCCCTTCAGGCTCAGTATGAGGCTCAGATACGAGCCATCCAGCAGGAGCAGGCCGCCGCCCGGGCCGCCGCACAGGCTGAGATAGACAACCTGGTCGTCAAGTACCAGCAGATGATGCAGACGGTCATCGACAACCAGAACCGGCTGCTCGACCAGCAGTTCAACTACCAGAACGCCGGGTACACCCTCGGGACCTCGTTCGCGCAAGGTCTCTTGGAGGCCCTGCCGATCATCGCTCTTGCCGCTCAGCAGGCGGCGCAGACCGCAGCCGACTATCTGCAACTCCACTCTCCCGCCAAGACGGGGCCGCTTTCCACGGTGGACAAGTGGCTCAGCCCGCTCCCCGGCATGTTGGTGAAGCCTCTGCGCTGGGATGCCGTGGCAGACGCTTCGTCCTACACCGCGGCCAACATCCGCAACACGTCGGCACCGGGCGGGTGGAACGGTCGTCTTGACATCCTCCTGCGCTCCGACGGCAGTGTCCAGCAGAACATCGACACCCGGCAGTTGGCCCGCGAACTCGCTCCGCTCTTGGAGGAGATCGCCACAGTCCGTGCATACGACTTCTAGGAGCGACTGGTGAGCAACATCGTCTTCGACAGCACGGACCTATCCGCTCTAGGGCTGGTGACCAGAGGCGTTTCCGGCGTGCATGACCTCGTGCCCTCGGTCACAGACCGGGTGTGGGTACCGGGCAAGCTCCAGCCGGACGACGCCGTAATCAGAGACAGCGACCTCGGGCAGATGGAGTTCGACTGCGCCGTGATAGGCACTGACCACGCGGACCTCATAACCAACCTCAGTGCGTTGAAGGCCGCCGCCAACCCGCGCAAGGGCTGGAAGTTCTTCACCATCACCGATCTCTCGGGCCTGCGCACCCTGGCGCTTCCCGGCAGGTTCCCCGTGAACCTGGACAAGATCCCCTACGTGATGCACGTCGCCGAGTTCAACTGGGGATGGGAGCGGGTCGGCTACTGGGAGGACGCCAGCGAGCAGAGCAAGGTCATCTCCGGCCTCTCCGACACCGTTAGCAACGACGGTGATCTGGTCACCTATCCCATCTGGCAGTGCGAACTCACCGGCGACATGCCGGACGGTCTGAGCTTCCAGGTGACCGACGGGACCAACATCTACGAGTACGTCTACGACGGCGAGCTTGTCATCGGCAACGTCCTTCTGGTGAAGACCGATCTTGCGACTCCGGTTCTTGACGGCTCTACCGACTTCGCCAACACAGACTCAGAGTCCGACTACCCGCCGCTCGCGGTCGGGACCAACACCGTCACCCGCACATCGACTGACTACACCCTGACCTGCCGCTACCGGCGGCGTTTCGAGTAAGGAGACCATCATGGCTGACGCCAATGTTCATTTCTTCCACAACTTCCTGGGCAAAGCGTTTAACAAAGAGGTGGACGTCAACGCCGACAGTTGGTACATGATGCTCCTGACCTCTTCGGCCTCTCCCGACCTCTCGTCGTGGGAGTACGAAGATGACCTCACGAACGAGGTCGGGGCCGGGGGCGAGTATGCGACGGGCGGCAAGGCCATGACGAACGTCACGGTGACGCTCATCGACGACGCTTCGGCTCCGGCCTGGGCGGTCGGCACCGCCTACAAGGTCGGGCAGTTGGTGCGTCCTGCCTCAGCGAACGGGCACGTCTACCGCTGCATCGTGGCGGGCACGTCTCACGCCGACACGGAGCCCACGTGGCCGACCGCCCCCGGCGAGGACATCACCGATGGTACCGCCACATGGGAAGAGGCAGGTGCGGCCTACATCAAGATCGACGCCGACGACGTGGTGTGGGAAGACTCCACCATCACGGCCGCCTACGCCGTGGTCGTGGACAAGACTCCGGCCTCCGCCGCCTCCAACCCGCTCATGTGCCTCATCGACTTCGGCGGGAGCAAGTCTTCGACCGACGGTGACTTCCAGGTGGCCTGCGACGCGGTCTACGGACTCGGCCTGATCCGGGTGGCCTAAGCGCCGCGGGGCGGCCTAGATCATGGCCATCGCGTTCAGAGCAGCGGCTTCTGCATACGACAACAGCGCTAATGCGCTCACCATCAGTAAGCCTGCCGGCACGGCTGATGGCGATATTCTGCTGTGCTTGTTGAAGCCTACGGACCAGGACGAGCTCAACATTCCAGCCATCACTACCCTGTCCGGCTGGACGCTTATCGCCACTCACACGAATGAGAAAGGACACCGCTGGTCGATCTTTTGGAAGCGAGCGTCCAGTGAACCGGCCTTGTATACGTGGCAGACCGACCTCAGGTGCTCTCAAAGCGGATGCATTCTTGCCTACAGCGGTTGCGTGGCTTCGGGCGATCCGGTAAACGTCTACTCCAACACCCCGTACAGCTCGAACAACACCACTCTGCGCGCGGCGGGCGTTACTACATCGGTAGCGAACGCGATGCTTGTGTTTCTGGGGTCGCCAGATTCGTCCACGAAAACCGGCTCATGGTCCACTATGACCGAGCGGGTTGACGACCAAGGGTACTACGGCCGGTTGCTCGCGGCAGACGTAGCGCAGGAGACCGCTGGTGCCAGTGGCAATAAGGATTGCACCCTGTCGGCATCGTCCAGCG
>ERZ747221.4473-NODE-4473-length-10150-cov-3.039214_pt1 | contig 10150 bp, 9 predicted proteins | sample MGYA00374949_ERZ747221 | MGnify/ENA primary metagenome ERZ747221 (study PRJEB28779, sample SAMN05720172) | bioreactor metagenome | isolation source: Anaerobic biogas reactor | place: USA:Washington, USA | collected 2015-08-08 ... | reverse complement strand
TTATTCGTTTACGTTCTAAAAAAATGGATAATTGCTGAGGCCATTGTTGAATTGGATTGAAAATTTAAGATGATTTTCCAGGTTTAATAGCATAAAGATAGCCAATCTCTTCATGTACCCAGTTTGGCTCTACCCAAACTTGGTAACCCTGATCCAAAAGCAGCTCAGCTAAGACCCCATGCTGGTAGCCTTGGTAACCATCGTGGTATTCCAGCACTATTCTTTGTATGCGCTCCCATAAGTCAGTTGGCAAATTTAATAAGATCGGGAACTCCGCCCCTTCGCAATCTAACTTGAGCAAGTCCACCTGCGCCACCCCGCTTGTTTTGAAGAAATCAGCTAAGGTGATTGCCCTTATCTTATTATGGCTATGCGCAGTTATTTCGCTCTCCAAGCTGGGAGCCTGAAGTGGTTCGCCCAGGCTCAAGTCTAAGGCCAGCTCGCCAGCTTCATGCCAAATCGCCACTTGCTCTGCAGTGACGTTCTTGACCCCATTCCTGCGCAGGTTTTCTACCATCAGTGTATACGACTCGCCGTAAGGCTCAAAGGCAAATACCCGCCCATGCGGGGCTGCCTTGGCAGCATAAACTGTAAATTCCCCAATGGCCGCGCCGATATCCACCACAACCCAATTTGCTTCAATTTGCATCCGATGCTTGGTGTAGAACTGGTCTAAAAATGTCTCCTTGACCGACCAGGCATCCATACGGCTGCGCACGCCCATCTCTACACCGCACCTACGCAATTTCAGCCAGCGCACCCGCCCGTCTTCCTTGCCCAGGAAAATTCTTAAAACAGTCGGCCAATTGCGCACCCCGGTCAGCAGTTCAAAAACCGAATAGGCGTAATAAGCCCACTTGCGCAAGCGCCTCATGCACGCCGCCTTGCTACGTAAAAAGTGCACACCCCTTCTGGGATTGCGCCCACGTCCATAAAAGGCCTGGTTTTGCGGTATGGGATAAAAGGATTCCAGCGCTTGCGGATCAACACCCAGCGCCCGATGGTCTTCTTCCAAAACAGCGAATGCAAACCCCACAAATGCCCCCGCTCCAGCATGTGCAGGGCTTGCTTGGGGAAGTAATGCCAGGTTCTTTCCACTTCAAAGCCTGCCTTTTCTAAGCGCGCTGTCCAAACTTCAGGTGGGTCAAGGTGTTTATGGCGCGCCACCCAGTTGAAAAAGTGGTTGTATTCGGCCGAAAGTTTTCTCAGCCCCAACTTTTGTAAGATGCCCTGCCCCCAAAGGTCGCTTAAAAAGCGCTGGTTGGGCACGCAAAACACAAATCTGCCTCTGGGCTTCAAAACCCGCTGCGCATCGCGCAGCACCGCATCGATGTCGTCGATATGTTCCAAGACGGAATTACTGATGATGCTGCCAAAGCTGGCATCTGGGTACGGCATGCTGCTGCCTTCAGCTTGTACCAAGAGCTGGTAAGCCTGCCTAGCGCGCGCTTCTTTCAAAGGTGCACGCCATGGGTCCAAGCCTATTTCAAGCGGCTGCTCAAATACCAAGCTGGCAAAGTGACCATCTCCCGCCCCCAAATCCAGGATCGGTCGTTCAAGCGGTATGTCAACGTAAAAGGAGTGTTCAACCGCCCGCAGCATGGCGCGGAAGTATGGCAGGTCTAAAAGATGTGCCCACAAAATCTGATCCAGCTGGCTAGCCTCCATTCAAAGCAGATCCTTCATTAATTGTTCGTAAGCAAGTGCCACTCGCCCTGTCGAAAATGCCTCAACATACACTGGGGTTGTTTGTCTTTCATGAAACCGATGCAAGACGTCAATAAATGCCTCTGCCAATGCACTTGCATCACCTACCGGGCAGATGCGTCCTAAACCAGTCTGCAAGACGGGCTGGCGCACACCGGGCAGGTCGCTGGCGACGATGGGGGTGCCAAAATGCAGTGCTTCCACCTGCACCATGCCCAAAGATTCGGTTTTGTTGGTGCTTGGTAAAACCAACACCTGGCAGCTTTTGAAGAAAGCGCTTTTTTCTGCTTCGCTCAAAAGGCCGCAAAAAGTCCAATGCTCACCAAGCTGCTCAATCAACGGCAGCATCCTCTGCCGATATGCTTCTTCGCCAATCACATGCTGGTATTCGCCGACAAATAAGATCCTAGCACTTGGAAATTCCTGCAGCACCTGCGGCATCGCCCTGACAAGGACCTCTACGCCCTTCTCAGCCGCCAGCCGCGCTGCCATCCCAATGATTACCTGGCCATCTTCTACCTGGAACTTCCTGCGAAAAGCCTCGACCTCAACAGCTGTCGGTTGCACAACTTCAATAGGCGGGGGAATAATCTGCACTTTATCCAGGTATTGGGCTAAGAATGGCGAATGATCGGCGAAGTCCTGGGTATTGTGGACGATGACCTTCGCCCGTTTAGCAGTGATATGGTTAGCCTGAGCTACCACCCCACCTGCCAAGCGGTTAAACCACCCCTTGGGCATGTCCAAGTCACAGTGGTAAGTCGCCACGATCGGCTTTTTCAATCTTTGTGCAATCATCGCCAGCAGTGCTGCATCAAACTGGGGCAAGTGCAGGTTGATCATCTCTGCCCAATCCATCCAGCGTTTACCTTGCTTTAGGATGCCTGGCATGATCACACCCTTTGAAAGCCGCATCAACACCGGCAAGCGAACAATCCTAACCCCAACTCGCACCTCTTCCAACGGTAAGGAGCTGTCATACTGCGAGGTCAACACCACCACCTCGTGTCCTCGCTTTACCAATCCCCTTGCCAATCTTTCAGCGTAAACCGTCAGGCCAGATTTGTAGGGAGTGAAGTAAGTGAGGCCGAGCAGGACTCTCATTCGGAAATCTCTTGTTTTGCCCGTTTAGTCAGCCTGGCCTTACGGTAAAGATCACCAATGGATTGGCCTTCTTTGATTAACCCCACCAGCCCAAACAAGCTCAGGAAGGTAAATTGAATAGCATGCACGATCAGGGCATAGGCCAGGGCTGTGGATTGATCCACACCCAGTAAGATAAAAGCGCCCACATTGGCTGCTTCAAATACGCCCAAGCCAGCCGGGGCAGAGGGCAGAGCCCCAGCAAAAGCGCCAGTCGAAAGCACAAAAATCACCCACCACCACTCGCTGCCAGGCATTAACTCCAGGCGCAGGAAGGTGTGCTGCACCATAGAAAGAACCCAGCTGATCAGCAGGAACAGGAAGCTGAGCACGAATAAGCGCGGGTTGTTCAGCACTGAAAACCCTTTCAGCAATCCGTCCACCTTAGGCGCCAGCCATGCCAAGGGCTTGCCAAGCTTGCCCTGTCGGGAGCCCAACCACCCAACCACAATCTCACGTTTACGGGTGATCACGATCAGCATCAAAAATGCAAGCACCGCCAAGCCTAACATGGTAAACGCAATCCAACTGGCGTTGCCTTCAACCAAAACCAGCGGAAGGGTGCTGAGGAAGAATACCGCTGCCAGGAATACATCAAATATGCGCTCAACCACGATGCTGGAGAGCACAGCCAAAATGCCCGGTTTACCTGGTTCATGGCTGCCAAGCAGTATCGCCCGCCCAAATTCGCCCAGGCGGAAAGGAAAGACGTTATTAAGCAAGTAACCCGCGTTCATCACGTAAAACACCCGCGCAAAGGGGAACTGCTCGCCCAGCATCAAATGCCATGCCCACACCCGGAAAAGCAGCCCAATGATAAACAGCGCTACGGCAATCAGCAGGGTGCCTACGGTGATGCTGCGAAAAGCAAGCATCAAGGCATCTAAATCGATGCTGCGCAAAAGCAAGGCAACAGCCAGGGCACTGATCCCCAACGGCAGCAGCCAGCGTAAAACAGCATTCAAGCGCGGTCTGGCAACTTGCTTTGCCACTAATCCTCCAAACGCAAGATGGCCATGAAGGCTTCCTGGGGAATTTCCACACTGCCGACCATCTTCATGCGTTTTTTGCCTTTCTTCTGCTTCTCAAGCAATTTCTTCTTACGGGTGATATCCCCGCCGTAGCACTTTGCCAACACGTCTTTGCGCAGCGCTTTAACGTTAGCGCGCGAAATGACCCGCCCCTGCGCGTAAGCCTGGATGGGAATGACGAATAACTGCCTGGGTATGATTTCTTTCAACTTACTGACCAGTGCCTGCCCCTTATGATAGGCATCATTCTTATGCACGATGGCAGTCAAGGCATCCACAGTCTCGTTATTCAGCAAAATCTCCAGCTTAACCAGGCTCCCAGCGCGGTATCCCAAGAAGTGGTAATCCATCGAAGCGTAACCGCGCGTGCCTGACTTTAACAAATCAAAGAAATCAACGATGATTTCTGAAAGGGGAATTTCAAAGCTGAGTTGCACCCGGTTAGCGGAGGGATAATCCTGGTCTAAAAAGACACCGCGTTTGCGCTTGATCAGTTCCATCACCACGCCGTAATATTCGGTTGGGGTGAAGATCTCCAGTTGCATCCAGGGTTCCAAAATTTCTGCAATCTGGCTTTCGTCTGGCAAATCTGCAGGTGAGTCAATCAGCAGCGATTCGCCTGTTATCAGCTGCACCTCGTACTCAACCGATGGGGCAGTGAAGACCACGTCCAGGTCATACTCCCGCTCCAGCCGCTCCTGGATGATCTCCATGTGGAACAAGCCTAAGAAACCACAGCGGAAGCCAAAATTAAGCGCTTCGGAGGTCTCTGGTTCATAAACCAAAGAAGCATCGTTAAGCTGCAGTTTCTCGAGCGCATCTTTCAGGTTGGCATAGTCCTCGCCATCGGTCGGGTAAACGCCCGCATAAACCATCGGCTTGGCTTGCCGGTAACCGGGCAGCGCTTTTGCTGCTGGTGTGGCCGCCAGGGTAATCGTATCACCCACGCGGCACTCAGAAATGGTTTTCAAGCCAGTGGCAACGTAGCCCACATCACCAGCCTCCAGGGCTGCGATAGGGATCATATTCGGCGAAAACACGCCAATTTCAACTGGCTGCACTTTGACGCCATTCGCCATCATCATCAGTTTATCTTCACGCACCGCGCGCCCGTCAAAGACGCGCACGTAAGCAATCACACCCTTATAAGAGTCGTAATGCGAGTCAAATATCAAGGCACGCAAGGGCTTTTCAATTTCCCGCGTAGGCGGCGGCACGCGCGCTGCCACAGCCTCTAAAACCTGCTCCACGTTCGTGCCGGCTTTAGCGCTGATGGCAATGATTTCTTCTTCGGGTGTGCCTAATAATTGAACAATGTCCTTTTTGACCGTATCCACCATGGCTGAAGGCAGGTCAATTTTATTAATCACCGGGATGATCACTAGGTTGGCATCCAATGCCAGGTAGAGGTTCGCCAGGGTCTGCGCCTCGATGCCCTGGGTGGCATCCACCACCAAAACCGCCCCCTCGCAGGCGTACAATGCCCGGCTGACCTCGTAATTAAAGTCCACGTGCCCGGGGGTATCGATCAGGTTAAATTCGTAGCGTTTGCCATTCTGTGCGGCATATTCCATCCTGACCGCAGAAGCCTTGATCGTCACGCCCTTTTCACGCTCCAGGTCCATGGTATCCAAGACCTGTTCGGTCATTTCACGGTCAGAGATTGTGCCGGTCAGCTGCAGCATGCGGTCTGCCAGGGTAGATTTGCCATGATCAACATGGGCAATGATACAAAAATTACGTATATTTTCCATTAATGTCACTCAGTATAATCGAAAGTCTCAATCTGGAACACCTGCCAGCGCCTGCGCAATTAATGCCGTGAGGTCTAGCTGCCCTGTCCCATCCCCGCTTGCCAATTCCACCAGGAACTCAACATTGCCTTTGGGACCCTTGATGGGCGAGGCAATCAAACCCCGCACACTAAAACCTAAAGCCTGGGCTTGATTCAAAACGCGTTCCAAAACCTCGGCATGCACCGCTTGGTCTTTGATTACCCCGGCATGCACCCTTGCCTGCTCACGGCCTGCCTCAAACTGCGGTTTGATCAATGCAATTACCCCGCCCGGTTGATCGGCAAACCACTTTTGGATTTGCGGCAGCAGGTATGCCAGGGAAATAAACGACGCATCGACCGTAACCAGCGCAACCGGCTCCGGCAAAGCAGCTAAGTAACGCGCGTTAGTACGCTCCATGACCACCACGCGCGGGTCCTGGCGTAGTTTCCAATGCAAAATGCCGTAGCCCACGTCAATAGCATACACCCGCACTGCGCCATTCTGCAGCAGGCAGTCCGTAAACCCGCCCGTCGAGGCGCCCACATCAGCACAGACCAGGCCTGTAACGGTCGTGTTAAAGGCTTCCAACGCGGCCATAAGCTTGATCCCACCGCGTGAAACAAATGCTTCGCCCTCATCTATGCTGATGCTGGCCTGTTCAGCAATCATGACGGAGGGCTTCAACACCAGCTCGCCGTCCACCCGCACCTGCCCAGCCATCACCAATGCCTGTGCTTTCGCCCGGCTCTCCGCCAAACCTAAGCGCACCATCATCAGGTCTATCCTTGTTTTTTGCATCAGCTAATTTTAACATTGAAATTAGGAAATTCCCCAGCCTGCTTTGCAGATCTACCCAGTAATACAGTTTTTTTAGCCTGTGCTTAGAATGTGATAACATTTTAAACATGCTGAAGTTAATCCTCGAAACCATGCGTCCGCGCCAATGGACCAAGAATTTTGTCATCCTGGCTGGTTTAGTTTTCGACCGCCAGCTTGGGAATTTCGAGTCGCTCCTGCGCGTCCTGGCTGCGGTGCTTCTTTTTTGCCTGGTATCCGGCCTCACTTACCTGGTCAACGACCTGCTGGATCTGAATGCAGACCGAGCCCACCCACAAAAGAAAACCCGCCCCCTGGCTTCCGGACGCCTGCCTGTAAAAGTTGCTGTGAGTGCAGCCATCATCTTAGCGTTGCTCGTTTTTCCAACTGCTTTCCTGCTTTCATTCGCCTTTGGGCTGATTTGTGTGGTTTATTTCCTCTTGATGCTGGCCTATTCAAAATGGCTCAAGCATATGCCCATCATCGACGTCATCGTCATTGCCCTGGGCTTCGTGCTGCGCGTCTCAGCGGGTTTATTCGTCATCACGGTCAACTACTTTTCGCCCTGGTTATTCGTCCTGACCACCCTGCTGGCATTGTTCTTGGGTTTTGGCAAGCGCCGGGCGGAATTGGTAGCTTTAGAGGCGCAAGCCGGGACGCACCGCAAAGCCCTGCTGGGATATTCCATCCCGCTTTTAGACCAGTACATTATCATCGTCCTTTCTGCCACGCTGATCACTTACTGCCTCTACACTTTCACCGCGCAAATGACCCCAGAAAACCATGCCATGATGTTCACCATTCCCTTTGTGCTCTACGGTCTTCTGCGCTACCTATTTTTACTGCACCACAACCAGTTTGGCGCAGCCCCAGAGGAAGTGCTGCTGCGAGATAGGCCTATCCAGGCTGCCATTTTGCTGTGGGGCTTGTCTGTAATCATCGTTTTATACCTGCTCTAAAAGCGAGGTTAGCATGCCGTCTTCATTTGCATCCGCACCCGGGAAAATCATCCTCTTTGGGGAGCACGCCGTCGTTTACGGCCACCCCGCCATCGCCATTCCCCTCACCGGTCTGCGCGCCAAGGTAACTGTTTCAGCCTTAATTTCAGAAAAACCGGGTACCCTGCGCATCCAGGCACCCGATATTGACCTGGACGCGCTATTTACAGATCTCCCACCCGATAACCCGCATACCAAAGCGCTGCAGTTGGTGCTGGACTTCCTTGAAATCAAACGCGTGCCCACCTGCCTGGTGCGTATCACTTCCCAGATCCCTGCTAGTGCTGGGCTCGGCTCTGGTGCCGCAGTTGCCGTAGCCACGATTCGCGCCTTTGGCAATTACCTGGGGCATTGGCTGGAAGACCAAGATGTAAGCCGCTTGGCCTTCGAGGTTGAAAAAATCCACCACGGCACGCCTTCAGGCATTGATAACGCGGTGGTCACTTACGAAAAACCCATATTTTTCCTCAAAGACCGCACCCCAAAAATCCTTCAGCCGCAAAAAGAAATGCACCTCCTCGTAGCAGATTCCGGCATCAGCCGCTCGACCGCTGAGACCGTCCAGCAGGTACGCCTGGCGAAGGAAGCCCAACCAGAGCAGTATCAGGCGCTTTTTAGCGAAATTTCGCGCCTCACCTATGAAGCCAAAGAGATCATTGAGGCGGGCAATCTTCCCTGCCTCGGCCGGCTCATGGACCAAAACCAGGCATTGTTAGTGTCAATGGATTTGAGCTGCCCTGAGCTGGACCAGTTGATCCAGGCTGCCCGCTCGGCCGGTGCTTTTGGTGCCAAGCTCTCTGGCGGTGGCAAGGGCGGGCACATGCTGGCACTGGTCGCAGATTACAACCTCGAAGCGGTTCGCGAAGCGCTCCTGCAAGCTGGCGCCGCCCACGTGGTCCAGAGCCAGTTGCTTCAAACCCCTTCGGAAAGATAAGCAGCATGGTCGACCCTGATCTCATTTTCATTAAGCTGGGCGGCTCGCTCATTACCGATAAAGACACCCCCAATACCGCCCGGACAGGGCAAATCCTGCAGCTTTTGCAGGCTATTCAAGTATCGCGTACACAGTCTCCTGCCCTGAAGATCATCTTGGGGCATGGCTCGGGCTCTTTTGGCCACACCGCTGGTGATCACTTCAACACCCGCGCAGGCGTAACCAGCGCAGCCGATTGGCAGGGTTTTCAACTAGTCTGGCAGGCTGCCCATGCCCTTAACCAGGTTGTTATCGAACAGTGCCAGGCTGCGGGGCTGCCGGTTATTGTCTTCCCGCCTTCAGCTAGCGTCCTAACCGACAACCACCAGGTCGTGCGCTGGGAACTTGAACCGCTGACTACTGCCTTAGAACGCGGCTTGCTGCCCTTGGTATTTGGTGATGTGGTATTTGATAAAACCATCGGCGGTACTATTCTTTCGACTGAAGAACTTTTTGCGCACCTTGCCCCCATCCTCAAGCCCGCCCGCATCCTCCTGGCAGGCATCGAGGCCGGCGTCTGGGCAGATTACCCAGCCTGCACCCAGCTTCTGCCGCTCCTTTCAGGCGATAACTATCATGAAGATACCCTGCAGGGTTCTGCCAGCGTAGACGTGACCGGGGGCATGCGCAGCAAAGTCAACCTGATGATGGCACTCTGCCGCCAGGTGCCAGGTCTGCAGGCCCAGATCTTCTCCGCCCTCGAGCCAAACGCATTGGCTGAGATCATCTTAGGCGCGGACAGTGGCACGCGCATCAGCGCCTGAGCCATTACTCATTTCAACTTATCCCCAAACTTAACTTTGCCTGTGCCAGATTAATCGAAATCTTTGGAATGTTATGTGCCCTGGCTTGTCACTTCAGTTGTGCTTTGCGTAAGGGCTTGTTCGGCCTGCAAGGCCCGCTTATCGGCTATCCTGAAGAAGGGGTAATACCCCGCGAAACTGATCAGGATGATCAGTACTTCCGAAATGGCTACGCGCAGACCGCCCTGCAGAAAGCCATTGAACACGATCGGTGTGCCAATCGGCAGAAACGCCCCCATCAACCTGGGCAGGACCGCCAGCTCAATCAAAAAATAAGGCAGCAACAGACCCACCACCGGCAGCAGGATAAACGGCACGGCCATCACAGGGTTCAGCACTACTGGGAAGCCAAATATAATCGGCTCGTTGATGTTGAACAAACCCGGCAGCAGCGCCAGTTTGCCAAGCTGCTTATAGCGGTTGGATTTAGCCAGGAATGGCATCATCAACACCAAGCCAATCGTCATCCCCGAGCCGCCCAGCAGAACGTAACGCCACAGTGCCAGGGTCAAAACATGCGGCAGCGGTGCCCCAACCGCAAAGGCGTTCATGTTTTCAATGGAATTAGGCATGAACAGAGCCAGGAAAAACGGCAGCAGGATACCAAAACCGTGTATGCCCATTGCAAACATGATATTGGTCAGCAAAACCAAGGCTAACATCGACCAGATGCTGGTCTGCAAGCCCTTCAGCGGACCGGTGATGATGCTGGCAATGAATTCGTGCATGCTGCCCAGCCCCAGCCAGCCCATCAACGCCCGAACTAGTAGGAAAACCACCGCGATCAGGAAGGCAGGGATGAGCACAGAAAAAGACCGCCCGATGATTTCCGGCACGCTTTCCGGCATGCGGATTACCCAGCCGCGCTTTTGGATAAAATCATTGATCTTGGCTGTAAGGA
>ERZ747221.4472-NODE-4472-length-10152-cov-3.534591_pt1 | contig 10152 bp, 23 predicted proteins | sample MGYA00374949_ERZ747221 | MGnify/ENA primary metagenome ERZ747221 (study PRJEB28779, sample SAMN05720172) | bioreactor metagenome | isolation source: Anaerobic biogas reactor | place: USA:Washington, USA | collected 2015-08-08 ... | reverse complement strand
TGGGATTGGATTCATTAAAATTATAAACATAACAGAGGACGATTTGAATCATATGACAAGTGCGATAAAAAATCTCTTTAACTAATGAACCAAATCCTTCTTTTGTAAAAAATAAGTATCAACCGGTTTGATTTCGGTGATACCGTGATTGGGTCGCACCCGTTTGACCCTGATATTTGCTCGACTTCCGTTCCCCATACGGAACCCGGCACATATACGTTCGATGAAATACGACCTGAGCAATAGGCATTCCTGGCATGATGACAATAGGCCGGGATAGGTTGTTCTGAATCTCAAGAGTGATGGTCCCTTCAAACCCGGCATCTATCCAGCCCCCTGTCTTATGGACTTCTAAAAACAACCGGGCCAAAGAGGACTTCCCTTCTATAGCTGCTACAATACCACGATTAAGTCGGATATATTCAACTGTCTCTCCGAGAATACATTCACCTGGCTGCAAAGTGAACGCTTCCTCAGTCTGGAACGGTATTCCATACGATTCAACCTCATTCTGGTCGAATGGGTTTAGCGGTTCAGACGTTTCAGGAAACCGCACAAAGGAACTACCCAGGCAGACATCATAGGAATTCGGGTTGATACGTTCAGACAAATACGGAGATATTGATACCTCTCCGGTACTGATTACATCTGCAATCTGCCAATCAACGAGAATCATTTCTGAATATATACCTTATTCGGGCAACCCATGGCCTCTTCATCCCATTCAGGTTCTATCCAGTCCTGCCGACCTTCCGTGTTGATTGGAATGAGGAACCGATTGCAGGTATCCCGAATAGGGCACAGATGACCAGAGCATTTTGATATCATTCAACCCTCCCGGTGAACAGGTATTTCAGCCGTTTTACAAAATTCGCGTTGTGGTACTCGAATATGATTTCACACAGCTCGTTATTGATGTTCAATAACCCGGCCCGGTCTGTCCGGAGTTGTTTGATGGTATCCAGGTTGTTCTGATGTTCCTGGTCAGTGATGAAATATCCATCCTTTTCAGGAGTTTCAATCCACTTACCTTTATCAAAATATCCGTTACTCATGTATTATTCTCCTGTTCCTGCATCATCAGTTCAATCCTGGCAGGGTCAGCCAGATATAACCTGAGCAACCGGGCATAAAAAAGGCTCATCTTATAGCCCTTTACTTTACAAATCTCTTTAAATTTGGTCTTTAATTCCGCTTCCAACGGAACACCGAGGCACACAGACGGACTCATGTCAGCACTAGAATTGTTTTACAAAAAATATAAAAGAATCGGATAACACAATAAAACAGAATGAAATTATGGAAAAATAGAATTATTCCGATGTTTCGCGCACCGTGGTCTCGCTCAATTTTTTTATCAGATGTTTTGCAGAAGGGTTTTTCTTCAGAATATGCTTTTTGTTTATTTTTGTGTATTTTTGGGGTTGAATTACATTTAACAAAATTTATATACTTTGATGTATAACATAATGTATAACACCTGTATTACAGGAGGTTGAAATGACCGAAACAAAAGTTGTGAATTTTCGGGTAACACCGGAGATGGAATCGATGTTAGAACAATTACGGAAGAGGACTGGTTGCAAGGACACTTCAGAAACTATCAGAACAGTCATAAGGGCCTACGCCTTGCAAGCCCCGTGGATGGCGTCAGCTTAATTTCGTTTGTAAAGTATTTGGAACACCAGGAATGGAAAGGAAGGATGAGAAAATGAAAACAAATGAAGAAACCCGGTCAGGAACCGCCAAGTTAGCCAACCGGGAACAAAACACTATTATATCTGCACCGAATGGGATAAGCGTTTCGGAGACTCTTATCTCTGCTGGGTTAATTGAGGTGGTCTGAATGTCCCGGTCAAAGGAATTAATGGACGATGCGTTCAAATCCGCAGAAGAATGTGGAATTGAAATCCGCGATAAATATGCATACGCATCAGGATATTTAACAGCAATCATTGAGGACCTGGAACAGACAAACCAGAAACTCCGTGATGAACTGAAAAAGGGCACCGGGAACAAAATACTGGATGCTATCATCAGAGAGGCAAAGTTTGCCAACCTGGATGAGAAGTCTGACCGGGATGACCTGGTTAGCAATCTGCGTGAATACATCAGGCAACTCGAAAAACTTGAGTATGAACCGGAGATGACCGAGGATGATTATTATGAATCCTACTGCGATGAAGCATATCACCAGTGGAGAGATGACCAGCTCATACAGGAGGAACCATAATGTCCTCATCTGTTTCGGACGAGTTTCGCTCGGCCCTTGACCTGCTCCGGTCCGGTGTATACGTAAAACTGGCAGACAACCATCTGCAAGAGATATTCCTGTCATTCCAGAATGATAAGCGGTTCACCCACTTATTTGACGATGCAAAGTCAGAACTCAATGAGATGGATAATTCCCTTTTGGATGCAGAAAAACAACTGGAAGCCGTTCAGACACTTCAGGGAATCATTGACCAGTTATCTGCATTGAAACGGGACATCATGGTCAGATATGACACAACCATTGAAGATCATGTTTCCAGAGGGATAACCGAAAAAGACGGGTTCAGAATTGAACCAACCTTCGGGAACCGGGAGATAGATGTTCTGAAGGTGAAACGTCAGAAGGAATGGCAGTCATTTCTTGAGATGCGGAAAGAAAACCTGGAATCTGAAATCAGGTTGAATCAGGGAGACCTGAAAGCCATGTTCAAGAAGCAGTATGAGGCATTCCTGAAACCGGGGAAGATAAACGGGTATAAACTGGTCCCGGTTATGCCTGAGAAAGGGGGGAACGTGGAATGTTAATTCCCGTGTCCTACAATGGCAATCTGGTATTGGACAGCATGTATCAGGTTGACTCCGTGGATATCATCACCCTTGGAATGAGTAAGAGACCGGTCCCGGTATTCGCACAGGGAAGAGAATGTGGAACCGCCACAAACAAGGGGCGACTGATACATTTCGAGGTTGATGGGTTCAAAATCGTAGCCCCGTCAAAATATCTCATCCCTCTTCTGACAAACGAGATTGGGAGCATTAATTGCCAGGTTATGCCGGACGAGGTGAACTAAATGGACATTCAAGTGGATTCCGGTATAATAGCACAAGCCGCAGCAGAATCTATACAAAAAGGTGTAAAATCGGCATTTGACTCGTGGAATGTTCAGAAAGCAATCCAAGAACATGCAACAAATGCCATTTTAGAGTCTGCCATTGCTACGGCAGTAAATGAAGCCGTGGAAATGGTAGAAGTCAAATCACTGGCTGTTGTCATATCTGAACAATTGCTTGAGCAGATTAAAACGACTGCATCAATGGTTCTCGAAGATGCAGCTGTAAATACTATCTATGGAATGAGGCACCGTTCACAATACATCCCATCCGAAAAAGAAACGGAATACAAGACCGCAATCAGAGATGAAATCCGGGCCACACGGGAGAGGGTTTGAATGGAACTTGAAACCTTCGGAGAGTTCAGGAAAGGAAGCCGGGGGTATTATTTTCATATGTATGGTATGGGGATGTATTACCTGGATGACGTTGACCTCTACCAGCTCAGGAACAGCCTGAAACAGAACCGCGTCTGCCGGGAACCATATTCAGTATACGATGAAAAGACTGAATCCTGTGTTGGAACATTATACCCGGCAAACGACCCGGATATTGCCCGGTATAATATCAGCATTGATGGAACCACCTATTCTATCCGGTCAATACATCTCCTGAACGTTATCACCGGAAACCAGAATGCAGGAGAGATAAAGGGATACAAGGCACCGGAACTTGAACCCGGTCAGATGACCCTGTTCAGTGGGGTGACAGCATGACCGAAACACAGACTGGAACCGGCAGTCAGGGAACCCCGGAAGCTGTGACCATCTCATCAGTCCTGAAAGAGACGAATGAGATTGTTTTAAAGTGGGCTGATGGGTTCATGGCAAAATATCCCCTGAACTTTGAACTGAAATTCCAACCATCCCACGGTCAGTTATGTACCGGGCATTTCATCGGGTCCAGACTCATTGGTCTTGACCTGGCAAAAGAACCCGCACCAGCAAAACCTGTTCTACCAGTCCAGAACCCTATCAAACAACCTGAACCAGTAAAAGAACCTGTGAAACAGGAACCAGTAAAACCAACCGGGAAAGACTGGCAACGGTCAGGTAAGATAATTAAGATTGGTTGTGTCGGGGATGAAACCACGGTCAAACTGTCTTGGAAAGATTACAAGACCAAGGAATTGAGAGAGACCGGTATCATCCTTCCACCAGTCTTGAAGCAGAAAGCATCGGAATTCCGTGATGGGGATTGGGTAACAATTCGCATCACCGGGAATACTCCTGTTGATATTGTTCGGAAGACGTTTGATAATTCCAAAGGAACCGGTCAGGTTATCATTCCACCACAGAAACCCACGATAACCATCGGAGGCACAATCAACCTTCAGAACTATGAGAATATCAGGATAGAGATATCTGGAACATTCGAGAACCAGGATGATATCAAAAAACTGATTCAAACCCTGAAAGATACATCGTCAGAATTTGGAAAAGACGATATCACAAAGGGATATGTGAAAAACTATATAAAAAGAGTTTTTGGAGAGTGAAAAAATGCAATCTTTTTTTGCAGATGATATGAAAGCGTTCAGGGTTTTAAACCACCTTCTCACAAAAGCAGAACTCGGAACAATCAGAAAGTCGTTGTATTACTCATTCAAAGAGACTTTTAACTGTGACAAGGAAACCTCTATAAAACTAAGTCATGCAGGCAATTCACTTATTTATATTGCCGAAATGATGTATCCAGATAGATTTGAATTGAAATGTGATGATACAAAAACGATTGGAAAGAATTCATATCAATATATCCAGTGGGTTGGAATTGTAAAACACAGAGATGGGCACACCTGTAAAAGATGCAATTCCACAAAACAACTGCAAGCCCACCACATAGAACCCGTATCAAAATATCCTGAACTTGTTGTGGATGTAGATAATGGGATTACCCTGTGTCATTCATGCCATAAAGAATTTCATTCAAGATATGGTGATAGTGGAAGAAAATCTCTGAATATTTTTTTGAAGGAGTGAATGAAATGGAAACATTCACTCACCCAAGCATATGTACGCTTGAAAAAACATCTCTGTTTTTCAGAGGAATTCCAAGTGTATGTACATATATATGTACTGTACATATGCTTGAACGCTTAGCTAATAATAATAATAATAATAATAGGTATTTTAAAGGTATCGGAGGATGGTCATAATGGCATATCCTCGGAAATATGTCAATAGGTACACAACCGCCATCAACATTGAACGGAAAAAGAAAGACCTTCTTGAATTGCTCAATATTGAACTGACCCATGCGGTGAATATTGGTGCAGACTCTCTTATCAGTCATGCAATCAAAACCCGGTCATATGTATCCACTGAAGCTCTGAACCTGTTCAAAGAACTTCAGGACATGGAATGCTCTGATATCAGGGAATACATCAAACAGCAGAAAGAACTGGAAGAATATCTCTCACAGGTTCAAACCGAATTTGAGAACGAGCCAGAACCTGAACCAGATACCCCGTTCAAGTTCTTCCATATCAACATCCGACAGGCACTCGGAGAACAGAAGTTCCAGGCATACCTGCAAACTATTTTGAAAAACCCCTATGATGACCAGGCATTCATCAGGCATATGCTGAACGAGGCCGGGAAGGTCAATGGTGGGAAAACCGATAGTAATTCTCACGATGTGAACCAGGTCTATAACTGGCTTATAGAAATTCAGCGGGGGAATGAATGAACCTTGCAGAAGCCTGTAATGTTCCCCTGGATTCAGATGTCAAAATAGTTGACCGGATGGATGACTGGAAACAGGTTCTTTCCCGTGACCCGTTCAAATCCCTCATATCAACACTGAAACGGAAATACCCGAAAGAGATATCCCTGACTTTGGATTACCGGGATATTCAGTCAGCCGGGAAACTCGGAATAGAACTGGCAGACGAAATTCTTGAGAAACCTCTGAAGGTCATGGAAGATATCAGGGATTCCCTCTGGCATAACCGGATGATTACAACCGAAGGGGAATTCCATTGTAATGTCAGGTTCACCCATTTACCCAGGAAAACTCCGGTCAGGGATATCAGAGCTGATGACATCGGGAAACTCATTTCGGTTGAAGGTATCGTCAGGAAGGCATCTGAAGTCAGACCACGGTTGACCCTGGCAGTATTCAGATGTAAAGCCGGGCACCGGAATATCCGGGCACAGGGTTTCGGTCCGATGGTGGAACCGGATGGTTGTCAGGCAGATGGATGTACCAACAAGAAATTTGAACTCCTTCCGCCGCCACACAGTAAATTCATCGATTCACAGCGGTTAAAACTTCAAGAACTCCCTGAGGGATTACGTGGAGGAGAACAGCCTGAAAGTATTGACATAGATGTATTGGACGATATCTGCGCAAGTGTAACACCGGGAACGAGGGTTATTCTGAACGGTATCGTCAAACAAGTCCAGAGACGGTCACAGGGTCAGTTATCCACGACATTTGATATTTACATCGAATGCAATTCCCTTGAGATAGGAGAGACAGACTTTGATGAGGTTGAAATCCGGGAAGAGGATGAAGAGGAGATTAAACAACTGGCAGCCCTCCCCTGGATACTGAACCCTGATACAAACATCCCTGAACCCGGAGTCTATTCAAAGATAGCAGGTTCAATAGCCCCGTCAATTTTTGGTATCACTCATGTCAAGCGGGCAATAGCCCTTCAGATGTTTTCCGGTATCCCGAAGGAACTGCCGGACGGGTCACGAATCAGAGGAGATGTCCATATCCTGATGATAGGAGACCCAGGTATTGCGAAGTCTCAGCTCATCAAATACGTCACAAAACTGGTCCCCAGGTCAGTTTACACATCAGGAAAGTCAGCATCAGCCGCCGGGTTAACCGCATCAGCTGTGAAAGATGAGTTCGATGGGAGATGGACCTTAGAAGCCGGTGCCTTTGTTATGGCTGATAAGGGGATACTTGGACTGGATGAGATCGAGAAGTGCGACAAATCCGCTCAGTCATCCATTCACGAAGCGATGGAACAGCAGACAATTAGTGTCGCAAAGGCCGGTATAACCGCATCTCTTCAGTGTCGGAGTTCTGTTCTCGCAGCCGGCAACCCGGCAATGGGACGGTTTGACGATTATTCCGGTCTGGCAGAACAGTTCAACATGCCACCGTCATTACTCTCAAGGTTTGACCTGATTTATTTACTCACCGATAAACCGGAGAAAACAAGAGATGAAATGCTTGCCTGGCATATCCTGAACACTCATCAGTATGGTGAAGAGCTGGTCATTGCCAAGAAGGAACGGAGAACGGCAACAGACCCCTATTCTGGTATCATCCCCGGTATTCCACCGGTCCTCCTCAGGAAATACGTGGCATATGCAAAGGCAAACGTATTCCCGAAGTTATCACGGGAAGCAATGGAAAAACTGACCGGGTATTTCATGAGCATCAGAAACCTGGCAGATAGTTCAGACAAACCGGTCCCGGTCACAGCACGGGCAATAGAGGCACTTATCCGACTGGCAGAAGCAGCAGCCAGGATGGAACTATCTCCCGTTGTTACTGAGGACCATGCATCCCTTGTCATTCAGATAGTGGATGAGTCACTGAAACAGGTTGCCTATGATCCAAAAACAGACACCTGGGACATTGACCGGGTAGTTTCGGACAAACCGAAATCACAGCGGGATATGATTCGGGCAATAGAAAAGCGGTTTGATGACCTGAAGAACGAAAACGGACTCACATCAGAGCACGAACTGATAAATTCCCTGGCAGACGAAGGGCATTCACGGATAGGAATAGCAAACACGGTTGAAAAAATGAAGAAGGAATGCATATACACGGAAAAGAAGGGCGGATTCCTGAAGAGGTTGTAAAAATGGCACGAACTGAAAAGATTTATCCAATCAATAATTACATGGTCGGTCTCCGGGTAAGGGAGACTGAAATTCTCTCTGAAATATACGAGAACTGTGGCGGTGACATATTCATATCTGAATACGTCAAAACGTTTGCCCCGGACTTCAAACCGCGAAAGTTCAAAATAACGAAATACATTGAACAGGTGGAACTGAAACGGATTCACGGACGACAGATAACCAAGTGGAAATTATCAGACAAAGCATACAAGCGACTGCTTCAGCACATGGGAGAACCAGACCCGGAAAAGGTTCAGGAATCAATAGCATACGCGGAAAACATCACTGAACAATTGAGACAACATAAAAACGAATACCGGAAGGAATACCGAAAGCGGGAGGCAACAGCATGAGTGAGACAATGGGAGAACTGAACCTGAACGCGATGTTTGAACAGCACCGGGCAAAACGTATCGGAATTTTCGACCAGAGACTTTTGATGCAGATGATATCCAGAATGGCAGATTATTCACAGGTTGAACTGGTCAGGGTGGAACACCAGGATGGTGATTTTGCTCTGGCAGTCCGCGAATACCGTGCCGAAAAACCAGTATCAGAAACCTGGCTCACATTAGCCCCACGGGTAGAGGTGGATGATGAAGCCTGAAGAAGAATGCCAGGATATCCTGAAACATTATCTGAACCAGATAAACCCGGAAACAATAAGTTCCAAGAGTGATGTCCGGGTCATTGTAAACAAACTCCGTGACCTGCAACTGGATTTAATTCGGGTCAGTTGGAAAGATGAGTCTCAAATACTGCGGAAACTTAGGAGGAGAACATGAACATTCCTGTCCTCATCACCACTCCGAACTTCTCGAAAACGGTTGAACTGTCACCGAAAGCAATGACAGCCGTGATGCAGATTCTTCATTCAGGAGCAGAACGAAAGAACGGCTATTCCCTGAAATATTCCATCGGGATATCAGAATTTCAGATAAACAATGCACCGCCAAAAGCCGTGGATTACATAGTAAAAGTGTATCAGGAGGGGTTTTTCAATTGAACCAGGTCAACCGGGAAATCCTGATAGATGTGATGCACAACCGTGGAACAACCCCGAACCAGGTTCAATACAGACTCAAGAACCATCCGGCACCGGTCATCCACACACATATCCAGACACTCATACAGTCAGGTCACATCAGGAAACAGGGTCAGCACTATATCGAACTGACCCCGGCAGGAATGAGGTATTTAATCCCATGAACTGTGAGTCATGTGAGCATACCGGGAGATATCAAGGTCTCCCGGTCAGATGGTGCGAATGGTTCAAACCGGGGAAACTGAATCTGGGATACCCGAAACCTATGCCAGGTTGCCCGAATTATTCAGAGAATACAGTTCATACCGGATGGGATATCGCATGGTAATCAGATGTATGTATCAGAAAACATTCCGGGGGAACCCGGTCTGTGTTGAACGAATCCACAAACGGGATTGTGCATATCCAGGGTATGAATGCGACGTGAAAAAGGAGATGGAGAATGAGCAAATACAGAAACAAAAAAATTGAAGTGAATGGAATTAAATTCGATTCCACCAGTGAAGGCAGGAGATATGAACAGTTGCTTATCATGGAACGGGCACACGTCATATCTGACCTGATATTACAACCAAAATTTCTTTTGCAGGAAGGGTTCAAGAAATGTCCTGAATGTGGGTGTATGCCGGAGAAAGGGAAGAAATGTCCGAAGTGTGGAACAATGACCCGGACATTCAGACCCCGGTATTACATAGCAGACTTTCAATATTTCGATAAAAAGAGCGGGAAAACAAAAATAGAGGATGTGAAGGGGAGCAAGGGGTTTATGACGGACCTTTTTAGGTTCAAATGGACGTTATTTGAAGCAAAATACCCTGATAAGACTCTTGAGATTGTCACGGTAAAAGCAGAACCGAAACGACCAAAGAGACAGGCTGCACAAGTGGCTATATCAGAAGCCCGGAGAGTGAAAGCATGACAAGCAAATTTTTCTACAGGAAAAATCATAATAACGAAATTAAAATCTATTGAAGAAGCCGAGACAGCATTTAATAAATTAAAACAACAATTAAAAAATTTTGAATAGAAATATGTCTCACTATTTCACCATGGATACAAGTCATAAAATATTTTTTAAGAATTCAAGTAATCTATCGGATATTCCCCCTCAATCTATTAATT
>ERZ747221.4470-NODE-4470-length-10155-cov-2.821294_pt1 | contig 10155 bp, 9 predicted proteins | sample MGYA00374949_ERZ747221 | MGnify/ENA primary metagenome ERZ747221 (study PRJEB28779, sample SAMN05720172) | bioreactor metagenome | isolation source: Anaerobic biogas reactor | place: USA:Washington, USA | collected 2015-08-08 ... | reverse complement strand
TCCTCTTGGGGGGCCTTGGGAGGTGCTCCCGTGAACGACGCCGCGAATGTAGGGATGTCCCTACAGACGTAGGGAACGCCCTGTGCTAGATTATGGCACGGACCTCTGTTTGGAAAGCGAGAGTCGCTACAGATCGCATTGTTGGAGGAACGGAGCCATGGACGCCAGGGCAATGACGAGGGTTCCTTTGGGGCGTTTTGTGAACGCCGCGCGCATCGGACAGCTGCAGGAGGCGGCGCGCGTGGTGCATTCGCACGGCAAGACCGGGCTGGGCGAATCGCTGCGCGAGTGGACGGAGCAGCTCATCGAGGTGCTGGCCGTGGAGGACGGCTACGGTGTGGCCGGGGCGTCAGACCGCTCCGGTCGCACAGGATAGGGGCACGGCCGCCGCTCCGGCGGCCAGGCGCACGATCCCTCGGATGGCCGTTCGAGCCAGGCGTTGCCCCGTTCCTACACGCCACACACTACCAGGGGTGAACGACCATGGAAGACCCCCGCTTCGGTCGCCCACGGATGCGATCCGTCACCGGACGAGTCGCTGCGCTGCCCCGAGGCCAGGCCCCTCCTCCTCGATGCCATGACCGAATCGCTCGCCTGGAACGTCCGCGACCTGCGGGTATGCTGGGCGAATCGGGCGGCGGCCGGAGAGGTGGCGCAGCGCGCGGAGGACCTCTCCGGCCGCTACTGCTACGAGGTGTGGCATTCGTCCTTACCTGTGGTCCACGCCACGCTGCGAGCAGGTGATCAGTGACCGATACGAATCCCTCACGACTGAGGGGAGGGGCGCCATGCATCTGCTTACATCCACCGCCCTCGACCGCGTCGTGCCCCTGTGCGACGGCCTGGACATCCACGCCGCCGTAGAGGCGATTCTGGCCGGCGAAGCGTCCGGCGACGTCTATGTGGACGACCCTGCCCGGCCTCGCGTGGCACTGCTGCGGGCCAAGCACCGCTTTCACCTGGCGGGAGCGGCGGACAATGCCGCGTTCAACGCCTGGCTCGTCGCGTGGTTCGACTCCCACGTCTATCCCGAGGCCAAGAGGTTGGGCCACGTCGAGTGGGAGCTGTTCTATGACGGGGAGCATTGGGAGAGCGCCATCGACACCATGATGGCGGCGCTGAGCCCCATACGAGACCTACGCGAGTACTATCAGCTCGAGCGCACGCATCATGATTGGCGGGCCCTCGTTCCGGAGGGAATGCACGTACGGACGGTGGACGCCACGCTGTTGGCCGAAACGAGGCTGCAACGCCTCGACGAGCTGCGCGACGAGATGTGCTCCGAGCGCGCGACGGTGGACGAGTTTCTGGCGCACAGCACGGGGGCTTGTGTCATCCGTCGTGACGCCAGGGCCGACGACGAACTCGTCGCGTGGTGCCTGTCCGAGTACGATCACGACGCGCGCTGCGAGATCGGGATCGAGACGGCGGCGGGCTACCGTCGGCGCGGCCTGGCCACCGTGGCGGCGACGGCCCTCGTGGAGCGCCTCCAGGCGCGGGAAACGACGCGCGTCGGCTGGCACTGCTGGCGGTGGAACGTGGCCTCGGGCGCCACGGCGCGCAAGGTGGGGTTCCGGCGCCTGGCCGAGTACCCCGTCTACTTTGCCTGGTTCGACGAGGCCGCCAACCTGGCGGTGAACGGCAACGTTCGCTTGCGCGAGGGCGACCCCGAGGCGGCCCTGGCCTGGTTTCGGCGCTCGCTGGCCACCGACGCGGCACCGGCCTGGGCGATCTTTGGCGCGGCGCGGGCGGCTGCCGCGACGGGGGACTCGGACGCCGCGCTGGGCTATGCCGCGCAGGCGGTCGATCGCGGGCTCATCCACGCCGACGCCTTCCAGGGGGCGGAGGAGCTGCGGCCGCTGCACGGTACGGACGCGTGGCGGCGCCTCATGGCGCGCCTCATGGCGCGCATCGGGGCGGACGGCAGAGCGCGAGAGCCCGCGGGGTGAGGTTCTGCGGCGGCCGCGCACGCCGCGGGGTGAACCCCTGCGGCTATCCCAGGTAAAAGCCCCTGCGGGGCTGAGGGCGACTCGGAATGGGGGACATGTCTATCGTAGCCCGGTGGTTCAACGCCGGGCGAACTCGACAGCCTGCGAACGGTCGCGCGAAAAGGAGATCACCATGGATCCACTGGAACTGCAACGGGACGCGCTGGTCATCGACGGCCATAACGACACCATCGTGGCGCATATCCGCCGTGGCAACCTGAGCGTGGCGCGGGGGCAGGAGCACCGCGTCGGCGACCACGCCGGCACCATCGGCTTCACCCGCGGGCACGAGGACCCCCGCGGCGAGGCGGCCGAGATCCAGATCGACGCGCCCCTCATGCGCGCCGCGGGCATCGACGCCGGCCTGTTCGCCATCGACGTCACCCTGGCGCGGCACAACCACCTCACCTACGCCCTGGACGGCCTGGGCTACCTCTTCAACGACCTGGCGGAGGGCGGCGGCCTGGCCGTCGCGCGCTCCGTGGCCGACCTCGAGACGGCGCGGGCGGCGGGTACTCCGGCGGCCATCCTGGCCATCGAGAACGCCGACGTCACCGAAAAGAGCCTCTACGTGCTGCGCTCCCTCTACGCCCTGGGGGTGCGCGCCATCGGTCTGACGCACAACGTGAGTAGCTGCGCCGCCGACGGCTGCCTCGAGGCGCGCTCCGGTGTGGGGCTTACGGCGTTCGGCGTCGAGCTGGTACGCGAGATGAATCGCCTGGGGATGGTGGTGGACCTGGCCCACGTCAGCCCCGGCGCCTTTTTCCACGCGTTGGAAGTGGTCGAGCGGCCGGTGCTCTTTTCCCATGGCAACGCCCGCGCCCTGTGCGACCATCCCCGCAACCTGACGGACGATCAGCTCCGCGCCCTGCGCGACAACGGTGGGGTGATCGGGCTCAGCTACGTGCCGTACTTTGTGGACGCGGAGAGGCCCACGCTGGAGCGGCTGCTGGATCATGTGGATCACATCGCTGAGGTGGCGGGGATCGAGACGGTGGGGCTGGGGAGCGATTTCGACGGCGGTGGCACGCTGCTGCGTGACGCGACCGAGACTCCCAAGATCGTGGGCGGCCTGCTGGCCCGCGGCTACAGTGAGGCGGATGTATGCGCCGTGCTGGGCGAGAACATGCTGCGGGTGCTGCGCGCGGCGATGGGGTAGGCGCGGGGCGCACAGCGATGGGGTAGGTGCGGCGCGCACAGCGTGCGCGCCCTACAGCAGCCATGCAGGATCCGTATGTCGCTCGATCCGCGCTGTAGGCACCCACGGGGCGCGACGCATGGCACGATAGGGGCCGCATGCCATCGGGCCCTGCGCGCCCTACATTTCGAACGCCTCGGCGATGGCGCGCTCGATCATCGCCAGGGCCGCGTCGTAGGACGTGCGCTGGTAGCCGAGGAGCGCCTCTGCGTCGGCCGTGTCGTACCAATCGAATGACCCGGGGCCGTCGCGGTAGGGCGCCATATCGGCGGGGACGCCGAACACCTCGCTGAGGCGCTCGACATAATCGCTGCCCCGCATCCGCCACGTCGGGCCGCCGGCGACGTGCAGCGTCTTGCCCTGCGCCCCCTCGGCTCCGACGGCGGCGGCCAGCGCGCCGATGACGTCGTCGCGGCAGACGAACTCGATGCGCTGCTCGGCGGCAAAGGGCCATGCCTCGGGAAAGGCCAGTACCTCCGGCACGAGGATGCCCGAGATGCGCAGGATGACGTGGGGCAGCGGCCCCTGGCGCACGATGTCTTCCGCGGTGACCTTGCTCTCACCGTACACGTCCAGTGGGGCGGTGGGGCGCTCCACGCGCACCGGCGGGTCGTCGTCCGCCGCCCCATGCGCGCCGGTGTCGCCGTAGACGCAGACGGAGGAGCTGAGCACCAGCCGCGCCCTCGGGTTCTCGCGCGCCAGCGCCTCGACGAGCTGGGCCGTGCCGCCGGCGTTGACGGCCATGGTGGTCTCGCGATCGCGTTCGCTGGCAGGGGGTAGCAGCGCCGCCAGGTGCACGGCCGCGTCGACACCGGCCGCCGCTTGGCGCAGCGCGTCGGCGTCGGTGATGCTGCCCCGCACGATTTCTAGCCCCGCGATGTCCTCCAGCGGCGAAAAGTCGCACTGCGGCAGGTCGAGGACCCGCACGCGGTAGCCCTCTGCCGCCAGGACACGGGCCAGCCCCTGGCCGACGCTCCCCGCGCCGCCGGTGATGAGCACGCGTCCGCGTGGGGCGCTCACGTGATGGCCATCCCGCGCATGTCCGAGCGCCCGTCGAGGGTGCGCACCGCCTTTTCCAGGGCGTCCAGGTCGCCGGCAAAGGCGTCCGTGGCGCCCGCGCTGCCGTCCGCTCCCAGGGCCTGCAGGCTCGCCTCCAGCGCCGCGGCGCGCTCGGCGCAGCGCGCCGTAAAGGGGAGGCAGACCTTGCTCTTGATGATAAAGCGGTCCTTGACCTGATCCAATGTCCCTTGGAGGCGGGTGAGGCGTTCGGCCGTCCCCGACCTCCACGCCTCGTCCGGGCCGTCCAGCGTCGTCACCACCTCGGCGGCGCGGCGGCAGATATCGAGAGACCGGAGGACCTGCTCCTCGCCCGGTGTGATGGCGCTCGTCATGGCAACCTCCAGATCGTGTTTCCTGCGTTTCTGCTAGTCGTCGTGGGCCACGCGGTCGAGGTCGACGCTCTCCTCGCGCCGGTAGGCGCGGCCGTCATAGCGCTCGACGGGAAAGGGGTTCTCCCTGGCATAGATAGCGCCCATGCGCTCGCGCAAGGGGCGCATGTCCGAGAAGGCCCAGAAGCGCCGGTCCGCGATCTGCTCCGGCTCGACCATCTCGTACTCGCGACTCCCCAGCCCGTTGATGACGCCGGTGCGGATCTGGATCTCCTCGCTGAGGTCGGGCACGCGTACCGACGAGGCGGCGGTGAACTTGTGCGTGCCCGATTCCACCGCGCCATAGTCCTCGGCGGCGGAGCCGGGCATCCCTTGCGCCTGCATCGCCTTGTGGACGCAGGCCTGGTCGAGCGCCACGGGGTCGGTGGAGGCGAACACGCCCAGGTTGGGCATGATGGGCATGTCGGCGAACCCCACGCAGTCGCAGGCGGGCGAGATGTCGATGGCCATGTTGATGAACCCCACCTTGTCGCGGCCCACCGTCTTGACGGTGGCCAGGCAGGCGTCGGCCATGGCGGCGTTGGTGGCTTGGAAGGTGACCTCGGGGATGTCGCAGACGCCGCACGCCACGGTGGCCCCCAGATGGCTCAGGCAGTTGGAGCACAGCTCGCGCTTCCAGGTGATAGAGGTGTCGGTCACCTCAAAGAGGCCGTGAGGGCAGCAGTTCTGGCACAGCTCCCACTGGGGGCAGCCGTTGCGGCCCTTGCAGCGCTCCGGGCGGAACTCGGTGGCGGCGCCGAACCCGTACTGCGGGTGGCCGCCCATGTGGACGTTGGACTTGCCCCGCTTGGACTGGGCGCCGATCCCCAGGTTCTTGATCGCCCCGCCGATGACGCCGATGGGGTGTCCCTTGAAGTGGGTGAGGGCGATGAGGACGTCGGCCAGGGCGATCGCCTTGGCGATGTAGGCCTCCTTGAGGATGTACCCCTCGGGCAGGTCGACGCGCATATCGTCGGTGCCGTTGTAGCCATCGGCGACGATAAAGGGGCAGCCGAGGGCGGCGGATGTATAGCCGTTGCGTTCGGCGGTGTTCAGCAGGTCGAGGGCGGTGGAGCGCGAGGCGGACGTAGAGTAGGTGAGGGTGGTGGTATCACAGACAAACGGCTTGCCGCCGAGGGCCTTGATGCGGTCGGCCAGGGCGCGGGCATAGACGGGCCGCAGGTAAGCGGTGTTGTTCCACTCGCCGCAGTGCAGCTTGATGGCCACCACGTCCCCGGGAGAGATCATGGCATCGAGCCCCGCAGCCTCGAACACCGTGAGCATCTGGGGCACGAGCCCGGTGGCGGCCGAGTGGCAGCGCCCCTCGGTTTCCAGCGAATAGACCTTGGACGACATCACTGTCTCCTCTCGCGCGAGCTAGGGCACGACGGAAAAGGCCGAACGCTGATACGATTATGTGGGCGCACGATAGCACGAAATGGTGTGGGGCGCCAGCGGACACGTGGCGACACGGACGTCTGCCGCGGACCAGCGCCTCAGTTCTGCCCGTCGCGGACCAAGGTCCGGCGCTAACGGCCCAGAGTACTGGGCTCCGCGAAACCCGCCTTCGCGGGTTGGGGCAATGGGATCGAGGACGGTTCAGGCATCGCGGTGCGGTATCGGTAGGGGCCGAACGCTGTTCGGCCCGCTGCAAGCTTTCTTAGCGCCGGACCTCGGTCCGCGGCGGCCTTGGCGGCGACCCCTTGCCCATCGGTACCTGTCCTTGCGCCAGCCCCCGCCTGAAGTCCCGCTCACCCCAGATTTCCAATGCCCCGTTGATATAGTCCTTGCATGCTTGGGCGGCGGCGCGGGCAGGGTAGCCGGTATAGTCGAAATCGTCGACGATCCAGCCGTCATAGCCCGCCGCCAGGAGCACCTCGGTGATGGCGGGGAAGTCGACCATGCCGCGCCCCAGCTCGACCCAGCGGCCGCGCGAGTCGACGCCGTAGGCGCCATCGTCGCTGGGAGCGACGGGGCCGCCAGGCCAAAGCTCGCCCTGGGGCCGGCCGGCAATCGTCACATCCTTGTAGTGGACGAAGCGCACGCGGTCCACATAGCGCCGTACCGTCTCGACGACGTCGAACCCGCACAGTGCGAGTTGCCCCACGTCGGGGCAAAAGCCGAGCAGGTCGGGGTCGGTGAGGGCCATGAGCCGGTCAAAGGCGGGGGGCGCCTCAAAGATGCTGCCCCAGTGCTGGTGCCACGAGAGGCTGAGGCCCAGGGAGCGGGCGTACTCGCCAAGGGCGTTGGCCGTCTCGGCCACCATGGCGATGTGGTCCTCCAGGGGCGGCAGCCCCTCGCCGCGAGAGCGAGCGCCGTCCAGCAATAGGTTTTCGTAGCCGAGTTCGGCCACAAAGCGGGCGCGCCGCTTGACCTCCTCGATCCCGCGCCGGCGCGCCTCCGGCTCGTGATAGGTCAGGCCGGTGTAGTAGCTGGCCAGTTCCAGGTCGTGCAGGTCGAGGAGCTGGCGCAGCTCCTTAGTGTGCCCTTCGTACTTTTCGATGAGGTAGGCGGGCGCCATCTCGAACCCATCGAGCCCGATGAGCGACATCTCGTCGAGCATGCGAGGGAAATTCTCCCAGTGGTCGTCGCGCACCCAGATCTGCGTGGCAAAGCCGATCTTCATGGTGTGAGTGAACTCCTTTCGATCGATCTCACCTCCCGAAGGTCACTTTGGGACCTTCGGGAGGTGAAGCGGCGACGCACCGGTAGTATAGCCGCGGCGAATGACGACGTCCATGGCCGTGCTGCAGGAGTGCCTCCCGAAGGTGCCCTCGCCGACGCTTGCGCCGCGCCGAGACTCGTGTACAATGCCCGCTATGCGCGTGCCGCAGTCATCCAGTCGAGAAAGGAATCATGATGGCCGAGACACCTCTCACCACAACGCCCGACATCGTGCGACCGCCCAAGGAGATCATCGAGGGGCTGCGCGGCATCGGCAGCGCCCTGGCCGCCGGCGAACTCAGCCGGCTGGGAATCCGGGACCCGCAAATCCGCGGCCCGTTGCCATTTACGCCGGGCAAGTCGGTGGTGGGGCCCGCCCTCACCCTCCAGTTCCTGCCCAAGCGCGAGGACCTGCACGGCGAGGGAGAGTATGCCGGCCCGGAGCGGCAGCTCCATCGCCACGTGCTCTATCATACGGAGCCGGGGGACGTGGTGGTGGTTGACGCCCGCGGCAACATGGCCAGCGGCATCTTTGGCGAGATGATGTTGACCTATTTCATGGGCAAGGGCGGCGTCGGCGTGGTGATCGACGGCTGCATTCGTGACTTTCCCCATGCCAAGGAGTTGGACCTCGGCTACTGGCTGCGGGGGGTCACACCCAACTATCACGTGCAGACGGACATCGTCCCCTTTGCTGTGAACGTGCCCATCGCCTGCGGCGACCGGCTGGTGATGCCGGGCGACATCATCGTGGCCGACGATGACGGGGCGGTGGTGGTGCCCGTCAAGCTGGCGCCCGACCTTGTCAAGAAGGCGAGCGAGCACGCCGAGTGGGAGGACTTTACCCGGCTGCGGCTTTCTCAGGGCGGCGAACTGGTCAAGTACTATCCGCTGAACGACGAAGCCAGGCTCGAGTACGAGGAGTGGAAGAAGACGCAGGGCAAGTAAGCGCGTCGCCATCCAACCCTGTTCGAGGGGGCCGGGCCAAACCCGGCCCCCTCGTCGTTTCGGCGGGCGGCCGGCGATGGCGCGGCGCTGGACGCGTCTTTTTGTCTGAAGCGACCAATCGGTGTAGCATCACGCTGCGACGGCGGGGGCCACTATATGGCGGTGAGGAGCGGAACGGGGGAGAGGTATGGCCGCGACGATGCAGACGACTTTTACCGAGACGGATGTCGTTGCCGAGATCGATGATGAGCGCGCCAGCCTGGTGCAGGCCCTCACGGTGGCCCTGCCGCTGTTGGGGTGGTTGTGGCTCTACTACTCGCTGACGCGCAACTGGTCGCCCCTGGAGCCGAGCGTCCCCATGCTGGTGCTGTGCGGCGCGGCCTATGGCGCCCATCGGCTGCGACAGACGCGCCTCGATGCCGCCTGTCGCCTCATCGTGGCGGGGATGGTGATCGCCCTGTGCAGCGTGGTGTACGCGCACCCCGCCATCCTCACCATGACGTTCGGTGTGCTGGGCGTCATCATGGCGAATGCGCTCTTGGGAGCGCGCGACGCGGCGCTGACGGCGGCGGTCACGGCGGCGCTGGGAGCGGCCGCCTATCGTATCGCCACGGGGCAGCCGGTATCCACCGGCGGCGAGGCGGAGGTGCTGGCCCTCTATGCCCTGGTCGCGGCGGCCAACTGGCTGGCGTCACGTCCACTGCGGAACTCGGTGGAATCGGCGCTCACCGGCTGGGCCCGCGCTCGTGACGCCCTGGTCGAGGTGCGCGAGCGCAAAGGGGAGCTATACCGCGTCGTGCGGGCTCTGGAAGAGGCGAGCTATCGCATCGATCGCATGAACCACGACCTTATCGCGGCGCGGCGCGAGGCGGAGGAGGCGCGCGCCCTCAAGTCGCGCTTTGTCGCCACCGTCAGCCACGAGCTGCGCGGCCCGCTGAACCTCATTCTCGGCTTCAGCCGCCTCATGTCGCTCTCCCCCAAGAGCTATGAGGAGCCGCTGCCCCGCTGCTATCGGTCCGACATCTATACCATTTATCGCAACTGCCAGCACCTCGTCGCTTTGGTCGATGATATCCTGGATTTGTCTCAAATCGAGGCGCAGCGGCTTCCTTTAGTCAAAGACCGCATCAACCTAGACGAGGACGTCATCCAGCGGGCCGTGGCCATTGTCGAGTCGCTGGCGGCGCGCAAGGGGCTGTGGATGCGCGTCGAGGTGGAGCGCGATCTGCCCTGGGTGCTGGCCGATTCGGTGCGGCTACGGCAGGCGCTCCTGAACCTCCTCACGAACGCCGTGCGGCTCACCGCGAAGGGGGGTATCACCGTGCGCGCTGCGGCGCGCGATGACGCCGTGGTCGTGAGCGTCCAGGACACGGGCCCGGGCATCGCCCACGACGACATCCCGCGGCTGTTCCAAGAGTTCACGCAAGTGAGCGCCACGCCGAGCGGAAAGGCCGAGGGGAGCGGCCTGGGTCTGGCCATCAGCAAGCAGTTGGTGCAGCTTCACGGCGGCGACATCTGGGTGGAGAGCGAGCAGGGGGCGGGCACCACCTTCTCGTTCTCGGTGCCGCTCCCCGGCACCGTGGCAGGCAGCGCCGGCACCGTGCGCACCGACGATGGGAGGCAGGTCTCGGTGGCGCAGCCCTGCCTGGTGGTCCACGACGATCCCGACGTGGTGCGCATCCTGGCGCGCCATATCACCGGCCATCGGGTGATCGGCGTGCCGCCGGAGCGCGATATCGTCTCACTGATCCTGGACCTGCACCCGCGGGCCATCATCGCCACTCAGGCTTCGTTCGAGGCGGTGCGGGCGCAGCTGGAGCTGACGCCGTTCGTCGTGCCGATCATTGTGTGCGCGCTCCCGCACATCCACGAGCGCGAGAATCTGGGCTCTATCGTGGGCTATCTCGTCAAGCCGCTCCTTCCCGAGGCG
>ERZ747221.4465-NODE-4465-length-10165-cov-2.780730_pt1 | contig 10165 bp, 8 predicted proteins | sample MGYA00374949_ERZ747221 | MGnify/ENA primary metagenome ERZ747221 (study PRJEB28779, sample SAMN05720172) | bioreactor metagenome | isolation source: Anaerobic biogas reactor | place: USA:Washington, USA | collected 2015-08-08 ... | reverse complement strand
CAGGGTCACGGCCAGCACCACCCACACGTAGCGGTTGGACAGATCCGCCCACAACAGGGTGCTGATGGTGATGGCCGAGAGGATCAGCGCGCCGCCCATGGTCGGGGTGCCCTTCTTGGACAGATGCGACTGCGGCCCGTCAGTGCGCACCGCCTGGCCGATCTGGCGCAGCTGCAGGGTGCGGATCATCCAGGGCCCGAGCCACAGGGCCAGCGCCAGCGCGGTCAACCCGCGCCGCGTTTCGTCCAGCCGCCGCGCGTAATGGTCGCGATCCGGGAGCGCGGCGGGCAGCCCCACCTGCTCGACCAGGTACGATGCGGCAACGCTGGCGTGGCAGGCCGCCTCTTCCAGCCCGGCATCCCACGCGGCGGCCAGCGCCCCGCAGAACGCATTCCCCGCGCCGACGGCATCCACGACAGCCGTTTGAACGGCGGGCACGCGCACGCCTCGCCCCTCGACCAGATCCCAGATATCCGCCCCGGCCGCCCCGCGCCGCAGCGCCAGGACGCGGCAGCCCAGCGCGCGGAAGCGGGCGACCAGCGCACGCTCGTCATCGGTGCGCACGAGCCGGGCCGCTTCGTACCAGTTGGGCGAGAAGATCGCGCACGCCGCCAGCATGGCGCGCAGCTCACCGTCGCTCAGCGGCCGGTCCGGCGGCTTGAACGGCTCCAGGCTCACCCAGCGCCCATCCGCGATCAGGTCAGTGGCGAACGCCAGGCTCGGTCCGGGATCGTCGGGATGGATGCCCCAGTGGAAGGTCCGCGCGGCGCGGTAAGGGGGCGGCAGGGCGTCCCAGCCCCGCGCCAGTTGCACGCCCAACGTCGGCAGCGGGACGCGCCAGACCTGCGTGCGCCGCCCGTCGAACTCGGTGATCTGCCAGGCGCGGGGCGTGGGGTGCTCCGTCTGGCGCACGCCGTCCAGGTTGATCCCCGCCGCGCGCAGCGGCGCGAGCGCTTCCGGCGGCAGGTCATCGCCGACGCCCGCCACCAGCCCGACCGCGTCGCCGCTCCCCAACGCGGCAGCCATGCCCCAGGCCGTCTGCGGGCCGCCGCCGCCCAACACGTTCATGCGCGTGACGCCATCCGGGAACACGATGTCATCGAGGATGATGCCGAAGGCCACGTGCTGGATCACTGCACCGCTCCCCTCAGGGCCGCGCCAGCCGCAGCTCGACCTCGTCGCGCGTGGGCAAGCCGCCGCGCGCGCCGCGATGCTCGACCTTGCTCGCCGCCGCCGCGCTGGCGAAGGCCATCGCCTCGGGCAGTTCGGCGCCGTCCAAGCGGGCCGCGATCAGGGCCGCGTGATAGCAGTCGCCCGCGCCGGTCGTGTCGACCGTCACCGCCGGGTGCGCCTTCTGGATCACAGGCTTGCGCATCCCCGCCGCGATGCCGCTGGAGCCACGCTTGCCCTCGGTCAGGATCACCCATTGCCCCGGCTGAGCCAGCCGCTCGATCGAGGGCACGCCGAGCATCGCCAGGCTGTCTTTCGTCACGAACACGACATCGGCCACCGATACCGCCTCGCGCAGCAGGTCGCCGCGCATCGGCACCGTGGGCTCGACATCGAGCGCCAGCTCCCCGCCGGACTCCATCGTGGCGCGGCGCAGCTGGGTGCACCACACCGGGTCGCGCGGGTAGGTATACACCACGCGCGCCTGGCGGGCCAGCGCCACCTGCTCGTAGGTGAGCGGCGAGTCGTAGATCGGCCACTGCGGGATCACGATCGCCCGCCCCCCGCGCGAGTCGGTCATCACCAGCGTGAAGGGCGTCATCTCGCCGGGCAGGCGGATCACCCCTTCCGGCTCGACGTGCCAGTCGATGAAGTCCTCGATCAACATCATGCCGTCGGCGTCATCGCCCACCCAGCCGATGAAGCTCGTCCGCAGCCCCAGCCGGGCCGCAGCGCAGGTCGCGTTGGCGATGAACCCGCCCGGCAGCTTTTCGACCGGCTGGGCCGGGTATTTGTCGTCGCCGAGCGGCAGGCGGTCGACCTGGAGCATCATGTCATACGCCAGGCCGCCCACGCCGATGAAGTCGAACAGAGCCATAAGTCCTCTTACACCCGCATCGTCTTGTAAAGCAGCTCTTTCCAGCGGCGCGCGTCGATCTCCCAGCAGACGGTGATATGCGGCTCGCCGCGCGCCACCAGCGGCGCCCACATGGCGACATTGGCCGTATCGTAGGGCGTCACGCCGCACTGATCGACGACCGTCATGCCGCGCGTGAACGTGCCGTCACACTCCACCTCGACGTAATGCTTGCTGCGGCGCGTGCAGATCGTGGGATCGATCGCGATGGCCATCGCCACCGGGTCCGGCAGGCCCAGACCGGGATCGCCCAGCCAGTTGCGGCTCGCCTCCAGCGCGGAGATGTTGCAGTCCACCGCGAAATGCGACAGCGGCGTATCGATCACCTCTCTGCAATAGCGCATGTCCTCGTCGCTGAGATTGGCCTCGCCCCGGCAGAGCTCCCAGCCGGCCATCTCGATTGGCAGGCCGGACCGGAAGCAGATCCGCGCCGCTTCGGGATCGCACCAGATGTTATATTCGGCGGCGGGCGTGACATTGCCGACCACGTTGGCGGCGCCGCCCATCACCACGCAGCGCGACACGTTCTCGACGATCTCCGGCGCCTGGCTGACGGCCAGCGCCACGTTGGTCATGGGGCCGAGCGTAACCAGCATGATCCCCGGGTTGGCCTTGATCGTGTCGATCAGCACGTCCACGGCGTGGCCCTCGGCCGGCGGTGTCTTGGCCTGGTAATTCATCCCGCCCATGCCATCCGGCCCGTGGAAGAAATACGCCCGGTAGACCTCGCGGATCAGCGGCTTGTCCGCGCCGTGATAGACCGGCACGTCTTTGCCGCACAGCTCGACCGTGTAGCGGGCGTTGATGCTGCCCTGCTCGACCGGCATGTTCCCGGCCACGATCGTGATCGCCTCGACCTCGATATCGGGCGTCTGCAGCGCCATCATGAGCGCGACGGCATCGTCTGAAGCGGTATCGGTGTCAATAATCATTTTGCGAGTCATGAACCATCATTCTCCTCTTGAGAGCAGGCCGATTCAAACCGGCGCCGGGCATCAGGTCAGCCGGCTGAGCTCTAACTCCAGCAGGCGATCGGCGTCTACGCCGACACACACGGTGACCGGCGGGCGGCCCTGCCAGGGCGGCAGCGGGCGCTCGCCGTTGCCGGGCCACGTCTTGCCGCGGCTGATGCCCTGCGTCTCGACGCGCACCGGCCAGCGCTCCACGGTGAACAGCGACGGGTCGATGGTGCAGGCCACCGCCGACGAGTCGTGCACGTAGATACCCTGGATGCCGTAGCTCTGCTCGAAATAGGCGCGGTAGTGCGGCACGATCCGGCTGATGTGCTGCGCCAGCGGGTTGTCCGCCTGGGCGTAACGGTCCAGGTGGGCGGGCGTCATGTTGATGTGGTGCGTCACATCCAGCCCGACCATCGTCACCGGCCATGCCGCGCCCAGCACCACATCCGCCGCTTCGGGATCGTTGTGGACATTGGCCTCGGCGGCCGGCGTGGCGTTGCCGGGGCACAGCGCGTTGCCGCCCATCAACACCACTTCCCGCACGTGGGTGGCGATGCGCGGCTCCAGCCGGAGCGCCAGCGCCAGGTTGGTCAGCGGCCCCAGCGGCACGAGCGTGATCTCGCCGGGCGCGGCCATCACCTGCTCGATGATGAACGCCGCCGCCGATCCGTCGACCGCCCGGCCCGCTGGCGGCGGCAAGTGGACGTTGCCCTGCCCATCGTCGCCATGCACGAACGCCACGCCGCCCGCGAACGGTCCGGTCAGCGGGTGATCGGCGCCTTTGGCGACGGGAATGTCCGTCCGCCCGGCGATTTCGAGCAGGCGCAGCGCGTTGGTCGTCGCCAGATCGGTGTCCACGTTGCCGAAGATGGTGGTCAGGCCAATCACGTCCAGCTCCGGCGAGCGGAGGGCGAAGAAGATCGCCATCGTATCGTCTACGCCGGGATCGGTGTCGATGATGATTTTGCGCGCCATCAGCAGCCCCTCACCACCCTACGCCAGCGCCCGGGCGATGCGCGCCCCAACGCGGGCGTTATTGACCAGCGCGGCAATATTGGCCACCTGCGAGCGCCCGCCGGTCAGCTCCAGCACTTTCGCCAGCACGAACGGCGTGACGGCCTTGCCGTGAATCCCGGCGGCGTCGGCCTGGCGGGTCGCCTCGGCGATGGCCGCCTCCGCTTCCTCGACCGGCAGCGCGTCAGCTTCCGGCACGGGGACCGCCACCAGCGTCCCGTGCGCCAGCCCCAGCCGGTCGCGCGCCGTGACAATCGCCGCCACCTGTTCGGGCGTATCGACGCGCTGATCGACCGGCAGCCCACTGGAGCGGCTGTAGAAGGCGGGAAGCGTGTCGCTCTCGTAGCCGAGCACCGGCACGCCCTGCGTCTCCAGCACTTCGAGCGTCAGCGGCAGGTCGAGGATCGACTTGGCCCCGGCGCACACGACCGCGATCGGCGTGCGCCCCAGCTCGATCAGGTCCGCCGAGATGTCTTCGGGATGGCCGCGATGCACGCCGCCGATCCCGCCGGTGGCGAAGACGGGGATGCCCGCCATGTGCGCCACGATCATCGTCCCCGCGACGGTAGTCGCGCCGTGCTGCCCCAGCCCGACCGCGATCGGCAGGTCGCGCCGCGAGCACTTGCGGACGCCCGCCTGCCCCAGCCCGGCCAGCGTCTCGATCTCGTCGCGGCTCAGCCCGATCTTGATCCTGCCGTCCATCACCGCGATCGTCGCCGGGATCGCGCCCTCGGCCCGGATCGCGTCTTCCATCGCCAGCGCCGTCTCGACGTTGGCAGGATAGGGAAACCCATGCGTGATCAGCGTCGATTCGAGCGCGACGACCGGCGATCCGGCCAGCAGCGCAGCGCCGACTTCATTCGAGAGAAACAGTGCATCGTTCATCCGGCGATCACCTTCACCTGAACCTGCCGCTCGCGCGGCCCGTCGAATTCATAAAACAGGACACTCTGCGAGCCGCCCAACAGCAGCTCGCCGTGCTCGATCACGATCAGCACGCTGTGGCCGATCAGCGCGGCCTTGATATGCCCGGCGGCGTCGGCGGGCGTGTCGTACTGGTGCTTGAAATCGACGCGCGTCGGCACCAGGCGGCGCAGATCGGCGATGATGTCGTCCGGCGTGGCCGCGTCCAGCGACGAATTGACCGTCACGGCGGCGGTGGTGTGGGGCACGATCACCGCGCACAGCCCGGATTGGATCCCGGTCGCGCGCACGGCATCGCGCACCTGCCCGGTGATGTTCACCAGCGCGTCGCCGTGCGGCGTTTGAATCGTTAGCGTGCTCAACATGCGTAGTTTACCTCGTCTCCAGCCCGTTGGAGGATCGCCATCACGTCGGCGCAAGCGGGCGCGTTGCGCCCCGCCCCGGCGCGCTCGACCGCCGCCGCGCCCATCGCGTTGGCCAGCCGCCCGCAGTCAGCCAGCGGCAGCCCGCGCAACAGGCCCGCCACGAACGCCGCATCGAAGCAGTCGCCCGCCCCGGACGTGTCGACCACCTGGGCCGGATAGCCCGGCAGGGCGAGCGCGCCGTCGCGGGTGAGGATCGTGCAGCCCGCCGGGCCGCGCTTGACGACCAGTGTCGCCGGGCCGCTCGCCAGCAGGGCGGCATACGCCGCCTCGCCGGTCCGTCCTTCGCTCACCAGCGGCACTTCGTCCTCGGTCATGAGCAGCAGCGCCGATCCCGCCACCACGCGCCGGATGATCTCCGGCGGGACGTGCGCCAGGAACGGCCCCGCGTCCAGGAACACCGGCGTGCCCGCCCGCGCCGCATGGTCCAGGCCGCGCAGCGCCAGCGGCATGATGCGCGCCTCGGCCAGCGTGTACCCTTGCAGGAACACCGCATCCGCCCCGGCGATGCACGCGTCGAGCCCGTGCGGATAGGCCACCTGGGGGCCGGTGCCGTAACTGCCGACGAAGGTGTGCTCGCCGGAAGCGCGGTCGGTCAGCGCGATCACCAGCGTGGACGACGACCCTGGCGTGGCGACGACGAACGCCGTATCCACGCCTTCCGAGCGCAGCCCATCGAGGATCAGCGCGCCAAAGACGTCCTCGCCAACCGCGCCCGCCGCCGACACGTCCAGCCCCATGCGGCGCGCCGCGATCATGAAGTTGGCCGCGCCGCCCGGCTCGACATGCCGCTCCGGGCTTTCCTGGTGGCCGCCCGGCTGGACCGGCAGCGTCACCGGCAGGATGACGTCGAGCACCAGGTCGCCGATCGAAACGACGTGCGGGGCCATCGTCAGCCCTTCCGCTCGATCAGCCCCAGCAGCCCATCCGCGATCTGGGGGACGTGGTACGCCGCGAAGACCTCGTCGGCATCCAGGCAGCGTGCGATCGCCGGGTCGATGGCAGCCATGCCCTTGAACGCGCCCGCTATCGCGCAGGCAATCGCGCCGACCGTGTCCGCGTCGCCGGACAGGTTCGCCGCGTAGATCGCCGTCTGGCGCGGATCGCCACCGGCCATCGCCAGCACGCCGAACGCTGCGCCAACCGTCTCCGGCACGGAGAGCGACGTACCGATCTCGTCATAGATCCGGCGCAGGCGGGTCCTCTCGTCACCGGAGCCACGCGCGATATCCACCGCCATCTGGATGCGGCGCGCCACGGATGGCCCGAGCCAGATCCGGCCTTTAGACCGGCCCAGCTCCGCGCCCATGATCCCCGCCGCGATCACGCCGTCGAGCGTGGCGCCCTCCACCATCGCCACCGCGACCGCCGCGGCGACCGCGCACGCGCCGGAGATGGCGACGTTGGTGTTGTGCGTGGGCACGCACGCGATCTCGGCGTCGGCCACCGCGCCCAGCGGGTCGCCGGGGTGCAGCAGGCCCACCGGCGAGATGCGCATCGGCGCGCCGTTGGTATCGCCCCAGGTGCCCGTCGTGCGCGGATCGTCGCCGCGCTTCAGCGCCTGGACGCCGCGCCGCGTGCTCGGCCCCACGTAGGGCGACGTATCGCCGCCGACGCGGTCGTACCAGGTGATGATCGCCTCGACGCTGGCCTCCAGCGTGACGCCGCCATGCTCGATGAACGCCCGCGCCAGCGAAAACGCCTGCTCCGAGTCGTCGGTGATGCGGCCCGCCGGCAGGCCGTAGTGAACGGGGTGATCCGCCGGGCCGGGCAGAAAGTCCGTGATCCAGCCGCCATACGCCGCCCAGGTCTGGTCCGGATCGAAATAGGCGGGCATGCCCCAGGCATCACCCAGCGCCTGCCCGTACAGTCCCCCCAGGATCTTATCTCTTAGCAACAGGCCACTCCCTTACACAAGACACAGAAACCCAGCCGGAGAGGCGTAGCGGGATACGCCCCTCCGCCGCCCATCTCACGCCTGCGGGACCGGTTCCGCCCGCCGCCGGTGGCGCAGCAGGTACCGCCCGCCCAACAGCAGCCACAAGGCGATCCCGGCCACCAGTCCCAGCACAATCCCCAGGACGATCGACTGGTCCTTGAGCGCCGTCGTGCGCAGGTAGAGGCCGAACAGCAGCCCCAGGTACAGCCACAGCGTCAGCGACGATGCCGCGGCGCTGGCGAGTGACTGCCGCCCGATGCGCTCTACGTGGAGCATGAACGGCAGGTTGATGCCGATCAGTGCCAGTGAGAAAGCGCCCATCGCCGCTCCCAGCGGGAAAGCCGTCTCCGGGCCATCGAACCCGTTCGGCGCGGCGAACATGCTCAGGCTGATGATCACGCCGAACACAGCCACCATCGCCAGGAACATATGCAGCACGCTCAAGCGCTGGATCGCCCGCCAAAACAGGACGTCGAAGCCTTCGCCCTCCGCCGAGCGCAGCGTTCGCACGCGCGAGGTGAGCTGCGACTGCAGCGCGTAGATCACCAGCGCCATCACGGTCGCGAGAAACGGCAGCATCTGCGGCAGTTGCGAGGGGATGTCCAGCGAGCCGACCCGGTTCGAGAGCGCGTCGAAGAAGCCGAAGACGAGCGACGCGAACCCGGTCCCGACGGGATGCCCGCCGCCCAGGTAGGGCGTCGCCAGGGCGATGAAGCCGCGCCCGGCGGCCATGTCGCGCTGGAAGAACGTGAGATAGCCCATGCTCATATGGATGCCGCCCAGCCCGGCAAACACGCCGCTGATCACCAGCGCCAGATACCGGATGCGCGTGACGCGGATGCCCACCGACGCGGCGGCCTCAGGATTCTGGCCCACCGCGCGCAGGTGCGTGCCGGTCGGCGTGCGGTACATGAAGTACCACACCACTGCCACCGACAAAAACGCGATCCACGTCATCACGCTCTGGTTGTCGAAGATCCGGAAGAAGAACGAGATCACCGGAATATCCAGCAAGAACTCCGGCAGTTGGATGAAGGGCATGCGCAGGCTCGCCAGGCTGCCTTTGGTGTTGCCGCGCTCGCCGGTCAGCTCGTACATGATCGCGATCGTCGCCGCCGAACCGAGCACGTTGAGCGCGATGCCCGACAGGATCAGGTTGGCCTTGAGCCTGAGGTGGAAGAACGCCAGCAGCAGGGCCATCAAAATCCCCATGAAGACGCCCATCGCCATGCCCAGCCACGGACCGATGTCCGCCCCCGTCGACGCGCCGAACCAGTCCTGCGCATAGGCGCTGAAGACCACACCCGTGAAGGCCGAGACCAGCATGGTACCTTCCAGGCCGATGTTGATCACGCCGGCCCGGTCCGAGATCAGCGCGCCCAGCGAGGGCAGCAGAATCGGCGTAGTCACGCGGAGAATCGAGGCCAGAAAAGCCGAGCTGAAGATCCCCTGAAGGACGCTCTCGAACAGCGTGTTATCCATGTGCGGCCTCCTGCGGGCTGGCCGTCAAGCCGCCTGCCGGGTCAGCGCCCACGTCCAGGTCGAGCGTCCCGCGGCGCGTGATACGGCGCTGGCGGAAGAACGCGACCAGGGCATCCGCCGTGATCAGCAGGATGACGACTGCCTGGATGATACGAACCACTTCGGAGCTCACGTTGGCGTCGCGCTCCATCACCTGGGCGCCGGTGCGCAGGTAGGCGTACAGCAGGCCGGTGAACGGCACCACCAGCGGGTTGTTGCGGGCCAGCAGCGCCACCACGACGCCCTCGAAGCCCAGCCCCAGCGAGATATTGAGGATCAGGCGGCGGTGAATGCCCATCGCCAGGTGCGCGCCAGCCAGCCCGGCCACGGCTCCGCTGAGCGCCATCGCCAGCATGATCGTGCGTTTGCTGTTGATGCCGCCGAAGTTGGCGAACTTGATGTTCGCGCCGATCATGCGGATCTCGTAGCCCAGCGGCGTGCGCTTGATCAGCACCCAGGTGAGCAGGACCAGGATGATCAGCAGGTAGACGGCGATGGTCACCTGATCGCCCGCCACGTCGATGATCGGCGTCAGCAGGCCGTTTTCCGCGAACCAGTCCGACGTGGTGAACCCGGCGTCGGGCGGCTGGAGCTGCTCCGTGATGACCATCTCGTAGAAGCGCGCCGCCACCGTGTTGAGCATCAACGTCGACACCAGCTCGTTCGCGCCCAGGTAGGCTTTCAACACGCCGGGCACCAACCCCCACAGAAAGCCCGTGGTCGCCGCAGCCAGCAGCGCCACCGGCACCAGCAGGACCTTGGGCAGATCGCCAAACGCCAGGACCAGCGCCCCTGATGCTAGCGCGCCAAAGTAGAGCTGGCCATCCGCGCCCAGGCTGAACTGCTCGGCGCGGAACACAATCGAAATCGCCAGGCCCAACATGATCAGCGTCAGCGCGTCGCGCATCCAGATCACCCAGCGGTTCTGGCGGCTGAGCGGCCCTAGCAAGAACGTCTGGTAGGCGTCCGCCGTCTGCGAGACCGTCTCGCTGATGCGCGTGGAAGTCGTCAGCGGCTCGGGCTGCGTGCGGGCGGTGTAGATGCCGTCGGCGGGCAGCGTGAAATTCTCGATGATCGCGTCGCGCTCGCTGCTGAGATCGGGCCGGTACTGCGCGACCTGCTCGGCAGTCGAGCCGCTACTTTCAGCCAGCACCGCGCCATCCGGCCCCAGCAGAGCGACTTCGAGATCGATCGCGATGTTCGAGCGCGCGGCATACGACAGCACGCTGACCACGTCCCCCTGGCTGCCGGCGAAGCGATAGGCGGCTTCGCTGATCGGATCGCTGACATTCGGCGCGTT
>ERZ747221.4464-NODE-4464-length-10166-cov-2.510259_pt1 | contig 10166 bp, 5 predicted proteins | sample MGYA00374949_ERZ747221 | MGnify/ENA primary metagenome ERZ747221 (study PRJEB28779, sample SAMN05720172) | bioreactor metagenome | isolation source: Anaerobic biogas reactor | place: USA:Washington, USA | collected 2015-08-08 ... | reverse complement strand
TTTAATAATAAGGACACTAAATAGGAAAAGGTAGCGTAAGCTACCTTTTTTTACTTAATCGGAAACATAATCCTTGAATAGCGCTTGGGGAATAATAAGTTAGAGCATTTCAAGGAAGGGAAAAATGATATGACTAGTTTCTTTATTAAGTATGGCGGTATATTGTACTTAGTACAGCTTTTTTTTGCAATAATTATCGGGATGTATTTCTGGAATCTATTAAAAGGACAGCAGAGTAGAAAAAGCGTGGTAGTAAGGGAGTCGGAAAAAGAAACTCGTAAACTAAAACAAATGCGCAACATCAGGCTAACCGAACCACTTTCCAGCCTTACCCGTCCAGCTACTATGGATGATGTGGTAGGTCAACCCGAGGGTATTGATATACTCAGATCAGCTCTTTGCAGTTATAACCCCCAGCATGTAATAATTTATGGACCTCCCGGGGTAGGAAAAACTGCTGCCGCCCGCCTGGTCTTGGAGGAAGCCAAAAAAAACAGCCTTTCACCTTTTACCAAAGAAGCTAAATTTGTAGAAGTTGACGCTACCATCACCAGATTTGATGAACGTAATATTGCCGATCCCCTGATTGGTTCGGTGCATGATCCTATATATCAAGGTGCCGGTTCAATGGGCTCGGCGGGGATTCCCCAGCCTAAACCAGGGGCATGTACCAAAGCCCATGGAGGTGTACTCTTTATTGATGAAATTGGTGAACTGCACCCGACTCAGATGAATAAACTGCTCAAAGTATTGGAAGACCGCAAGGTCATGCTGGAAAGCGCCTATTATAATGAAAACGATAAGAGTATTCCCGCTCATATCCACGATATATTTAACAATGGTTTACCGGCTGATTTTAGATTAGTAGGCGCAACTACCCGAATGCCAGATGAACTTCCTCCAGCTTTACGTTCCCGCTGTATGGAAGTATTCTTTTCCCCTCTGGATAAAGAAGATATAAAAATAATTACCCTTAACGCAACCGAAAAAATAAAGTGTGAATTAACTCCGGAAGCATTAGAGGATATTACCCGCTATGCCACTAATGGCAGGGAAGCGGTTAATATGGTACAACTAGCCGCTGGTATCGCTCAGGTTAACAAGAGTAGTATTATAAATAAATCCCTAATTGAAAAGGTGGTAAATAATGGTCGCTTTGCCCCCCGGTTAGAAACTAAACCAGGCAAAGAACCCATAATTGGAACGGTCAACGGCCTGGCCGTATACGGGGCTAATGTAGGGACCCTTATTGAGGTTGAAGCAGCCAGTATCCCAGTAGCCAGGGGAAAGGGTAAGTGGACCGTAACCGGTGTGGTAGAAGAGGAACAAGTGGGTGGCAATGAGCGTAAATTTATCCGCAAGAGTATGGCCCGGGGTGCGGTGGAAAATGTATTAACCGTATTGCGTTCACAGTTTAAACTTAATATAGATGACTTTGACATCCATCTTAACTTTCCCGGTGGTATTCCGGTTGATGGGCCATCAGCCGGGGTCAGTATGGCTACTGCTATATATTCCAGTATTCTGGGGCGAGCTGTTGATAATATGGTAGCTATGACCGGAGAAGTATCAGTTCATGGTAAGGTAAAGCCGGTAGGTGGGGTTATTAGCAAGGTGGACGCAGCCCGCAAGGCCGGATTAAAAAGAGTATTTATACCTGGTGAAAACTGGTTGGATATATTTAAAGATTACCAGGACATCGACATAATCCCGATTTATGAAGTAGGCCAGGTGCTGGAAAATGTCTTTGTTGATGAGGAGTCAGGAGTCAGTGAGGGGCGAGGGAAGAGGGGCGAGGAGTTATTAGAAGTGGGGGTGCAGGGGTAGACCTATGGGGCTGGCTCTCCCGGTATTCAGTGGCTAAGGAATGTTTTCGAATCAAGATTGGGCTGAGTGCTGAGTTGCCCTGTGGAGTACTAACCCGCACTAATACTGCTGGTTATATATACGTTTTTATGTGTTTAATTTTATAACAACGGAATCCAACGCCTTATGCCTCACACCTCACTCTAAACAAATAAACAAGCGCTAACTTGAAGTTATTTACTAAACAACTTTGTTATCAGTATCTTTTTCGTATTAATCATTTGGTATAATAGTAAAAAGCCATTGTTGCTGTGACTACTATACGGTTTTCTTGCACGGTTCCGGTACATATAGTAGAATGAAATTTGCCCGGGAGGTGTAGAATTGTTTGATATAAATGATAATCAACGCGAAATACCAATGCTGCCGCTAAGGGGCTTACTGGTTTTCCCGTATACAGTTATTCACTTGGATGTAGGACGTAAAAAATCGATTAATGCCATTGAACAGGCTATGTTGGAAAACAAGGAAATTTTCCTGGCTACCCAAAAAGAAGCTCAGACTGATGAACCGAATGAAGATGAGATATTCTCTGTAGGAACTGTGGCTGAAATCCGGCAAATTTTAAAAATGCCCGGGGGAACCATGCGGGTTCTGGTTGAAGGTCTCCACCGGGGCGAGATTATCAGTTACTTGGACCATGACCCCTTTATTAGGGTTGTAGTGGAAGAATGGAAAGATGATCAAGTTGAAAAAAATGCTGAATTAGAAGCCCTTATGCGAACTTTGATATCCCAATTTGAACAATACGTACGCATCAGTAAAAAGATTCCCCCGGAAACTGTGGTTTCAGTTATTGCCATAGAAGAACCTGGTCGGCTGGCTGATGTCATAGCATCCCATCTTACTTTACGTATTAATGAGAAACAGAAGATCCTGGAAGCCGGGGATATTACTAAACGGCTAGAATATCTATGTCAGCTTTTAGCTAAAGAGATGGAAGTACTGGAGCTGGAGCGTAAGATTAATATTCGCGTGCGTAAACAGATGGAAAAAACCCAGAAAGAATACTACCTGCGGGAACAGATGAAAGCTATCCAGAAAGAGCTGGGAGATAAAGATGAGCGTACAGCAGAAGTTGAAGAAATAAAAGCTAACATTGAAAAAGCTAAACTACCTAAAGAAGCCCATGAAAAAGCGTATAAAGAACTGGAACGTTTAGAGAAAATGCCGCCTATGGTAGCGGAAGCGGTAGTGGTACGTAATTATTTAGATTGGATATTATCTCTACCCTGGTCAATAGAAACCCGGGATCGCCTGGATCTAAAGGTGGCGGAAAATATTCTGGAAGAAGACCATTATGGTCTGGAGAAACCTAAAGAAAGAATCATGGAATATTTGGCTATTAGAAAATTAGCCAAAAAGATGAAAGGGCCGATACTCTGTTTGGTTGGACCTCCCGGAGTAGGTAAAACTTCTCTGGGAAAATCGGTAGCCCGTTCGCTGGGAAGAAAATTTGTGCGCATGTCTCTGGGAGGTATTCGGGATGAAGCCGAAATCAGGGGGCATCGACGTACCTATGTCGGTTCTATGCCGGGGCGGGTATTGCAGGGTATGAAGACAGCAGGTTCACGCAATCCCGTATTCTTACTGGATGAAATCGATAAAATGACCATGGATTTCAGAGGAGACCCGGCTTCAGCACTGCTGGAAGTGCTGGATCCCGAACAAAACTATACTTTCAGTGACCATTATCTGGAAATACCCTTTGACCTGTCCAAGGTAATGTTCATTACTACCGCCAATACGGTTCATAACATACCCAGACCGCTTCTTGACCGGATGGAAGTTATTGAACTGGGTGGCTATACTGAAGAAGACAAAGTGCACATTGCCATGGATTACTTAATACCCAAACAAATTAAGGAACATGGCTTAAAAGATAGTCATATCAGTTTCTCGGAAGGAGCTATCCGCAAAATTATTCGGGAATATACCCGCGAAGCTGGAGTGCGCAACCTGGAACGGCAAATAGCTTCTATATGTCGCAAAGTTGCACGCCAGGTAGTAGAGGATAAAAACACTTCGGTTGATGTATCTGGCAATAGCATAACCAAATACCTGGGGGCTGAACGTTATCGTTATGGAGTAGCGGAAAAAGAAAGCCAGGTGGGAGTTGCTACGGGCCTGGCCTGGACCGAAAGCGGAGGGGATATCCTATCCATTGAGGTAGCTCTTTTGAAGGGTAAAGGTAATCTTACCCTTACTGGTAAGCTGGGTGATGTTATGAAGGAATCTGCCCAGGCAGCTCTAACTTATGTTCGTTCCCGGGCAGATGATTTAAATATCAGCGAGGAGATTCAAGAAAAATATGATGTTCACCTGCATGTGCCGGAAGGTGCCATTCCTAAAGACGGACCATCAGCAGGCATTACCATTGCCACTTCCCTGGCCTCGGCTATGTCGGGAAGACCGGTACGTAATAATGTAGCCATGACGGGTGAAATAACTTTGCGAGGAAGAGTGCTTCCCATAGGTGGGCTCAAGGAAAAAGTCCTGGCAGCTCACCGTGCTGGTATTAACACCATTATCATGCCGATAGATAACAAAAAAGATTTGGCTGAGATTCCGGCCAATGTCAAAAAGAAGATGCGATTTGTAATGGTAGATCATATGGACCAGGTACTGGAGGAAACCCTGATAAATACTGATATGAACTAATGGGACAGGGGGACAGGTCCCTTGTCCCAAAACGTTTTGGGACAAGGGACCTGTCCCCCTGTCCCGGGTGGGAGTTATTAAATGATAATTAAATCAGCCGAATTTAAAGGGGCCTTTGTTGATTGGCATAAGCTTCCGGACCTTGAGTTACCGGAAATTGCAATGGTGGGGCGCTCCAATGTGGGCAAATCATCTCTTATAAACAAAATCCTTAACCGCAGGAATTTGGCTAAATCTAGCTCGACTCCGGGAAAGACTCGTACTATAAACTTTTATTTAATTAACCAATCCTTTCATCTGGTCGACCTGCCCGGGTATGGGTATGCTAAAGTATCTCGCACTGAACAACAAAAGTGGGGCCAAATAATCGAAAACTATTTGAAAAACCGGAAACAGTTGCGGGGTGTTATTCATCTAATCGATATCAGGCATGAACCGGGCGAAAATGACGTCCTAATGAAAGAATGGCTAAGCCATTATGATATACCTATCTTAATAGTAGCTACCAAGGCTGATAAAATATCCCGCGGGGCCCGGCAAAAACATTTGCAAGCTATAAGTCATAAACTTAATCTTGACCCTGGGCTTAAACCATTAGTCTTCTCTGCCCAAACCGGCGAAGGAACCAAAGACCTCCACGCAGCTATTGAAGAAGTACTAGGGGGGTGACAGGGGACGGTTCCTCTGTCACCCTTAACTAATTCTTTCCTTCATATACTCAATCAATTCTTTTTCGGTTTCATTTTCCCGGGTAGTCTGGAAACGATTCAACATTTCGATTAATTGCTCCCGGCCGCCATCCTCAGACAAGCGTTCACGGGGGGATTTGCCTTCCAATTCGCTCATGGGAGTATCCAGCCATCTTTCCGTTTCCTGATCCTTTACAATCGTAAACCACAACTGGTTCTTGTCTACAGGTGGAGGCGCTTGCAAGAAACGATTACTAATAACCTGTACCTCCTTACCCGGCAGGAGAAGGCTTATTGTGTTTTCCAGCTTTTTAATATCTTCTAAGATATCGGCACAAGTTACCACTAAGCTTTCTCCAACCATTATCCTTACATATCCCCGGTTCTCGTCTGAGGGTGCAAACCAGGTAAAACCTGCGCTATCATATAGCTGCTTATATTCTTCATCAGTGGCCAGTTTTTCCAATAAGAGAGCTCTCTCTTCCTCATTTATTTCACAACAGCGCATATCATTAAAATTGACCAGGGTTTTATTATAGGCATGATCAAAAATGCCATAGGTTATTTCGCCATGGAACTTAAGGGTGTTCATCATAGTATCATTTAACAGCCGGCGTATAAACTCCATATGTTCCAATAAAAATCCACTTTGCTCAGCCTTATTATCAACTGCCAGGACCATGCCGGAAAAAAGGCTTTCATCTTCTATCCTGACCAGGCGACCGAAAAGAAGTAATTCGGTTTCCCCGTCTACACCCTCCCAGGGTTCTTTTAGCAGAATATCACAGGGGCGATCCAGGAAAATATCGCGGGCTTTAATGTAGTAATCAGATATCTCCTCAACCTGATATACTGAAGGGAAGGATATACTCAATGCACCCAGAGTGTCTTGCAGGGAAGGGGCGATATAATAACCATTTTCCACCAGGTAATGGTAGGCTAAAGTGTTTTCATCTTCAGTCAAAAGGTCAAACCACAGCCAATCGGAAAATATAGATTCATGTTCCGGGGGGAGAGTCCTATTTACACTAAAACGAAGAAACTGGGATTGCGCATCTTTGCGAATCTTTTTTACAGCGTTTTCAAAATACTCGTCTAGTTTTATCTTAACAGCTGTCATCAGCCTATTACACCGGGTAAAAGGGTCATCACTGGCTTCAATAAAATCGTCTACTATACCACAGCACTTTTTGTATTTCTTACCGCTGCCGCAGGGGCAGGGATCGTTTCTACCAACCTTTTGCTTAACCAAATAAAACTCCTCCTTAGACTACCCGTATTGCCCAATTCAATGATATAAGCTTAGCATATCAGCCCGGGTTTTTAAAATTATTCTAACTAAATATTCCATAGGGCTTGCAATAAATGTGAAAATTAGTACAATATAAACAGTATAATGCAAATTAATTTATATTGAATCTATAGGACATGAAGCGGCCTTTCCCATATCCCTGCCTGTTACCCAGGCAGGGAAATTTCTTTTTATAGGGAACTATTCTGGATTAAGGTTATACTAAAAGGATATAATCCAGGTATATAACTTGCCATGGCTGGAGTATTTTAAGTACAATTTAGATTGTATAACAGGCTTTGTTTTTATACCCGCTAAAGTATATGAGGAGGTAAACTGATAATGTCAGCTCAGAACTTACCCAGTGTTTATGACCCGGGGAGTGTCGAAGGGAAATGGTATGAGCACTGGAAAGAAAATAATTATTTTGCGCCCGGTGATGATCATAGCAAAACACCTTTTTCCATAGTTATGCCCCCACCCAATGTCACTGGTTCTTTACACCTGGGACATGCATTGGACAATACATTGCAAGATATATTAACCCGTTGGCGCCGGATGCAAGGCTATAATGCACTGTGGCTGCCCGGAACCGACCATGCCGGTATTGCTACCCAGGCTCGGGTGGAGGAATCCCTGGCTGGGGAAGGTTTAAGTAAATACGATCTGGGGCGGGAGAAATTCCTGGAACGGGTATGGGAATGGAAACACCTCTATGGTAACCGTATAACTAGCCAGTTAAGTTTGATGGGTTCTTCCTGTGATTGGAGCCGGGAGCGCTTCACTATGGATGAGAACTGTTCCCGGGCAGTACGGGAGGTTTTTGTCAACCTTTATGAAAAAGGTCTGATTTATCAGGGGGATTACATAATCAACTGGTGCCCCCGTTGTCATACTGCTATCTCCGATATCGAGGTGGAACACGAGGATAGTGATGGCCATCTATGGTATATAAAATATCCGGTAGAAGGTGGGAATGAATTTCTGGTGGTCGCTACTACCCGCCCGGAAACTATGCTAGGTGATACCGGGGTGGCAGTTCATCCGGAGGATGAACGCTATACTCATCTACTGGGTAAAAACGTGATTTTACCTCTGGTTAACCGGGTAATACCCATTTTTGCCGACTCCTATGTAGAAAAAGAATTTGGTACCGGTGCGGTTAAGGTTACCCCTGCTCATGATCCCAATGATTTTGAAATGGGGCTGCGCCATAACCTGGAGCAGGTGGTGGTTATAGATAATCATGGCCTCATGAATGAAAATGCCGGGCGTTATCAGGGCATGGACCGTTATGAATGCCGCCGCCAGATTGTTGCTGATCTTAAAGAGCAGGGTTTTCTTATTAAGATTGAAGACATAAAGCACGCGGTGGGGCACTGCCAGCGCTGTGATACCATAATTGAGCCTCTGATATCCAAACAGTGGTTTGTGCGGATGAAGCCCCTGGCCCAACCGGCCATAGAGAAGGTTTTAAATGGGGAAATTCGCTTTGTGCCCGAGCGTTTCACTAAAATATATATAAACTGGATGGAAAATATCAGGGACTGGTGTATATCGCGGCAATTATGGTGGGGTCATCGCATACCCGTATGGTACTGTCAGGACTGTTCAGAAATAATCTGCAGTAAAACTGATCCTGACCATTGTCCCTCCTGCTCGTCAAGTGATTTAAAGCAGGATGAAGATGTTCTGGACACCTGGTTTTCCAGTGCCTTATGGCCTTTTTCTACTCTGGGCTGGCCAGAGTCAACTACTGACCTGGATTATTTCTATCCTACTACGGTGCTGGTAACCGGGCGGGATATTATTTTCTTCTGGGTAGCTCGTATGATATTCTCTGGGATTGAACATACAGGAAAGGTGCCTTTCTACGATGTTAATATTCATGGCCTAATTCTGGACAGCCAGGGGCGCAAGATGAGCAAATCCCTAGGTAATGGTATTGATCCCATTGAGGTAATTGAAAAGTATGGGGCTGACACCCTCAGGTTTTCACTGATTACCGGAGTTACACCAGGAAATGATATACGTTTTCACTGGGAAAAGGTAGAGAATACCAGGAATTTTGCCAATAAGATATGGAATGCCTCCCGTTTCGTTATTATGAACCTGGAGGGTTATGAAAAAACAGAAATTAATCCGAATGATTATACTCTAGCGGATCGTTGGATAATCTCCCGTTTGAACCAGAGGGCTGAGGAAGTTAACCACCTGTTGGAACGTTATGACCTGGGCGAGGCTGCCAAAGTCCTGTATGATTTCATCTGGGATGAATTTTGTGACTGGTATATTGAACTGGCTAAACCCCGATTGAGTGCCTCTGCCGATAGCTCAGAAAAGTTAATAGCGCAAAATGTTTTAGTCGAGACCTTAACCGGTATATTAAGGCTACTTCATCCCTTTATGCCGTTTATAACCGAAGAAATATACCACTACCTGCCGGGACATAATGAAACTATAATGCTTGATTCCTGGCCGGTAAAGGATGATGAGCGGATATGGGAGTCTGCTCTACAAGAGATGCAGCAGATAATGAGCGCAATTCGTGCTCTACGTAATATTAGAGCCGAGTTTAACGTATCTCCGGGGAAGCAAATTAAAACGGTTCTGGTAGTTAATGATGAAGATTACCGCGAAGTGTTTACGGCCAACCAGGCCTATATTAAACAGATGGCCCGGGTTAAAGAAATGGAAATAGTAAGAGAATTGGCTCAAAAACCGGCTCAGGCAGTGTCTGCGCTTACTAACCAGGCAGAGATATACGTACCCCTGGAGGGAGTCATTGATATCGACAAGGAAATAGCCCGTCTGGAAAAAGATTTGAAGGGTACATTGGATGAACTAGCCCGGGCTGAGGGTAAGTTAAATAACCAGAACTTTATTTCCCGGGCCCCCCAGGAGGTTATTGAGAAAGAAAAGGGTAAAGCCGAAGAAGCCAGAAAATGGAAAGAGGGTATTCTACAACGTCTAGAGATTTTGAAACAAGCTTAGCCCAATATCTGGCCAGTATTAGCAAGCCCGGGCTCATACCCGGGCTTGAGCGCATTAAAACCTTATTAAGATTTATGGGTAATCCAGAGCAAGACTATCCCTGTATTCACATTGCTGGCACCAACGGTAAAGGTTCAGTGGCATTGATAATTTCTACTGTCTTGCATCGCGCTGCATATCGTGTGGGGCGTTTTATCTCGCCCCATATTCACTCTTATAGGGAAAGGTTTAGTGTTAATAACCAGGAAATAGAAGAGCATGTACTGCTAGATTATTTGCATAAAATAGAAGGGGACCTGGAAAAGCTGTCCAGGCAGGGTTGCGACCGGGTTACTGAATTCGAATTACTTACTGCTATTGCCTTCCAGTATTTTAAGGATAGTAAGGTGGATATAGCTGTGCTAGAGACGGGTATGGGAGGGCTTTACGACTCCACCAACGTGGTGTCACCGCTATTATCTATTATTACTGGTATTGATTACGATCACCAGTCCTACCTGGGGAACAGCCTTATAGAGATAGCCTTAAATAAAGCCGGGATTATTAAGCCCAGAGTGCCGGTGGTAGTTGGGAATATGGATGAAATAGCACTCCAGGTTATACAAGATAGAGCTGAATACCAGGGTTGTAGCCTTTTTCCCGCTTCTCTTAGTCGGATTAAGCGC
>ERZ747221.4458-NODE-4458-length-10182-cov-4.247006_pt1 | contig 10182 bp, 7 predicted proteins | sample MGYA00374949_ERZ747221 | MGnify/ENA primary metagenome ERZ747221 (study PRJEB28779, sample SAMN05720172) | bioreactor metagenome | isolation source: Anaerobic biogas reactor | place: USA:Washington, USA | collected 2015-08-08 ... | reverse complement strand
CGTGGCTTACCTGCTGCCGTACATCGAGGCCGAGAAGCAGCGCAGCGGCGATGTCGGCAAGAACAATGGCAAGGTGGTCATGGCCACGGTCAAGGGCGACGTCCACGACATCGGCAAGAACATCGTCGGCGTGGTCCTGGCCTGCAACAACTTCGAGGTGATCGACCTCGGCGTGATGGTGCCGGCGCAGAAGATCATCGACACCGCGGTGGCGGTGAACGCCGACCTCGTCGGCGTGTCCGGCCTGATCACGCCCTCGCTGGAGGAGATGGGCCACGTCGCCCGCGAGATGCAGCGCCAGGGCCTGCAGGTGCCGCTGATGATCGGCGGCGCCACCACGTCGCGCGCGCACACCGCGCTGAAGATCGACCCGTTCTACAAGGCCCCGACGATCTGGGTGAAGGACGCCTCGCGCGCGGTCGGCGTGGCCCAGTCGCTGGTCTCGCCCGAGCTGCGCGGGCCGTTCGTCGCCGCCAACGAGGCCGACTACGCCGAGATCCGCCAGCGCCACCGCAACCGCGGCGACGCCAAGCGGCTGGTGTCGCTGGAGCGGGCGCGCGCGCAAAAGTTCGACGGCGGCTGGGACGACTACGAACCCCCCGCGCCGCGCCAACCCGGCCTGCACGTGCTGGACGACTATCCGCTCGAGGAGCTGGTGCGGTGCATGGACTGGACGCCGTTCTTCCAGGCCTGGGAGCTGGCCGGCCGCTACCCCGCCATCCTCGAGGACGCGGTGGTCGGCCGCCAGGCCACCGAACTCCACCGCGACGCGCGCGCGATGCTGGACACGATCATTGCCGAGAAGTGGCTGACCGCGAAGGCGGTGTTCGGGCTGTTCCCGGCCGCGGCGGTCGGCGACGACGTCGAGCTCGAGGTCGCTCCCGGGGACACCATCGTGGTGCCGTTCCTGCGCCAGCAGGTCGACAAGCCGGCCGAACGCCCGGACTTCTGCCTGGCCGACTTCATCGCCCCGGCCGACAGCGGGCGCCAGGACTGGATCGGCATGTTCGCCGTCACCGCCGGCATCGGCATCGAGCCGCACCTGGAGCGCTTCCGCGCCGACCACGACGACTACAACGCGATCCTGCTCAAGGCGCTGGCCGACCGCCTGGCCGAGGCCTTCGCCGAACGCCTGCACCAGCGCGTGCGCACCGAGTACTGGGGCTACGCCCCCGACGAGGCGCTCGACAACGAGGCCCTGATCGCCGAGCGGTACCGCGGCATCCGCCCTGCCCCGGGCTACCCGGCCTGCCCCGAGCACAGCGAGAAGGCCACCCTGTTCCGGCTGCTCGATGCCGAGCGTAACGCCGGCATGACCCTGACCGAGAGCTTCGCGATGCTGCCCACCGCCGCGGTGTCCGGCTACTACTTCAGCCACCCGCGCAGCCAGTACTTCGTGGTCGGCCGGGTGTCGAAGGAACAGGCCAAGGACTACGCCAGGCGCAAGGGCGTGGAACTGGCGCAGGTCGAGCGCTGGCTGGCCTCGAACCTCGACTACGACCCCGAATAACCGCGGACGCATCGCGCAGGGCGGCGCGGGCCCCGCACCGCGCCGCCCGCCGCCGGCGGGCTACCAGACCAGGTCGTCGGGCACCTGGTATTTCGGGTCGGCGTAGGCGTCGTCTTCCGCCGGCGCATCGGGGTCGACCTTGAGCGCGATCGCTTCGGGGAAGATCTCCTCCGCCCCCGCCAGGTCGGCCGCGGTCACCAGGCAGTAGCGGCCATTGATCTGGACCACGCCCAGCTCGCCGGCATTGAGCGCGCGCAGCTGTTCCTGGTTGACGTAGATGCGCTTGATCTTGCCGCCGTACTGGAAATGGCGGGCGATCTCGGCCTGCGGGTCGTTGAGCACCTTGCCCTGCAGGAACGCCTCCAGCTTCGCCCGCGCCTCGCGCCGCCTGCGCACCTGCTCCTGGCGTTCCCGCTCGGCGCGCAGGCGTTCCTCCTTCTCGCGCTGGGCACGGATGGCATAGGCCTTGGCCAGGTCGATGTCCTCGCGGCTGCGCGCGGCGCGCTCGCCCTTGCGCGGGGGCTTCTTCGCCGCGCCCGCCGGGCGGGCGCCAATATGAAGGCCGACAAGGCCCGCTACACATGATTTTCACACCGGGGAGGAACCCTCAATGCTTACCAGACGTAATCTGATCGCCGCTGCCAGCGCCCTGGCCATGCTCGCCGCCGGCAGCCCCGCCTTCGGGACCAAGGTCGATCACCCAATCGGCACATTTAATTAAGTCCAGGTTGTGCTCTTCGATCACCACGCTGTTACCTGCATCTACCAAGCGCTGGCATACCCCCAGCAGGCGGGTGATATCGGCCGGGTGCAGGCCGGTGGTCGGCTCAGACATCAGGTAAAGGGTGCGGCCGCGGCTTTTGCGCCCCAGCTCTTTTGCCAGCTTGATGCGCTGGGCTTCACCGCCTGAAAGCGTATTTGCAGACTGGCCGAGCTGCAGGTAGCCCAAGCCCACCTCATGCAGCAGCCCCAATCGGGCAGCCAGGGCAGGCATTTGGGCAAACTGTTGGGCAGCTTGGTCAACGGTCAGCGCCAAGGCATCGGCAATATTCAATCCCTCATAACGCACAGAGAGCACCTCTTCCTTGAAGCGTGAGCCATGGCAGACCGGGCAGGGCAGGCTGGCTTCTGGCAGGAAGTGCATCGGCACGCTCAAGACGCCGGTGCCCTGGCAGCGTTCGCAGCGCCCGCCAGGCAGGTTGAAGGAAAAGTGACGAGCGCTCAAGCCCATCTGCTTTGCCCCGGGCTGCTGGGCAAAGAGCTGGCGCAGGGGCGTGTAGACTTCGCTGTAGGTGGCCACATTGGAACGCGGGACGCGCCCGATCGGTTCCTGTGCGATGGTGACCAGCTGGCGCAGGTTCTCCCAGCCGGTGATCCCGTCGTGCTCACCAGCTCGTTCACGCGCGCCATAAAAATGCTGGTGTCCCGCGCGCTCCAGGATATCAAATAGCAGCGATGACTTACCCGAGCCAGATACACCGGTGAGGGCTACCAGTAAGCCCAAGGGAATTTGCATGGTGATTTTTTTAAGATTGTTGGCACGCGCGCCGTGGACCGTGAGGTATTGGGTGCCAGGGATGCGCCGGCTTTGAGGAAGAGGAATTTTGGCGATGCCAGATAGGTATTGGCCGGTGAGCGAGGCGGGCTCCTGCATCACTTGTGTAGATATTCCCTGCGCCACGATCTGACCGCCCTGGTTGCCAGCCCCGGGCCCAAAATCGATCAGCCAATCAGCCTCTTTGATTATTTGCAGGTCATGTTCGATGACAAGCACAGTATTACCCAGGTCGCGCAGGCGCAAGAGCAACTGGAGCAGGCGCCCAGTATCGCGCTGGTGCAGGCCGATGGTGGGCTCATCAAAGACGTACAAGACCCCGCTCAGGCTCGAGTTGAGCAGAGCTGCCAGTCGCAGGCGCTGGGCTTCACCTGCTGAGAGGGTGGGGGCAGTGCGCTCACTCGAGAGGTAGCCGATCCCAACCTGGATGAGCCCGGCGATGCGGGTTTGCAAGTCTGCCAAGATGGGGGCAGCCAGGAGAGCTTCTTCCCCTGTCAAGATGGAGGGCAGGCCTTCTAACCAAGCCGCCAATTCAGTGAGCGAAAGCTTGGATAAATCGACAATGCTGCGCCCCTGGATCAGCACTGCCCGGCTTTCAGCGCGCAGGCGCCTGCCGAGGCAGCCTGGGCAGGGTTGGGTGACCAGGTAAGCAGCCATTTTCTCTCGGTAAGCGGGCTCGCTGATGCGCTCGGCATAGCGTCGCAGGAAAGCGGTTGCCAACCCTTCGAAGCGCCCCTGGCGGGCTGTACTGGGTGGGGGTGTGTTTGGATAATGGCGGGTAAAGAGGGGGCTTTTTACCCCGTGAAATAAAAGGTCATGCTCGGGCTGGGTGTAATCACGGATGGGTTTGTATGGATCATACTTCAAGTCGTAATGCGCAAAGGCTGCGGCAATCACGCTGCTGTAATACTGGGTTTGGACTGCATGCCAACCTTTGACCGCACCATCAGCAATGCCTAGGCTGAAATCCACGATGCGCTTTAGGTCTACCTGCTGCAAGACGCCCAGGCCAGTGCAGGTGGGGCAGGCGCCGGCGGGTTTGTTGAAGGTAAAATGCCCCATGCGCAGCTGTAAGACCGGCGCGCCGCAGTGCAGGCAGGCAAAATACTGCTCTGGCTCGGCGCTAGCCCCCTCGGCTGCTTCCTCCTCCCATTGTGCCGCAGACAGTCCAGCGGTGGCCTTGATGAGCTGACCGCAGGACGGGCAGGGGCGTTCCCCAAGGCGCGCATACAGGAGCCGCAGGTAGGTATAGACTTCGCTGAGCGTGCCAACCGTAGAGCGCGGGCTGCTGTTGCGCAGGTGTTGGTCTAGGCTGATGGCGGGCGATAAGCCCGCGATGGACGCCACAGGCGGTTTACCTAAGCCATAACCAAGCATGCCCAGGGATTCGATGTACTGGCGTAAGCCTTCCTGGTAGAGGATGTCAAAACCGAGCGTGGATTTGCCCGAACCAGACACGCCTGTCAGCACGACCAGTTTACCCTTGGGAATGTCCAGGTCGATATTCTTGAGGTTATGCAGGCGTGCGCCGCGGATGGAAATATAAGCTGACATAGCACCTCTCAGGCTACCTTGGCTGTTTGGGCTGCCTCATATAATTGTATACCACTTGATTGGTTTGGAAACCTTCACAAATTATTCACAGCTTCTATACAACATCTAAACGATTATTTTTAGGAAACTATTAGAATTGCAGGAATGAAAAAGAAGATTATCTTAATTGACATTATTGCCCTGCTGGGTTTTGCACTAACCTTCTACCCCTCCCTGACCGGCTATGACCTGCACGAGTGGGTGGGATTGGGGGTGGGATCCGTCTTGCTGGTGCACTTAGTGCAGCACTGGCGCTGGGTATGTTCTATCAGCAAGAAGATGGCCTGCCTGCAGCGTAAGATCCGCATGCGCTTTATCGTGGATGTGATGATGGCGACCGGTTTTGTGATGATCATCTTTACTGGCCTGGTCATTTCTGCCCTGCTCAATTTGAACCTGGCATATTACGAGATCTGGCGCGACCTGCACTTTGCCTCCTCTTACGCCACCCTGGTGATGTTAGCGCTAAAGACCGCGCTCCATTGGCAGTGGCTGAAGGGGACGCTCCGCAATGCCTTCAAGCCTGCAAAAGGCTTAGAAAGCCTCTCACCCCAGCAGCTCTCCCGGCGTATGTTTCTTAAACAAGCCGGCCTAGCTGGTTTGGGACTGGCAGCTTTGGCAGGGGGTGTGGGCGCCTTGTTAAGCAGTTCCAAGCCCGTGGCGGCAGGCAGCCAGGCAAACGCAGCGCCAACGACGCCAGCTATACCGACCCTGCAACCAACGCAGGTATCAACCGCCATGCCAACCAGCGCAATGGCAGACACAAACCCCACAGCCCTGCCAACGATTGCCCAACCAACCCCCACCGCGACGAGCGTCAGCGTGGTGCAGACGGGCGTGGCGCTGTGCCGTTACAGCTGCCCTTACCCCGGCAAGTGCCGCAAGTACGTGGATAATAATGGGAATGGCCTGTGCGACCGCGGCGAACCGATCTGGTAGCGCATGGTTTCTCCCTATAATAAAAAGACCCCGCGATTATCGTGCGGGGTTTATTTTTTAATCTTGTCTTTGAGCACTTGCAGGAGGCGGCGCAGTTCGGGTACCTTGAGCAGCCACAGCAGCAGGGTGTAAACAAACAAGCCCAAAAGCAGCCCGCCGCTAAGCACCAGCAAGGCTGAACGCCCGCCGATGAGGGCTTGCCAGAGCAGGATGGCCAAGCTCATTAGGCCTGTGGCAAGCAGCGCCTGGCCTACGCCAATCCAAATTTGGCGCCCCTGCAGCCCAGATAGGCGTTTGCGCATCAGCAAGAGCAAGGCTGCGCTTTCCAAGGCGGTGGAGAGCGAGTTTGCCAGCGCTAAGCCGCCATGCGGCATCCAACCCAAGCGTACAAAAAGGATTGAGAAGAGAATACTGAGGCCAATATTAAGCCCCATGGTGAGCACCCCCACGCGGACGGGCGTGCGTGTGTCGTGCAGGGCGTAGAAGGCACGGCTGAGGATTTCCACCAGGGCATGCCCCACCAAGCCGGCCGCGTACCACAGCAGCGCCCAAGCCACCATCTGGGTGGAGCGGCTGTCGAACTGGCCGCGCTGATATAAGACCTGTACCAGGGGCACACGCAGTAAGACCAGCCCCAGCGAGGCCGGGATGGCCAGCAGTAAGACCACCCGTAAGGTGGCTGCCAAGGAGGAACGCATCTCGTCAAATTTGCCCCTTGCCACCTGGGCAGAAAAAGTAGGCAGGGAAGCGATAGCAGCCGATTGGGCGATGGCCATCTGGGGCATGAGCATCAGGGCAAAGGCCAGGGTGATGGCAGAGACGGAGCCTTCCGGCTGACCCAGTGCAATAATGGTGTTGGCGACGAAGTTGAGCTGTACCACCGCAGCACCTAAGACACGCGGACCCATCAGGCGCAGCACCTCGCGTACAGCGCTGTCTTTGAGGCCTAAGACTAATTGGTAACTGCGCATTGGCAGGCGACTAAGACGCGGCAGCTGAATCAGCAGGTGCCCCAGCGCACCGATGAGGGTACCAATTGCCAGGCGGGTGATGCCCCAGGATTTAGGCAGAACAAGCGTGCCGAAGATCATCCCCAGGGAGTACATGACTGGCGCGATGGCAGGAATGAGAAAGACCTGGTGAGCATTGAGCATGCCCATGACGATGCCGCTGACGCCAAAGATGACCACCGAGGGCAGCATAACCCGCAATAGGCGCACGGTCAGATCTACTTGCAGGGGATCAGACTCTGGCACCAGGATAAACAAGCCGTAACGCACCACTTGGGGCGCAAAGATGAACATCAGCACGCCAACCGCTAGCAAAACCAACAGCAGCAGGTTAATCACGCCGGATGCCAGCTTCCAAGCGGCCTGGCGCTGTTCTTTGACCAGGAAGCTGGTGAAGACCGGGATGAAGGCAGAGCCCAGCGCACCGCCGGCGACCAGGTTGAACAACAGCTCGGTGACGCGATTTGCCGCATTGAAGGCGTCTAGGTCTGCGCTGGTGCCAAAAGCGCCAGTGATGACCATGCCGCGCAGCAAGCCAACCAGGTTGCTGAGGATGAAGGCAGCCATAACCGTGCCGGCAGCACGGGCAATCTGGCGGTTAGCGCTTTCTGGCGGGGCGGTTTGTGTTTCCATTACCTGCAAGTATAACCAGTTTTCTGGCTTTGAACGGTGACTGTAGCCTTATTGAGCCAGTTTGTCTTTGGCTTCTTCCCAGAGCGCGTCCATTTCTTCAAAGCTCATCGCGTCCAGGCTGATGCCGCGTTTTTCGGCGGCTGCTTCGATGTAAGCAAAGCGCACCTTGAAGCGGCGGTTGGTTTCGCGCAGGGCAGCTTCGGGATCCACGCCCAGCCAGCGGATGACGTTGACTGCGGCAAATAGCAGATCACCGGCCTCAGATTGCCTTTCTGCGTCATCTTTAGCTGCGCGCAGTTCATCCAGCTCTTCGTAGACTTTTTTAATGACGCCTTCAATCTCAGGCCAGTCAAAGCCGACTCTTTGAGCACGGCGCTGGATGGCGTCCGCCTGGGTGAGAGCTGGCAGCGCTAAGGGGATGCCGTCCAGCATGCCTTTTTTGCCTGGTGTGCCGTTTTCCTTGCGTTCGCTGGCCTTAATTTGTTCCCAGTTATGCAGGATGTCTTCGATACCGTCTACTTTAGCCTCGGCGAAGACGTGCGGATGACGGCGAATCAGCTTTTGGGAGATGGTCTGCAGTACATCAGCCATGTTAAACTCGCACTCGTCCACAGCAATCTGGGCATGCAGGGCAATTTGCAATAAGAGGTCACCCAGTTCTTCCTGCAGCGCCTGCATATCCTGGTTGTCGAGCGCTTCCAGGGCTTCATAGGCTTCTTCAAGCAGGTAAGGTTTGAGCGAGTCGTGCGTTTGTTCCTGGTCCCAGGGGCAGCCGCCGGGCGCGCGTAGGCGCGCCACAATTTCCTGGAAGTCTTCAAAGGCATGCCCATAAGGCAGCGGGGGAAGGTACAGCGAGCTTAAGAAGCCTAAGTGTGGGCTTTGGTCAATGGCATGCAGGGGTAGATCCTCAATGCGCTGCTCGGGCATGCCGGCGGCGTGTACTAACCTGACTGGGTGCTCATCCGGGTAGATGGACATCAGGGAGAGCTTGACGTTGGATGCCAGCATGCGGTTGTAAATCTGCCCGATCAGGGCAGGCTGGGAGCAGGGAAAAGAAGGCACCTGCAGCTGGTCGATTTTCAGGGCGTCAACGAGAGTTAACTGTGGGAAGGGGTCCAAGCTGAGCGCCCGGAAGGTTGGTTCGAGGAAGCTGAGCCCCTCAATGACCCTCACCGGGATTCCTTGTTCATGCGCACGACGGGCAATTTCTGGACAGGTTTCTTCCGCCACAAAGGGGTGCCCCGGTACGGCATAGGTGACGCCTTCAGGACGCTGTCCTAATTCCAAGACTTTATTGATGATCTCTTCAAATACTTGCTCAAGCTCGGCTTGTTCTTGGTAAAGCAAGTCAAACGAAAAACGCTGCAGATGAGATGGCAGGGCAACAACCGCGGGGTGCAGGTTCGTGCGCAGGACAATTTCATCGATTTGCGCAAGCCAATCCCAGGCTTCACGGGTTAATAACTGCGGGTCCCCAGGCCCTAAGCCTAAAAGTACGATGCCTCGATTTGACATGTTGTTTGTATGACCTTTCAATTTAAATAGATAGAGACGTCTATGACAACGTCTCTATTTTAATACAACTGTTCCAGGTGTAAGCGGATAATGACAGGGTTTGAATTCCCATCGCCAATCCTTCAGGAAAGGCGTTTCATTATCAGTTTAACGCTTGGTGTAGGTAGGTGCCTTGCGGGCGCGTTTCAAACCTGGCTTCTTGCGTTCCTTGACGCGCGCATCGCGTGTCAGCAACTGGTCACCACGTAATAAGTCCCGGTTGTGTTCGTCCATCAAAACCAGGGCGCGTGCCAAACCGAGTTGGACCGCATCGCGCTGGCCTGTGACCCCACCGCCATTGACGTGTACTGTCACGTCAAAATTCGCGGCAGCCTGGCCAACGGCCTCTAAGGGTTGTAAAATGGCGGGCACATCACCTTGGCGGGTGAAATAATCCGGCAGGTTCTTTTCATTAATCAAAAACGTACCAGAGCCAGACATGATGCGCACCCTGGCAGTGCTTTCTTTTCGACGACCTACAGCTTCATAATATTGATTTGCCATAATTCCTCGCTACTCCTTCAGTCCAGCGGTTTCGGATCTTGTCCCTGATGGGGATGTTCCGAACCACCATAAATCTTGAGGTTATCTAAAAATCTTGCAGTTAAACGATTTTTCGGCAGCATACCGCGCACAGCAGCGCGAATAACTCGATCTGGATGCGTTTCAAGCTGCTTACGTAATGTAACTGACTTCAGCCCACCAGGGTAAAGGGTATGCCGATAGTACATTTTGGTCTCCAGGCGGGTAGGATGAAAAGCAATCTGCGATGCATTAATGACCACCACGTGATCACCCATGACCACGCCGGGGGTGTAGTCTGGCCTATGCTTGCCAATTAAAAGCGCGGCAATTTTGGTAGCCAGGCGGCCGAGGGTTTCTCCTGCCGCATCGATCAGATACCATTCACCTTCCACCTGACCTTTTGGAACGTATGTTTTATCCACTGTCACTTTCTCCATTTTCCTAAATCAGATTGCCTGGTCTTCAGCATTGCTGAGGACGGCTAATCACTATTTTTACTTATAATCCACACCCACGAACGTCAGCCCATGGGCAGGTGCCAGGCGCCCCACATGATCCCCAGGATGAGGCTAGCCCCTGCCGCGCTGTAGCGCGCCTGGAGCGCCGGCAGCGCGTACCCCCGCCAGCCCAACTCCTCACCCACCAGGCTGACCGCCGTGAACCCCGCCACAAGGAGCGCGCCCCCCCAGGCCGCCAGCGGCCCCGTCGCCAGCGGCCCCGTCGCCAGCGGCCCGGCCGCCACGATGAAGGTCCGCTGGCCCAACCTCTTGTGATGGAAGGAGACCGCCCGTTCCTCCGGGGTCAGCGGGCGCTCGACCCCACCGGCCCAGTTCCCCGTGGTGTCTTCCTTGCCGCCAGAGACA
>ERZ747221.4455-NODE-4455-length-10187-cov-2.472305_pt1 | contig 10187 bp, 7 predicted proteins | sample MGYA00374949_ERZ747221 | MGnify/ENA primary metagenome ERZ747221 (study PRJEB28779, sample SAMN05720172) | bioreactor metagenome | isolation source: Anaerobic biogas reactor | place: USA:Washington, USA | collected 2015-08-08 ... | reverse complement strand
TATCAGATAATGCCATATTAGCAAAAGCAAAAACTAATGTTTCTTGTAAATTCATGTATTATATACTTAAGCATACGAATTTAAATGATATGCACATTGGAAGTTCACAACCGCTTTTGACACAGGGAATATTAAAAGGTCTAACAACGACTATGCCACGATTTGCGGAGCAAAAAGCCATCGCTGCCACACTATCGGCCCTTGACGACATGATTGAGCTTAACAATCAAATCAACAAAACTCTTGAAGAAATGGCACAGGCGATCTTCAAGTCCTGGTTTGTGGATTTTGAGCCGTTTAAGGATGAAGAGTTTGAGGAAAGCGAACTAGGGCTGATACCGAAGGGATGGAGAGTAGCTGCATTAGATGAAATAGCCACTTACCTAAACGGGCTTGCTATGCAAAAATATCCTCCAAGCAAAAATGAAAGAGGACTTCCTGTGTTAAAAATAAAGGAGCTTCGTCAGGGTTTTACTGATGGGAATAGTGATATTTGCTCTGAAAGTATCGACAATTCTTATATAATTAATGATGGAGATATTATTTTTTCCTGGTCTGGAAGTCTTTTGGTTGATATTTGGTGCGGTGGTCGATGTGGATTAAACCAGCACCTGTTTAAGGTCACATCCGCATCTTATAATAAATGGTTTTACTATATGTGGACGCGTTATCATTTAGAAAGATTTATTGCGATTGCCAAGGACAAGGCAACAACCATGGGACATATACAGAGAAAACATCTTTCGGAGGCAAAAGTTTTAATACCGGAACCAAACACTCTCGCTTTTATGGATTCTGTTATGCAACCGATAATTGACTTAGTTATTGCCAATAAAGTTGAGAATAAAACCTTATCTACTATTCGCGACACCCTCCTCCCCAAACTTATGACCGGTGAAATAAGAGTGCCAGTGGAAGAGGTTGTATGAGTTTGATGCGATAGAAAGGGGGAAACCTTATGCCGAGCCATAATATATATGAGGATGAATTGGAGCAGGCTGCATTGGAATGGTTTGAGGAACTTGGTTATGAAACCGCTTTTGCGCCTGATATATCACCTGGTGGGGATTATCCTGAGCGTTCCGATTATTCAGATGTTATTCTGGAAGAACGCCTTAAGGATGCTTTAAAGCGAATAAATCCTGATTTGCCTCAGGAAGCTCTTGATGATGCTATGCATCGAATCCTTGTGCCTCTCAATCCTGCCCTGATAGATAATAATCGTCTTTTTCAGAAGATGGTTACCGATGGAGTGAATGCTACTTTTAGAGCTAATGATGGCAGGATAGTCAGCAAGCAGGTCAGGGTTTTTGACTTTAATGAAGTTAAAAATAATGATTTTCTGGCTGTTAACCAGTTCACTGTGATTGAAAACAGAGTTGAAAAGCGTCCTGATGTGGTGGTATTTGTCAACGGTATTCCCCTTGTAGTTATCGAGCTTAAAAACCTGGCGAATGAAGATGTGGAAATATCTGATGCATATAATCAAATCCAGAATTATATAAGTACCATTCCATCCTTATTTACTTATAATGCTTTTGCAGTTATATCCGATGGAGTAAATGCAAGAGTAGGCACAATCACTGCTGATGAAGACCGGTTCATGATGTGGCGTACAATTGATGGGGACGAAATAGCACCTTTAAGCCGTCCGCAGCTTGAAGTCCTGATCAAAGGCATGTTTGAAAAGGAACGCCTGCTTGATATCATTAAGAACTTTATACTGTTCCAGACTGATGGAAAGGACACATATAAAATTCTTGCCGGTTATCACCAGTATCATGCTGTTAACAAGGCGGTTGAAAGCACAATAAGAGCTGCCATCACTGAGGGCGATCGTAAAATCGGTGTTGTTTGGCATACCCAGGGCAGCGGCAAAAGCCTTTCCATGGTCTTCTATGTTGGCAAGCTTGTTTTGTCAAAAGAACTTAACAACCCTACAATCGTAGTGATTACTGACCGTAACGACCTTGACGACCAGCTGTTTTCCACCTTTGCCAAATCAAAAGATTTATTGCGCCAGGAACCGGTTCAGGCTCAGGACAGAGCGGATCTTCGCAAGCTCCTGACAAGGGAATCGGGAGGCATTATATTTACAACGATACACAAATTTGCTCCTGAAGAAAAAGGAGACAGTGTACCTGTTTTAACAGACCGGGAAAATGTAATTGTTATCGCCGATGAAGCACATCGAAGCCAATACGGATTTAAGGCGGAAATTGTCAAGGGGGACAATGAAGCTGATGTCAAATACGGTTATGCAAAACATATGCGTGATGCCCTTCCAAATGCGTCTTTCATTGGCTTTACCGGTACACCCATATCTCTTGCTGACAAGGATACCAGAGCAGTTTTTGGCGATTATATCGACATTTACGATATGACCAGGGCTGTTGAGGATGGAACAACAGTACGCATATTCTATGAAAGCCGGATAGCGAAGCTGGAACTGCCCGATGAGCTTAAGCCTGTTATTGATGATGAATACGAAGAAATCACTGAGTACCAGGAATATACCCAGAAAGAAAAGCTTAAGACCAAATGGTCAAGGCTTGAGGCCATCGTTGGCGCCGAACAGAGGGTAAAAGCTATTGCCAAAGACATTGTGGAGCACTTTGAAAAGCGACTTGCCGCTCAGGAAACTGAAGTGGGCAAGGGTATGATCGTGGTTATGTCGCGCCGGATTGCAATTGACTTATATAAAGCCATTATTGAACTGCGTCCCGAATGGCATTCAGACGATATTGACAAAGGTGTTATCAAGGTAGTCATGACCGGAAGTTCTTCCGATCCAAAGGAATGGCAGCCTTTCATTGGTACCAAAGCCACAAGGGAGCGTATTGCCAAAAGAATGAAGGACAACAAGGATGAACTGAAGCTGGTCATCGTGCGTGACATGTGGCTGACTGGTTTTGATGTGCCCAGCATGCATACCATGTATATCGACAAGCCCATGCAGGGTCACAATCTTATGCAAGCGATCGCCCGCGTTAACCGTGTATTCAGGGAGAAGCAGGGCGGATTGATTGTAGACTATATCGGCATTGCCGAAAATCTTAAGAATGCACTTAATGATTATACCGAAAGCGACAGAGAAAAGACCGGTGTTGACACTGAAGTGGCAGCGGCAGTCCTTGTGGAAAAGTATGAACTGATTAAGGAATTACTTCATGGTCATGATTATCAGAAATTCTTTACCGGCTCTGCTTCCGAAAGAATGTCTGCCATTGTTGAAACAATCAGGGGCATAGAATGCGGAATCGTAGCCATAGGTAAGCGAGAAATGAGCGAGGAAGAGTTGGTTCTGCCCCTAAAAACAGTGATACGTAAAGCAACTGATGAAGATATCGAAACCTTTAACCGGAATAAGCAAAAAGAAGAAGAAGCTATGCGCATATGCAAAGAAAAGGTTAAGGAACATCAACTGCCCATGCGCCTTATTGACGTTGAATATACTTTTGATATGGGAAAAATTATATTTTACTTTACCGCCGAAGGTCGGGTAGATTTCCGGGAACTGGTGAAAGACCTGGCGGCTATTTTCAAGACCCGTATAGAGTTGCGACAGATTGGGGTACGGGATGAAGCTAAAATGCTGGGCGGATTAGGAACCTGCGGTCGGGTATTATGTTGCAATTGTTTCCTGGGGGAATTTGCACCAGTTTCTATCCGTATGGCCAAGGAGCAGAACTTATCATTAAATCCGACTAAAATATCAGGCATTTGTGGACGCCTAATGTGCTGTCTCAAATATGAATCGGATTTATACGAATCCGGTAAGGGAAACGGGGAGAACAGTAATGGAGAAAAGCCTGCAGGAGTTAAAATTGATCTTACGAGAACTGATGCTGGAAGTGGGGGAGCTTAAAGAACGATTAAGCAGGCTGGAAAAAGATATAAAGCAGGAAGAAGAACCTCCCCCACCAGTATATAGCCTGGAATTAGAAGGGGAGAGCTATGATAACCTGGGTAGAATTTATCGACAGGGATATCATATTTGTCCTGCCGCTTTTGGACAACTGCGCAGTGGCGAATGCCTTTTCTGTATAGCTTTTATGGAAAGGAAATAAAAATGAATCCCCAATCAAGTAATTTGCTGTATGAAGGTGAAACCCTGGATGATTTAATTATCGGGGGCTACAAACTGATTCAGCCCCGCCAGGGTTACCGTTTTTCTATAGATGCGGTTCTGCTATCTCATTTTCCCGACCTGAAAAAAGTAAAACAGGTAGTAGAGCTGGGTAGTGGTAACGGAGTCATTCCTCTTTTATTGGTAGCGCGTTCACCCGCTATTAGAATAATCGGGATAGAAATCCAGGAACCAATGGTTAAAAGGGCTCAAAGAAGTTTGGAATATAACTGTTTACAGGAGCAGGTGAAAATAATCCAGGGAGATCTGCAGGCCATAGAAAAATATTTGCCAGTTGCATCAGCCGATCTGGTCTTAAGTAATCCGCCCTTCTGGGGCAGAAATGAGGGACATCTCAGTAAAAACCCGGAAGAAGCCTGTGCCCGTCATGAAATAGCCATGGATTTAAAGGGTCTTATCCGTGCTACTGCCTATCTTTTAAGCCCGGGAGGAAGTTTTTGTCTTATTCATCGGGCTGAGCGCCTGACCGATATAATAAACCTTTGTACTGCCCATAGACTTTTGCCCGTCCGTTTAAGGACGGTTCATTCTTTCTGGCAGGAGGAAGCCAAACTGATTTTACTGGAGGCGCAAAGGAGAGACCAGGGACGTATGGAGATAATGCCCTCGTTGGTAATCTATAGTAAGCTGGGTGAATACAGCGACGAAATAAACCGATTTTATTACGGTGGAGGGGATATATAATTGATGGGTAAGCTTTATATATGTGCTACTCCCATAGGTAATATGGAGGATGTTAGCATAAGGCTGCTCAAAACCCTGCGCCAGGTAGATATGATAGCCTGCGAAGACACTCGCCATACCCTGAAGCTTTTAAACCGCTACAATATAAAAAGGCAGCTCATAAGTTATCATGAACACAGCCGACCGGAAAAAGAAGATTATATTATTGAGCTACTTCGGGAAGGAAAAGACATAGCTCTGGTATCTGATGCGGGTATGCCGGCCATATCTGACCCCGGAGAAAACCTGGTGAAAAAAGCTATTAGCGCAGGTATTGACCTGGAGGTAATACCTGGACCTTCGGCTCTAATAGCAGCTCTGGCTATTTCCGGTATGGATACTACGGCCTTTGTATTTGAGGGATTTTTACCTTCAAGCAGCTCCCAGCGCAGAGAGAGATTAGAGAAGCTAAAGGAGGAAACACGTACCATAATTCTTTATGAGGCACCCCATCGCCTGCTGGCCTGCTTGAAGGATATTGAATTAATTCTGGGAGAGGAGCGCCAGTTAGCTATTGCCCGCGAACTAACTAAAGTCTATGAAGAGGTAAAAAGGGGTAGTGTCACTGAGCTCTATGAATATTACAGCCTTAATCCGCCCCGGGGGGAGATAAGTATAATTATAGAGGGTAAAGAAGTGGTGGTAGAAGCTAAAAGCCTTACGGAAATTATCCGGGAGGTGGAAGAGTTACTGGAACAGGGAATGGATAAAAAAGAGGCCTTCAAAACGAAGGCCCGTGAGTACGGAATTAAAAAATCCATGCTCTATAATTATTTTGTTAAATCGAAATAAATAACTATGTATTTAACCTACCTGTTTGGTTAACTCAGTAAGACAGTTTCTGCAGAGATTTTTACCTTTATAATTAAAGACTTCTTCGGCATTACCACAGAATATGCAAGCAGGTTCGTATTTTCTAAGAATAATCTTTTCGCTATCAACATAGATTTCCAGGGCGTCCTTTTCTTCAATACCCATGGTGCGTCTCAATTCTATGGGAATAACAATACGACCTAGCTCATCAACTTTTCTTACTACACCGGTTGATTTCATCATAACTACAACCCTCCTCTGTACCCAAAATTTCTCCTCCCCGCAAATATACCATTGCTGGGATAAATAGTCAAGTATTTTTCTACAATTTCAGACGAAAAAATAAACTTTAAAGTATTTATTTGTTTATTATGGGCTAAATAATGCATGAAAACGCAAGATACCCCCGTTTTTATCAAATCCTGGTATTCTTTCCGAACTGCGGATATCAGACCTGATTTTATGGAAAACTATTAAGAAAAGTTTAAATATTTGCTGTACAGGACAAGTTTGCTTATTATATAAAAGGAAACGTTATAAGCAGGAGGGACTAAAGTGCAGAAGAAAGAAAGTTTTTACATCACTACCCCAATTTATTACCCCAGTGATAATTTACATATAGGCCATGCCTATACTACAGTGGCAGCCGATTGCATGGCCCGTTTTAAGCGAATGCAGGGATATGATGTATTTTACCTTACCGGAACTGATGAACACGGTCAGAAGATAGAGAAAGTGGCCCTGGAAAAGGGTAAAAAGCCCCTGGAATATGTAGATGAGATAGTTAAAAACATTCGTGACCTGTGGGACACTCTATTAATAACTAACAATGACTTTATCCGTACCACGGAAAAACGCCATGAAGAAGTTGTGCAAAAGATATTTCAGAAGGTATATGACCAGGGAGATATATTCATATCGCAGTATGAAGGCTGGTATTGTACCCCCTGTGAAACCTTTTTTACTCAGCGCCAACTGGCGGATGGAAAATGCCCCGACTGTGGCCGGGAAGTAGAACTTTTGCAGGAAGAAAGCTATTTTTTCAATATGGCTAAATATGCTAATCGCTTGCTAGAACATATTGAGAGTAACCCTGAATTTATTAAACCCGAGTCCCGTCGTAATGAAGTAGTTAACTTTATCAGAATGGGGCTGGAGGATTTGTGTGTTTCTCGTACCACCTTCCGCTGGGGGGTACCAGTACCTTTTAACCAGAAACATGTGGTTTATGTTTGGTTTGATGCCCTGATAAACTATTTAAGTGCTATTGGATATGGCAGCGATGAAGAAAAGTTTGAACGTTATTGGCCAGCCAATGTACATTTAATCGGCAAGGATATACTCCGGTTTCATGCTATTATTTGGCCCATTATGCTAATGGCTATGGAATTACCGCTTCCTCGACAGGTTTTTGGCCACGGCTGGATTATGCTGGAAGGAGGAAAGATGTCCAAATCCAAAGGTAATGTTGTGGATCCGGTTATACTTGTGGATAAATATGGAGTAGATGCAGTTCGCTATTATCTGATAAAAGAACTAAGCTTTGGCCAGGATGGGTTATATTCAGAGGAAATGCTGGTTAACCGAATTAATTCTGATCTGGCCAATGATGTGGGGAACTTGATTAGTAGAACCGCAGCCATGATAATCCGTTATTTTGATGGAAAAATCCCGGCAGCTGTTGTTACCGAACCAGTAGACCAGGAACTCCAGGATTTGGCGGCCCAGGTATACCAGGAAGCTACGGCTAAACTGGAGAACCTGGATTTTTCTGCTTACCTGATTGCGGTTATGAAGCTGGTTGCCCGGGCTAATAAATATATAGATGAGACTGAGCCCTGGCTACTGGCCAAAGAGGAAAGCAAAAAAAATCGCCTGGCTACGGTAATGTATAATTTGGCCGAATCCATACGGCTAATAATTACTATGCTGGCTCCAGCTATGCCTACTTTGCCCGAGCGGGCCAACCGGCAGATACAACTTTTTGCTGATCTTGACCAAATTAAATGGGAAGATGCCGGATGCTGGGGTCTGGTTAATAGCGGCGCAGAAGTTAAAAAGGGTGAAATATTATTTCCCCGGATTGATTTAAAAACACTGGAGGAGGAGAACCTAATGGATGATAATAAAATAGATGTTGTCAAGAATGAGGTCGCCGAAGAAAAAGAAGAAAAACAACCCGACTATATAAACATCGAAGATTTTGCCCGCGTAGATTTACGGGTGGCTGAAGTAATAGCCTGTGAAAAAATGGAGAAAGCTGATAAACTACTGGTCTTACAGGTACGTTTGGGTGAAGAGGAACGTACCGTAGTCTCAGGTATAGCAAAGAATTATAAGCCTGAGGACCTGGTAGGCAAAAAAGTAATTCTGGTAGCTAACCTTAAACCTACCAAATTAAGAGGAACCCTTTCTCAGGGTATGATTTTGGCTGCATCTGACCCTGATGACAATGATATCGAGGTTTTAACTCTGGAGCGCATACCGTCCGGTAACCGGGTAAAATAGTTGGACCTAAACCATTCTTTGCACGTAGATAATAGTAGTTCTGGCGGAGGGTTAAATAATGTTAATTGACAGTCATGCTCACTTGCAGGATGAAGCGTTTCAGAAGGATTTGCCTGAAGTTTTGCAGCGGGCTAGTGAAGCCGGTCTGGAGAAAATCATTTGTATCGGCTATGATTATGATTCATCTGCCGAAGCGGTTAAACTGGCCCGTAAATACCCTCAGGTTTATGCGGTGGTAGGGGTGCATCCCCACGATGCCAAAACCCTGAAACAGGAAACTATGGCTGATTTACTTAAGTTAGCCCGTGACCCCAAAGTGGTAGCTATTGGTGAAATCGGGCTAGACTTTTACCGCAACTTATCTCCCCGTGATGTACAGGAGCAAGCCTTTACAGCCCAGATAAAACTGGCTCAGGAGTTGTACAAGCCAATTGTTATTCACGACCGCGATGCTCATCAGGAGGTCTTTAACATAATCAAAAAAGAGAAAGCAGGTCGCAATGAAGGAATATTACATTGTTATTCCGGGCACCTGCCCCTGGCTATTGATTTAATGAAAGAAGGCTTTTACATATCCTTTGCCGGGCCTTTGACCTATAAGAATGCTAAAAAAACCGTAGAAGTAGCCGGTAAAATCCCCCTTGACCGGATTTTGGTTGAAACTGACTGTCCCTATTTGAGCCCTGAACCGCTGCGGGGTAAACGCAATGAACCGGCTAATGTAAGCTATGTAGCTGCTAAACTGGCAGCAATAAGAAATAAAACCCCTGAAGAAATCGCCTACCTTACCTCCCGCAATACCAAACAAGTCTTTCGCATAAACGACTAAAGAGCCTTTTAACAGGCTCTTTTTCGAATTATCCCCAGTCTTCGACTTATTTAGTAATTGGTAAAAAATGTTTTTCAGCAAAGTTTTTGCACCTTTAGGAATAAAATAAGAACAGGACGATAATAATTTAAGTGAGTAACTTTTTATGGGTAACCATAATGAGTAAAAATAGCCAGCAAATGCCAACAAGTTTGACTTATGACCGGTGTTTTGGCTAAAATGTTGTATGTATTCAAATTATCTCCTAAAAGATAGTTTGAATGAAAGGGAGGAGAGTTATGGGGATTGTCTGGTCTAGGAAGACGACTATCCTGGTAGCAACGATTCTCTTTATGATCGTTCTGGGGATAAGTCTCTTTTTTGCCTTACAAAAACCAGTTACTATTGCAGTTGATGGTAAAGTAATCAAAAGCGGAGTGTTCTTCACAAGTACAGTTAATAGAGTTTTGGAAAAAGAATCTATAACACTAGGTAAACATGATCAAGTACAGCCGTCCCTAAATAGTAAAATAAAGAAGGATACTCGTATTGTAGTAACCCGAGCCTTTCCAGTAAAGATTATTGCAGATGGAAACAGTAAAGAAATAATTACTATTCCCATAAGCATTAAAGAAGCCATTCGATTGGCCGGTTTTGAACTGGGAGAAAAAGATATCGTAAAAACAATTCCGGTTACAAAGACTGTTCCTAACCAGGAAATAGAAGTAATACGGGTTACTGAAAATGAGATAAGTGTTCAAGAAGCTATTCCCTGTGGGGTAGAACGTACCAGTGATAATAGTTTGGAAAGAGGTTTAACCAAGACTATAAGTGCGGGTAAAGATGGATTGGCCCAAAATACCGTAAAAATTACCTATCACAATGGTCAAGAGGTAAAACGGGAAGTTATTAATAGTGAAACCCTGGTAGAACCTAAAAACAGGGTTATTGCTATGGGAACTATTACTGCTGTTTCTCGTGGCAACCAACTCTTGCATTTCCGTGAAGCTCGTTATATGGAAGCTTCAGCCTATACTTATACTGGCTACCGCACTGCCAGCGGGAAACATCCCGAAGTAGGAATGGTAGCAGTAGACCCCAATGTTATTCCCATGGGAAGCAAACTATATGTAGAAGGCTATGGCTTTAGCCGGGCAGCTGATACAGGTGGATCTATAAAAGGAA
>ERZ747221.4447-NODE-4447-length-10196-cov-2.808183_pt1 | contig 10196 bp, 10 predicted proteins | sample MGYA00374949_ERZ747221 | MGnify/ENA primary metagenome ERZ747221 (study PRJEB28779, sample SAMN05720172) | bioreactor metagenome | isolation source: Anaerobic biogas reactor | place: USA:Washington, USA | collected 2015-08-08 ... | reverse complement strand
CGGCGGGGAGCCCCGCGCCTGGGATCGCGGGACATCGCCCCCGGCCTACCTTCGCATTGCGGACACCATCGCCGGACGCCTCGCCTCCGGCGTCTACAGAGCGGGCGCCCGCTTGCCTTCGGAAGCACAGTTCCGTGGAGAGTTCGGCGTCAGCCACATGACGGTGCGCCGCGCGCTCAGCGTCCTCACCGAGAGAGGCCTCATCTCGGCCACCAAAGGGAGCGGCACGTTCGCACGGGCCTTCGACCTCGGCGACTCCACGTTCTCGCTCCGGCAACTCGTGGAGGAGTGCGCCGACGGCTCCCTCACCGTGCGCCTGCTCTCCGCATCGACCATAGCGGCGAACAACCGGATAGCCGCGGTGCTCAATCTGCCGCCGGGCGAGTCCGTGGTCTACCTGCGCCAGCTGGTCCTGAGGGGGGAGACCCCCGCCATGTATCACCGGGAGTATGCCCTCTCCGACGGCACCAAGCCGTTGTTGGAGCTGCTACGCCAGTCCGCCTCGCTGCATGGGCTGCTCGGCGACGGTGAGGCAGAGGGCTTCCCGCGAGGAACGGTCACCTTGCACGCGACCTCTCTCGGCCAAGCGGCGGCCAGGATCCTGGACGAGCCGCCGGGGGCGCCGGCTCTCTGTGTCGAGCATCTCTTCCGCGACGCCGCCGACCGGCCGCTCAGCTGGGGGTACTTCCTGCTCCGCGCCGATCTCTTCAAGCTCCAGTCATTTCTCGGAGCCGGGCGACCGGACGATGAGACCCGTTCCACTACCCCAAGGAGGTAACAGAGGTGAGCCGAGAGTCGAACCTCCCTGCCACTGAGGCGTCCGCTCCGCTCCCGCGAGGCTACGTGCAGCTCTACACCGGCGACGGGAAGGGAAAGACCACAGCCGCGATCGGGCTCGCGGTCCGCGCGGCCGGCGCCGGCCTGCGGGTCTTCATCGCCCAGTTCATCAAGGAAGGCCGCTACAGCGAGATCCAAGCTCTCGAGTGTTTCGGAGAGAGGATCACGTGCCGCCAGTACGGGAGAGGCCGGTGGATCAGGGGTCAGGCGTCCGAGAACGACGCCGCTCTCGCCCGCAACGGACTGGACGACGCGCGCGCGGTCCTCACCTCAGGCGAGTACCAGGTGGTGATCCTCGATGAGGCGCTGCTGGCCGTCTGGATGAGGATGCTGGACGTTGACGAGCTGCTGGACCTGATCGACCTCAAGCCGGACTGCGTGGAGTTGGTGCTCACCGGGCGCCGTGCCGATCCCAGGCTGGTCGAGCGCGCAGACCTGGTGACGGAGATGCGCGAGGTCAAGCACTACTACCGGCAGGGTGTGCGGGCCCGGGAGGGCATCGAGAGCTAGATGATTGATGCCACGAACATGACGCTCAAGAAGGGAATCGAGGCAGAGGGGCCAAAGCCGACGGTGTTATCCACATCGTCTGCTTGGAGGCCACGATGGACGCCGACCTGGACACCCTCTGCACCGTTGTTTATTGCACAGCCGATGATCTTTTGCCAGAGAGCAGAGCGAACGCTCGTCGCAAGACGACCGATGCCGAGATCGTCACCCTGGCTGTCGCCCAGGTCCTTATGGGCATCCCCTCTGACCGGCGCTTCCTGCGGGCTGCCCGTCGGCAGATTGGACACCTGTTCCCCGTGCTTCCCACCCAAGACGCCTATCATAAGCGCCGGGCTCGGCTCACCGAAGCCATCGAGTGGCTGTTCGGCATCTTCTGCTCCAAGAGCCCGGGGGCCGAAGACGACCTCCTGCTCCTTGATTCGACCCCAGTCGAATGCGGTAGGTCGGTGGAGACCGTGCGACGCTCGGCCCTTGCTGATATCTCGGGCTATGGCTATTGCCGCAGCCACTCGCGCTGGTTCTGGGGATGCCGGCTGCATCTGGCCTGCGCCCCGGACGGGACGCCACGAGCCGTCGAGCTGGCCCCAGCCGACCGGCCGGAGCGGGAAGTGGCCCTGCACATGCTGCCCCGGGCCCTCAGAGGCGGGGAGACCATCGTCTGCGACAAGGGGTACGCGGGCCGGGACTTCGCCCGCCAGGTCAAGGAACTCGGGGCGACCATCGCTCGCCCAGCTCGGGTTGACGAAGAGCAGAAAGGCCCGCATCTTGCCCCTATACGGCAGCGGATCGAATCCGTCTTCTGGACCTGTAAGGACCTTCTCAACCTGGAGCGTCACGGGGCCCGAACTCCTCGCAACCTGGTGGTGCGCATCCTGGCCCGACTCCTGGCTCTCGCCGCCTGCATCTATCTCAACCATCAACTTGGTCGTCCCAGCCGGGCGATCGCTGATTACACTGCCTGACGTGGCATCAATCATCTAGCCAGGAAAGGAGATCTCATGGCCAATCACTTCACCCCCGAGGAACTGGCACAGGAGCTGGGCACAGCCACCCGGGATGTCATCGAGCTCTGTGTCAGGGAAGGCATCCCCATATACAAGGGGAAGGTCGACAGGAGTCTCCTCACGGCGGTGATGAAGGCCAAGGGTATCCAACTTCCCAAGACCCAGGTGGCCACAGTCTAGATTGTAGTCCGGTCTGAGGGACGGGCGCTCTCGCATGAGAGCGCCTAGGTCAGTAGGACGCGCCGCGCTTCTTTCGCGAGCCGATTCTTGAACGCCCTCCGCTGCGCCGGGTCGCTCCCCGGTCCGGGTATAGGCAGCTTGGGCGTATGGTCTGATTCGTAGAACCAGCGTCGCACGGCGAGAAGCAGGTCGAGCTGACTCTGCGGAACCGCCACGAACGACAGGGGAGAGGCCTCCGGCGGCGAGGTGCTCGGCCCCCAAAGAGGCTCCAGCAAGGACGCCACCCCATCATCGATCGCATCAGGATCCAGCGATACCGCGTGACGTAGCGTCCCTTCCCACACCAGGTTCAGGCGGACCGAGGGTCCGTCCCCGTTGCCGTATTGGGGCCAGAGACTGGCGAAGCGGAGTCGCCTCGCTTCGACCAGGGACGCGTATGAGCGCCGGACGCTCAACAAGTGCTCGCACGCTTCCTTCAAGGAGCGGGCTTCCTCGTGGCGCTGCCGTCTTGACAGGGACCGAACTACCTCATCGGCTCTCTCCAGTGGGTCGGGAAGGTCTGAGTGGGCGTCGCCCGCGAGCCACCGGACGAGGGTCATGACGATCTCGTCGTGTTCCCTCCTCACCTGAGGGTCGCCTGAACAGGGCGCCAGGCACCTGGAGCGATTTCCGCGCACGCACGGGCGGCCGTCAGGGCGGCGGGGGCAGCGCCGGATCGGGTAGCAGCGGGTCAGAAGGTCGAGGGCCGCGTTGAGTCGTGCCCGCCCGCGGAAGGGACCCAGCACCAACGGCTGCCGCCCCGGTCGTTCTGCCCGCTCTGGGTCGTCAAGCCACTTGGGGGCTCGTCTCGTGGTCGAGAGAGTGAGACCCGATCCTCCTCCGACGGCCTTGATGTAGGAGTACGTCTCGGGATGGGTGCCGTGCAGGTTGCACGAAGGACGATGCTCCAGGATGAGTCGCTGTTCGTGCACCACCGCCTCGAGAGGCGTGATGGTCTCTTCCCAGTCGATCTGCTCGACCAGCCGCACGGCCTGACGGACCTTGCGGGCGTGGTTGGCGCTCGCCACGAAGTGCGACCTCACTCGTTCACCCAGGCGGTCGGCCTTGCCGATGTAGAGGGTGCGTCCGTCCTTGTCCAGGAAGCGATACGTACCCGGACTCCTGGGTAGATCGCGGGTAAGGCCCAGTTTCTCGACCGTGGTGCGCGACGAGGGGTTCAGGTACGCACGTAGCTCACCGAGGCGCGTGATGCCGTGTTCCTGGAGGCGACTCACCAAGGTCACGAACACATGCCCGGCGGCCTGGGCGTCGGCCAGCGCGCGATGGCAGGCTCCGACCGGCGAGCCCAGGGCCTCCGCCACCGTCTGAAGACGGTAGTTGGGTAGACCGGGCGCCAGCGCCCGCGCCAGCGGCAGAGTGTCGATAGCGCCTTCTCCGAGACGGCGCCCTTTCAGGCGTTGGAGCTCGTAGTTCAGGAACCCCACATCGAAGGGAGCATTGTGGGCCACCACTACCGCCCCCTCGAGGAATTCCATGAGAGAAGGCATGACCTCCTCTATCCGAGGAGCATCGGCGACCATGTCCTGAGTTATGCCGGTGATGCGAGAGATCATGGGAGGGATGGGCCGCATGGGATTGACCAAGGTCCCGAAGTGCTTCACCTCCTGGAAGCCCTCAATCCGCACCGCCCCGACCTCCGTGATCTTGCCGCTCCCCGCCCGTGCCCCGGTGGTCTCCAGGTCGAGCGCAACGAAGGGCACCTCCGCGAGATCAGGGTCCGCCACTTCCCAATGCCGCAGCGAGATCAGGTCGGTGGCGTCCGAGTCCCAGCAGAACCGGCGGTCTTGGCGGACCAGGGCGCACAGGATCTCGCGGCAGATCTCGGATGGAGCGCAGGGGGAAGCTATCAGCGATCTGGCCGCCTCCACGGCGTCCATCGGCTCTCCACGCACGAGCAAGGTCTCGTGGAGTTGGTCGGCCACTCTCAGGGAGAGTTGTAGCTGCATCTGCGGCCGACTAGATCCCGGAGAGGGCGGGCTTCCTTGAAAAGGGCAGAGTCATCCTGGACAATACTAGCACCCTGAAGCCGGGCGCACGGTCAGGCTGCCGAGCGGGGGGAGAGATGCTTGACAGAACCGACATCGAGGCGATCTTGCCGCACAGAGACCCATTCTTGTTGCTCGACCGAGTGACCGAGTTGGTGCCGGGCGAGTACGCGGTTGCTGAGAAGGACCTCATGGCTGGGGAAGACGTGTTCCGCGGGCATTTTCCCGGACACCCGGTGTTCCCCGGCGTACTGCAGCTGGAGGCCCTGGCTCAAACAGGCGCGGTCGCGCTTCTGTCCGAGTCGGAGTTCCAGGGAAAGATCGTCCTCTTCGCCAAGGCCGACAACGTGCGTTTCCGTCGGCCGGTGGTCCCGGGGGACACTCTACGGCTGGAAACGCGCCTGACGGAACGCCGTGGGAGGATAGGCAAGGGCGAGGGACAGGCCTTTGTGGGCCCCGATCTTGTCTGCAGCGGCACCCTGACCTTCGCGATCGCTGAGCCCTAATCCATGCCTCCGAGTGGCTCCGCCCCCCTGCTGGGGCGATCTGTCAGCATCAGTGGCTTGGGCGCCCACGTGCCTGCGAGGGTGGTCACCAACGACGATCTCGCCGCGGTGTTGGACACGTCCGACCAGTGGATCAAGCAGCGCACCGGCATCGTCGAGCGGCGGGTGGTCGACCAGGGCGCGAGTTCGTCCGACCTGGGCATCATCGCGGGCCAGAAGGCTCTCTCCGACGCGGGGATCGACCCTTTGCGCATCGACCTGGTGATCACGGCCACCATCTCGCCCGACCGCATCATGCCGGCGACGGCTTCGCGCGTCGCTCTGGAGTGCGGGTGCGGGCGTGCGGGCGCCTGCGATCTATCGGCCGGCTGCACCGGTTTCGTCTACGCGCTGGCCATGGCCGCCGCCGCAGTGGCGAGCGGCCTCCACGAGCACGTCCTGGTTGTGGGAGCCGAGGCCCTTTCCCGCATCACCGACTGGGAAGACCGCGCCACCGCGGTGCTGTTCGGGGACGGAGCGGGGGCCGTCGTGGTCTCCCCGGGCGACGCGGCGGGCGGTAGGATCTTGGGCTTCGATCTTGGCAACGATGGGTCGGGGGAGGAGCTCCTCATGGTCCCGGCGGGAGGCTCTCGCCTGCCCGCGTCGTGCTCCACCGTGGAGAAACGGCAGCATTTCATAAAGATGAACGGAAAAGAGGTGTTCAAGTTCGCGACGCGGGTGGTCGCCGAATCGGCCGGCCGAGTCCTGGAGCGTTGTGGGCTCGATGTCGACGACGTCGATCTCTTCGTGCCTCATCAAGCGAACCTGCGTATCATCGACTCGGCAGCGGTGAAGCTGGGTATCCCCGGCTACAAGGTCTACACAAACGTAGACAGATATGGGAACACGTCGTGCGCCTCCATCCCGCTCTGCCTATGCGACGCGCGGGCGGAGGGCCGGCTGAAGGCCGGCGACCACGTGCTGCTGGTAGGCTTCGGCGCGGGACTCACCTGGGGCGCGTGCTTGATGGAGTGGGGCGGCTCAAGCGCCGTGACTACAGGGAGGGAGTGAGATGGGCCGACTACTCGTGCTGTGCCCCGGCCAGGGGAGCCAGGCGCCCGGCATGGCGGAGCACCTTTGGCAATTCGCCGTCGCCCGCGAGGTCTTCCGAGAGGCGAGCGAGGTGCTGGGTTGGGACGTGGGTGATCTGTGCCGCCACGGATCGATGGAGGAGCTCACTCGCACAGACCGCACGCAGCTCAGCATCCTCACCTGCAGTGTCGCCGTGTGGAGGGTCATGGAGTCGGCAGGTGCCACCTTCGCGGTCGCCGCCGGGCACTCCCTTGGTGAGTACTCCGCCCTGGTCGCCGGCGGCCATATGACTTTCGCCGATGCGCTCCGCGTGGTCGACGTGAGAGGCCGGGGCATGCAGGCCTGCGCCGAGGAACGGGGTGGTGCGATGGCGGCCGTCATCGGCTTGGAGAACGAGACCATCGAGGAGATCTGCTCGCGGATCGCCGACGTGTGGGTGGCCAACTACAACTCCCCGGGCCAGGTGGTGATCTCGGGAACGGTGGAGGGCGTGCGCGCGGCGGGTGAGGAAGCTCAGCGGAAAGGCGCGAAGCGGGTGCTGCCCTTGCCCGTGTCCGGCGCCTTCCACACCCCCTTGATGGCCGGCGCGGCGGAAGCGCTGGCGCAGGCCCTTGATGAAGCGCGGTTCGTCGAAGGTTCACGCCGGTTCTTCTCCACGACCGAGTTGTGCTACCCGGGACCGGACAAGCTGGCCGCGGTGCTGGCCCGGCAGCTCATGTCGCCGGTCCGGTTCACGCAGAGTGTGGAAGCCCTTCTGGGCGGCGCGGAGGCGCCGGACGAGGGGCTCGAGGTCGGTCCCGGCAACGTGCTGACCGGTCTCACGAAACGGATCGCCCGCGACTTCCCCGTGGGGTCCACCGGCGATGGCGGAGCATTGGAAAAGGCGCTCGAGAGGGCTGGGGGTCAGACATGAACGATGGGGAAAGGTCCTTGGAAGGCCGGGTGGCGTTGGTCACCGGCGGGGCTCGGGGGATAGGGCGGGCCATCGCCCTGCGTCTGGCCCAGGACGGAGCGAAGGTGGCCATCGTCGACCTCACCGACAACGGCGTGGACACGGCGCTGGACATCGAACAGGCGACAGGACGGGCCACCACCTTCATCAAGGCCGACATCTCCAAAGAAGCCGAAGTCCGGGCGGCCGTCGCGGACATCGAGGACGCGCTGGGGCCGGTGGATATCCTTGTGAACAACGCGGGGATCACTCGGGACAATCTGCTCGTGGTGATGGATGAAGCCGATTGGGACGCCGTGCTCGCCGTGAATCTCAAGGGAGCCTTTCTGATGAGCAAGGCGGTGATGCGCGGCATGATCAAGCGCCGCCGGGGATCCATCGTGAGCATCTCCAGCGTGGTCGGCCGCCGTGGCAACGCGGCCCAGACGAACTACTCGGCCGCCAAGGCCGGGCTGATCGGGCTGACCAAATCGCTGGCCAGGGAGGTGGCCTCGCGCAACATCCGGGTGAACGCGATCGCGCCCGGCTACATCGAGACCGAGATGACGGCGGCGTTGCCCGAAGCGGCGCGCAACGCGATCGTCCAGCAGATCCCGTTCGGCCGCATCGGCGACCCCGAGGCCGTGGCAGACGCCGTAGCCTTCCTGGCTGGTGACTCGGCCTCGTACATCACCGGCGCCGTGTTGCCCGTGGACGGCGGGCTGGGCATCTAGAGCAAAGGGGAGGTGACAGACATGAGCGTTGTTTCGAGGACCATCGAACTCAAGCGGGTCGTCGTCACGGGAGTGGGTGTCGTGTCGCCCGTCGGCATCGGCAAGGAGCCGTTCCTCGACTCGCTTCTGGCGGGCCGCTCCGGCGTGAAGCTCATCGAGCGTTTCGACACAACAGACTTCCCGGTCAAGATAGCAGCCGAGATCCGCGACTTCGACCCGTCGTCGTTCATCGACAGGAAGTGGGCCCGGCGCATGGATCTCTACGCCCAGTACGGGACCTCGGCGGCCACCATGGCACTGGAAGACTCCGCGTATCCGGTGGATGAAGACCCCTATGCCGTGGGCGCGTTGATCGGGTCCGGGGTGGGCGGTCTCTACACGTTCTACGATCAGATCGGCGTCCTTCTGGAGAAGGGGCCGGCTCGAGTCAGCCCCTTCTTCATCCCCATGATGATCCCCAACATGGCGTCGGCCTGCAGCTCCATCCTCCTGGGACTCAAGGGTCCGGTCAACGCCACGTGCACGGCCTGCGCAGCCGGGACCATGGCTCTCGGCGACGCCTTCTCGCTCATCCGGCGGGGAGATGCGACGGCCATGTTCGCCGGCGGCGCCGAAGCGGCCGTCAACCAGGTGGGCATGGCGGCGTTCGCGGCCTGCCGGGCTATCTCCGCGCGAAACGACGAGCCGGAGAAGGCCAGCCGCCCGTTCAGCATGGGTCGCGACGGGTTCGTGATGGGCGAAGGCTCAGGCGTACTCGTGCTCGAGGAGATGGAGCACGCCGTCAAACGGGGAGCACACATCTACGCTGAGATGGTGGGCTACGGCATGACCGCGGACGCCTTCCACCTCACCGAGCCCGACGAGACCGGCGAGCCGGCGGGACTGGCTATGACCAGGGCCCTGCGCGACGCGGACATCGACCCCTCCGAGGTCGGCTACGTGAACGCGCACGGCACGTCCACCCCGCTCGGCGACGTCATGGAGACCAAAGCCATCAAGTCGTCTCTCGGGAATCATGCATACAAGGTGATGGTGAGCTCCAACAAGAGCATGTTCGGCCACTGCCTGGGGGCGGCAGGCGGTCTGGAGGCCGCGGCCACCGTCCTCTGCATGGAGGCGGGCAAGGTGTCACCCACCATCAACCTTGAAGAACCGGACCCGGACTGTGACCTCGACTACGTTCCCAACGTGGCTCGGGAGGCGGCGGTCGAGGTGGCCATGTCGAACAGCTTCGGCTTCGGCGGGCACAACGCCGCCATCGTGTTCCGCAGGTGGGATGGCTAAGTACGTCACCATACAGGTTCCCCGGAGAGAACCGCCGCCCGCGCCGGAGGGCGCGGGCGAGCAGTGCAAGAAGTGCGGCGCGTCCCTGGAGAAGGGCGAACTGGAGCGGAATCTGCGGGTATGCCCTCACTGCTCATATCACTACCCGCTGCCCTCGCACGAACGGATCGCCCTGCTGGCCGACAAGGGCAGCGTGAGCTTCGTAGGCGAGGAGGTCCGCGCGGTCGACCCCCTCGAGTTCGTCGATCTGCAACCCTACCCGGAGCGCCTGTCGAAAGCGCAGATGCAGACGGGTCTGACCGAAGCTTTCTTGGCCGCGCGATGCGATGTCTCGGGGTGCCCGACGGCGCTGGGAGTTCTCGATTTCCAGTTCTTGGGCGGATCGATGGGGTCGGTGGTCGGTGAGCGCTTCTACAGGCTGGCCCAGACCGCCGTGGAGGAGCGTAGACCCATGGTGATCGTCGCAGCCTCGGGCGGGGCGCGGATGCAGGAAGCGCTGTTCTCCCTCATGCAGATGGCCAAGACGGTGGTCGCTGTGCAGCTGGTGGGCAAGGCCCGGCTTCCGTACATCACGATCCTCACGCATCCGACCACCGGCGGCGTGTTCGCCAGCTTCGCGACGGTGGCCGACATAATCCTTGCCGAGCCGGGCGCACTCATGAGCTTCTCTGGCCCCCGCATCATCGAGCAGACGACCCGGGAGAAGCTGCCACCCGGTTTCGGTTCGTCGGAGTCGCAACTCACTCACGGCCAGGTCGACATGGTTGTCGACCGGCGGGAGATGAAGGGCAAGCTGGCGCAGATCATCGGCTTCTTGATGGGGGGCGGTACCCATGGCTGAGCGCCGAAGCCCTGAGGCCGCATGGCAGGCCGTCCAGCTGGCGCGGCATCAGGAACGGCCGCAGACACTCGACTACATCGCGCAGGCGCTGCCGGACTTCCTCGAGCTAAGGGGCGACCGGCTCCACGGCGACGACAGGGCCGTCATCGGTGGCCTCGCCACTCTGGGGAAGCGTCGCATCGTCCTGATCGGGCACCAGAAAGGGCATACGCTGGCGGAGCGCCAGGAGCACAGCTTCGGCATGGCCAGGCCC
>ERZ747221.4445-NODE-4445-length-10199-cov-2.395969_pt1 | contig 10199 bp, 9 predicted proteins | sample MGYA00374949_ERZ747221 | MGnify/ENA primary metagenome ERZ747221 (study PRJEB28779, sample SAMN05720172) | bioreactor metagenome | isolation source: Anaerobic biogas reactor | place: USA:Washington, USA | collected 2015-08-08 ... | reverse complement strand
CAAGATCGCCGGGGACATCATCGCCTCCTCGGCCACCGAGATCGCCGAGGTCTCCGAGGCCACCCCGGGCGGCAGCTCCTCCATGCCGCACAAGGCCAACCCGGCCGCCGCCGTCGCCTGCGACGGCTACGCCCGCCGCACCCCGGGCCTGGCGGCGACCCTGCTCGACACCCTCGACTGCCGCTGGCAGCGCGGCACCGGCAGCTGGCACGCCGAATGGCAGACCATCCGCGAACTGCTCGCCACCACCGCCTCCGCCGTCAACCGCATCCACGCCAGCCTCGACGGGATCAACATCCACACCGAGACCATGGCGCAACGCACCACCGACCACCACACCGGCCACGCCGCCGAGATCACCGACCTCATCCTGGAAGGGGAGAACCGATGACCGCCTACGACGAAGGCCGCACCGCGGCCCACGAGACCGGCATGCGTAACCGCCGCGCGGTGCTGGGGGACCAGCACGTGGACGCGGCCGTCGCGAAGCAGACCCCCGTGACGGAGAAGTTCCAGGACTTCATCACCCGCACCGCCTGGGGAGACATCTGGAACCGCGACGCCCTCGACCACACGCAGCGCCGCCTGCTCACCATCGCCATCCTCACCGCCGTGGGCAACGACGGCGAGCTCGACATGCACATCCGCGCCGCCCTCCGCGCCGGCGTCGACTCCGACCTCATCGGAGAAGTCCTCCTCCACACCGCCGTCTACGCCGGTGTCCCCAACTCCAACCACGGCTTCAAGCTCCTGCAGAGCGCCGTCACCGACCTCGAAGGAGACCAGTAAATGTCCCACACCCCCGTAGCCATCATCGGGGCCGGCCCCGCCGGCCTCACCCTGGCCCACCTGCTCCACGTCCGGTACGGCATCGAGTCCGTCATCTTCGAGTCCCGCTCCCGGGCCGATGTCGAGGAGACCGTCCGCGCCGGCGTCCTCGAGCAGGGCACCATGAACCTCATGCGTGAGACCGGTGTCGGCGAGCGCATGGACGCGGAGGCCGACATCGACGACGCCATCGAGCTCGCCATCGACGGCCAGCGCACCCGCATCGACCTCGCCGGCCTGACCGGCCACCACATGGCCGTCTACCCGCAGCACGAGTACCTCAAGGACTTCATCGCCGCGCGTCTCGACGCCGGGCAGACCATCTTCTTCGAGACCGAGGTCACCGACGTCACCGGATACGACGACGACCAGGTCACCGTCTCCTACACCACCAACGACGGCCAGCAGCACACGCTCACCGCCGACTACGTCATGGCCGGCGACGGCTCCGCCTCCCCGCGCCGCAAGCTCATCACCGAGCTGCCCGGCGCCGTGCGCGCCAAGCACGAGTACCCCTACGCCTGGTTCGGCATCCTGGTCAACGCGCCGCAGACCCAGAAGGAACTCATCTACGCCAACTCCGAGCACGGCTTCGCGCTCATCTCCACCCGCACCCCGGAGATCCAGCGCTACTACCTGCAGTGCAACCCCGACGACACCGTCGACATGTGGTCCGACGAGCGCATCTGGGACGAGCTGCACAAGCGCGTCTCCACCGACGATCTGCGCGTCTCCGAGGGCGAGATCTTCGACAAGGCCGTCCTGCGCTTCCGCTCCGCCGTCACCGACCCGATGCAGCGCGGGCGCCTCTTCCTCGCCGGCGACGCCGCCCACACCGTGCCGCCCACCGGCGCGAAGGGCCTCAACCTCGCCGTCGCCGACGTCGCCGCCCTGGCCCCCGGCCTGGCGCGCGCCATCAAGAAGAACAACCGCGACCTGCTCGACCAGTACTCCGCGCTCGCCGTGCCGCGCGTGTGGAAGGCCCAGCACTTCTCCTACTGGATGTCCTCCATGCTGCACACAGTGCCCGAGCAGGAGTACTTCCAGACCCAGCGGTCCCGCGCCGAGCTGCGCTCCGTCCTGTCCACCGAGGCCGGCCGCACCTACCTGGCGCAGCAGTACGTCGGCCTCGACCTGCCGAAATTCGAGGTGTAAATGTCCACGATCACCAAAGCCCCCACCGCGGTGCGCTCCACCGCCGTCGTCACCGTCCTGCTGTGGATCGCCGTGCTTCTCGACGGCTTCGACATGGTCGTCATCGGCGCCGTCCTGCCCTCCATGATCGAGGACCCCACCTGGCAGGTCACCGCCGCCGAGGGCACCCAGATCGTCACCGCCGGCCTCATCGGCATGACGATCGGTGCCCTGGCCATCGGCACCCTCACCGACAAGCTCGGCCGCCGCTGGGTGATGATCGTCTCCGTCCTCGCCTTCTCCCTGCTCACCCTCGGCATGGGCTTCGCGTCGTCCGTGTGGATGCTCATGCTCCTGCGCTTCCTCGCCGGCGTCGGCCTCGGCGGCTGCCTGCCCACCGCGATCTCCATGGTCACCGAGTTCCGGGGCCGCGCCAAGGCCGGATCCTCCACCACCACCGTCATGACCGGCTACCACGTCGGTGCCGTGCTCACCGCGCTGCTCGCCATCGTCATGATCGAGCCCTTCGGCTGGCACTCCCTGTTCATCGTCGGTGCCGTCCCGGGCATCATCCTCGCCCCGGTGATGTACTTCCTGCTGCCCGAGTCCCCGCAGTACCTGCTGGCCAAGGGCCGCGTCGCCGAGGCCGAGGAGATCGCCGGCCGCTACGGCATGGAGCTGTCCGACGAACTCGACCGCTCCGCCGCGCAGGCCGCCCAGGAGGATCAGCAGCGCAGCTCCCTGGCGTCCCTGCTCACCCCGAAGTACCGCCGCAACTCCCTGGCGATCTGGGCGACGTCCTTCATGGGCCTGCTGCTCGTCTACGGGCTCAACACCTGGCTGCCGCAGATCATGCGCGCCGCGGACTACGACCTGGGCAACTCCCTCGGCTTCCTGCTGGTGCTCAACGTCGGCGCCGTCGTCGGCCTCATCATCGCCGGCAAGGTCTCCGACACCCACTCGCCGCGCAGAACCGGTCTGCTGTGGTTCGTCATGTCCGCGGTGTTCCTCGCGCTCATGGCGATCAAGCTGCCGCTCGTCGCCCTGTACGTGGTCGTGTTCATCACGGGTGTGTTCGTGTTCTCCTCGCAGAACCTCGTCTACGCCTTCGTCGGCGAGAACCACCCCTCCAACATGCGCGCCACCGCCATGGGCTTCTCCGCCGGCATCGGCCGCCTCGGCGCGATCTCCGGCCCGATGCTCGGCGGCCTGCTCATCAGCCTCGGCCTGGCGCACCCGTGGGGCTTCTTTGCCTACGCGGCCGTCGGACTGCTCGGTGCGCTCATCTTCGCGCTGACCCGGCCGGTGTACCGCCGGTAGGCATATCACGGCAGGGATATCACCCCAGGCATAGGTCGAGAGGGTCCGGGCCCGCAGCCCCGGGCTACTCGACCTATACCTGCCGAGCTATGCCTGGGGTGATATGCCTCAGCCGAGCCGCTCCCGCAGCTCCTGCCGCGTCCGCACCCCGAGCTTCCGGTACACCCGCGTGAGGTGGTACTCCACGGTCTTCGTGGACAGTGACAGCTCACGGGCCACCGCCGCGTTCGTCGCCCCCTCGGCGACGAGCGCGGCGATCTGCTCTTCCTGGGGTGTCAGCCCGTGCGGATTGGTGTGGTGCACGAGCCCGACGCCGCCGACCCGGCGCTCCGCCGCACACCGCTCAACCATGACGCTGGCCCCCATCTGGGCGAAGATCTCGGCGGCGTGGGACAGCACCTCGTCGGCACGCTGGCGGCGGCCGTGGCGGCGCAGAACCTTGCCGTACTCGAAGAGGATGCGCGACTGGTAGGCGGGCATGGGGGTGTCGAGGATGGCGTCGACCGCGTCCTCGAAGGTGCGCAGGCCGGCACCGACGTCGCCCCGCTGGAGCTGGATCGTCGCCCGGGGGACCGCGTTCTTCGCCATCAACGACACCAGCCCGGAGGGGGTGTGGCGGGCTTCGGCGCTGGTGATCAGGTCGTCGGCGGCGTCGATACGCCCGGCCCGGATGAGGGTCTGGGCGTAGACGTCCTCCCACGGCCAGAAGCCGGGGTGCTGCGTGTCGGTGGACGCGACGGTCCGAGCCAGCAGGTCGCCGGCGCGCAGGGCGGCGGGCAGGTCGGCGGAGTTGGCGGCGACGATCATCCGGCCCATTGCGGCGGGCAGCGACTGCAGCAGGAAGGCGTCCTCGCTCAGTGTCAGGCGCTGGAGGTAGTTGCGGGCCAGCAGGTCGTCGCCCTGCATGGCGGCGATCTGCACGCCGGACCACAGGAGCATCGGCTCGAGCAGCTCCATGCCGTGGGCCTCGCTGGTGGCGAGGCCGCGTTCCACGACACGCGCCGCGGTGGTCCATTCGCCCAGCACGTAGAGGGTGCGCGAGAGCCACGCGTCCTGCCACACGCCCGTGATGACCGACTGTCCCGGCAGGTGCTGCAGGCGTTCCCGGGCGGTGAGCGGGTCGTCGAAGGACAGGGCCAGCCACCCGTGGACCAGCGCCAGTCGCTGCCGGTCCAGCGCCGATTCCGGCTCCAAAGACATGTCGGGCATGCGGCCGGAGAGGGCGGCGTCGGCGACGAGGCGCAGGATCCGGGCCTCGTCGAGAAGCAGGGTGCCGGCCTTCGCCTGCACGCCCGCCAGATCCCAGTCCGCCAGCGACAGCAGCACGCTGCGCACGCGGTGGCGGGGCTCGGGGCCGGGGTCGGCGAGGTGCTCGTGAGCGCGGCGACGCAGGCCCCGGTTGAGGGCGAGGTAGCCGCGCAGGTTGTTCTGCTCGGCCGGATCCTGCTCGGGGGCGCATTCGTTGAGGTGGAGCTCGGCGGTCGGCAGTTCGCCGGCGGCCGCCAGCTCGCGGGCCCGGGCCAGATGGTCCCGCTTATCGACGCCCCGCCACAGCTCACCCTCCGGCATCGCAGTGACCAGCGCAGAGATCGCGCCGGGCCAGCCGCCGGTCTCCGCGTGGACCTCCTCGACCCGCGCCACCGGGATCCGCCGACCCGTGACGGCGTGGAGGTAACCGGCGGTCTCCGCCAGCGTCAACGGCGGCAGGGTGAGCACGTCCGTGGCCAGGTGGTCGAGACCGGGGCCGTCCACCGTCGCGATGACCGACACCGTCGACTCCGGGTGCCGCGCCGCCGAGATGAGCTGCCGCAGCGAACGCTCGTCCGCGTGCTGCAGATCGTCGACCACCACGACCACGTCCGCCAGGGGAGTGGGCAGCAGCGCGGCCAGCGCGCCGGGCTCATCCCGATTCCACGGGAACAACGCCACCCGGTGCCGATTCTGCGCCCCCAACCGCGCCAGCACCGCCTCCAACGCACCCTTCCGGTCCGCACCCTCCGGGCCCGCGATGAGCAACACCGCGCCCGACCCGGCAGCGGTGACATGCAGGGCGGCGCGGTGCAGCAGGCGGCGATGGATGTGCCGCAGGTACTGGGAGGTCATGGTGGACATGACGCTACCAGCGACCGTCACCGGCGACGGTGGATGGACTTGGGGCTCAGGTAGGCGCTCAGTCCCTCGATGCCGTATTCGACACCCAGGCCGGAGTCGTGGCGGCCGCCGAACGGGGCGGAGTGGTTGGAGCCGAAGAAGTTGATGTCCACCGACCCGGAGTCCACGCGGCGGGCCACCTCCAGGGCGCGGGTCTCGTCGGCGCCGAAGACGATGCCGCCCAGCCCGAACTTGGTGTTGTTGGCCAGGGCGACGGCCTCGTCGGGGCCGCCGGAATCGTCGTAGCGCAGGATCGTGATGACGGGACCGAAGATCTCCTCCCGCGCGACCGTCATGTCCGGGGTGACGTCGGCGAGGACGGTCGGGATGATGAACTCCCCGTCCTCCAGACCCGGGGTCAGTTCCTCCGCGGTGGCGGCGCGTCCGCCGGTGACGATGCGGGCCCCCTCCCGCCGGGCGGAGTCGAGGTAGCCGGAGACCGTGTCGAACTGCGCGGCCGTGGCGACCGGCCCGAACACCGTCCCGGGATCGAGCGGGTCGCCCTGCGGTGCGGCGGCGATGGTCTCGGCGACCATGTCCACCACCTCCTCGTAACGGGAGGCCGGGGCGAGGATACGGGTGGAGATGTAGCAGGTCTGGCCCGTGTTGCGCATGCACGAGCGGATGAGCACGCGGGAGACGGCGTCGAGGTCGGCGTCGGGGAGCACGATCGCCGAGGACTTGCCGCCGAGTTCGAGCGTGACCGGGCGGAGCAGCTCACCGCAGGCGGCGGCGATCTTCCGGCCCACCGGTGTGGAACCGGTGAAGGCGATCTTGTCGACGCCCGGGTGGCGCACCAGCGCGTCGCCGAAGCGACCCGGCCCGGTGAGCAGGTTGACCACGCCGGCCGGGACGCCGGCGGCCTGCACGGCGTCGATGATGAAGCGGATGGACAGCGGGGTCGGCGAGGCGGGTTTGATCACCACGGTGCAGCCGGCCAGCAGGGCCGGGGCCAGCTTGATCACCACGAGGTTGATGGGGAAGTTCCACGGCGCGATGAGCCCGCACACCCCGATCGGATCCTTGTCGACGACCGACTCCGCCCCACCCGCCGGGAAGGGGCGGACGTCCTGGTCGTCGAGCCACGACGCCAGGGTGGCGAAGTAGCGGAAGATCCCCGCCGCGTTCGCCGCCGCGCCGAGCGTCTCGGAGACGGGGGAGCCGTTCTCGCGGGTGTTGGTGTGGGCGAGCTGCTCGGAGCGGGCCTCGATCTCGTCGGCGATGCGGAGCAGGTACCCCGCACGGTCGGCGGCACTGAGCGCGGACCAGCCGTCGAGGGCACCGCGGGCGGCGGACACGGCGACGTCGAGTTCCTCCGGGGTGGCGGCGGGCACGGAGCCCCAGGTCTCCCCGGTGGCGGGATCGACGACCGGGGCGCGCCCGTCGGTGGCGGCGGTCCGCCACGCGCCGTCGATGAAGAAGTCGTCGACGTGGGTGTACGGCAGGTCGAGGGCCGCCCGACGGCCCCGGGCGTCGGTGAGCGTCGCGGTCATCGGATGATCTCCGTCCGCAGCAGTTCCCGGCAGCGGCCCAGGTCGGCGCGGGCCATCTGGTGGGCGGCGTCGGTGATGAGCTCCGGCAGGATCTCCGCCTCGAGGCGGTCGACGTAGGTCGCCGGATCCATGTCGAACCAGGTGCACGACATCGCGATGCCGGCCCGGTCGAAGCGCCACAGCCGGTCCGAGTCGCGGACCAGTGCGTCCTCGAGGGAGTAGGCGACGTGGCGGGTGTCGTGGCCGTCGATGATCTCGCAGACGCGCTCGATGAACTCCTCGTCGTACCCCAGGTCGGGTAGTACGCGGCGGGCGACGTCGCAGCCCTCCCGTTCGTGCTCGAAGCGGATGGCGGCCTTGCGCCAGTCGCCCCGGAAGCCCTCCGAGATGATGCGGGACTCGTCGACGTGCGCCCACCCAGTGTCGTGGAGGGCGGTGGCGATGAGCACCAGCTCGCGGTCGGCCTGCGGGTACGCGTCGCACAGGCGGGTGGCGTAGGCGGTGACGATCGGCAGATGCAGGTCGTTCGCGCGGGTGCGGGTCTCCGGGACGATGGCGCGCCACAGATCCTCCAGGCCGGAGCTCGGGGACAGGCAGATCGGCGCGGTGTCGACGAACTCGCGGGTGGGGACGGGGCGCTCCGGGTGGGAGGCCGCGAACCGGCGGGCACGCGGGTCGTCGATGTGGTTCTCCGGCGTGGCCGGGGCCCAGGCGGGTGGGGTGGTCATGAGACGGGCTCCAGATTCCTGATGAGGGACTTGAGGGGGACGGTCGCGTCGGCGGCCTCGGCGGCGGGGATCTCCTGCCCCTTGGCCAGGGCGTTGCGCACCGCCATGAAGTCGAGCGGGTGGTTGATGCAGTCGGCGGCGATGATCCGCCCGTCGCGGTAGTAGAGGACGCTGAACTTCCCCTGTTCGTCGTTGCGTCGGACGACGGTGGTGTCGTAACCGAGGGAGAGGCCGGCGATCTGCAGCTTGAGATCGCCCTGGTTCGACCAGAACCACGGGATGCCGGCGTAGTCCTCCCGCTTGCCGACGACCGAGTACGCCGCGACCTTCGCGTGCTCGATCGCGTTGTTGACGCTCTCCAGACGGATCCGCTCCGTCGGGTCCGCGCCGGGCAGTGGGTTCGGCAGGTTGGCCACATCACCGACGACGATGGTGGTGCCGTCGGAGGCGACGGCGTGGCGGTCGACGACGATGCCGTTGTCGACGTCCAGGCCCAGCTGCTCGGCCAGTTCCGTGTTGGGGATGACGCCGATGCCCACGAGGACGAGCTGCGCGGGCAGTGTGGTGCCGTCGTCGGTGACGACCCCGGACACGCGCCCGGCGTCGTCCGACACGAGCTTCTCGACGCCGGTGTCCAGGCGGATGCCCAGTCCGGCGGCGCGGTGGTGGGTGAGCAGGTGGTCCGAGGTCGGTTCGCCGACGGCGCGGCCGACGAGGCGGGGCGCGCGCTCGATGACGGTGACCTTCTTGCCCAGCTGCTGCAGGGAGCAAGCGGCCTCGAGTCCGATGAAGCCGCCGCCGATGACGACCGCCTCCTCCACGGAGTCGAGGGAGGCCTTCAGTGCCAGGGCGTCGTCGGCGTTGCGCAGGTAGACGACACCGTCGAGGTCCGCCCCGGGGACGGGCAGGTGGCGGGCGCGGGCGCCGACGGCCAGGGCCAGGCGACGGAAGGGGTAGGTCGTGCCGTCGGTGGCGTGGGCGGTGCCGGAGCCGTCCGGGGCACGGTCGATCCGCTCGATGCGCGCGCCCTTGACGAGGCGGATGTTGTTCTCCTCCCAGTACTCGTTGGAGCGGAAGATGAGGCGCTCCTTGTCGTAGGTGCCCTGGAGGAACTCCTTGGACAGGGCGGGGCGTTGGTAGGGGCGGTGGTCCTCGTCACCGAGGAGGGTGATGTGCTCGTCGAAGTCGAGGCCGCGCAGCGAGATCGCCAGCTGTACGCCGGCCTGGCTCGCCCCGATGATGAGCAGTCCCGTGGTCTGGTCGCTCATGACTCACACCTGCGTTTCCGGGGTGGTCACGCACAGGGACATGCCCTCGGTGACGGGGATCTGGCAGGACAGGCGGGAGGAGTCCTCCCGGTCGACGGCGGTGCCGTAGAGCATCTCGTCCTCCATGCCGGACATCTCCGGCAGGTCGACGTCCTGGCCATCGTCGACGAAGACGTAGCAGGTGGCGCAGGACAGGGAGCCTCCGCACTCGGCGACGATGCCGGGCACGCCGTTGCGCACGGCGGTCTCCATGACGGAGTCGCCGACGGTGGCGTCGATGGTCCGGGCGGTGCCCTCGGCGTCGGTGTAGGTGACGGTGGTCGTGGTCATGATGGTCTCCTGTGGAAGTGTGTGTGCTGTCAGATGAACTGGCGGCCGCCGTCGACGACGAGGGTCTGGCCGGTGATGAAGCCCGAGTCGGGGGAGGCGAGGAAGAGGGCGGCGCCCACGATGTCCTCCGGTTCGCTGGCCCGCTTGAGGGAGCCACGGTCGACGCCGTAGGAGGCGGCGTCGGGCATGAGTCCGAGGCTGGCGTCGGTGAGCGTGAACCCGGGGGCGATGGCGTTGACGGTGATGTTGCGGGCGCCGAGCTCCTTGGCCATGACGCGGGTCAGGGCGATGACCCCTCCCTTGGAGGCGACGTAGTGCGCCCACTGGGCGGACCCGGACATGACGGTGGCGGAGGACAGGTTGATGATGCGGGCGCCGTCCGCCAGGTGGGGGCTGCAGGCGCGGGTGACCAGCCAGGGTCCCTTGAGGTTGACGCCCATGACCAGGTCCCATTCGGCCGGGTCGATCTCCTCGAGCGGGGAGCGGGTGACGGTGGCGTAGATGGCGGCGTTGTTGATGACGACGTCGATCGGGCCACCCGCGAAATCCGCGACGTCGGCGGCGAGCTGCTCGGTGGAGTCCGGGTCGGTGACGTCCACGCGGAAGGCGGCGGCCGTGGTGTGGGGCGCCAGCAGCTCCGCGGTCTCCCGGGCACCGTCGAGGTTGATGTCGGCGACGGCGACGCGGTCACCCCGGCGGGCGAAGCCCTCGGCGAAGGCGCGGCCCAGTCCGCCGGCTCCGCCGGTGATGAGGACGGTTCTCTGAGTGGTCATCGGTGCACCCCTTACGGAGCCACGAGGGCGGCGTCGGCGGTGTCGGTGGCCGGTGCGGTGGCGGGCGCGGCGTCGTCAAGCACCTCGACGGTGCCCTTCGTGCCGTCGACACGCAGGCGCTGACCGGTGCGGATGGTCGTCGACGCGCTGCCGGTGCCGGTGACCGCCGGCAGG
>ERZ747221.4440-NODE-4440-length-10219-cov-2.620489_pt1 | contig 10219 bp, 7 predicted proteins | sample MGYA00374949_ERZ747221 | MGnify/ENA primary metagenome ERZ747221 (study PRJEB28779, sample SAMN05720172) | bioreactor metagenome | isolation source: Anaerobic biogas reactor | place: USA:Washington, USA | collected 2015-08-08 ... | reverse complement strand
GAGGCAGGGCTGCATTACGATGACCTCGTCCCCAGGGTCCAGAAGGGTATTCATGAATATGAATATTCCCTCTTCCGGAGCAAGTTCAAGTATATCAGACGGACGTATGGTGACGAACCTTTTAGCCACGGCTTCGCGCAGCGGAGCGAATCCTGTCGTATCTGTATAACCAAGGACAAGGTTGTCCCACATTTTTTTGCATTCTTCGTCCGCCATGTCAAGTATCTCCTGCATGGTGCAGTACTCACACGCAGACTGGCTCAACCTGTATTTGGCCTGTGAAGAGTAACGGGCGAAAAGCCTCTCCAGCTTGAATTCTTTGATTTTCATGAAGATCCCCCTCTTAGAGTTTTTTCATAGTTTGCAGGAACCATTCTATCTCCGTCAAAGTATAACCTTTTTCATAAAAGTTGTAATCACTCCTTTAAAAGAGTTATCATAAGTTTTTAAACATGGAATAAAAAAGCTCCCCTTAACTTTCGGTCCACCAATTAAAGGTATATAATAAAATATCAGCTGCCATTTAATGTTTAAGGATATCGACACACAATAACGACAGGCAAATATATCACGTTAGCCACGAGGAACAAGATTTGAATATTGGCTATCAGACAAGGATTAATAAATTTTTACGTTAGCGGCAGCGGATATTTATCAATGCATATATTGCAATCTGATATATCTGTGATACAATCGTAGAAAGGGGCAATTTTATGAGTAACGGAAACGATTCTTTTTTCACGATCAAATCTCTCAGGGAGCAGGTTTACGACTACCTCCGACTTCAGATGAACGATGGGAAGATCCGCCCCGGATCTTTCCTGAACCTCAATGAGATAAGCATGGAACTGGGTATGAGCAGAACACCGCTCAGAGATGCTCTCTTCCAGCTGGAGACCGAAGGGTTCGTGACCATCTATCCAAGACGCGGAGTTATCGTGAATACGCTGACTCTCGAAAAGATAAGAAACATATATGAGATCATCGGAGGGCTTGAATCATCGGTCATGGTACACATAGCGCTCCGTTTCCGTGAAAGCGACGCCGACTTCATGGAGAAATGCAACGCCCAGATGAGAAAGGCTCTGGATCAGAACAATTTCCAGTTGTTCTACGAAGAAAACCTAAAGTTCCACAATGTCTATCTGAACATGTCTGACAACGCAGAGATACTGCATTACATAAAGATACACAGGGAGAGGCTCTACGATTTCCCAAGGAACAAAACTTACGTCAAGGAGTGGGAACTGCACTCACTTGAAGAGCATAAGATGCTGATAGAGCTGCTCAGAAAAGGTGACTTCAACGGAGCGGCAGAGTACATAAGGGACGTACACTGGTCGTTCCAGGTCCAGGAAAGATTCATCCGGAAGTATTATTTTGCCAAGCATTCCGAACTGGACGTTTCTGAGGAGGCATAACGGGATTGAGCGCAACAGGGATAATATTTGACATAAAAAAATACTCCATACACGACGGACCGGGAACAAGGACAACGGTGCACATGAAAGGGTGCCCTCTGTCCTGTTGGTGGTGTCATAACCCTGAAAGCCAATCGATGACGCCGGCGATCCTTTTCAGAGGCGAGAAGTGCATAGGGTGCGGAGCATGTGTCAGATCTTGTCCCAACAAAGCCATATCAGTCGTCGGAGGATCGCTTGAGACCGACCCGGGGCTTTGCGACGGGTGCGGTGTCTGCGAGGATGTATGCCCCTCAGGTGCGCGCGAGCTTTGCGGCAGGAAATACTCTGTGGAACAGCTCATGGAGGAACTCAGAAAGGATGAGATATTCTTCAGGGACGGCGGCGGGGTGACCTTTTCGGGAGGCGAACCGCTGATGCAGCCCAAGTTTGTGATCGAAGCCCTGAAAGCCTGCGGGCGGGAAGGGTTCCACAGGGCGGTAGACACCTGCGGGTTCGTAGACAAAAGGATCATCCTCGAAGCGGCAAATTATACAGACCTCTTCCTCTATGACCTGAAACATATGGATCCGGAAAAGCACAGAGAATACACTGGCGTCGACAACAGCATCATACTTGAGAACCTTGTCGCGATCTCGGAAGCGGGATCAAAGATAAACATAAGGTTTCCCTTTATGCCCGGACTCAACACAGATGACGAAAACGTGGCGGCGCTGGGAGAGTTCGTCTCAAAGCTGAAGGGGATAACCGCGGTGAACATACTTCCATACCACGCGGTCGCGAGGGGAAAGCACGAGAGGTGGGGCATGGAGTACAAGTTGCCCGGCCTGCTCCCCCCTACGGAAAATCAGACACGAAAAGCTGCCTCCATACTTGAAAGCTTCGGACTGAAAACGCACATAGGCGGCTAGTGAGATAAGAGTGAACACAATGCGCATGAGGCGCATCATAATAAAAGCGGCAGGCCTGAGCATAAATCTGCGAAGGCCGGGGTAATCCTAAAAAAATTTAATTTATAGAAGCAGAAAACACCTGGGGAGGTAACAGACATGAACGAACGCATCAAACGTCTTCGTGACGAAAGCTTCGAAGCACACCCATCCATAAGTATCGAGAGAGCCGTTCTTGAGACTGAATTCTACAAAGAAAACGACAACAAATATCCTATGCCCGTAATGCGTGCGCTGAACTTCAAGAACCTCTGCGAGAAGAAGACCATATATATCGGAAAAGACGAACTTATAGTCGGAGAGAGAGGGCCGAAGCCCAAGGCCGTCTCGACTTTCCCCGAACTTACCTGCCATTCAAGAGAAGACCTTGAGATCCTTAACCTCAGGAAACAGCAGAACTACACCGTAGACCCCAAAGATATCGAGATCTATGAAGAGAAGGTCATTCCCTTCTGGCGCGGCCGCTGCATGAGAGACAAGCTTTTCGCGCGCATGCCCGAAAACTGGACCAAGCTCTATGAGGCCGGAACATTTACAGAGTTCGGAGAGCAGAGAGCTCTTGGACACACGGCGCTTGACGGCCTTATTTACAAACAGGGCATGCTTGATCTTAAAAAGAAGATCGCCGAAGCACGTGCGAAACTTGACTACCTCAACGATCCCGAGGCAACTGCAAAGGATGAGCAGCTGCAGGGTATGGATATCTCCTGCGACGCAGTGATCATTTTTGCAGAAAGGCACGCGGAGCTTGCCGAAAAGATGGCAGCGGGCGAGAGCGATCCCAAACGCAAGGCCGAGCTGCTAAAGATAGCCGATGTCTGCAGATGGGTACCCGCACACGCTCCGAGAGACTTCTGGGAAGCAGTCCAGATGTACTGGTTCGTGCATCTTGGCACGATAACTGAACTCAACGGTTGGGACGCAATGAGCCCCGGCCACCTCGACCAGCACCTCGCCCCCTTCTATGAGAAGGGCGTGAAAGAGGGCACACTCGACAGGGAAGCAGCGAAGGAACTACTTTCCTGCCTCTGGATCAAGGTCAACAACACCCCCGCACCTCCCAAGGTCGGCGTGACTGCCGCAGAGAGCGGAACGTACAACGACTTTACGAACATCAACCTTGCAGGGCTCAAGGCCGACGGCAGCGACGGATCGAGTGAAGTCACTTACATTTGCCTTGAGATATTTGACGAACTTCGCCTTCTGCAGCCCCAGGGCAACATCCAGGTCAGCGAACGTACGCCGGACAGCGTTATCCGCGCCGCAGCAAAGGTCTTCCGCAACGGCATGGGATATCCCTCGGTCTTCAACGCCGACATGGTCATACAGGAACAGATGCGAGTAGGCAAGACGCTTGAAGACGCGCGCGAGGGCGGCACGAGCGGATGCATCGAGACGGGCGCGGCAGGCAAGGAGGCATATCTGCTCCACGGATATCTCAATGTGCCGAAACTCCTTGAGTACGCACTTACGAACGGCGTAGACATGCTCACAGGCAAGCAGGTCAGCATCCAGACAGGTGACATCAGCGAGTTCAAAACATTCGACGATCTCTATGCCGCTTTCGAGAAACAGCTCAACTATGCTGTGGAGACTAAGATCAAAGTCGACAATTATCTCCGCTACCAGTACGCGACGAAGATGGCCGCCACATTCCTCTCCGTCGTCATCAGGGACTGCATCGAGAAGGGCAAGGACTACTACAACGGCGGGCCCCGCTACAACACAGACTACATCCAGTGCTGCGGTATCGGTACGATCACAGACAGCCTTTCGGCGATCAAGAAGCATGTCTACGAAGATAAGAGATATACCCTTGAGCAGCTTGTGAACGCATTGAAGAAAAACTGGGAGGGCGAAGAAGAGATGCGCCTTACCCTCTGGAACAAGACCCCCTTCTTCGGCAATGACGACGACTATGCGGACAACATCATGAAGAGGGTCTACGACAGCCTCTTCAGAACTATCGAGGGCAGACACAGCATCCTTGGACCGACATATCACCTTAACATGCTGAGCACGACATGCCACAATTACTTTGGGCAGAAGCTTGGCGCGACGCCGAACGGACGCTTCGCAGGAATGCCGGAATCCGACGGGACATCACCGAGCCACGGTGCAGACCGCAAAGGACCGACAGCGGTCGTGAAGTCCCTTGCCAAAATGGACCAGGTAAAATCAGGCGGAACGCTTCTCAATCAACGCTTCCTCCCCTCGGTCCTCGCAGGTGAGGAAGGTATCGAAGGAGTCAAGAATCTGATCCGCTCCTACTTCAAACTTGGCGGACACCATATCCAGTTCAACGTTGTGGATGAAGAGACTCTCCGCGACGCTCAGAAAAACCCCGACAACTACCGTGGACTCCTTGTCAGGGTAGCAGGCTACAGCGATTACTTCGTAGACCTCGACTCTTACCAGCAGGAAGAGATAATCGCAAGGAACGCGCAGGAAAGCTTCTAGAAACCGGCTTTCAGTACATCAAAAATACGGACGAGGGGCCCTTTATCCAAAGGGCCCCTTTTTATCGTTCCTGTATGCGCGCTTATTACCGCTTGGCGAGTTTCAGTTCTTCGTCGAGCTTGCGCATTTTTGAGAGGGAATATTTGTCAAGCTTACTGAGCATGCTCTTCCTGGCAGCCAACCCAAGTTCGGCCTTCGAAAGGCCCCCTTCCTTGCCTCTCTCTTTCCAGCTGATCTTTCTGTCTTTGAAATAGAGGTCAAGGTCGGCAACGCGCTCGCCTGAATCATCATATTCGAGTCCGGAGAGGAACTCCTTTACCGATTCTTCGTCAAGCGGCGTAAAGAGTTTAAGAAGGTAGACGTCTGCGACCCTTCCCATCAGGGTGTACTCCCTCTCCCATCCCTCTTCGAGTATCGTTCCGATCTGGAGGCCCTGTACGGCGGTCCAGATCCTCTTTCTGTGCGTATTGAAGCGTCCCTCCTTGTCTCCGATGCGGATCTCCATACTGTTCCAGTCAGGAGTGCCCATGGAGTCGCCAAGGTATTCGTTCTGCCTCATCCTGAGAGTGTCCATCAGCTTTTCCTTTGAGTGCTCGCTGACGTAAATGGCCTTCTCATACATTTTCGAGTGGGGTATGCGGTGGTTGAGTGGTTCGGAGGTAAAGTAGATCACAGAGGAATCTTCTGGAAGAGGTTCGCTGAAATACGGTGCGTTTGGTACGTATTCTCCTCCGAAGTCCTCCTTTATCCTTTCAATGCCTTTCTCTATGTCTCCGAGAAGCCTCATAAGGATGTAACCGGGCTGCATCCTGCTTTCAGTGATCCCGTCACCCAGCCCCGCGTTGAGCATCATGCAGAGAAGACGCTGTATGGAGGTCTCCGAGACGTAGACTCTGAGCTCCTCAATCTCGTCTGATCCGTTTTTGATGCGGACCACCGCTATACGGCTGAACTCGCCTGAAATAGAAAAGGCCTCGTCGACATCGCTGCCGGTGTATTCGCCCCAACAGAGCAATATCTGTTCGGCTTTGTCGAAATCTTTGGTGAAGGTGAAGACTATAGTCTCGGGGCCGCTTCTCACTAAAAAGATCATCAGGTGTGGCTCCTTTCTTCGATCCGTTTGAAAAAAGAGGGCAGGAGGTTTAAACACAGTCCTCTTCAGGTATTATATATTAAATACTTACGGACCCAGATCCCTGCGGTTGAAACTTCTGAGGCAAAGAACACGGCATACGATCTATTAGAATAGCCTGAAAAGTCCTTACAACGTATAATGGATGGGAACAGACTCTCTCTTAAGGGGTGAGGATATGGCAAGACCTGAGATACTCAAATGCGTACTGTGCGGAAGAGAGTACGCCCCGGAGCACGGAAGGTACGGCTGCGACAGCTGCGGGCTTGACGGGACCCTTGACGTACTTTACGACATGCATGAGGCAAAGAAGCTGGTCACTAAGGATTCTCTTTCTCTCTGCCGTGATATGTCCATGTGGAGATACAGGGATATAATGCCGGTATTGAACGATGCGAACATCCCCGCACTCTCAGTGGGATGGACCCCCCTTTACGAGAACAAATGGCTGGCATCGAAATATGGAGTCAGGAAACTTTACATAAAGGACGACGGAAGAAACCCGACAGCCTCGCTAAAGGACAGGGCAAGCGCCGTAGGGGTCGCAAAAGCCCTGGACTTCGGGCAGAAGACCGTAGCCTGCGCATCGACGGGAAACGCGGCAAGCTCGCTCTCGGGCTTCGCCGCCGTGATGGGGCTAGATTCTTATATATTCGTCCCCGAGAAGGCTCCGGCGGCGAAGGTGACACAGCTTCTCGTCTACGGCGCGAACGTTGTCCTTGTCAAGGGAGATTATGCGAAAGCCTTCGACCTCGCGACTGCGGCAATAGAAAAGTTCGGCTGGTACAACAGGAACTGTGCGATAAACCCCTTCCTTGTGGAGGGCAAAAAGACCTGCGCGATGGAGATCGCGGAGCAGCTGAACTGGGAAGTCCCCGACAGGGTCTTTATATCGGTCGGAGACGGATGCTGCGTCGGCGGGCTTTATAAGGGATTCCGGGATCTGCTCGAACTGGGGCTCATCGACAAAATGCCAAAGATCACCGGAGTCCAGGCAGAGGGTTCCAGCCCGATATACAAGGCGATAACCGAGAATTCCGAAAGAGTACGATTTGGTCCGGCGGATACGATAGCCGACAGCATCTCTGTTGGGGCTCCGAGAAACTGGGCAAAGGCACTGAGGGCGATAAGGGCATCCGAAGGTACGGCAGTTACGGTGACAGATGATGAAATACTCTCAGCGATCCCCGAACTTGCGCGCTCTTCCGGTGTCTTCGGGGAACCGGCGGGAGTTACCGGTTTTGCCGGATTCCGCAAGATGGCGCTCGCGGGAGAGATAGCTCCGGATGAGACCGTCACAGTAGTCGTGACGGGAAACGGCCTTAAGGATATCGAGAGCGCGAAGAAATCAGTGGGACAGGCGTTGTCATGCGCTCCGGACATAGACGAATTTTCAAGACTCATCGATCAGCGGCGGACAGACAAATAGGAAAAATATTCTGAAGGGAGAAATACTCAGTGATCGATCTTACAGTCAACAAAGAGAAACTAAAGAACGCGGTCGAGATGGCGAAAAAGAGGAATGTTCTGATACCGACATTCAAACAGATGAGGGATCCCGAAAAATATACTCCCGTATCGATCAGGAAGAAGCTGAAAAAAACAGGCCTCTGGGACGTAGACCCGGCAAACCTTTTCCGTATCACGTGGAAGAACGAACCCAAGAAAACCGGGGGGCTCTACGGCGATGTCAACACCTTGGAATTTCCGAGTGAGTTCACCGGGGTAAAGGCGCGCATCATCGCACTGTGCGGCAAGTGGTTCCCGACGGGAGCACACAAGGTCGGGGCAAGCTTCGGCTGCCTCGTTCCCCGTCTCGTGACCGGACAGTTCGACCCGACATGCCAGAAGGCGGTATGGCCGTCTACCGGCAACTACTGTCGCGGCGGAGCATACAACGCCCAGCTGCTCGGATGTGAATCCATTGCGATACTCCCGGAGGGGATGAGCAAGGAACGCTTCGAATGGCTTCGGACAGTGGCGGGCGAGATAATCGCAACTCCCGGCACAGAGAGCAACGTCAAGGAAATTTACGACGAAGTCGCCAGGATACGTGCCTCACGTCCGGAAGCAGTCATATTCAACCAGTTCGACGAGATGGGCAACCACCTGTGGCACTACTATGTTACGGGAAGCGCCATGGAAGAGGTCCTTAAGAAATCGATGGGACCAAAGGACAGGTACGCAGGCGTCGTCGTCACATCGGGATCCGCCGGAACGACTGCATGCGGGGATTATCTAAAGGAGATATACCCCCAGAGCAAAGTCGGCGTCGGAGAGGCTCTCCAGTGTCCCACCCTCTACCTCAACGGATTCGGCGAGCACCGGATCGAGGGTATAGGAGACAAACACATACCCTGGGTCCACAACGTAAAGAACACAGACCTCGTATTTGCGATAGACGACAACAACTGCATGGCAATGATACGCCTCTGTAACGAACCGGAGGGACAGGAATACCTCAGGGGCCTCGGCCTCTCGGACAAATTCATATCGCAGCTTCCGCTCATGGGCATCTCAGGCGCCGCAAACGTTGCGATGGCGATAAAGATGGCGAAATATTACGAGCTCACGGAGAACGATGTGATACTGACGGTCCTGACCGACTCGATGGAGATGTACGCTTCGAGGCTCGAAGAGATGCGCGCCGAGCTCGGAGCATACTCGCCGCTCAGGGCTGCTGTCGACCATCAGAGATACGTCCTCGGAATGGGCATCGACGGCATGGCGGAGCTGAGCTACTACGACCGCAAGAGGATACACAACCTGAAGTACTACACATGGGTGGAGCAGCAGGGCAAAACGAGCGAAGAGCTCAACGCCCAGTGGTACGATCCCGACTATTGGAAGAGCATCCACCGCATGGCTGACCTTATTGATGAAAAGATCGATGAGTTCAACAGGATGACCGGACTGGGAGAATAGCGGATGAGAGTTATCGACCTCAGCTGGCCTATTACAGACGGCATGATGGTCTTTCCGGGCGACGTGCCGCCCACTGTCAAAAAGGGGGCTACGATGGAGGATAACGGCTGGAGAACGACACTTCTCTCCTTCAGCTCGCACACAGGGACCCACATGGATGCTCCCTCGCACATGATCCCCGATGGGAAAAACCTGGACCATCTGCCCAACGAGACCTTCTTCGGCTTCGGCCTGGTGGTCGACGTGAGGGGATGCGCCGCGAGAAGGATCGAACTTGCCGACATCAAGGTGACCTCGTCACAGATCTCCGAAGCGGATTTCCTCCTCTTCAGGACGGGGTGGTCCGAAAAATGGGGAACGGAAGATTATCTTAAGGGGTATCCTGTCCTTTCTCCGCTATCGGCTGAGTGGCTCGCGGAGAAAAAGCTCAAAGGCGTGGGGTTTGACGCCATATCAGCGGATCCCGTAGATTCAGCCTCAAACGAGGTACATAGGATACTTCTCTCAAGCGGGCTAGTGCTGCTCGAAAACCTGCGTGATCTGGACAAGGTCGGATACAGGCCCTTCTGCATGGCAGCCCTTCCCATTTCGCTGACAGATCAGGACGGAGGTCCGGCAAGGGTGATGGCTGTACTGGAAATGTAGACTTGCATCAGAGAAGAGGGCCGGTGCCTTTGCACAGGCCCCTCTTTTTATGTCAGTCGTCATACTCCCCTACTGCCCGCCGAGCCATTTGAAAAGCTCGTTGTGGAGAGGACACTTGCAATCGTTTATATTTCTATGTTGGAGGTCATAAACTCCTCCGTCCCCTCCTGCGTTCTGATAGTACCAGCTCCCGTTGTTTCCGCTGCCGTCGGATCTAGCCGTGCTGCCAAAAACCTTTTTGTTTATGTCGTTATCCGATGTGGCGATCACAAGCTTATATGACTTATACCAGTCTTTATCCTGTATCTTTGCAAGCTCCGAAGCAGGTATCGTCTCTTCAATATTGTACAGTTTGCCATTCTCAGGCATTATTGAGCGGATCTCGTTGATGCTGAAGCCGGGGGCGAGATCCAGACCATAGACAGTCACAGAATCCGGATAGTTTAGATTGCTCTTTTCAATTCCCCTAACACCTACATAGCGCATTCCAGCAGGATTTGAAAGCACTGTTCCGCCGGAAGCATCGGATATCCCGGTATCATTTATGGGGTTGTTATCAGCATTTAATTCTGTTGCCCTTGCATCCATCAGTCTTTTTCTAAAAACATATGAGTCCCCTGAAGTGGGCTTTAATGCATAGAATCTTTTCCCGGCGATGTTAATCTGTCTGTTCAAGGTTGCTGTCT
>ERZ747221.4433-NODE-4433-length-10235-cov-2.825162_pt1 | contig 10235 bp, 9 predicted proteins | sample MGYA00374949_ERZ747221 | MGnify/ENA primary metagenome ERZ747221 (study PRJEB28779, sample SAMN05720172) | bioreactor metagenome | isolation source: Anaerobic biogas reactor | place: USA:Washington, USA | collected 2015-08-08 ... | reverse complement strand
GCCTGACCGCAATTTCTACTGTCTCGATCAGGCCGATATGCTTAGCGAGGAAAGCGAGAACGCCATTATAAATACCAATAAGACCTACAGCAAAAAAAGAGAAGGATAATGGAGTTTTACCGCAAAACATGCGTTTGGGGATCTTCGGCTAGATCACATACAAAAAATGGGATGATTCTTGTTTATATTGTATAAGGATAGCGGGGGACATATATCACCACATTATAGGTATTAACCTATAATAATGATAAATATATATAATTTGTTATATAAGATATGGGATGCTACTATAAAGATACAATAATTTATTTGCTGCTAATGGCAGCAGAAGGGAGGAAAACAAATGAATATTAGTGCAAGAAATCAGTTAAAAGGGAAAGTTGCTTCTATTCAGGAAGGTGCAGTAAATGCCATTGTTACTTTAAAGACAGACGGTGGTAATAACTTTACTTCTACTATTTCCAAGGAAGCCGTAAAGGAACTGGGATTGGCCCCAGGCAAAGAGGCGATGGCCGTTATTAAGGCTACAGAAGTAATGATTGGTTTGGGAGAGATGAAGCTCAGCGCCAGAAATCAACTGGCCGGTGAAATTGTAAATGTTCAGGAAGGTCCAGTAAATGCTATCGTAACGGTAAAAACCGATGGCGGGAATACACTTTGTTCCACTATTTCAATAGCTGCCATAAAGGAACTGGGGCTGGCGCCCGGGATTAAAGCAAAAGCTGTCATTAAGTCAACATCTGTTATGATAGCTGTCTAAATCATAAAGAAAATCCAGACTGTTATTGAAGGCTTTGTGGGTATTTAGGACAAGTATCCTGAAAACTACAAAGCCTTTTTTCTATGGCTCATGACATATTCGTATAAAATCCTGCATGGCACTGCTTAGGAACTTATTCTTATGATATACAATTGTCAATTTTCTGCTTAAATCCATGCCTTTCACCGGAAGTTCTTTTAAAGAACCTGAAGCAATATGTTCTTTGACCAGCTGAAAAGGCAAAACCGCAATCCCCATCTTATTTTTTGCTACATTGATCAGGGCTGTAGTGCTGGTGCTTTCCCAATAGGGTTTGATGAACAATCCCATCTGATTCATTCTTAATTCAAATAGATTTCTAACGCCAGCGCCCTTTTCCCGCAGCAAGAGGCGCTCATTGATAATATCGTATGCAGTTAGCTCTCTTTGGGCAAAAAGCTTATGTTCTGGAGTAGCAACAATTACGATACGATCCTCATAAAAACCATCTTCTATCAAATCGGATTCATTAATTATTTCTTCAATGAGGGCAAGATCCAGTTCATTTTTTCGGAGCATTTCTATAAGAATTGAGGCATTGTTTATGATTACCATAATTTCCGAATCGGGATATAAACCCTTGAAATTATTAATGTATTTATGTATTAAGGCAACACCAACGGTATAATTAGCACCTACCACAAGCTTTTTCTGTGATGCATTTTCTTTAAGGTTGTCTTGTAATTCATCAAAAAGCTTGATGATATGGGTTGCGTATTGATATGCCTTTTCTCCTGCTTCAGTAATATATAGCTTCCGGGATAGCCGCTCAAAAAGAACGACCCCGTAATAGTTTTCCAGTTCTTTAATTGCCTGGCTTATAGAGGGTTGTGTCATATATAGTTTCTTGGCGGCAGCTGTCATATTCAGTTCATCATATACTGCGATTAATATTCGCAAATGCCGTATGGTCAACCCAGAGCAACTCCTTTTCCCCAAAAACAAACTCTAAGCATAAGCTTAATTAATTGAGATATTAAATTTATAATTTTATATATAAGCTATAATTCTCCTATGAAGGAACATAATTCGTAAATGCTAAGATGTTTTTTGTTCTCCTGCTAATTATAGTATATGGCTTGGCAGGGTGCAGAGCAAACAGCAAATCTGCCAATATGGTACTCACTTCCGTATCAAGCTAACGGAATATGCAAGTAAAAACTATATTCCTAATATTCCGCATATAGTTTCGTTAATTATCGTGGTCAGGGGAGGCAGCTTAATCCCCATGGACAGTATTACAGCAAAAATAAGACCCAGCGACCAAAAAACCGTAAAGCATATTAATTCCCGCCACCATTGTTTTCGTACCAACCCAGGTATTTGTATTAAGGCGACCATTCCAAATCCCATAAGTACCAGGGCAATCAAATCTCTTCACCCCCGATTTTAGGCAGCTTGCGCAGTTTGGCTACAAATAGCGTAATAAGCGGAATGGCGATTTGAAAAGGAACTGTATAAATGGGGTAGCCCTGGTTGGCAAAATCAAACATTTCCGCCGTATTGCTAACATTAGTCAGGGCCAATATTACCATGAGAATTCCTATCGGTAGAATTAGCGGACGGTAACTCTGCAAATTAAAGACCTGGGCCAGTCCTAAAACCGTTCCATAATATGCCACCGATATTTTAAAAAATCCCATGGTGATTAAATTTATAGCCACCAAAACTTCCACCCGGGTGAGAACATCGCCAACATCAATTACTTGTGCTGTTATGTATGTTGGATAGGTGTAAATTGCGTTCATTTGTCCTAATACGGCAGCATTGCGTACAGCAACTCCAATTAGAACTAATCCCGCTATCATTATACCTTTGAAAACAGCTGAACGACCTTTTTCGGGTTTATTTACAAAAGCCAATACCATTAAAAATGCTACTGCATCTCCAAAGGGAAAGACGGCGGTACCATGACTGCTCCATAATAGCTTTCCCAGGGGGATATCGAGAATAGGCATCAAATTATGGAGAACCATATGCGGTACTACCAGGAGCGTATCAAAAATCGCCATTATAATAGTAAGCGTTACTAAGATTAAGCTGCAGCGAGCCAATACTTCGATACCCCTGCGCACGGTTGAGGCACAAACCAGGATAATTAGAATAAGAGTAAGTGTTTTCGGAGTAGCAGGGTATAGTTCCAATTTTAAAAAACGGGAGTAATTATTTAAAACTAAGGCACCCAGGTGAAAAAGATACCAGATAAAGAGAATGGAAATAAAGTTGCCCAGGATTTTTCCGTAGACCAAAGAATTTATTTCAACCAGCGTCTTACCTTTAAAATGCCGGGCCAGGGCAGTAAATATCCCGGCTATAATCAAGCCCTCCATCAATCCTAGAGCAATCGCAATCCAGGCATCATGCTCGGCTCCCTGCCCCGGAGCAATAATAACCGAAGCGCCGAAAACAAAGCCGATTATTAATACGCTTAATTGAAAACTGGATATTTTACCGTTCTCCAAAGACATGGATCATACCCCTGTTTCTTCACCGGTTCCACCGTCGCCAAAAGCTCACCCTGCACCCTTCGAGTACTCCTGGTGTTCCTGTTAGTCGCGATTAAGGATGCGGGCCCCACCGATATGAACTTCGTTCACTATAATGTTGCGGTGCAAGCCGGGTTTTCTTTAATCTTTAATCAATGCTTTATTAATTTCCCCAATTTCATTTACATGAGTTTTTACCTTTACCACAACCTCAATATAGGGATAGATTTCCTCCCATCTCGCTTTTAGAACTGGCCATTCTTTTTTATATTTTCGATGAACCGCCTCCCCAAAGCCAAAAACATCGGCATTCAGAGTCCGGGATTTTTCAACTGCTGCTATCACCTGGCTCTCAATCTCCCGGGCCTGGCCCTTTTCCAATTCTTGCAGGAAGTTGGAGCTTATCTCCCGGTGACCATCATACTCCAGCAGGTTGGACTCTTCATCTATGGTAATAGTAATTTTAATTTTCTCGTCCTGTAATTCAGGAATAATTTTACTTTTGGCACTAACAATCTCCAGGTTAGCTCCCGGGATTATTATAAATCCTTTTTTGACCTTGTTAATGGCCCACAAAAGACCCCTTGATTCTTCTTCATTTAGTTGCCCTATCATCCTGTCTCTTTTAAAAACGGCCGTTGCGCTTATGCGAGTTTTTTGTACTCTATCCCCTTCCGGACCGGCTTGCTCAATGATGCCTACCATAGGGGCAAGAGGAGCGGTAGTTTCGCTAATTAAGCGGTTGGCAAATTCCAGGTAGGTGACCACCGGGTATTGGGAATATTCTGCTGATAGCTTAATCTGAGCAGCCATTCCGATGGCCTGAATGTTTTCCATTCCATCCTCAACCCTTAGAGTATCACGGGCTTTTTTCTCGGCCACTACCATCAGGACATTGGGGCGGTTTATCGGATTCCTGGCTATTGAATCAAGGAAAGGATAGATACCCTGTTCAGCAGCACTGCGGCCAAAGACATAAACCTGGGTATGCTGATAGAATGTTCTGCGACTACTATGTTGGGTATAGCGATTTAAGGCATCATAAGCTGATGAACCGGTGCTGGAGTCCAATTGAATGGTGTGGAGTGGGTCACCCCTTTTTTGCCCCCCATCTCCGCTACTGCCGCCAGCACTCTTTATCTCGCTGGGAATGATAGATTGAAAGGTAAGGGTAACCTTTCCTGTTTTTGCATTGATATCCCAACCCAGGCCGGATATAATAGATAATTTATTCAACTCAATGCTATCCCAACAGCCGGATATGATTACAGGAATAATGATTAACAAAATAAGTACCAAACCCGGTTTTCTCTTCATTGAGTATCCCCCTGCTGGGAGCTGCTTTTAGGAGGCCGAGGCATTTGACCGGATGATTGCCGCTTTGTATCGGGTGAATCTAAAGAAGCGGGACGGCTATCCATGGCCCATAAGGGAGCCCGAATGAAAGTATCTCGCAGGCCACGAATATTGAGTGGAGTTACCGGCGATAAATAGGCTACTCCCAGGGAGCGTAGAGAAGCCAGGTGGCTAAGCATTTCAAGGGAAACCAAAACTATACCAAATAAACCCAGCAAACCGCCCGCTACCGTCATTATAAAGCGGTACAAGGTTCCCGAATCAGCATAAGGGATGACTAAAAATGAAGCAATAGCTGTAGTGGCTATTACTATTACCATGGGTGCTCCAACTAAACCAGCTGATACTGCTGCCTGACCGATTACCAGCGCACCTACAATACTGACAGCCTGGCCCAGTGAGCGGGGCATCCTGAGACCGGCTTCCCGCAAAATTTCGAACAAGAGCAGCATTAACAGGGCTTCTAATACAACTGGTAAAGGTAGCCCTTCCCGCGCTGCCGCCACCGAAATCAGCAATTGGGTAGGAAATAATTCGGGATGAAAAGTTTTTAAGGAAACAAAAATACCAGGCAAATAGATACTGAGCAAATAACCCAGCAATCGAATCCACCGCACCAATGTAGCGAAAAATGGCCGGGCGTAATAATCGTCCGGGTTTTGAAAACCTTCAATAAATAAGAAGGGTACCACCAGGGCCATCGGGGAGCCATCAAGCAATATGGCGGCTCGACCCTCCAGTATTCTGGCTACCACTACATCTGGTCTTTCACTGCTGCCAACGGTGGGAAATAACGAGTTGGGGCTATCTTCAATGAATTGTTCTATGTAACTAACATCCAAAATAGTATCAGTATCTATTCGTTGCAGCCGTTGATTGATTTCTTCGATGAGGTTTTCCGGGGTGATACCCTTGATATAAACAATTGAAAGATCGGTTTTCGACCGCTCCCCAATTTGCAGGCTCTGAAAAGTTAAATGAGGATCGCGTATTTTTCGCCGCAGCAAAGCTGTATTGGTACGCAGAGTTTCAGTAAAACTTTCTTTTGATCCTCGAACCGACAACTCGTTTTTAGGCTCTTCGATACGTCGTGTTTCCCAACCCTTGGCATCAATAAGCAGGGCCCGGCTTACACCTTCTGCCAAAATGGCGATATGACCTGTAAGAACCTGGGCAATAACTCTGTCTATATCATGGACTACAGTTATCTGTCCTACATTTAACACACTTGATTTAATATAATCAATCAGGCTCGTGTGGTTATGGCTGGCATTATCCTTAATCATTTGCAGGTTAAACATCAATGGTTGCAAAATATCATGGTTTAATAAATTTCTATCCACTAAACCATCAATATAGATAACGGCCGCATCAACATTTGAATGGGGGCTAATTTTTATCTCACGAATGATTACATCATTGCTTGAACCAAGAGCCTCCCTTAAAATCTTCAGGTTTTCCTCCAGGTTTTTGGACAGGCTGACAGCGGAATTAAAATGTCCTGCAGCCTTTTTATGAATATCTTTTGACATTCTTTTAAAATGTAGTTTTTTGAAAAGAAAACCTGACAAAAATAACCAACCTTTCTCAAAGCTCTACGGGTTGTCTCATAATGCTTTCAAGGTGAAATCGGGTTGCTGCAATTTTTGAGTATTATTTTAAAAATACATTAGATTGCTAATATTGTATCCGTAAGATAAATAGATTATTTATATAGCACGGGGACGGGAGAGGGCATGGGGGGTTAGTAGAATCAAAAGAATGCCGAAGCTAAAATTAGCATGAAAAAACCCCCAGCGCTAACTGGGGGAAAACTTGACTCCGTTTAAGCCGCATAAAGAGACTGCTTAATCAGTTTCAACGAGAGCTCGTTATAATCTATTGAGGGTTGCACTCCAATATTTTTGCCCTTCCCGGAAGGCTTTCAAGTTAACTTCCAGAGCTTTGGCCGGTACCATTTCTCTAATAGCGTTTTCCACTTCCTCTGCCGGAATGTTTATAGCTGCGGCCAGCATTCCTACCAAAACCACATTGGCGGCCCGTGCATTACCACATTCTTCAGCCATTCGGGTGGCATCAACAATAGTGGTATCGGGTGTAAGGCGGGCAATTTTTTTATCAATATCTACCGGGTATTTCAATTTTCCGCTCATTACCGGCAGCGGGTCAACCCGCTCGTCATTAATGATCACTTTACCCCCGGGTTTCAGATAGTCTAACCAGCGAGCTGCTTCGAGCTTTTCAAAAGCTAGCAGGATATCAGCATCACTTTTCTTAATTATAGGTGAATAAACTTTTTCTCCGTAGCGTACCTGGGAGACAACACTACCACCCCTCTGTGCCATACCATGTATCTCTGACACTTTGACATCATAGCCCATCTGTACGGCCACCTGAGCAATTATACGGCTGGTGAGCAGGGTTCCTTGCCCTCCAACTCCTACTATCAATACATTGGTGGTTTGTTTTGGCATTTTCTTATCCCTCCACTATCTTGATGGCATCAAAGGTACAGACCTGAGGACAGAGGCCACAGGCTACACAGGTATTGGGGTTAATTACGGCCTTTCTATCTTCCTCTACCCAATAAATCCCGGTACAACCTATCTTTATGCAAAGTTTACAGCTCTTACAGAGTTCCGGGTCAACATAGAATTCTTTATCTGGAGCTTTCTTCACCAGCAGCGCACAGGGACGCTTGGCAATAATTACTGAAGCTTCCCGGCGGTTCAATTCCTCTTCCAGGGTCTGGCGAAATTCGTCTAATTGCAAGGGGTCCACTATGCGGACATGCTCTATACCGATAGCCTGGACCAGGGCTGGTAAATCCAGCCTGCGGGTAGGTAGATTCCTGATGGTTTTACCGGTAGCCGGATGATCCTGGTGTCCCGTCATGGCGGTGGTATCATTATCCAGGATAATAACGGTGGAGGTTCCCTGGTTATAGACAATATCAATCAGTGGCGTAATTCCGGAATGAACAAAGGTGGAATCCCCGATAACCGCCACCACCTTGCGGGCAAAGTCCTCTCCATTGGCCTTCTCCATGCCCAGAGCCATACCAATACTGGCTCCCATGCAAACACAGGCATCCATTCCATCCAGGGGACTCAAAGCACCCAGAGTGTAACAGCCGATATCCCCCATTACATGCAGCTTCATTTTCTTCAGGGTATGAAATACACCGCGATGCGGGCAGCCCGGGCACATCAAGGGTGGGCGAGGAGGTATCTCCTTGTCCAGACCGAATCCTTTCCCGGAACTGACTCCTAATAAGACTTCTTCAATCATTTCCGGGCTGTATTCACCCAGAAGGGTGAAAAGTTCTTTGCCTTCGACCTTTAAGCCCCAGGCTTTTAGCTGTTCCTCAATTACTGGCTCCAATTCCTCGAGCACAATAAGCCGGTCTACTTCGGCAGCGAAAGAGCGGATTAAATTTTCCGGCAATGGATTGACCATACCGAGCTTTAATACGGAAACTTCAGGCATTACTTCACGCAGGTACTGATAACATACTCCGCTGGTGATTATACCTATCTTTTTATCTCCCCATTCAATTCGGTTTAGATCCGTAGTTTCGGCATATTCTTTAAGTTGCAGGATACGCTTTTCCACTTCCACATGGCGCAGGCGGGCAAAACCAGGCAGCATAACATATTTGGGGGCATCTTTCTTATAGCCTTTTAAACCCACTTCTACCCGCTCTCCGGTCTCAACCAGGGTCTGGGAATGGGAAAGCCGGGTAGTAACCCTAAGCATTACCGGGGTGTCAAATTCCTCACTTATATCATAGGCCCGGCGGGTAAAGTCCAGTGCTTCCTGGCTGTCCGCTGGCTCTATTACTGGCATTTTGGCAAAACGGCCATATCCCCGGTTATCCTGTTCATTCTGCGAAGAATGCATCCCCGGGTCATCAGCGGAAACCAGAACTAGACCAGCGTTTACCCCGGTGTAAGAAAAGGTATACAAAGGATCAGCCGCCACATTTACTCCTACATGTTTCATAGCTACCAGGGTTCGTGCCCCGCCGATAGAGGCCCCCACTCCTACTTCCAGGGCTACCTTCTCATTTGGTGCCCATTCGGCATAAAGGCCTTCATAATCGGCAAATGTGCTGACTATTTCGGTACTGGGGGTACCGGGATAGGCGGTAGCCACGGTAGCACCAGCTTCATAGGCTCCCCTGGCAATAGCTTCATTGCCTATCATCAATTTTTTCATGGTTTTCCTCCTCACCCATAGTGATATACAAGAATAACCACTCATCTACCGGGGGATGAGCGGTATATAAGCCAAACAAAATTTATATAAATCCTTAAATATCGCTTATATATTCCCAGAATGATAGTATCACAACTTTTGTCCGGGTGTAAATGCTTATGTTGCAGCTAGCTCGATGATGATACCCGGTACTTATTCCATTCCACTATGGCAGCAGCCAGCAAACGGGCCATATGGTAAACCGGAGTGATACTCCCCTGCCCCAGTGAAGTCCAGTTTCTAACCTCCGGTTTAATTCCCACCATAGCAATAATGGAGAATTCACCTACTGCAGGCAGCCTTTTGCCCAGAGCTTTACCGGGAAACAAGGGACCGTGGCGGAACTTGATTATTCCTTGCTCTTCTTCCCTGCCCACTGAAGCATCTATAGCTATCTCGATTCCTGACGGGTGGTTATTTTTTATTATATTTAATTTTTGCCTAAGGTTTTTACCATGCAATGGACGCTCCAGGCTTCCGTATACCTGAAGCTCGGGAGCTTTTTCCTTAATCATGGTTCCGGTTAAAGGCCCAAAACAATCGAGTATATTGCGGTCGGTTCCAATACATATAAAAAGAGGTTCTCTTTCCAGATGGTTCAAATTACTATGCAATGCCTCTATCAGAGCATCTTTGGCATCAAGCTGGCGGTAATGTTTTTCTACAATAATCATTAGAGTGGAATAACCTCCAGAACCTCTTGCAATGATTTTATAAATCTCCTATTCTCTTCCATAGTTCCAATCGTAAGACGGATAAAAGTGGGATATCCAAAAATATCACCCGTACGGATTATCACTCCGCGCTGGAGCAATTCGCGAAATACTAACTGGCAATCTCTCCCTGTATCCAGGAAAATAAAATTAGTATTGGTTTTGACATAATCCAGGCCAAGTCGTGCCAATTCCTGGTAGAGATAGTCTTTCCCTTGTAAATTGAGCTGGCGGCTTTTTTCCACAAAATCAATATCCCGCAAGGCGGCCTGAGCCGCAATCTGAGCGGCAAAATTTACATTAAACGGCTCTCGCACTCGATCGAGAGCAGCAGCAATTGCGGGTGTGGTTATGACATAGCCTATCCTTAAGCCGGCCAGGCCGTATATCTTGGAAAAGGTTTTTAACAGAACTATATTCCGCCCTTCCCGCAAGTACTGGAGCCCGCTGCCAAAAGCCGGGTTATCCACATATTCCCCATAGGCTTCATCAAAAACTACCAGTATCTCACCAGGTACCTGCTGCATGAACAGCTCTATTTCTTCCTGCTCTACAATGGTTCCGGTAGGATTATTGGGATTACAGAGGTAGATTATTTTGGTTCTGCTATTTATTGCCTCC
>ERZ747221.4432-NODE-4432-length-10235-cov-3.689900_pt1 | contig 10235 bp, 6 predicted proteins | sample MGYA00374949_ERZ747221 | MGnify/ENA primary metagenome ERZ747221 (study PRJEB28779, sample SAMN05720172) | bioreactor metagenome | isolation source: Anaerobic biogas reactor | place: USA:Washington, USA | collected 2015-08-08 ... | reverse complement strand
ATCGACCAGCCCGGAGTATTGTTACGTGACTATCATACGGCAGCCCGACAAACAAAAAGGGGGGATTCTTTCGTCACAACGCGTTATTATTTGGCGGATGCAGTTTTTCTGGTTGGATTGGAAGGCGAAAACAGACTTATGCAGGAGTTGGATACGGCATTAAGAAACCCAGTTTTCCCGTTGTATTTAGGGAGACGCTCATGTCCGCCAGAGGGTCAGCTGGTGCTGGGATTACGGGAACAGGAACTTATGCAGGCTATAAAGGAAGAACCCTGGCAAGCTGGTGAATGGTATAGAATAAAGCTGCAAAAAGAACGGTTTGATGAGGTCAAACTAACCATTATTTGTGATGCACAACCGAATACGATAGGTGCTTTTTTGCGCCGTGATGTGCCAGTTTCTTTTGACCAGCGACACCGCCAGTATGATTTTCGTATAGTAACAGACACAGTTGATGCGGTGACTATTCCAATACTGGAGGCCCCGGCAGAGATGCCGACAGAACATGATGCGATGGCAGGATGGGGGGATTAAACGATTATGTATTTATCACGAATCGAATTGAATACACGAAGGAAAAACACCATGGCTGCACTTGCTTCACCTCAGAAGCTGCATGCTGCAGTTGAATGCAGTTTCCCTTCTAATACGGACAATGCGTTCAGAAACCTTTGGCGTATTGACCAGCTTGGTAATACATTGTATCTATTAGTGCTCAGTGGTGGGAAACCTGACTTTACTCACATTGTTGAACAATTTGGCTGGCCTGGTGCTGAACAAAAATGGGAGACTAAAAAATATGATCCACTCATGGAAAGCATTGAAGCAGGACAGAAATGGCAATTCCGTTTACGTGCTAACCCGGTACATAATGTCAAAAATGATGTTTCATCAGGGGAGCAACCTGCCAAACGCGGGAAGGTATATGCTCATGTTACTGCGGAGCAGCAAAAACAATGGTTGTTTGAACGCGCAGCAAAATATGGGTTCGTGCTTAATGAAGATTCCTTTAATGTTGTACAGAGGGAGGTTAAGAAGTTCAAACGCCAGAATAATGTTGTGACATTGGGCATAGCGACCTTCGAAGGCATTTTGGAAGTTAAGGATGCAGAGCTGTTTCGCCGCTCCTTAACTGATGGGATTGGACGTGGTAAGGCATATGGCTGTGGATTATTGACCGTTGCCAGGATGTCGTCATGAAAAAAATACCCGGGATGGAAAAACCCGATCTTCATGCTTTGCCCACTATGAAAGAAAGAATATCATTTTTATATTTGGAACGCTGTTTAATTAGTCGGCAGGACAATGCTATCACTGTTACTGATATGCGTGGTACGGTACATGTACCTGCTGCAGCACTTAGTGTGATTCTGCTTGGCCCCGGCACTAATGTATCACACCGTGCGATGGAGCTTATAGGTGATACTGGTGCCAGTGTGCTCTGGGTAGGTGAACATGGGGTTAGGTATTATGCCCATGGCCGTCCATTAACTCATTCTTCACGATTACTTGTTGCCCAGGCAGCCCTGGTTTCAAATACACGCAGCCGTTTGGCAGTTGCTCGGCGTATGTATGCCATGCGTTTTAAAGAAGAAGTTTCTACGCTGACCATGCAACAGTTGCGCGGACGGGAGGGCGCAAGAGTTCGTGCTGTTTATCGTCGAAGCTCCCAGGAAACTGGGGTTCCCTGGGACAAGCGAGAATATGATCCAAATGACTTTACCGCAAGTGATCCAGTAAACATGGCACTTTCTGCTGCGCATGCCTGCCTTTACGGGGCAGCGCATAGTATTATTACAGCATTGGGATGTGCACCTGGACTCGGCTTTATACATACAGGGCACGAACGGTCTTTTGTATATGATATTGCCGATCTTTATAAAGCAGATATTACTATCCCTATTGCATTTGAGATAGCAGCACAGCAACCCGAAGATATAGGCGCCGTAACACGTCGTGCAGTACGGGATGCCATCTCAGATGGCAAATTAATGGAATGCATGGTCAGGGATATCCGCGAATTGCTTCTGGGGTTTACTGAGGATGGCTCATCACAAGATGTTCCACAAATTGAAACCGATGTTATATTTCTTTGGGATGATAAGAATGGTTTTGTAAAAAATGCTGTTTCTTATGGTAAAGAATTGGATGAAATGGATGTTGAGGGGGTTGAAATATCTGAGGGTTACGGTAAATTGCTGGAGGAAGAATAATGATTGTTATCACAATGACGGACTGTCCCGTTGGATTGCGTGGGGATTTGACCAAATGGCTGCTAGAGGTAAATACTGGAGTATTTGTAGGGCAAGTCAGTGCACGGGTGCGGGATAATTTATGGGAACGAATTAAAGAAACTGCAAAAGACGGCAGGGTGACAATGGTGTTTAGTACAAACAATGAACAAAAACTTGATTTTCGTATCCACAATAGCACATGGGAACCAATTGATTTTGATGGAATTAAACTGATACTAAGACCAAGTCCTTCACGTATTAAGCAATTGGGCGAGCTTCGGTTGGGGTTCAGTAAGGCTAGTAAAAGGCAAATCGCAAAGCGTGCCGAAAAAAAGCGAGGCGCGAATACTCCTGATGATTATGTGGTAATTGATATTGAAACAAGCGGTCTTAATCCCGAAGAACATGAAATCATTGAGCTTGGAGCCATTCTGGTAGAAGCACATAAAATTAAGGAAAGATTTTCGGTGCTTGTACAACCGCAGAAAGATATTGCAGAGCAAATTGAAAATATAACTGGCATTACAAACGCCATGCTAAGAGAAGAAGGAGTGGACATTTCTATCGCGATGCAAAGATTTATTGCTTTTATGGATGGATTGCCTGTAGTAGCACATAATGCGGATTTCGACTATAGTTTTCTGCGCAAGGCTTGCGCTTTATGTAACTTGCCCTTGTTTTCAAATCGCAGCATTTGTACCCTTATACTATCCAGAAGAAAGATAAGGAAAGTAGACAACTACAAGCTGATTACCCTGGCAAAACATTTTGGAATTCCGACTACAAAAATGCATCGCAGTCTTGCAGATTGTGAAATTACTTATCAACTTTATGAGAAACTGATAAATTTAGATACTTCAGGTTTATGAGAATGTTGTTATAAAGGGATTATATTAGTGTGGTCCCCGCACAGGCGGGGGTGATCCTATCGTTTTGTCGAATATGCGCTGGAACTTATCGTGGTCCCCGCACAGGCGGGGGTGATCCTTAGTATCGACCAGAACAAACGCTGATACTAAAGTGGTCCCCGCACAGGCGGGGGTGATCCTATGGGTTTGACACCAACAGAATCATACCATATGTGGTCCCCGCACAGGCGGGGGTGATCCTTAATGTCGGATGGCCGGATAATTTTAGATGTAGTGGTCCCCGCACAGGCGGGGGTGATCCTTGGTCAGAACCGCTCATGACGATATGTTAGCTGTGGTCCCCGCACAGGCGGGGGTGATCCTTGCCGCCGCCGCCGCCCCGGATGATGGGGCTGGTGGTCCCCGCACAGGCGGGGGTGATCCTTATGGGCGATTTACATGCCTGTAATTCCCGGCGTGGTCCCCGCACAGGCGGGGGTGATCCCTCAGCCCCTTATAATAAGGAAGGTAACCAGTAGTGGTCCCCGCACAGGCGGGGGTGATCCTTATGATAGCCTTGTAACATCGGTATTACCTCCGTGGTCCCCGCACAGGCGGGGGTGATCCTCGTTTAGGTACGGCCGCCGATACTGCGGTGAAGTGGTCCCCGCACAGGCGGGGGTGATCCTTGCAGTAATGATTTATTTGTTCCTGCGGAATGGTGGTCCCCGCACAGGCGGGGGTGATCCTAGCGGGCGGGTGGATTATATACGCCGAGTTAAGTGGTCCCCGCACAGGCGGGGGTGATCCTTAGTGTCAACCAGAACAAACGCTGATACTGAAGTGGTCCCCGCACAGGCGGGGGTGATCCTTTGAACCGTAGAATTTTCGGCCCCCGCTACTGGTGGTCCCCGCACAGGCGGGGGTGATCCTCAAGCCGATACACCGTATCGAATTCGGCCCGCGTGGTCCCCGCACAGGCGGGGGTGATCCGGTTTTTGTGGCGCAGATTCAGACCGCTGGCTTGTGGTCCCCGCACAGGCGGGGGTGATCCTTAAGCACTTCGATGAAGCCAAACAAATGGCCCGTGGTCCCCGCACAGGCGGGGGTGATCCTTATCTAAATGTTGGGGATACTTTTGATGGGCCGTGGTCCCCGCACAGGCGGGGGTGATCCCGAACAGTTTGCCGCCGGTAAAATCGACGCTGAGTGGTCCCCGCACAGGCGGGGGTGATCCGTGGCCAAGAAAATAAAAGGAATCACCATTGAGGTGGTCCCCGCACAGGCGGGGGTGATCCTCGAACTTCATTCAGGTCCCGAGTCTTGGAGGTGTGGTCCCCGCACAGGCGGGGGTGATCCTAAACATCGCATGCTCACTCACTGCAAGACTGGGTGGTCCCCGCACAGGCGGGGGTGATCCTCAAGACCTGCGCTTGCTTCGCGGCTTCTTCTTGTGGTCCCCGCACAGGCGGGGGTGATCCCTGTCAAAGGCTCCCAGCCATGTCTGGAACCCCGTGGTCCCCGCACAGGCGGGGGTGATCCCTTATCCAATCAGTAAAAACCCTGTAGAAGTTAGTGGTCCCCGCACAGGCGGGGGTGATCCCTGTTCGTTGACCTGGGCCTGGGCAGTTTTAAGGTGGTCCCCGCACAGGCGGGGGTGATCCCACAAGGGAGGGTTGCGAGTGGGCGAAAATCAAGTGGTCCCCGCACAGGCGGGGGTGATCCTAGGTGATGGTTTTAATTTCTCTTCATTTAAATGTGGTCCCCGCACAGGCGGGGGTGATCCTATATCCGGCTATGAAAATCTGCAGGCGGCCGGGTGGTCCCCGCACAGGCGGGGGTGATCCTTAGCAGGAAAATACTTTCCGATCAGACCGCCCGTGGTCCCCGCACAGGCGGGGGTGATCCTTATCACTCACATTGCCCAGATTCAAAAGCAGAGTGGTCCCCGCACAGGCGGGGGTGATCCTAGATTGAACCCATGTTTGGGTAAAGGTCCCTAGTGGTCCCCGCACAGGCGGGGGTGATCCTTAAAAGAAATAGCTTTGATAGCGCAAGGATTAGTGGTCCCCGCACAGGCGGGGGTGATCCTAGCAATGATAACGGTAAAGGCAATTTGTTTCCGTGGTCCCCGCACAGGCGGGGGTGATCCTAGCCATTTGTTCCTGACTTGCCCAGTCTGATAGTGGTCCCCGCACAGGCGGGGGTGATCCTAGGGGACGGTATTAATGTCGGATGGCCCGATAGTGGTCCCCGCACAGGCGGGGGTGATCCCTTACTATCATTATATTTGATGCTTTAGAATTGGTGGTCCCCGCACAGGCGGGGGTGATCCTTACTGGAAGGACAGCAGAGAAGCACTGCCATTGTGGTCCCCGCACAGGCGGGGGTGATCCTAGTGAGAGTAAGTGTTTTATGCTTGCTGTAAGGTGGTCCCCGCACAGGCGGGGGTGATCCTTGATCAATTATCTGCTAGCACTTTGAAAACCGGTGGTCCCCGCACAGGCGGGGGTGATCCTAAATAGGAGTATCCTATACAGGCCATTTGATGGTGGTCCCCGCACAGGCGGGGGTGATCCTTGATGGCATCAGAGATAGATTCGAGGCTCTAAGTGGTCCCCGCACAGGCGGGGGTGATCCTAAGTTTGTAGTGGCTGACTTCTCCGCGATCGAGTGGTCCCCGCACAGGCGGGGGTGATCCTCATCCTCAGGGGAACTGGTAACACCTGCTAACGTGGTCCCCGCACAGGCGGGGGTGATCCTGTGATTTTCAAATTCTTCTCTCCTCTCTTGCGGTGGTCCCCGCACAGGCGGGGGTGATCCTCATGTCGCTACTCTGGAAAAGCTTGTAGGTGCGTGGTCCCCGCACAGGCGGGGGTGATCCCTCAACCAACTTCGGGCAACAGTTCGTTATGGGGTGGTCCCCGCACAGGCGGGGGTGATCCCTGGTGATTATTCATAACTTTTTTGGGGCTATGTGGTCCCCGCACAGGCGGGGGTGATCCTTATGACCAAACATTTTCTGGTTATCACCTTCAGTGGTCCCCGCACAGGCGGGGGTGATCCCGAATTCAGCGTCTGCGCATCCTCGATCCCGGGGTGGTCCCCGCACAGGCGGGGGTGATCCTCACTATATCCGCCCCCGCAACCGGCACAGCAAGTGGTCCCCGCACAGGCGGGGGTGATCCTATACAGGCATTTCTCAAGTGTATACCCTATACGTGGTCCCCGCACAGGCGGGGGTGATCCTTGTCCGAAACATTTTTTGTAAACCACATAATGGTGGTCCCCGCACAGGCGGGGGTGATCCCGCATCCACCTGCCCCTGCAGGTTGGACAATAGGTGGTCCCCGCACAGGCGGGGGTGATCCTACCCCATGAGGTTTATAAAGCCCAATACCCTGGTGGTCCCCGCACAGGCGGGGGTGATCCTGTGTAATGAAATGACAAAATGTATTATGAATTGTGGTCCCCGCACAGGCGGGGGTGATCCCTGGAACGTTACCGCAAAGAATGGGAAAAGAAAGTGGTCCCCGCACAGGCGGGGGTGATCCTTTTACAGGAAATGAAAACAAGAAAAAAAATAGGTGGTCCCCGCACAGGCGGGGGTGATCCTGAAATATGATAAGATGGATATAAGATGCGGTTGTGGTCCCCGCACAGGCGGGGGTGATCCTCGCATAAACTCTATTGAACTTAGACATACCTTGTGGTCCCCGCACAGGCGGGGGTGATCCTTGTGAGTATGGATACTTTGATTTTAGACACGGGTGGTCCCCGCACAGGCGGGGGTGATCCTATTCTCAGGCCCTTCCCGCCGGAACAAAAGAAGTGGTCCCCGCACAGGCGGGGGTGATCCTTCCATTCTTGTTTCACTTCCTTTCTAGTTGGCAGTGGTCCCCGCACAGGCGGGGGTGATCCTTTTGCAAATGCCGGAGAACCGCCAAGCATTGAGTGGTCCCCGCACAGGCGGGGGTGATCCCAAGTTGAATTTGTCGCAAAAAACCCTTCCCAAGTGGTCCCCGCACAGGCGGGGGTGATCCTGAAGCTGCAGAAGAAAGTTTACCCACTGGTCAGTGGTCCCCGCACAGGCGGGGGTGATCCTATTATGGGAAAATTTACAACAGAAGAAGAAATGTGGTCCCCGCACAGGCGGGGGTGATCCTTTTGTCTGAAATCGTTTCGCTGCCGCCGCCATGTGGTCCCCGCACAGGCGGGGGTGATCCTTGTGAACGCTATTTCGCAAAGGGCACCCGCGGGTGGTCCCCGCACAGGCGGGGGTGATCCTGATGATTGGCCGCATGGATTCATACCGGTCGTGTGGTCCCCGCACAGGCGGGGGTGATCCCAGGATCCGCTACCAGTGTATAGGTGTAATTTGGTGGTCCCCGCACAGGCGGGGGTGATCCCAGCCTGCGGTATATACAGTTGTAATAACATCCGTGGTCCCCGCACAGGCGGGGGTGATCCTGTTAAAAGAGAATTTTCCGGTCAAATTGGTGTGTGGTCCCCGCACAGGCGGGGGTGATCCTTGGAGTAAAGTGGAGAAATTCCCGGAACTGGTGTGGTCCCCGCACAGGCGGGGGTGATCCTCAGTTGATACAGTACACTTCGGAATAGATGTTGTGGTCCCCGCACAGGCGGGGGTGATCCGGACATCCGGATCGTTGAGCTTTTCCTCGATATGTGGTCCCCGCACAGGCGGGGGTGATCCCCTGTAGATGCCTGGAACCAATCACTGAACAGAGTGGTCCCCGCACAGGCGGGGGTGATCCTATTGGACCGCTTTATTGCACGTACACCGCTGCGTGGTCCCCGCACAGGCGGGGGTGATCCTAAAGGTTCAATTCTTTGCATTGCTATCCCCTTGTGGTCCCCGCACAGGCGGGGGTGATCCCGGATCATCGATTTTTTCTACTGTTTCGCGCACGTGGTCCCCGCACAGGCGGGGGTGATCCCTATTCGGTCACGATGCGGAGTTCTGGAGAGAAGTGGTCCCCGCACAGGCGGGGTGATCCCTGTACCGGTGTTGCCGGTGTAGCAATTGCTAGTGGTCCCCGCATAGGCAAGGGCGATTCGCACTGGGGGAGAGCGGGGATTACATATAACACACATGTTCATATACAGTCGCACTGGCGATAACGCTTGATATAACACAAGCAAAACTATTAAGAACAATGGATTAAATTGCAAAATAAATCATACAATTGCAGCGTCAGGTCTTCGGACCTGCTTTTGGTAGCTTTAAATTGAAGAATTAGTGGGGGCTTAGACATGAAATAGAACAGATAAAGGTTTTCAGCAGCAAGAAAAGACAAAATCACATGCTCAAAGAGTAACAAAAAGCCAGCCAGACCAAGATGCTTAGAATAATACTCCATTTCTCAGTTTTCGCGAGAACTTGGCGCCGGATAAACCAATAAACCATCAATACTATAGATGCTGTCAGGATAGATATCTGCGCTATAAGCAAATAATATGTATTATTTTCTATTATGCAAAACACTAGAATTGTTGCCAGAATTATGGAAACTGATGGCAAAAAATATGATTTTTTATTCGGTTTTTCTTCTGATATCTTCATGTCTATTTATCTTCTATTTCGGTCTTGAAATCTCCTTTTCTTTTGCCTGATCATAAAATGCTGTGCCTTGTCCATATTTATAACTGCACCTATTTTTCGGGGCAGTTTTTTGATTTTCAACTTGAAAATAATTTTGGTAAATGTATACTAAATGATAACATGCAATCATATAATATATAACGGGGAGTAATGATTATTAAAGGAGGTTATTGTTTGATGGATTACAGAAAGTGGTTCGTCCTGGGGGCGGGTCTGCTGGTAGGGGCAATTGCTGTGGTGCTGGTGAAGCTGGGGAATCCTGCTAACATGGGTTTTTGTATTGCTTGTTTTGAACGGGACATTGCCGGTGCATTAGGTTTGCACCGCGCCGGGGTGGTGCAGTACATTCGGCCGGAGATCCTGGGGATCGTATTGGGTGGTCTTATTACATCTATGTTTGCCGGGGAATTTAAAGCCCGGGGCGGTTCTTCCACCCTGGTGCGTTTTGCTCTGGGTATGTTTATGATGATTGGTGCTCTGGTATTTTTGGGCTGCCCATTAAGAGACATCTTAAGAGTAGCCGGCGGGGACTTCAATGCTATTGTGGGGTTAATAGGGTTTATCGCTGGTGTAGGGGCAGGGGTATATTTTCTCCGGGGCGGCTTTAACCTGGGGAAGGCAGAATACAGCCATTCCAATGCGGGCGGCTATATCATCCCGCTGCTGGTAGCTTTACTGCTGTTCTTGCTGCTTAAAGGGACTGTGTTTAATCCCGATGCGGGCGGTCCGATTTTCTTCAGTAAGGAAGGTCCCGGTTCAATGGCGGCACCAATTGCTATTTCTTTGCTGGCCGGGCTGGTTGTTGGTTTCCTATCGCAAAGGACCAGACTTTGTTTAAGCGGCGGCATCAGAGATTTTATACTTATTCGGGAAAACTATTTATTATTAGGCTTTATAGGTATTTTTGTCGGTGCATTAGTCTTGAATTTCGCTTTTGGGTTTTTCAAACCCGGATTTGCTGATCAGCCGGTGGCGCATACCATGCATATCTGGAACTTCCTGGGGTTGTTTTTGGTGGGCTTGACTGCTACTTTGCTGGGGGGCTGTCCTTTGAGACAGCTGGTGCTATCCAGTGAGGGTGATCTGGATGCCGGGGCGGTTATTTTTGGTATGATTTTCGGTGCTGCCATAGCGCATAACTTTATGTTTGCTGCTTCCGGTGCCGGTGTGGGAATATATGGTCAAATAGCCTGCGTTGTGGGCATTATCTTTGTGGGCTGGATTGGCTGGAGTTATAAAGAGGTATAGGAGGTTTTAAAAATGGAAAAAGTTGATGTCAGAGGCTTGAGCTGTCCTATGCCGGTTATCAGAGTTAAAAAACTGATCGATAAGGGCAGTAAAGAAATCAATGTTGTCGGCACCAGTCAGGTGTCAAAGGAAAATGTGAGCAAACTGGCGGCATCAAATGGTTTTGCTTTAAAAATCATCCGCGATGGCAAAGATGAATGGGAAGTTGAACTGAGTAAATAAATAATATATGTCCTGTTCCTTGAATAAGGGTTAAATTGGCTCTGCAGCGGGAAGTGAATA
>ERZ747221.4430-NODE-4430-length-10240-cov-3.643904_pt1 | contig 10240 bp, 10 predicted proteins | sample MGYA00374949_ERZ747221 | MGnify/ENA primary metagenome ERZ747221 (study PRJEB28779, sample SAMN05720172) | bioreactor metagenome | isolation source: Anaerobic biogas reactor | place: USA:Washington, USA | collected 2015-08-08 ... | reverse complement strand
TCCTCGCCACGCCGACCGCCCCGAATTCCCCAGCGTTTTCATGTCCCGCTGGGAGAAGTCGTTTCCCCCTCTCCCTCTTCGCTCAATAGGCATGGCCTTCCGCGAACAGCGCAATCGGCTCCGTTGGGCGTAAAAGCCCCTTGACGCGACTCCGAAAGAGCCTACCATCCTAGAGCAGGTCATTGCAGGAAGGCTGGTCCATGAATAATCTGATGCACGCGTCCGTGATGGTGGTCGTCGTCCTGCTGACCGGATGCGCCTCATTCCGAGAGATGAAGACGCAACGCGATGTGCTGGCCGCCCGACTCACGGTCACCGAAGACCGCGTCCAAAGCCTTGAGAAAGACAAGGCCGGCCTTCAGCGGCAGGTCGATCACCTGAAAGCCGAGGCGGGCGACCGCTTCGCGGTGGTCGAATCGGAGTCCCGTGCCCGCGAGATCACCGACTACCGCATCCGCATGAGCAGGTTCCCCCGCGCGAGGAGTGAGGCGTACGAGCACGCACGGCGCGGCGTGGGCATGAGCGTGCGGGAGGCGAGGTTCGCAGGTCACCGGCCGTCCTCCGGAGGCCGGCCCGGCGGAGACGCCGCCCTGGCCCGCCGGGGCGAGTCGGGATGGGCGCCGTGAGGCCCGCCCGTCGACGTCTCGCGGCCGTCGTCAATCCCCACTCCGGGGGCGGGCGGCATCGGCGCGACGTCCCGCTCATCCTCTCGGCCCTCCGCGGCCTCGGATACGACGTCGAGGAACTGGAGACGGAGGCGGCGGGCGACGCCAGCGGCCTCGCCCGGGGAGCGGTCGAGGCGGGCTTCGACGTCGTCGCGGTCCTCGGCGGCGACGGGACCGTCAACGAGGCCGTCAACGGGCTCGCCGGCAGCGATGTCCCGTTGGCCATCATCCCCACCGGCACCGTCAACGTGCTGGCCATGGAGCTCGGCATCCCGCTCGACCCGCCGGACGCCGTCAAGCTGCTCGGCGCCGCCGTCGAGCACGTCTCATGGATCGACCTCGGTCGGGCGGGCGAGCGCTACTTCGGGCTCATGGCCGGGGTCGGCATGGACGCCGCGGTGGTCGCGGCCCTGCACCCGGCGATGAAGAAGGCGCTTAAAGAGGCGGCCTTCGCCGTCCAGGGGCTGGCGACGTACCTCACGCACGACGAGGCCCTGATCCGCGTCGCCAGCGAGGAACGCACCGTGGAGGGCTACTTCGCCGTGTTCGGCAACTCGTCCAACTACGGCGGGGCGTTCGGCATCACTCCGCTCGCCGACATGCGTGACGGCCTCCTGGACGTCTGCGTGCTCAAGGACAAGTCGTTCGTGAGCACCCTCTGGTACTGGGCGGCGGCTCTCGTCAACGCCCACATCAGGCACCCGAAGGTGGAGTACTTCCGCACCGAACGCGCCGCCGTCAGCGCGGTGGAGGAGGGCAAGGAGGTGCTCGTGCAGACCGACGGCGAGCTCGCCGGCAGTCTGCCCATGGAGTGCAGGGTCGTGCCGCGGGCCCTGCGCGTGGTGGTGCCCTGACCGGCGCCGGCGGCTCAGAGCCCCATGATCTGAGCGAGCTTGCGCAGGCGGTCCGTGTACTCCTTGCGGGTCTTGGGGTCGCGCGCCCGGAGCTCGTCCGGGGTCGCCACCGGCACGACCTTGAAGGCCGGGTTGTCGAACAGGCGCAGCTCGAGCGAGTCGTCCTGCGCGTACGGACGGTCCTTGAAGAGCCGACCGAGCAGGTAGCGCGTCGCCTCCTCGCCCACGGTCAGCACGTAGTGCGGGGTCGTGATCGTGAGCTCCCGGGAGAGGTACGGGTAGCAGTTGCCCAACTCGTCGGGGTGTGGGGCGCGCAGGGCGCAGTCGCTGCGCGGCACGCACTTGACGAGCGTCGTGACGTACACCTGGTCGCGGTGCTCGGCGAGGGCGGGCATGAACTCGGCGAGGTCGGCGACCAGGGCCTCGCCGGCCAGACCGTCGCCCGCCTCGTCGGCGGGGTCGGGATGGAGCGTCACGACCATGACCGCACAGTGCGGATGGCCGCCGCCCGGGACGGCGCGGAGCCGGTTCGCGACGAGTTCGTCGCAGCGCACACACGCACCGATGCTCCGCGCCAGATTGTCGAGTTGTTCGACCGCATCATCCATGAGGGTCTCCTTGGTCGGTCCGGCGGCCGCAGCGGTCAGGCGTCCGGCTTGATGAGTCGGTATTCGCAGGAGAGGACGCTGGGCGACCCCGCCAGTACCAGCATGAGCTCGCGACCGAAGGGGGCCAACACCAGGTTGAGGTCGTCGAGATCGATGGAGATGTACCTGGCGGCCGGCCGGCCGACCTCCGCGGCGAGCCGGGCGCCGATGTCGATGACGCCGGCCACCTGCGCGGCCACGGCCTCGGACTTGAAGTCCGGCTCCGCGTCGGCCGCGACCACGAACCCGTCGCGGGAGATGAGGAGAGCGGCCGCGATGCCCGGCGTCTCCCGGTAGGGGGCGAGCTGAGCGGCGAGGGTGTCGGCGGGGTCCGTCATGACGCCTCCAGGGCGGTGTCGAGTTGGGCGCGCACGACGGCGGCGAACGCCTCCGCGTCGGCGCTGTGCGCGAACGAACGGGTGAGGCCGTCACGGCGGCCGCTGAGCTCGCTGAGGAAGATGCTGCTGCGGGGAAGGGGCGACCCGTCGTCGGGGAGGGCTCCGTCCAGTGGAAGCTGGATGAGCACGTCACCGCTCACGAACAACCGGCCGGCCTCACGCCCCGAGAGCCGTACCCGGACCTGGACGGCGACGCCCTCCGGCACCCTCCGGCTGGTGATGTCGATCTCCACACCTGAAGACTAGCGAGATGTGCGAGGAGTGGCAAGAAAACGAAGAGCGCAAGACGGGGCGCGGAGGGATCGGCTGCGTCATCGTGCCGTCGCGGATTCGGAATGGTCCGGCATCGAGCCGAACGGTATCGAGGAAGACGCGCCATAGCGCATTGAAGCGTGTCTCGACGGAGTGGATGAAGCACAGGCGATCGTCTGTCGAATCGATGGAAGCGCTCGAAACGCTTGCGGGGGTGGTTGATCTCGTTGGTCTCACCGCGGGTTCTCGGCCCACTGGGGTTCCGCCACGCGACGAAGTGCTCGAGCCTTCATGCGATGCGCCAGAGGAAAGGCGCCCGCGGTCAGTCGCTGCACGTCGCCGCCGTTCTCCCTCCGGCCTTCATCGTAAGCGAGCGCATCAAGGCGGGCCCCTTTTCGTTGTCGGTGAGACGCCGCCGCTTCGCCGGATTGAACGAGAAGCGACGTTTCCGAGACTCCGCCTGCTTCTCCGCGGAGAGCGCCGCCAGCGCCAGGTCTTCGCGTCGTAGCCGCCGTGCTTTGTCTCGCGACGTGCTATAGACACGTGCTCGTGCTCGATGAAGCAGGCATCGCTGTCCTCGCTTGGTCGGGTGCTGTGCAAGAAGGCGGTCTTCTCGTCGCTCGTCCAGGTCGCCGGATGGGCGTCGATGCACTGCCCGCCGCCATCGCAACCCATGCTCGGTGGCAAGGAGGGCAGGTGTGCTTGCAGGGCCTTGAGCGCCGCCAATGGCGAACGACGAGTGCGTTCAGCACACTCAGACAGACCGCGGCTCGGTCCGGCGGCCAGCAATGTCGGTCAAGCAGGGCGGGAGGGCGGACTCACCGCGTGAACCGCCGCTCTCGCGGGCGACGAGGTAGATCTCGAAGGAGGCGGGCCTGCCTTGGCCTCACTGGCAGACGGGGTGCATTGGGAGGCGGCGGCGCAACAGTGTGCGCGGCTTGATGATGGCGCGCGTCTGGGGGCGCAAGCGGCGATGCTTGGCGGGAATCGATCGTTCGAAAACCGACGCTGCGACATGGTCAGCATCTGTGCGCTGATCGGCTTTCAGGAAGAGCTCCCTCTGGCGCTCTGGTGTCTGCGTCGTGACCGTCGCCACACGCCTGCCGCGGATGTGTGTCGGCGTGGCTCAGACCTCATGAGCTGCGGGAGAGCTCGGGGCCGCACAGCGGCCTGCGACCACGTCGTTCTTCTCTGCAGTGCACCCTCGGACCACGCGTTGTGAAACGCAGCGCCCATGTCGTGTAGCGGCGGTTGTAGCCAGTGGCGACCGGAGCTCGTCCAAGCATGAACTTGTGCTGCTGCTTTGTCGGGGCTCGCCAGCAGCGCCTCGTTGTTCCTCTGGTGGTCGCGCGTTCCTCCATCACCGCATCACCGCGAGAGCCGCCACCGCCGCTCTCCTCGTCGCTTTCTTGGTCGACGTTCCAGACCAGCGCCTGCGAGCATTTCCGTAGCTACGCCACAGGTCTTTTTCGAGTACTCTCTCCTCAGGGCAGTGCGCGCTGTTGACAACAAGGCGGGGGGTATGCTTCATCAAGAGGCCGAGTGCGCAACTAGGCTTGATTCACGAAGAGCAACGCTCGATCAATTCCCGCCATGGGGGTGGATGATGGAATGTTGCTTGAGCGCAATCCCGTCCTCCATGCTCAGACCCTTCAGAATCCTTACCCGCACCGCCCGGCAGAAACGTACTGGGCGCCAGCGTCGCTCCGGTCCGTGGTTCCTCGTTTTGGCAATAATGGTGACTATTCCCGGCATCGCTGTGCTTAGTTCACCGTGTTCGAGTAGCTACGCCTTTCACCATCAAAATGCGCGTGATTGGGTGCGGGCCCACTACACTACAACGCCCGTATGTACGGTAATGATTTCTGGAATGACAAATGCACCTGCATGGTTTCGTTAGCCTACAGAAAAGGTGCCGGTGTGCCGTTCCGTCGCGTGGGGTACTATGCTGCTGATGCGTTTTGGGTCGATCCTGATAGTTGGGGCGCGTCAGTTCCAGGCCCCAACTTCTACTCACCAAGTTGGGTCAACGTGAAGGCCTTCAGGGACTTCTTCAATTCCTATGCACCTCAAGGCAATGTGTGGAGGCGAGTCACGAACCACCGTTGCTCCGCTGCTCCGACTGAGGATGATCGCTGGTCTGGTGGCTACGTAGTTTTCTACCACCACTCGGTGGACAATCGTCCGGATGGAGCTTGCGCGTTCGATTACTATCACACAGGGATGATCTATGGACGACATGTGCGCAGTTGGTATGGAAGCATGCCGTATGGCACGTGTAAAGTTGAGCGTACCTCCGGCGAGGTGTATCGAGATCCCAATCTGATCAATCTCAAAGACAAATTCCCCAATGTAGGGGGACAGCCTCATCCGACCCGCAAGAAGAATTTCGTTCAGGTCAACACGCTTGTGTATGATCCGTGAAGATCGGGTGGTGATCCGGGAGCGGAGACGATGTCCATGGTCGGTACGTGGATATGTGAGTGGAGGAGGTGGTCCTCGTGACGAGACGTCCCTGGCTTAGAGGGCGGTCGGCTGTGACGGTATTGGCAGTGGTCGCGGTGGCGGTGGTGGCTGCAGCCGCCCTCGCGTTCGCGTCACAGAGCTCGGCCGATCGCGACGAAAAGGAGATCAAGTCGCTCATTCGCGCTTATGAGGCTACCGAGGCGGAGATGTCGCAACTCCCGCAGAGTGCCGTCCGCCAAGTTGAGGAACGCTTGGCTGCCTTGCCGGCTGTGTCAAGCCGTACCGGGCGAGGTCAAGACGTTTCTCCGGTGGCGATCCTGCCGGAGGCGGTGCGTCAGGAGATCGACCGGCGGGTGGAGGCCTGCGACGCCGAGTTCTGTTCGTCGAGTTGGCGGGCGAGACACGTGAACGATGTACCGATGTCGGACGTGATCGAATCCGGGTTGTACAACAACGCAGAGCCGGATTCGCTGCTCGACGGGCGCTACATCACCGAGGTCCTCTCCGTGAACGTGATGCGCAACGACGGCCAGGCGGCCTTGGCGTGGGCGTGTTCATGGACGGGGCCGGACAGCGCCGGCGTTCCGGGCGGCCAGTCGTGGGTCATTCAGGAGTATCGACTTGTCCGCGAAGACGATGCTTGGAAGCTGGACGCGCGGACTCCCTTGGTGACAGCGGCGGCCGAGACGGATGACGAGGGAGCGCCGTTGTCGTGGGGTCCGGATGCTCCCCATGACTCCCTTGCCGACGCCGAGCAGGAAAGCGCCTCGGCGCTCTACAGTGACCAAGTCATACCCAAGGAGCGGCTCCAAGCTCTCGTGGATGCAGCCGAGGAACGGTTGCAACCGTAGTCCGACATCGACGGGGATGCCCTCAGTCGCCAGCGTCGCCGCAGCGGCGCTGGCGATTTCGTCTCCTTGGTGGCATGAGTGCGGCCACCGGCTCGGCCGGAGCCTCGGGAGTATGGCTGTCGCGACTCCGCTCCTTAGCGGGTCGCCGCCAGCGGCAGAGTCCCGCCGACGACGACCGGCGGCGGCGCGTCGGGCAGGGCCTCGGCGCGCGCCGCGGTGAGGACGTCCTCGATGTCGCGCAGGGTGGGGAACGAGGCCGCGCCGGTGGCCAGGGTCTGGCGGCGTCCGGCGATGAGGGTGCCGCTCACCTCGCGGGAGAGGCTCGCGGCGACCTCACGGGCTTCGGCGAGCGAGAGGCCCGGGAGGACCAGCACGATCCCGTCCGGACACACGCGGAAGGCCCGTCCGTCGCGGCCGGCGTGGCGCTCGGCACGCCGGGCGACGCCGCGGGCCAGCGCCTCGCTGTCCTGGACGCCGAGGAAGTCGCGGCTGTCTCCGAAGTGCTCCAGCCGCAGGTAGACCACGCTGCACGGCTGGTGCTGCTCCAGGGCGCTCGCCGCGGCCTGCTCGAGGAAGCCGGGAAGACGCACCGCGGTCCACAGTCCGGTGCCGGGGTCGACCTTGGCGACATGAGCCTCCCGTCGGCGACGCTGCGCCGGACGTCGGCGCACGCGGGTCGCCGCCACGCAGCCGCCGGCGACGAGCAGCGCGATCCGGACGAGTGCGCCGCCCCGGCTGCCGCCGAGCGTGGGGTCGGCGATCGCCAGGATCACGGGCAGCAGCAGCGAGGGACCCACGAGGAACGGCCAGTGCTCGCGGGGCGCCCCCGCCACCTGGCCGAACGCGAGGAACGGTACCGCCGCCAGCAGCCAGCCGCCGGCGCCGCCCGTCACCGCCAGGGCGATGCCGAGACAGGCCCAGTCGAGGACCACGAAGGTGTGCGCGAGCTCATCAGGGCGTGTGCTCGCGACGCGGATCGAGTACACGCTGAGCAGGACGCCGGCCATGGCCGGCGCCACCGCGGCGCGGTCGCCCAGCGCCGCCGCCAGCAGGGTGAAGCAGAGGAAGAAGAGGGTCCGGTAGCGCGCTCGCAGAAGGGCTGGGTCGGGGCGTCTGCGCGCGGGACGGCTCACTCAGTGGCCGTCCGGCTCGTGTGAAGCGGGTGCACTACGCGCATGCGCGGGTATTCTCGCGGCGCCGCACGAATCCTTCCGGTCCGGGTCGGGGCGCCGGCGACACCCGATGCACAGGTTGGCGACCGCCGCGCCGCCTCGGCTAGAATCGGCCTCCCCCATGGAACGTCAGCTCTTCTTCTCCGGGAACGAGGCGATCGCTCACGGCGCCGTGCGCGCCGGAGCGGGCTTCGCCTGTGGGTATCCGGGGACGCCCTCCAGCGAGATCGTCGAGACGACCGCGGGGCTGAAGGGCATCCGCAGCCAGTGGTGCGTGAACGAGAAGGTGGCGCTGGAGACCGCCGTCGGAGCCTCGCTCGCCGGCGTGCGCAGCATGGTCACCATGAAGCACGTCGGGCTCAACGTCGCCGCCGACCCCTTCATGACGCTCTCGCTCACCGGCGTCAACGCCGGCCTCGTGGTGGTCAGCGCCGACGACCCCGGCATGCACTCGTCGCAGAACGAGCAGGACAACCGGGCCTTCGCCAAGTTCGCCAAGGTCCCCATGCTCGAGCCGGCGGACAGCCAGGAGGCTTACGACTTCATGGCGGAGGCGTTCTCCCTCTCCGAGGAGTTCGACACCCCAGTGCTGCTGCGCACGACCACCCGCGTCTCCCACGGCCGCGGGCAGGTGCTGCCGCGCGTGCCGGTCGACGTGCCGCGGCGCGAGTACGCGCGGGACATCAGCAAGTACGTGATGGTCCCGCAGTTCGCGCGGCTGCGGAACCGGCTCGTGCTCGAGCGCCTTGAGAAGCTGCGGCGGCGCGCGGAGCAGAGCCCGCTCAACGTGCTGGAGGCGGGCTCCTCGGACTTCGGCATCATCGCCTCGGGGGTCGCCTACACGTACGCCCGCGAGGCGTTCCCCAAGGCCTGGTTCCTGAAGCTCGGCATGTCGCACCCGTTGCCGTGCGCCAAGGTCGTCCGCCTGTACGAGCAGGTCTCGCGTGTCGCTGTGGTCGAGGAGTTGGACCCCTTCTTCGAAGAGCAGGTCCGCGCCCTCGGCCTCCCGGTCGTCGGCAAGGCGGCGATCCCCTGGGACGGCGAACTCGACCAGGAGGTCGTGTTCCGCGCTCTGGAGCCCTACCTGCTGCGCAAGCCGCCGCGGCGGCGCAGACCGGTCCTTCCGCCGGCGCCCAGATCGACGGATCCCCCCAAGCCGGCGCCCGGGCTGCCTGTGCGCCCGCCGGTGCTCTGCCCGGGCTGTTCGCACCGCTCGGTGTTCTCGGCGCTGCGCCGGCGCAGGTTGGCGCCCATGGGCGACATCGGCTGCTATACGCTCGGGGCGCTGCCGCCGCTGCTCGCCATGGACAGTTGCCTGTGCATGGGCGCCAGCATCGGCATGATGGCGGGCTTCAACGCGGCGCTCGGCGAGAAGGCGGCCGTCGGGGTGATCGGCGACTCCACCTTCTTCCACTCCGGTGTGACGCCGCTGATCGACGCCGTCTACAACGGCGTCGAGGGCATGGTCGTGATCCTCGACAACCGCACCACCGCGATGACCGGCCACCAGGGTCATCCCGGCAGCGGACTGCGCCCCGACCGGGAACAGGGCCCCTCCGTCGACATCCAGCGGTTGTGCGAAGGGATCGGCGTGCGCTGCGTCACCGTCGACGCCACCGACCACGCGGCGCTCGACGCCGCGGTGGCGGAGGAGGCCGGGGCCCCCGGGCTGGGCGTCATCGTCGCGCTCGCGCCGTGTGTGCTCACGAGCCGCGAGAAGGCGGGGGAGGTCGTGGTCGACGAGGACCGCTGCAACCTCTGCGGCCTGTGTCTCGACCTCGGGTGCCCCTCCATCGCACCCGGCGACGACGCCGTCTCCATCCTCGAGACGTGCACCGGGTGCGGCCTCTGCGTCGAGGTCTGCCGGCGCGGCGCGCTGAGCCTCGTCGAGGCGGGATCATGCCCCTGAACGGCACCACCACCGTCTCGCTGGTCGGGGTCGGCGGCCAGGGCATCCTGCTCGGGGCCGCGATCCTCGCCGAGACCGCCTCGTTCGCCGGCCTCCAGGTCAAGGCGAGCGAGGTGAAGGGCATGGCGCAGCGGGGCGGCAGCGTGCTCAGCACGGTGCGCTTCGGCGCGCGCGTGTGGTCGCCGGTCGGCCCACGCGCCGACGTGGTCATCGCCACCGAGCTCCTCGAGGGCATCCGGGGTCTCGCCCTGCTGCGCCCGCAGGGGACGATGGTCTGTGCGACCAGCACGCGCGTCACGCCGGGCAGCGTGCTGCGTCGCGAGGAGGAGTATCCGGACGACCTCGCCGGCGAGGCGCGCCGGCGTCGTGTCCGGCTCGTGGAGGTGGACGCCGAGGGCCTGGCCCGTGCAGCGGGTACGTCGCGTGCCGTGAACGTCGCCCTGCTCGGCGCAGCCTCGGCCGTCCTGCCCTTCGATCCTCACCACTGGCGCGCCGGTCTGGAGGCCGTGCTGCCGGACAGGATCCTCGAGGTGAATCTGCGCGCGTTCGAGCTCGGGCGCGCTGTGGTCCCGACCCGGGAGGTCGAGTCGTGAAGGTCAAACAGCTCACCGTGTTCCTCGAGAACCGGAGCGGGCGACTGGCCGAGGTGGCGGACATCCTCGGCCGGGCGGACATCAACATCCGCGGGTTCTCCACCACCGAGGCCGCCGAGTACGGCATCCTGCGGCTCATCCTCACCGACCCGGAGCGGGCGCGGGCGCTGCTGCACGACGCCGGCTTCACCACGCACTTCTCCGAGGTGCTGTGCGTGAAGGTCGAGGACGTCCCCGGAGGTCTCGCCGGCGTGCTCGCTCAGCTGGCGGGTGCGGGCGTCTCCATCGACTACCTCTACAGCATCTCGTTCTGGAACATCTGCTTCGCGGTGCGCGACATCGACCGTGCCGTCGATCTGCTCAAGGACGAGGTGACGCTGCTCACCGACGAGGAGGTGCGGGGGCTGTGACCGGCGCGAGAAGCGAGGCCGGC
>ERZ747221.4420-NODE-4420-length-10263-cov-2.893187_pt1 | contig 10263 bp, 9 predicted proteins | sample MGYA00374949_ERZ747221 | MGnify/ENA primary metagenome ERZ747221 (study PRJEB28779, sample SAMN05720172) | bioreactor metagenome | isolation source: Anaerobic biogas reactor | place: USA:Washington, USA | collected 2015-08-08 ... | reverse complement strand
TCAGGCTGCGCGGTCTCGCCACGGCCACGCAGGTCGGGCACCACTACTCGCCCGCGGCGCGCGAGGTGCGAGGCGAGATTCGCCATCCCCTCGGCGGTTTGCAGCGCGCCGTGCAGGATCACCACCGGCGGGTTGACTGGCTGCTCCGGCCCCATCCAGTCGAGAACGCTCATGCGCAGGTCCCCAACCTTCACGGTGCGCCGCACCGACTGCAGGCGGGCGCGCATGCGGCGGCCAGCTACCATCACCGGCGCGTGATCCTGCTGCGAGAGCTTGTCCATCGATGCCCCTTTGTGTCGATATGCCGCTCACCGCGGCGTTTTCCGGCGCAGGATGTCGCTGTACGACCCTGACTCGGCCGGCCAGGCCATCAACCCGAGCCGCTCGATAACCTCACGATGTTCCGCTTCCCCACCTCGCTGGACCTGTCCTCGCTCGAGGAACTGCTGGCCGGGCATCCGCTCAAGCCGGTCGGCGCGCTGGAGCTGTCCTCGCGCGGCTTCGTACCGCCGTTCGGCCGCGAGGGCGAGGCGTTCTCGCACCGCGTCGGCCAGTCGGCATGGATCACGCTCGGCGGCGAGGACCGGCTGCTGCCGTCCTCCGTGGTCAACGACATGCTCGCCAAGCGCATCGCCGAGGTGGAGGAGAAGCAGGGCCGGCGCCCGGGCGGGCGCATGCGCAAGCAGATGAAGGACGACCTGGTGCACGAGCTGCTGCCGCGCGCGTTCGTGCGTCCCTCGCGCACCGACGCGCTGCTCGACCTCGGCCACGGCGTGTGCGTGGTGGACACCTCCAGCCGCAAGACCGGCGAGACCGTGGTCTCGGAGATCCGCCACGCGCTGGGCAGCTTCCCGGCGCTGCCGCTCAACGCCGAGGTCGCGCCGCGCAGCGTGCTCACCGGCTGGATCGCCGGCGATCGGCTGCCCGACGGCCTGTCGCTGGGCGAGGAATGCGAGCTGCGCGACCCGGCCGAGCACGGCGCGGTGGTGAAGTGCCAGCGCCAGGAACTCCAGTCCGACGAGATCGCCAGGCACCTGGACCGCCTCGCCGACCTCTCCGAGCTGGACGGCGACAACCAGTTCCGCGTGCGCGCCTACCGCCAGGGCGCGGCCAGCATCCGCAACCACGAAGAATCGGTCGCCGCGCTGGTCCACTCCGGCGACTCGCAGGCTCTCGACGCGCTGCCGAACATCGGCCAGGGGTTGGCGAACCTGATCACCGAGTTGGTCGAGAGTGGCCGCTCGGTGCTGCTCGAACGCCTGCAAGGTGAAGTTGCGCCGGAAGATGTGTTCGTCCGGGTGCCCGGCATCGGCGAAGAGCTGGCGGCGCGTATCGCCGACGAACTCCAGATCAACAGTCTGGAGGAGCTGGAACAGGCGGCGTATGATGGCCGGCTGGAACAGGTGGAAGGGTTTGGGGAGCGGCGCTTGAAGATGGTCCGCACCAGCCTGGCGGGTATCCTGGGCGGTGCGGCGCAGCGGCGGCAACGGGAGCCAGGCGAAAGCGCCGCAGAGCCGTCCATTGCCCTGCTGCTGGAGATCGATGCTGAATATCGCCGTCGTGCCGCCGAAGGCGATTTGCCGACTATCGCACCAAAGCGCTTCAACCCGGAAGGCGAGAAGTGGCTGCCGATACTGAACACAACACGTGAGGGCTGGAAGTTCACCGCGCTTTTTTCCAACACGGCCCGCGCGCACGAGCTGGATAAGACGCGGGACTGGGTGGTCATCTACTTTGAGCCGGCTGAGGGCGGGCCAGAGGGGCAGCGCACTGTCGTTACCCAGCAGGGCGGCGCGCTCGACGGGCGGCGCGTGGTACGCGGCCGGGAGCGAGACACCCGCGCCCACTACGACGAACAGAGCTGACCTACCCAGCGTCCAGGTTGAAGCAGGCGAAAACGGGCTGCCGCCGGCAGCCTATCAGAAGATGTCAGAGAGCAGGCGAGCGCGTGCCAAAAACCGGCCGTAACGGGTGGCACAATCTGGTGTTTTAGGTTAATGTAAGGGCGTGCTCTGGCTGCTCGTCAGGGCTGGGGCAGTCGGTATTGTTACTGACGGCGGAAGCAAATGAATTCTCCTGCATCAACCTATATCCTTGTTCCCGATCGGCCACCACGTCGTATGGATGCTGCGGTCTTCCGCGGCTACTGGCAGAGGCAGCGCCTCTCTCGCTGGCGCTCGCGCGCGTTGATGCGCCAGCTGGCCCACGATTTCTGGGTGGCCCGCTGCTGCACTGTGGAGGAAGAAGCCCTTGTAGCGGAGCCGCTACAGGCAGTCTTCTAGCTCGGGCGGCCCGGTAGGCCGTCACGTTTCCACGCGGACAGACCGCCGCGCAGGCTGGCTACTTTTGTAAAGCCCAGCCGCTCGCGGCCGATCTCACTGCGGCTACCGGTTCCACAGATCAGCACAATGAGCTGATCGCGCGGCAGCTCTCCGGCGCTCTGCCAGCACCTCCAGCGGCAAGAGGCGCGAGCCGGGAATATGTTCGCGCTTGTAGTCGACTGCGCTGCGCACGTCGATGAGCAACGCCCTTGTAGATCTGTAAGGCCGGCAGGCTGCGGCGCGGCTCTCAGGCATCGAGGGCATCCAGTTCTGCAGCAACCATCAGCCGCACCAGCTCGTCGAAGGATGTTTCTGCCTGCCAGCCCAGCTCTCGCCGGGCCTTGCTTGCATCCCCCACCAGCAGGTCTACTTCGGCCGGACGCACCAGCCGGGGATCCTGCACCACGTAATCCCGCCAGTCCAGGCCAACTTTGGCAAAGGCAGCCGCCGCGAACTCCTCCACGCTGTGCGTCTCGCCCGTCGCCAGTACGTAATCCGCCGGCTGTTCCTGCTGCAGCATGAGCCACATGCCGCGCACGTAATCGGGCGCGTAGCCCCAATCGCGGCGCGCTTCCAGGCTGCCCAGGCGCAGCTCGCTCTCCAGACCCCGGCAGATCCGCGCCGCCGCACGGGCGATCTTCTTCGTGACAAACTCCTGCCCCCGGCGCGGGCTTTCGTGGTTGAAGCAGATACCCGAACAGGCGAATAGGCCGTAGCTCTCGCGGTAGTTGACGGTGATCCAGTGGCCGTACAGCTTGGCGACGCCATACGGGCTGCGCGGGTAGAAGGGCGTCGTCTCTCTCTGCGGCACTTCCTGCACCTTGCCGAACATCTCGCTGCTGCTGGCCTGGTAGACGCGGATGGTGGGATCGACCTGCCGGACGGCATCCAGCAGGCGCGTGACGCCCAGCCCCGATACATCGCCGGTCAACACCGGTTGCTGCCAGGAGGTGGGCACGAACGACTGCGCCGCCAGGTTATACACCTCGTGCGGGCGCACTTCGTCCAGGAGGCGCAGCAGGGAGATCTGGTCGGCGAGGTCGCCGGAGAGCAACGTCAGCCTGTCCTGGATCTGCTCAATACGCTGGAAGTTCAGCGTGCTCGTGCGGCGCACCATGCCCACGACTTCATAGCCCTGTTCGAGCAAGAACTCGGCCAGATAGGATCCGTCCTGCCCTGTAATGCCTGTAATCAGCGCTCGTTTCGCCGCCATCGCCGACCTCCTTTTGGTGTGATCTATCACCGCACTTTCTGGACTTATTGTGACGTGTTGCGCCGTTCCTGTCTGCTAAGCCAGTTAGCAGACAAAGGAAACCGTTGCCGCTATACTTAGGGACGTGAGACGCTCAGGAAAAGGCAGGGTGGCCGTTTGCTCACTGCCGGCAACGTGGGTTCCCTCCGGCGATGCGCCGTGAGCCGCAGGAGACGATAGGACAGCGCATCGCCCGGCTGCGGCAGCAGATGGGCTGGACGCAGGAGGCGCTGGCCGAGCGCGTCGCCATCTCTCGCGTGGCCATCTCCCACTTCGAGATGGATATTGCCATACCCAGCGAGCGCACGATCACGCTGCTCGCCGGGCTGTTCAAGCTGTCGCCGCCGGAGCTGGTCGCCGGGACCACTTATCCCAGCGCCAAGGCAGAGCGCCTGCCCCTGTCAGCCTGCAGCTATACACCGCTGGAGCTGGCCCTGGCCTTGCTGCAAAACGACCTCGACTGGCTGCAGCGGCTGGCGCAGCACCCCGACCGGCTGCAGTTTGCCGCCGGGGTCCGCGCCCACTGGCTGCCAGAGTTGGGCCGCTTGCGGCGCCTTGTCCTGGACGCCGAGGGCCAGTTCGCGATTGACGCTGCCCGGCAGGCGTTGTACGATGCGTCCCACGCCTATGACCCTGTGACCAAGGAGCAGGACGCTTGACGATCGACGTGATTGTCTATTCCGATTATCTGTGACCGTGGTGTTATGTCGGCCAGGATCGGGTCGAACGGTTACAGAGAGAATACGACGTACAGGTGACCTGGCTGCCGTTTGAGCTGCATCCGGAAGTGCCGCCCGGCGGCATGCCCGCGCCCGCCTACGTGCGCAACGCGGCAACCGGCCCTGTTGGCGGGCGGCTGCGGGAGATGGCCGCAGAGAGCGGCCGGGAGATCGTCTTCGACACTGAATGGATGCCCAACACGCGGCGCGCGCTGGAAGCGTCGGAATATGCGCGCGAGCAGGGCCAGCACGAAGCGTTCCACCGCGTCGTCTTCCACCGCTTCTATGGCCTGGGCGAGAATATCGAGGATTGGGACGTTCTGGCTGATGCTGCCCGCGAGGTCGGCCTGGATCCCGAGGCCATGCGCGAGGCGACGGAAAGCGGGCAGTATGCCGCCGTCGTCGACGAGCACATCCGTAACGCGCACGACGTGGGCATCACCGGCGTCCCTGCCTACATCCTCGGCAACCGCTACCTGATTATGGGCGCCCAGCCCTACGATGTATTCCGGCAAGTGATGGCCGAGCTGGGCGCGGCGCCGCAGAGCAGAGGAGATGAATGATGGTCGAAATCCCTGAAAGCCACCGCCGCCTGCTAGAGGATAAGGTGTTCGCCATGCTGGGCACCGTCATGCCCGACGGCCAGCCACAGGTCCACCCGGTCTGGGTAGACTATGACGGCCAGTACGTGCGGGTCAATACGGCCCGTGGGCGCCAGAAGGATGAGAACCTGCAACGGCATCCCCAGGCGACCGTGCTGCTGATTGATACCCGTTCTCCCTATTTCTGGATGGAGATTCGCGGCCGGGTTGTCGAGCGTATCGAGGGGGAAGAGGCGGAGGCGCACATCGACGCCCTGTCGTACAAATACACGGGCCGGGAGACCTATGCGAACCGCAGGCCGGGTACGGTCCGCGTGCTATACAAGATCGAGCCGACACGCGTTCTGGCCAGCGGCTGAGCCGGCTGCCTTCTGCCCCAGCGCTGCAACCGTGACTGAACCTGTCCTGCGCCCCGGCAATCTGGTTCTCTATAAAGGGGAGCCGGCCCGCATCGCCACAGTCGATCGCAAGAAAATCACCGTCGAACGGCCGGACGGCAGCAGCCTGAGTGTGCGGCCAAAGGACGTGACCCTGCTCCACCCCGGACCGGTACAGAATCTGAACGGGCTGCGCCCCCCGGCCGGCGAGCCGCTGATCGCCTGGGAGCTGCTCGCCGGGAGCCGGACGACGCTGTCGGAGCTGGCCGAGCTGGCTTTCGACGCCTACACGCCGGCAACCGCCTGGGCCGTCTGGCAGCTTCTGGAAGATGGACTCTACTTCACGGGCACGCCGGGGGCGATTGTGGTCCATACGCCGGCCGAGGTTGAAGCCGAGCAGCAGGCCCGGCAGGCGCGCGCCGCCGCAGAAGCTGCCTGGTCGGATTTTCTGCAGCGACTGGCAGCGGGCACGTTCGATCCGCAAGCAGACGGCCGGTTCCTGCAGGAAGTCGAAGCGCTGGCGCTGGGCCAACACGAGCAGAGCCAGGTCATGCGCGCCCTGGGGCGGGCTGAGACGCCGGAAAGCGCCCATGCGTTGCTGCTGGAGATCGGCTATTGGCCCCCGGAGTTCAATCCCTACCCGCAGCGGGTGGGCTTGGTCACGACGATCCCCGACAGCCCGCTTCCGCCGCTGCCGGAGGAGGAACGGCTCGACCTGACCGGCCTGCCCGCCTACGCCATCGACGACGCCGGCAGCGAAGACTCCGACGATGCCTTCAGCCTGGACGGCGAGCGGCTGTGGGTCCACGTCGCCGACGTCGCGGCTCTGGTTCCGCCAGATAGCCCGGCCGATCTCGAAGCGCGCACGCGGGGCGCCAGCCTTTATCTACCGGAAGGGATCATCCCCATGCTGCCACCCGCAGCCACCGGGCAGCTGGCCCTTGGCCTTGGCGATACGTCGCCGGCCCTCTCCATCGGCTTCTGCCTCGACGGCGAAGGAGCCATCGCCGACGTGCTCATCCGGCCAAGCCGGGTCCGCGTCACGCGCCTCTCCTACGCGGCGGCCGAAGCGCAGCTCGACGACGAGCCGCTTTCCCGCCTATGGGCGCTGCTCCGGCCGCGGGCCGAACGCCGCCGCGCCGCCGGAGCCATCGACATCGATCTGCCGGAGGTGAAGATTCGCGTGCGGGACGGAGAGATCACCATCCAGCCCCTGCCGAATCTGCGCAGCCGGCAGCTCGTACTGGAAGCCATGCTCGCCGCCGGCGAGGCAGTGGCGCGCTTCGCCGTCGCGCAGGCCATTCCCCTCCCGTTCAGCACCCAGGAGCCGCCCGTGCCGCTGGAAGCGCTACCCAACGGCCTCGCCGGGCAATTTGCGCTGCGCCGGAGCTTCCAGCGCAGCCAGGCCAGCCTCACGCCCGGCCCCCACGCCGGCCTGGGCCTGCCGCTCTACGCCCAGGCGACCAGCCCGCTGCGCCGCTATCTCGATCTGGTCGTCCACCAGCAGCTACGCGCCCAATTACGGGGCGAGCTGCTACTTGACGGTCAGGCCATTCTGGCCCGTATTGGCGCCGCCGAAGCGGTGCGGGGCGACGTGCGCTATGTGGAACGGCTGGCTAACGAGCACTGGACCCTGCTCTACCTGCAGCGCCACCCGGATTGGCAGGGCGAAGCGGTCGTCGTCGAGCAGTACGGGCAGCGCAGCAAGCTGCTCATCCCCGAGCTGGCCTACGAAACGCAGGCCTACCTGCGCGGCAGCTTCACCCTGAACGACGTCGTTCCCATCCGCGTTACGGGCATCGACCTCCCCCGCCGCCGGCTGTCGGTCGCCGTCCGGCGCTAGGCCGTGGCGCGTTCCGCGGCCCGAATGTGCTGGGCGATAGCCGCCACCAGCTCGGGCCAGGCCGGGCGCGGGAAGTTGTGCCCGCCGCCAGCTACCACGTGCAGCCGCGCGCCCGGAATCGTCGCCGCCAGATTTTCGCCGTGCGGCAGCGGGAACAACGGGTCTTTTTCGCCGTGGATGACCAGCGTAGGCACGTTCAGGCCGGGCAGCTCGGCGTACCAGGGGCTGGAGAGCAGGGCAGCGAGCTGGCGCGTCACCCCTTCCGGGTAGAAGCTGCGGTCGTAGCCGCGCGCGCTCTCTGCCCGCGCCTCTTCCTCGTCAAACGGCAGATCGCCGCTGAGCAGGCGATTGGTCTCGACACTCTGGGTGATGCGCGCCTCGCGGTCCTCGGCGGGCGGCGCGAGCAGCGCGTTCAGGGCCGCCATATCCGGCAGGGGCAGCTCCAGGTTGCCGCTCGTCGTCGAGATGAGCGTCAGGCTGCGCACCCGGCGGGGATGGCGCAGGGCCAGGTGCTGGGCAATCGTCCCGCCCAGGCTGATGCCGGCTACGTGCGCCGAGGCGATGGAGAGAGCGGACAGCAGGCCCGCCGCATCGTCGGCCATGTCGGCGAGGGTGTACGGCACGTCTACATTGGGAACCTGCCTGACGAGGTAGGACTGCAGCATGATCAGGACGTCGGGCATCCCGCTCATCTTCGTCGAGAGTCCAACGTCACGATTGTCATAGCGAATGACGTAAGAGCCGCGCCCGGCAAGCCGGGAACAGAAGTCGTCGTGCCAGGCAATCATCTGGGCGCCCAGCCCCATGATGAGCAGGACCGGCGGGTCGGCGGCGTCGCCAAAGGTATCGTAGACCAGCTCGATGCCATTGGCTTCGACCCGCTTCTCTGCGCTGTGCTGCACTTCGTCGGGCACAATCATGATACCTTCCTCCTTTCACAACGGCCGTCGGCCCCGGTCCAAAGCGAACCCGTCTACGGTGATAGCCCGGAGACGATTGTATCCACGTTGAGCCGCATCATCTCCACATAACTCTCGGCGCCGCTGCCCGGCACTCCCAGCGAGCCGGTGTACAGCGGCAGGACCGCGACCTCGTCGCAGCTTTTCAGCTCGGCTGCTGCGGCTTCGGCGAGCGATTGGTTCGCCGCCTGGTCGGCAAAAATGGTGCACACGCCGGCCTCCTCCATACGATCCACCAGCGCCGCCAGCGACTGCGCCGATGGCTCCGACACGGTGCTGGCCGACGGGATGATGGCGCCGATCACCTCAAAGTCAAAGGCCCGGGCAAAGTAGGCGAGCGACGCGTGGTTGGTGACGAGTTGGCGGCGCCCGGCCGGAATGGTCGCCAGCCGCTCTGTGGCGTACTGGATGAGCGCATCCAGCTCCTCCAGGTAGGCTTCCGCGTTGGCGTCGTACACGGCGGCCTGCGCCGGATCGAGCGCGCCCAGCACCAGCCGCACGTTCTCGACCCACTGGCGCACGAGATGGGGGTCCAGCCAGACGTGTGGATCGGCGGCGCCATGCTCGTGCTCGTCGCCCGGCTCCTCCTCGCCGCCAAAAGGCAGCGGCTTGATATTCGCGGAGATCGGGACAAGCGGGACGCCGGACGCGGCGTTTTCCAGATCGCGCAGCAGCCCTTCTTCAAGATGCCAGCCGTTGGTAAAGATAACGTCCGCCTCCGCCGCGCGAATCAGGTCGCTGGGGGCCGGCTGGTAGCCATGCGGGTCCTGCCCGGCGCCGATCAGCGTCTCCAGCTCAATCGCTTCGCCGCCCACGCGGCCGACCACGTCGCCGATCACGTTCGTCGTGGCGACGACCTGCAAGCGCTCGCCCGGCCCCAGCTCAACCGGCGCCAGCTCTGGCAGCGAGAGCGGCGCGAGGCCCTCCGGCGCCGCTCCGGTCCCGCCGTTCTCCGGCGCACCACAGCCTCCTAATAGAAGGAGAATCAGCACCAGCCAGCCGATCCTCTTGCTCCCCGAGCGGGTGGTATACGTCCGTTGCCGTAAATGATACATTGTATCATCATAATCCGCCGGGCGGCGGGCGTCAAATGGCTCAGACCTCGACGACCAGGGTGTCGTAGGCAAAGGTAACCGGCAGCCCATCGTCCTGCTGCAGCTTCGCCGCCAGCTCGTCGAGCTGCTCCGGCATGATCTGCTCTGCTTCTTCGATGTGGGTCAGAACGATCTGGCGGGCGTCGAGGCTGCGCAGCATCGCCAGCGTCTGGTAGAAGGTCGCTTCCGTGCGCAGCACCGGATGTTCGGCCGGGATGCGGCGCGCGCCCGTGAAGGGATCAAATTCGTGGATGCCCATCGGCAGGATGGCGAGGTCGAGGCGGGGAAGCCAGTCGGGCGGCTGCCAGCCCACCAGCTCGTCGGGCGCGATCAGCACCCGCTTCTCGCCCTCTGTGAGCAGAAAAGCGTAGACGTAATCGGCGGCGACGCGGAAGGGCAGCACCTCGACGCCGTTGAGCGTAAACGTATCGCCATCCTGCAGCAGGCAGAGGCGCAGCAGCCCCAGCCGTTCCATATAGGCCAGCGCTTCCCACATGCCCAGCCGCTCGCGGAAATCGACCGCCACCTGTTGGGGAAGGTAGACCTCTGTCACCCGGTGTTGTGGAGGCCAGTGGAACCAATCCATGTTCATCTCCCAGATCCGGCGCCCGGCCGTGTGGTCGGGATGCCAGTGGGAGTAGGTGGCATGGGGCACCGGGCCGAGGCCGGCGCGGTTGAGCTGCATCGCGCTCTCTTCCGGGGTATCGATCAGCAGTTCCGGCCCATGCACGTAAACGCTTGGGCCGCTGCGGCTGACCGGCACGCCTTCGACCCGCGCCCGCCGGCATAACGCACACTGGCAGCCCGGCCGTGGCGTCGTGATCGCTCCCCCGCTGCCCAGGAACTCAACCTTCATCTCCTCTCCTTTGGCTCAGTCGTCAAAGACGTTACGGCGGCTGAAGGGGGCGCTCAGAAAACGCCAGGCCATGCGCCCCGGCGTCAGCCAGCGGATTCGGGCGCCATGTCTCTGGTTGCTCAGGATCTGCTCGGCCATCCAGGGCGTCACCGTCTCCGCCCGGTCGGCGATGATGTTGAAGATGCGGCGCGAGCGCTCCAGCCGCTCGGGATCCTTCGACAGCTCCCCCAGCACCAGATC
>ERZ747221.4413-NODE-4413-length-10273-cov-18.798843_pt1 | contig 10273 bp, 9 predicted proteins | sample MGYA00374949_ERZ747221 | MGnify/ENA primary metagenome ERZ747221 (study PRJEB28779, sample SAMN05720172) | bioreactor metagenome | isolation source: Anaerobic biogas reactor | place: USA:Washington, USA | collected 2015-08-08 ... | reverse complement strand
GGACCGTCCTCAAGTTAGTGGCCCCGGATGGAATCAAGTTAATAGCCCCAGCACGTCAGGCTAATAACTTGGAGCCATAGACAGAACCAGTAACTTGGGGACTGTCCCCAAGAAACCAAGCCCAGCAGCAGCTCCGGGACCGTCCTCAAGTTAGTGGCTCCGGATGGAATCAAGTTAATAGCCCCAGCGCGACAGGCTAATAACTTGGAGTCACGAACAGAACCAGTAACTTGGGGACTGTCCCCAAAAACCAAGCCCAGCAGCAGCTCCGGGACTGTCCTCAAGTTAGTGGCCCCGGATGGAATCAAGTTAATAGCCCCAGCACGACAGGCTAATAACTTGGAGCCATAAACAGAACCAGTAACTTGGGGACTGTCCCCAAGAAACCAAGCCCAGCAGAAGCTCCGGGACCGTCCTCAAGTTAGTGTCCCGGATGGAATCAAGTTAATAGCCCCAGCACGTCAGGCTAATAACTTGGAGCCACAAACAGAACCAGTAACTTGGGGACTGTCCCCAAGAAACCAAGCTCAGCAGAAGCTGACCAGCGGAAGCTCGGCACATTCAACGTATAAATAAGTAGACCAGCGGGGACATCATCGTGAAACGTGTGTCCCCCGCATCATTTAATAGCCTTTGTCGAATAGTGTAGATAAATTGTCGAAGGAGGTGAACCCAGATGCGAGCCGTAATCCTGGCCGGCGGAAAAGGAGTCAGACTTAAACCATACACCGTCAGCCTGCCCAAACCCCTGGTCCCGGTAGGAGAGGAACCCATCCTAAAGATCCTCCTCCAGAACCTGAGAAGGCAAGGCGTCCGGGAAGCCACCATCTGCGTCAACCACATGGCAGACCTGATCGAGGCCTATTTCGGCGACGGCTCCAAGTTCGGCATCAGTGTCCAATACACCCACGAGCAGCAGCCGCTGGGCACCGCTGCGCCCATCAAACTCATCAAGACCCTGCCCGACGATTTCCTGGTCATGAACGGCGACCTGCTCACCGATATCAGCTTCAAGCAACTGTACTGGCAGCACAAACATAACGATGCCATCATGACCATCGCCACCCACACCCAGAAGATCAAGGTGGACTATGGAGTCATCAAACCCGGCCCCGACCATACCGCCGAGTCCTTCGTAGAAAAACCCACCTATGACATAAACGTGTGCATGGGCATATATGCCTTGAACAAACGGGCCCTGGACTATATCCCCGACGGAACCCGTTTCGGTTTCGACGACCTGGTGAAAGCCCTGCTGGCCAAAGGCGAAACAGTGAGGACCTTCCCCCACACCGGTTACTGGTTGGACATCGGCCGGCCAGAGGAATACGAGCAGGCAAATAATGATTGCCACCAACTGCTAAGCGACAATCAAGCCAATTAGGGAGAGTATATGAAAGTAATGGTAACCGGCGCCGACGGATTCATCGGCAGCCACTTAACCGAAAAACTGATTGAAGCGGGCCACCAGGTAAGAGCCTTTGTCTTCTACAACTCCTTCAATTCCTGGGGCTGGCTCGACACCTTGCCTAAGGACAAGCTCCAGGAGATAGAAATATTCGCTGGCGACGTCCGCGACCCCAACGGGGTACGCCGGGCCATGGAAGGAGTGGAGCAGGTTTATCACCTGGCGGCCCTGGTCGCCATACCCTTTAGTTACCACTCCCCGGATTCCTATGTGGATACCAATATCAAAGGCACTCTGAACATATTACAGGCGGCCCGCGACCTTAACACCAGCCGTATACTGGTGACCTCCACCTCGGAGGTATACGGTACCGCCCAATATGAACCCATAGATGAGAAACACCCCTTCCAGGGCCAGTCGCCCTATTCGGCCACCAAGATCGGCGCCGACCGGTTGGCGGAGAGCTTTTACCGCAGCTTCGAATTACCGGTCACCATCGTGCGGCCCTTCAACACCTATGGTCCCCGCCAGTCAGCCCGGGCAGTCATCCCCACGGTGATAACCCAGCTGCTGGACGGTAAAACAGATATAAAACTGGGGGCGGTCACCCCCACCCGGGACTTCAATTACGTGTTGGACACGGTGGCTGGATTCCTGGCCATAGCCAAAACCCCCGCCACCATCGGCGAGGAGATCAACATCGCCAGTCAAAAGGAAATCTCCATAGGCGAACTGGCCCAGGAGCTGATCCGCCAGATCAACCCCACCGCCCGGATAGAATGTGAGGAGATTCGGCTCCGGCCGGAGAACAGCGAAGTCAACCGGTTGCTGGGTTCCAATGCGAAGATCCAGCAGCTGACCGAATGGCAGCCACAATACACCCTGGCCCAGGGACTGCAGGAGACCATCGCCTGGATGGAGCAGAACCTGGACCGCTACAAGACAGATATATATAACGTTTAATAAAGAATGGGAAATTCATTAACAGAAGAGGGAGGAATTATGTACCGGAATCATATCAAACGAATACTAGACATCCATCTGGCGACTCTGGCCTTGGTGATCCTGGCCCCCGTCATGATCATTGTGGCCATAGCCGTAAAGCTGGAATCGCCTGGACCCGCCTTTTTCATCCAGCAGCGGGTGGGCATACATAAATCCAGGTTCGGTATCATAAAGTTCCGCACCATGCGGGAAGGTACCCCGGCCGATGTACCCACCGAGCGGTTTCAGCACACTGATCAGATAACCAGGGTAGGGAAATTCTTAAGAAAAACCAGCCTCAACGAACTGCCGCAGCTGATCAACATTATAAGAGGGGAAATGAGCATCATCGGCCCCCGCCCAGCTCTGGGGAACCAGTTTGACCTAATCCGGGAGCGGGACAAGTATGGAGCCAACGACGTCCTGCCGGGATTAAGCGGCTGGGCCGCGATCAACGGGCGGGACACCATCGACAATAAGGCCAAGGCCAGATTTGACGGCGAATATGTGAAGAATATAAGCTTTTGGTTTGATGTGAAGATCATTATCGGCACCCTGCTCACGGTAATGCACAACACCGGTGTAGTGGAAGGCGGCACCGGGGCTTTGGCACGCCAGGAGATGGCAGCTGCACAAGACCGTACATTGGCGGTAGGGAAGCGATAGATACAAGATAGAGGAATTAGAGGCACTAAGATGCTATTGGTAACTGGCATAACCGGGCATAGCGGAATGTATTTCCTGCAGGAACTAATAAACAACAACTATAAGGGTCACATACGCTGTGTCGTAAAAGACCCATCAGAACAATCTCTATTGGACAATACCGGCTTAAACATAGAAACGACCGTGGGGGATCTAGCTGACTACAGCTTTGTAGAACGAGCAATGCATGGTATTGATACCGTTCTTCACATAGCATCGATATTTTACTCAGTCAATGTTATGAAAGCTGCTGTAAAGAATAATGTATCAAAAGCGATCCTCGTTCACACAACCGGAATCTATTCAAAATACAAGAGTGCGTCAGAAGAATACAAGGGCATCGAAGCACAGATAAAAGAAATCATAACGAAACATAACTCACCCATCGGATTGATCTACCTGCGCCCAACCATGATTTACGGCAATGTAAATGATAAAAACATGGCGGTGTTCATCAAGATGGTAGATAAACTCAGGTTATTTCCGGTGATAGACCATGGAAAAAGCTTGCTTCAGCCCGTCAACGGGAGAGACTTAGGGAAGGCATATTATCAGGTGCTAACCAAAGAGAATATAGACAAGGGAGACTATATATTATCAGGCGAAAAACCATTCCCTATGATAGATATATTCAAATTGATAAGTGCCAGCCTCAATAAGAAGACAACATATTTGAGTGTACCTTTGGGCTTGGGAGTGTTCATGGCGCGATGCCTTAAGGCGTGCAGTCTTGGGAAAATAGATTATGTGGAAAAAGTCCAACGCATGGGAGAAGATCGAAGCTTCTCACACATCTCAGCATCGAGGGATTTTGGTTATGAGCCTATGCCATTCGATGTAGGACTGGAATTGGAAGTAAGACAGTATTTAGAGGCAACTCTAACGTCACAGGGAGTTCATAGGTGATGCGAATACTGGTTGTATGTCAATACTACTACCCTGAACCCTTCAGGATTACTGACATATGTGAGACTTTGGTGCAGATGGGTCATGAGGTAACCGTACTGACCGGTCTGCCCAATTACCCTGAGGGATATGTTTTAGATGAATATCGAAGAGGCAACAAGAGAAACGAGAACGTCAACGGGGTAAACGTCATCCGCTGCTTCGAGGTTGGGCGCGGCCACGGTCATCTTAGGTTGTTTTTGAATTACTTGAGCTTTGCGGTTAGTGCTTCGCTGAGAGCCATTAAACTCGACAACCATTTTGATGTCGTATACGTAAACCAACTTTCACCGGTGATGATGGCCATACCAGGGATTATCTACAAAAGGAAGAACAATAAGAAACTGCTACTGTATTGCCTGGATCTGTGGCCGGAGAGCCTGGCTGCCGGAGGGATCAGTAATGATTCTTATATTTATAAATTGCTCTGGTACATATCAAAAAAAATCTATCAATCAGCAGATAAAATCCTGGTGAGCTCAGCCACGTTCAAAGAGTATTTTGGTGACGTGCTGCAAATGGATACGAGCGTTATTGACCACCTGCCCCAATACGCAGAGGATCTTTTCATCGGAAAAACAGATGATACAGACGAGATGACCGATGACCATAATAAATATAACTTTGTTTTTGCTGGCAACATTGGCGAGATGCAAAGCGTCGATACCATCATTAAGGCGGCTAATCTGCTGCGGGATCATGAGGAAATATCTTTTCATATCGTCGGCGATGGTGCAAAGCTAGAGGAATGCAAAGAGCTTGCCCTTGACTTGGGATTAGAGAACGTCAGATTCTACGGTAGACTTGCTATTGCAGAAATGCCGAGTTTTTATGCCGGGGCCAGTGCCATGCTGATCACTCTTAAGAACAACAAGCCCTTATCATACACCCTCCCCGGCAAGCTCCAATCATATATGGCTGCTGGCAAACCGGTTGTTGGGTCCATAAATGGTGAAACCGCCAGGGTAATCAGAGAATCGGGATGCGGTCTATGCTGTGCTGCCGAGGATTTCGGGGCGTTGGCCCGGTTGTTATTGGAATTTTGCGACAGTGACCAGAAGGCTCAAATGGGACTAAATTCAAAGCATTATTATGCAAAACAGTATCGAAAAGATAGGTTCACTTCTCGTGTGGAGAACAGTCTTATTGCATTGGCGAATTGAGGATTCTATTGGAGGGAATTGGATCATGCGTTTTTTTAGAGCAAATCCTGACTGTAGCTCTCGCTTTCATGAAGAGGAAGAACATAATTACCGTAACGCTTTTTCCAGAGACCGAGATCGAATCCTATATTCCAAGGAATTCCGCAGATTGAGCGGCAAGACACAGGTCTTTGTAGTTGGTTTTTATGATCATGCCCGAACACGGTTAACACACACACTAGAAGTTGCGCAAATATCCAAAACTATTGCTGCGAAGCTGGGTTTAGACGAAAACCTGTGTGAATCAATATCTTTTGGCCATGATGTTGGACATACCCCTTTTGGTCATGTAGGTGAACGTACTCTCAACCTTCTCATGAATGGCTGTGACAAATACAAAGGTCTAAATAAAGAATTGCCGGAAAATCAGAAAGGATTCAAACATAACTGGCAGGGTCTAAGAGTTACCATAGACTTAGAAAAGTACAGCCCTAGTTACAGAGGCCTAAATTTAACCGACTATACCTTATGGGGTATTCTAAACCATAGTAATCTAGAGTATAAAAAATGCGACCATGCGGAGGACATGAATCTCCAAAACGTAAGATTCTATGGCCAGCGTCCCTTAGTGGAGATGCCCGAGTTCTATGCCTGGGCCGATGCGATGCTGGTAACTTTAAATAAAAACGACAATGTTTCCAACACCCTGCCCGGCAAGGTGCAGAGTTATATGGCCGCCGGCAAACCGGTGCTGGGTTCCATCGACGGTGAGGCCAATCGGGTCATAAAGACATCCAGGTGTGGGCTGTGTTGCCCCGCCGAAGACCATCGCGCTTTTGCCAAAATAATTGAAGAGTTCGCTGATCATCCAGCCAAGCACCGCCTCTTCGCAGCTAACTCGCTGAAATATTACCAGCAGAATTTCGGCGAAACTGCTTTCTTCAACAAGCTGTATCAGAGTCTAGAAACTCTGTGTGACAAACCAGAACTGGCGGTCTTAAGCGAACAGTCGAAGATACGGCAGATACGCACCAAAACCATCGACGTAGAAGCGCCGGCTTATCAGACCGGGAACCATATTGGGTAATAATAAGGTTAAGCATAAGAAAGATCACGCGTTGCAATTTGATGATTGAGGAATGACCGATGTACCTTGATTATTTGTTTTCCAAATTAATAAAAAAAATACATATCCCCACAATCAGATTATCGGAGCTTCATAAAACAAGCAAAGTATGTTCTGGGTCGCATTTGGCAGGTGTGACAATGGGAAAGTATTCATACATAGGTAACTATTGTACGGTTATAAACACTGACATTGGAAATTACTGTTCTGTCGGAGACAGTTGCTTTATCGGAGCTGAGGATCACCCAACAGAATGGGTGTCATCATCACCGGTATTTCATGGTGGTAAAAATATAATGAGAAAGAATTTTGCCACACATTCTTTTGAAACTGGCAAAAGAACAGTCATTGAAAACGATGTTTGGTTAGGAACCCACTGTATGATACGAAATGGGATAAAAATTGGAACCGGTGCTATTATTGGAATGGGTTCTGTTGTAACCAAAAATGTTGGAGATTTCGAGATATGGGCCGGCAATCCCGCCCGCTTCATCAGAAAACGGTTCGCCGAAGAAGATATTAGCAAAATATTGGAAATTAAGTGGTGGGAATGGAGTGATACGGATCTTATCCGTAGGGCAAACACATTCAACGACTTACAAGCATTTCTCTCAGAAGGCAACAATGGATAGAAATCAGTTTATTGTGATAAGGGGTCTCGATGATTGAAAATTCTGCACTTATGTCTCGCTTGTTTCTATATTGATCACTATTCATACCAAGAAAACATGCTGCCCAAATATCACAAGCAATTGGGGTACGATGTAGAGATTATAGCCTCACTTGTGACATTCGATGAAGATGGACATCTAACGAACTTGAAGAAAGGTAGCAAGTATGTAAATGAATACGGAATACCTGTTACCAGATTAGATTATGCATTTCCAGGAATGCTTTCAAGGAATGCACGAAGATATGTCGGAACATATGATGCAATAAATGATTCGAATCCTGACCTAATATTTATTCATGGGTGTCAGTTTTCAGATATCACAGCAGTTCTTAAGTATGTGGAAATTAATCCGAAAACCATAGTATTGGTAGATAATCATGCGGATTTTTCTAACAGTGCGTCCAATTGGTTGTCCAAAAATGTACTCCATAAAATTATCTGGAGGCACTGCGCCAAGAGCATTGAACCTTACACGACAAAGTTCTATGGTGTGCTGCCTGCCAGAGTCGATTTCTTAGCCGATATATATAAGTTGCCAAGAAACAAGATTGAATTGTTGCTCATGGGAGCAGACGATGAGTTAGTGAACGATGCGAAACAGGAACATGTTAGGCTGTCCATTAGGGAGAAGCATGGAATCGAAAAGGATGATTTCCTAATAATAACCGGTGGCAAAATTGACGAAAACAAAACCCAGACTTTACTGTTGATGGAAGCGGTCAAGAATATTGGCAGAGAAAACGTGAAGTTAGTAATATTCGGTTCGGTTGTACCACAATTGAAACCAAAAATCACATCACAACTGTGTCATTCAGTGGAGTATATAGGGTGGATTGATTCAAGAGAAACATATAAATATTTTAGTTCAGCAGACCTAGTCATCTTTCCCGGCCTGCATTCAGTCTTCTGGGAGCAGGTCGTAGGGTTGGGATTGCCATGCATATTCAAGTATATTGATGGTTTCACACATGTTGATTTGGGTGGCAACTGTGATTTCCTTTATGAGGATAGCGTTGAGGAGATCCAAGGCAAGATCCTAGCTATAATTGACAATCCCATCAGGTATAACGAAATGAAGAGGGTAGCGGAGACGAAGGGTATACAACTGTTTTCGTATAGTTCAATTGCAAAAAAATCTTTGTCATGATTGGCAATCCAATTTTTTATGGCATGGGTAAAACCTCTCTTATTTTTGTATTTGTTAAAGAAAGATCATAGCTAAGGATAGCTGTCATGGAATATTTTTTGCTCTGCGTTAGGGGAATATATCTTAAACAGAAGAACAGCTTTACACTGCCAATTTGGGTTATGTAATTTTCTTTTGATAGTAAGTCAAGCAGAATATACATATCCATACGGGTCAGGCATAAGTCAACTGATGCTCTGGTTTTTAATCGGGCAATATATCAAAGACTCTCGCTTGTACGCGAACAAGAGTAGGGGGGCAGAATTTTGCAACTAAAACAAATATTTAGTAAATATGAGATATCGTATAAGGTTTATCAATCTATAAGAGTAATCTTGACTTCTATCTCACCGACGTTGGCGACTAAAGTCATATTCCGAATATCTAAAGGACGGCCACTTGACTTAAAAAATCCTAGGACTCTTGATGAAAAGATTTCGTGGCTTAAGTTAAATACATATTATAAAAACCCTCTGGTATCAAAGTGCGCAGATAAGTATGCTGTAAGAGAATATATCAAAACATGTGGATGCCCAGAAATTCTAAACGAATTATATGGAGTATACAACAGTGTGGAAGGCATTCCGTGGGCAGATCTCCCAGATAGATTTGTCTTGAAGTGGAACATGGGTTGTGGGTGCAATATTATATGTGCTGATAAGAATAGTCTAGATATAGAAAACGCACGCCAGTTGTTGAGTTATTGGGGGAAGAAAAAATACTATCTATCGCATGCAGAAATGCAGTATAAGTACATTCCACCTCGGATAATATGCGAAAAGTATCTTGAGGTCCTAGAAGGAGAGTTGCCCGATTATAAATTTTATTGTTTTAACGGTGAAGCGAAATATGTGATGGTATGTTTAGGAAGGGGACAGGGTCATCCGCAATTTTATTATTATGACAGGGAATGGAATTTACTCAAACTTAGCGAGGATGCAATAAATGCACCAGCAGATTTTAATTTACCTAAACCTGATGTAATAGAAGAAATGTTTGAATATGCTAGTAAACTATCGAAGCCCTTTCCTTTTGTCAGAGCTGATTTTTACTTAGTAGACGGAAAAATCATATTTGGTGAACTTACCTTTACTCCTTCGGGAGGCATAGATTCGGGTCGTCTACCAGAAACGGACATCGCATTGGGCAGGCTAGTAAAGCTGCCAATAGAATGCTGAAGGAGGTTCATATGAAACGGACAATAGGATTTATTAAGAGTCATAAAGAGAATGAAAAACGCAGAGCCCTATTACCAAGTGACATGCAGAGCATTCAGAATAGAAGCAAGTTGTATTTTGAAACGGGATATGGTGATGTTCTAAATATTCATGATGGTATGTATGAATCACTGGGTTGTAAGGTGGTAACCAGAGAAGAAGCCCTATCACAGGATATAATTTGTGATCCAAAAGTTGGCGACGCAGAGTATATAAGCCTACTAAATAGGGGTCAGGTTGTTTTCGGATGGGTACATGCAGTCCAAAATCGGTTGATTACGGATTGTTTAATTGATGGATTATTGACGGTTTATGCATGGGAAGAAATGTTTGAAAACGGTAGACATGTTTTTTGGAGAAACAATGAATTGGCTGGTGAAGCTGCAATTATCCATGCGTTTATGTGTTATGGTTTGTTACCTGAAGGTATAAATGTAGCAGTATTGGGTCGAGGCAATATTGCCATGGGCGCCGCAAAGTCTTTGTACAGGCTGGGTGCCTATGTAAATATCTACAATAGAGATACTGAGTATTTATTTAGACAGAGGATTTCAGAATATGATGTATTAGTCAATGCCATCTTGTGGGACACTTCACGAAACGACCATATTATTTATAAAGAAGATCTAAAAAAGATGAAACCCGGAGCCATGATTATTGATATAAGTTGTGATGAGGAGAAAGCTGTTGAAACTACCAAAGCCACAACCATTGAAAATCCTATATATGAAATAGACGGTATAATCCATTATGCTGTTGACCATACTCCATCCTTATTCTATAAGTCAGCCAGTAAAGTTATTAGTAACGAAGTAGCAAAATACGTCGATTTACTTATTGAACGACGTGAAAACGATGTATTACATAATTCGCGAATAATTCGGGAC
>ERZ747221.4412-NODE-4412-length-10274-cov-3.355301_pt1 | contig 10274 bp, 8 predicted proteins | sample MGYA00374949_ERZ747221 | MGnify/ENA primary metagenome ERZ747221 (study PRJEB28779, sample SAMN05720172) | bioreactor metagenome | isolation source: Anaerobic biogas reactor | place: USA:Washington, USA | collected 2015-08-08 ... | reverse complement strand
GAACTCGCCCGGCGCCATGGGGCGCGGGTGATGAGCATCGATCCCACCGAGTTCGGCCACGGACGCACGCGCAACGCCGCCATCGGGACGTGCGCGGGCGAGTTCGTCCTCCTGACGGTGCAGGACGCCGTGCCCGCCGACGGGCGCTGGCTGTCGGCGCTGGTGGGGGCGATGGACGAGCACCCGGACGCCGCCGGCGCCTACTCGCGCTGCCTGCCGCGCCGCGAGGCCGGGTTTGTCGAGCGCTACCTGGCGACGCGCGAGGAGCGCACCGATGTCGGCGACGCCCCCATCGTGCAGCGGTGGCCATCCGAGGCGCACCTCTCCGCCATGTCGCCCGACGACCTGCGCCGCTGTTGCGCTTTTCACGACGGCAGCAGCATGCTGCGGCGCGCGGTCTGGGAGCGCTGCCCACTCCCCGACGTACGGTACGCCGAGGACCTGGCCTGGAGCGTCGCGGTGATGCGCCTGGGCTACAGCGTGCTGTACGTGCCCGCGTCGCGCGTGCGCCACTCACACCATCGCTCCTGGTGGTACGAGCTGCGGCGCAGCTACGTCGACCGCCGCGCCGTCCTGGAGCTGCACGCCGGCGTCGTGCCGGGAGGCGCTGGCGGCGGCCGGCACGCGATCGGCTCCCGTCGAGGCGTCAGCCAGCTCATCCAGGACATGACCCGCGCTGCGCGGGACGAGGGTGCCCTCACGCCCGCCGTGTGGTGGGCGATACAGACGCGGGTGCTGGTCGGGGGGGTGGGCGTAGGACTGGCCGACCTCTCCGCCCGGCGCAGGGATGGCCTGTGGCCGCCGCAGATCGAGCGCTGGCTCGCGCGCGGCATCTGATCGAAGGGGCCCAGAGGATGCATCGAGATGATCCCATGACTCCACCTCTCTCCGGCGGCGCGCCGCATGAGCGGCCGCATCCGGTTCCCGGAGAGGCGGAGCATCAGGCGCGCGTCACGGCCTCGCCGCCCTCCGACCCCGGCGGCGATGGCGAGGCGTCAGGCCCTGCATTCGAGGGCGGCGATCGGCTCTGGTGGCTGTGGCGCGAGGCCGAGACGCGACGTATGCTCAACGTCGAGTACCGCGAGGAACTCGTCGCGCGCGAGCAGGCCGTCGAAGAGATGCGCGCCCGCATCGAGCAGCTGGAAAAGCGCTGGAGTGACCTCGAGCAGACCGCGGGTTGGGCGCTCCTGACGCGACTGCAGGCGCTGCGCGCACGGCTCCTGCCGCCGGAGAGCGCCCGTGACCGCTGGATCGAGGCGCTGTGGCGTCGGTGGCGGGAGCGCCACTCGCTGGAGGGTTACGAGGACCGCGTGTTTGCCATCGAGCCGGTCCGCGCCCCCTCGCCGGTGCAGCCCCACCGCGAACCCGTGGCCGTCATCGTCTGCGTCCACAACGCCCTGGACGATGTGCGGCGATGCCTCTCCTCGGTGCTGGAGCACACGGCCGCCCCCTATCGCCTCATCCTGGTGGACGACGGCAGCGACGGCCCAACGGAGACCTACCTCTCCGAGTTCGCGCGCCAGCACGGCGCGACCCTGATCCGCAACGAGTCCGCCCGTGGCTATACCCTCGCCGCCAACCAGGGGCTGGCGGCCGCCGATGCGCCGTGGCTGCTGCTCCTCAACAGCGACACCATCGTCACGCCGGGCTGGCTCGACCGCCTCGTCGCCTGCGCCGCGTCGGACCCGCGCATCGGTATCGTGGGGCCACTGTCGAACACCGCCTCGTGGCAGTCGATCCCCGATCTCGAGGATCAGGGCGACTGGGCCGCTAACCCTCTGCCGCCGGGGGTTGGCGTCAGCGACATGGGCGCCATGCTGACGACCCATTCGGCGCGGCTCTATCCCCGCGTTCCCCTGCTGAACGGCTTCTGCCTGCTCATCCGCCGCGATGTCATCAACGCCGTGGGCTGTTTCGATGAGGAGACGTTCGGGCCGGGTTACGGTGAGGAGGACGATTTCGCCCTCCGCGCGCGCCAAGCCGGCTGGTCGCTGGCCATCGCCGACGACGCCTATGTCTACCACGCCCAGTCGCGCAGCTACAGCACCGAGGCGCGCCAGCGCCTGGCGGTGGAGGCGGGGCGTCGCCTGTCCGCCAAGCATGGTCAGCCCGTCATCGACGCGAGCGTGGCCCACTGTCTCCACGACCGCGTGCTGGAGGGGATTCGGGCGCGTGCCCGCGCGATGGTGTCGAGGTGCGAGTGGGTCACGAGGGGGCGTGCGCGCTACGAGGGTGCGCGGATCCTGTTCGTGCTGCCCGTGACGCTGCCCGGCGGCGGGGCCAACGTGGTGATCGACGAGGCCCTGGCGATGCGCGCCATGGGGGTCGAGGTGGGCATCTATAACCTGCTCGCCAACCGCGCCGACTTTGAGCGCGCCTATCCCGCCATGCCCCTGCCGGTGCTCTATGGCGAGCCCGAGGAGCTGGGCAGCGCCGCCCACGACTATGACGCTGTCGTCGCCACGTTCAACACCTCGGTGGAGTGGCTGGCGCCACTGAGCGACCTCGCCCGGCCGCCGGAGCGCGGCTACTACATTCAGGGCTACGAGCCGCTCATCTATCCGGAACACCTCCCCGACCATGGGCGCGCCGTGCGGTCGTACACCCTGTTCGACGACCTCGTACGCTTTACCAAGACCGAGTGGACCAGGCGCCAGGTGCTGACGCACACCGGCGCCGACTGCGCCGTCGTCGGGCCAAGCGTCAACATCGACCTCTTTCGCCCTAGGCCCCCCGGCATCGAGCCGCGGCCCGAGACGCCCGTGCGCATCGCCGCCATGGTCCGCGCCAACAGCCCCTATCGCGCCCCCAAGCTCACCATGAGCGTCCTCCAGCGGGCAGCGCGTCGTTTCGGTGATCGCGTCGAGATCGTCCTCTTTGGCACCACCCTCGACGAGCCCGAGCTGGGGCGTCTCCCACATCGCTTCCCCTGGAAGCTGGCGGGCGTGCTGAGCCAGCGACAGGTGGCGCGCCTTCTCGCCGAGGTGGACGTCTTCTGCGACTTTTCGTCGCACCAGGCCATGGGGCTCACCGCCCTCGAGGCGATGGCGTGCGGCGCCGTGCCCATCGTGCCGCGCAGCGGCGGCGCTATCGAGTTCGTCCGGCACAACGCTAACGGCCTGGTAGTGGACGCCTCCTCCGCCGGGGCGTGCTGGCGCGCGCTGCGCCGCCTCGTGGAACACCCCGACCTGCGCCACCGCCTGCGGTCGCGCACCATCGCCGACGTCTGCGAGCTGTTCCCCGAGCGGGCCGCCTACCGCATTCTGGAGGCGCTCCTCGGCCCCGACGGGGAGCGCACGCCATGAGCCGACGGCGCATCCATGTGGTGTACGAATGGGGCGACGACCTGCGACCCCACGGCAGCGCCTACATCCGGCTCATCCGTCCCCTGTCGCACCCCGCCGTGCGCGGCTCCCTGGACGTCACCTTTGGCCGGTACTACGATGGGCAGCCCGTGGACGCCGTGATCGTCGATCGGCTGTGGCTGCCGGAGATGTGGCTCGGCGATGGCGCCGCCATGGCCCGGGCGCGCGCCCTGGTGGCCGAGGCGCACGCCCGGGGCGCCCGCTTGATCTATGCCCTCGACGACAATCTGCTCGAGGTGCGCGGCCCCGACGCCGGTGCCAACCCTCAGGCGCAGGTGGTGGACTATTGGCTGCGCGCGGCGGACGGCGTCATCGTCACCACCGAGACGCTGCGGGAGAGGTTGGCGCCGCTGAACCCGCGCATCGCCGTGGTGCCGAACGCTCTAGATGAGCGCCTGCTGCCTGGGCGGGTTCGCCAGAGGCCCACGCAGGACCGCATCGTGATCGGCTACATGGGCACCCTCACCCACGACGCGGACCTCATGCTCGTCACCGCCGCATTGCGTGAGGTGTGCGCCCGCCATGCGGGAGCGATCGAGATACAGGTCGTGGGGGTGGTCGGCCGTCACGACACGCTGGAGGCGCTGGAGGACCTGCCGGTGCGGGTGGTGGCGCCGCTGCCCGAGGAGGGGGAATACCCCCTCTTCATGGTCTGGCTGACACACCGCTTGGACTGGGATATCGCCGTGGCCCCGCTGGACGACACGCCGTTCAACGCCTGCAAGTCGGACCTGAAGCACCTGGATTACGCCGCCATGGGCGCGGCGGGCATCTACAGCGATGTGCCCACGTACGCGGGGACAGTGCGACACGGCGAGACGGGCTGGCTGGCGCCGAACGACACGGACGCGTGGGTAGAGGCCCTCGAGACGCTGATCGCCCAACCCGCGCTGCGACACGAGATGGCGCGCTCCGCGGCGGATTACCTGTACGGCGAGCGCGTGCTCGCCCGGAGCGCCGAGACGTTGGTGCGCGCCATCGAGGGATTTCTGGGATGACGACGCAGAGCGCCGGCGGGCGCACGAGGTAGAGGAAAACCGAGGCGACACGATCGATGCATGTGATGGCACGCCGCACCGCGACACGCCCCGGCCCCGCGGCCCCGCAGCGGGAGGAGGGGGCTGTGCATCATATAGAGGGACAGGGGCGATGACGTGCCTGCAGGCGGGAGAGGGCGCGCGGAGCGATGCGCAGGCCAGCACAGCCTTCGAGGCCGCGGTTCGCGCGCACCTACGGCCCATCGAGGGTCGGCCCGACTATGAGGCATCGCTGCGGTGCCACCTCGACACGACGCGCTTTGACGCGCTGATGCGCGAGGTCTCGGCCTACCATCCGGTGATGGACGCTCGCCTGCTCAGTTCCGGATGCGGCTCCGCCGGCGACCTCCATGCCGCGCTTCGGGCGGGCGCCGCTGAGGTCCATGGCATCGAGGTGAACCCCGAACTTGTGGGTCTGGCGGAGCGGCGGTTCGCGGACACGCCCGACAGGGCCCGCGTTCACCTGCAGCTCTATGACGGCGAGGCCCTTCCCTTCGACGACGATCGCTTTGACGTCGTGCTGAGCATCCACGTGATCGAGCACACCCGGCAACCACAGGCGTACCTCGACGAGTTGCTGCGCGTCACCGCCCCCGGCGGCTGCATCGTGCTCGATCTACCCAACCGCTACTATGCGTTCGAGCAGCACTCGTGGGCGCCGCTGATCCACTATCTGCCCGAAGGCCTGCGCGACGCGCTCATCCGTCGCCTGATGGCCCCGGCGTGGCGATGGCTCACCTCGGACGATCTGCGCTACCGGCTGTCGGCGAGCCTGGGCCTGCGGCTGCCGTCGGCAGATCGGTTAGTGGCGATGGCGCAGGCCCTGGCGCGCCGTCGGCCGACGGCACTGGCGGATGCCTACTTTCACTCCTACGCCGGCGACCGGGTGTGCTTTGCCGGCCGCCGCACGATTCACCTGCTGGGCCCGGCGCGGCGCCGCACGACCTTCCGACTCGTCTTGCGACGCCAAGCGCGGGCGCCCCGGCATGCGAGCATCGCGCCATGAGAATCCACCTCATCGTCCACCGCTTTCCGCCCGAGGGGATGGGAGGCACCGAGCTGTACACCCTCCATCTTGCCCACGGCCTGCAGGCCGCTGGCCATGAGGTGGCCGTCCTGACGCATGCCGAGGGAGAGGGCGCCACGGTGACGCTCCACAAGGAGACCTACGAGGGCGTCCCCGTGAAGCGCCTGACGTTCGCCGCGGATGCCGGTGGCGACCTCATGCGCGAGGAGTATGACAACCGCCGGGTGGCGGCCGCGGTGCGGCGGCTGTGGCAGGAAGAGCGCCCCGACCTCGTGCACGTGACGCATTTCGGACATCTCAGCACCTCCGTCGTCGAGGTCGCCGCAGCCATGGGCATCCCCTGGGTGGCGACGCTCACCGATTTCTGGGCCATCTGTCCCAACGGCCGCCTCCTGCGCTCCGACGGTTCCCTGTGCCGCGGGCCGGATCGCCTCGGGGCGTGCGTGCACTGCCTCACCCACATGGGCCCCCGGGGCGCCGGCTATGCCCGGTTGGCTGCCGCCGCCCCCGACTGGGCGTGGTCGCTCGCCGCGCGCGCCGCGCGGTGGCCACTGCTGCGCGCCGCGCCCCAGGCGCGATGGTTGTCCGACCTGGCGGACCGGGCCGCAGTGATCCACGAGCGGCTGCTGAGCGCCCGGGCGATTCTAACTCCCGGCGCCCATGCTCGCGCCATGCTCGTCGCCAACGGGTACCCGGCGGACCTCATCGTCCACGCGCCCCACGGCATCCGCGAACCGGAGGCGCTGCGCCGCAGCGGCCCGCCCGCCGAGGGCCCCATCCTCCGCCTGGGGTACCTGGGCCCTCTCACGCGCGCCAAGGGCGCCCACCTGCCTCTGGAGGCACTGAACGCCCTCAGGCCGGACGTGCCCGTATCGCTCACCTACCGCGGCGGGCTGCCGGCAGCCGCCGTCCTGGATCCCTACGCGCGCGCTCTCCTGGAGGGCGTCGCCGCCTCGGATCGCGCCCGCCACGGGGGGCCATATCGTCAGAATGAGCTTTGGGAAGTCCTTCATGCCCTGGATGTGCTCATCGTCCCCTCGCTCTGGTACGAGAACACCCCCACGGTGATCTATGAGGCGATCGCCGCCGGCGTGCCCGTCATCGCCAGCGACCTTGGCGGCATGCGCGAACTCGTCGAGACGTTGCGCGGCGGCTGGCTCTTTCCGCGCGGCGACGCCACCGCGCTGGCTGAGGTGATCCGCGCTCTGGCGCTGAACTGCGGACGCGTCCACAGCGTCGCCGAGGGGCTCGCGCCCGTGCCGACCTTTGCGGCGCACCTCGAGCGCGTCCGCGCGCTGTACGCCGACATCGTAGGAGCCCCATCGTGACGACACCCGGCCTCACGCGCGTATTGATACTTAGTATGGACACTATCGCCCCGCGCATGGCCGGGCCCGGCATCCGCTGCTGGGAGCTGGCTCGGGTGCTGTCTCGATCGTGCCGCGTCACCCTCGCGGCGCCGACCCAGGGCGACATCACTCCCACCGGTTGGCGCCTCGTCCCCCTGACGCTGCGCGACGCTCGCGAGATCGACCCCCTCCTGGCGGAGGCCGACGTCGTGGTAGCCTACGGCTTCCTGCTGGGCGACTATCCCCAGCTCGCATCCCTCGACATCCCCTGGGTCGTGGACGCCTACGTGCCGGTGAGCAGTGAGACGCTGGCCAGCAACCAACTCGCCGACCTGCCCACGCGGCTGGCGCGACACAACGCCGACACGGCGCTCGTCAACCGCATGTTGGCCTCGGCCGATTTCGTCGTGTGCGCCTCGGAGCGCCAGCGCGATCTGTACCTCGGCCTGATGGCGTCCCTCGGCCGCCTCAACCCGTACACCTACGACGACGATCCAACCCTGCGGCGCCTGATCGACGTGGTGCCCTTTGGTCTACCGCCCGACCCGCCGGTGCGGACGCGGCCGGTGATCAAGGGCGTCCACCCGGCCGTGGCGCCCGACGACAAGGTGCTGCTGTGGGGCGGCGGAATCTGGGATTGGTTCGATCCCCTGACCCTCATCGAGGCGCTGGCCCGCGTCGTTCGGGTGCGCCCCGACGTGCGCCTCTACTTCCCCGGCCCACGCGCGCCCTTCCGGCGGCGCGTCCATGCCATGGCCATGCACCAACGCGCCGTCGACCTCGCCGACCGGCTAGGCCTGGCGGACCGCCACGTCATCTTTGGCGACTGGCTGCCGGTGGAAGAGCGCGCCAACTATCTTCTCGAGGCCGATATCGGCGTCTCGCTGCACCCTGCGGGGATCGAGGCGCGCTATGCCTTTCGCACGCGGCTGCTGGATTACCTCTGGGCCGGGCTGCCCATGGTGGTCTCCGAGGGGGATGTCCTCGCCGACCTGGTGCGGGAGCACGACCTGGGGTTCGTCGTGCCGCCGGGCGACGTGGACGCCGCGGCCGACGCCATCCTGTCCCTGCTCCTGGAGCCCGATCCCAAGGAGAGCCGCCGCGAGCGCTTTGAGGCCGTGGCCGCCGGTCTGACGTGGGAGCGCTGTGCCGCGCCCTTGGTGGCGTTCTGCCGGGAGCCGCGGCGCGCCGCCGACCGCTACGCCGGCTATGACGTCGGCGCGCCGCTGGAGCAGATCACCGCCTACTATGAGGGCTGGCGCGTGATGCGCGCCTTCAAGGCCGTAAAGGGCTGGCATGAGCGCCTGCAAGGGCTCCGTGCCCGGATGCTGAAGGGATGAGAATCCTCCTCACCGTTCACCAGTACCTGCCTCACAGCCGCTCGGGCACCGAGGTCTATACCCATTCCCTCGCCCGGGATCTGGCGCGGCGTCATGAGGTCCTGGTGTACTGTCACGAGCCGGCCCTGGACGGCGGGGACGAGGCTGCGCGCGATGAGCCCTACGACGGGATCGCCATCCGGCGCGTGGCGGGCTATCTGCGGGGCGGGGCGCGCGGGCCTTGGGCCGAATTCCGCCGCGACTATGCCAACGCCCTCGTCGAGGCCGACGTGCAGCGCACCCTGGATCGCTTTCGCCCCGACGTGGTGCACGTGCAGCACCTCAAGGGGCTCTCGGCCGGACTCGTAACCGCCTGCGCCCGGCGTGCCACCCCCGTCGTCATGACGCTGCACGACTACTGGGCGCTCTGCGCCAATGCCCAGTGTGTCCGGCCCGATGGGACGATCTGCCTCGGCACCCACGCCCACCTGGAGTGCGCCCGCTGCGCCGCCGAGCGCGCCGGCCTGCCCGCGCTGCGCTGGGCTGCGCCGGCCCTCGCCCTCGCCTTCCTGGCGCGCGACGCCGCCATCCGGCGCGCGCTGCGCTGCGTGCGCCGTTTCATCTCGCCGTCTCGCTTTCTCAGGGAGCGCTTCGTAGCGGCGGGATGGCCGGAGGCGAGGATCTCTGTGCTGGAGAACGGGCTGGATCCGGCCCGGCTGGCGACGTCGCGCGCCGCGCCCCGCGGCCCATGGCGCGGCCACTATGCCTACATCGGCTCCCTCGCTTGGCAAAAGGGGGTGGACGTCCTGGTGCGCGCCTTTGGCGACCCCGCGCTGGCGGGGGCCCGCCTGCGCGTCTGGGGGAACCCGGCCGCCTTCCCCGACTATGCCCGGAGCCTGCGAGACCTGGCGGCCTCATGCCCCAACGTCACCCTCGAGGGGGAGGCAGACGACCGGGCGGTGGACTTTGCCCTCGCCTGGGCCGACTATCTCGTCGTCCCCTCCCTCTGGTGGGAGAACTCGCCCGTCACCATCCAGGAGGCGTACGCCGCCGGCGTGCCCGTCATCGCCTCGCGGCTGGGCGCCCTCGAGGAGAAGGTGCGCGACGGCGTCAGCGGCCTGCTCTTTGCGCCGGGCGACGTCGACGACCTGGTGCGCGTCCTGCGGCGCACCATCGACGAGCCCGAACTGCTGGCCCGCCTCCGCGCGGGGATTCCACCCGTCAGCACCATCGCCGACCACGCCACGCACCTCGAGGCGCTGTACGCCGAGGTCGCCGCCGAGGCGGCCGCCGCGACGGCCGCGAGAACGAAAAGGGGGGGCGTCCCCTGACGCCCCCCCCGCACAACCTCACGATGCGCCCCGCTAGCCCTCCAGCCCCAGGTGCTCGAACTGCTCCTTGGGCGAGTCGCTCTCGCGCATCAGCCGCACCAGGTGTGCCATCATACGCGCCTCAACCTCGGGGGCGTCGATGGGGCGCTCCTGCCCGGGATCGCGCTCCAGGTCGAACAGCATGGTGCGCAGTTCCTGCGCCACCAGGTCGCGATTCGTGCTCCGGCGCGCCGTTGGCGATCCACTGCTCCACGGCGGGGAAGCACTTGCAGGTATTGACCGGTAGCCGCTGACGGTACGCCGGCTATGGGCGTCCTACTCCACCGGCGTAAAGACCAGGTCGCACACGCCGATGAAGCACCCATTTGCACGGTCGTTTCTGCCGACGACTTCGAGCTTGATCTCGTGACGGCCCTCCGAGAGGTCGAGCACTCCCAGGTCGGCTATGCCGCCCATTGGTTCGAGGCCCGCAGAATAGAAGTCAACCGGCCCGCCGGTCTTCTCCCCGTCTATATACGCCTGCACGAGACCGTAGGAGGAACAGCGGGTGAACCGGAGCGATACGCCGGTGGGCCCGGTCACCGGCGGCTCGAAGGCATGGATCACGAAGTCGCCGACCTCCTCGGAGCGATAGAACATCGTGCCGTACTCGCCGAGCCACTTGCTCAGCCTGCCGTTTGAGCCGATAACGGGCATCGCGCTCACTCCGTATCTGTGCTCTGCATACATTGGTGGTACCAGTCGCGGAAATCCTCGGCGAACCACTCATCGATCTCAGCGCGCAGGATTGCCAGCGCGTTGTCGACCATCTCCCGCGCGCGGATTGAGTAGCACACAGCGGAGCCG
>ERZ747221.4406-NODE-4406-length-10288-cov-3.950837_pt1 | contig 10288 bp, 5 predicted proteins | sample MGYA00374949_ERZ747221 | MGnify/ENA primary metagenome ERZ747221 (study PRJEB28779, sample SAMN05720172) | bioreactor metagenome | isolation source: Anaerobic biogas reactor | place: USA:Washington, USA | collected 2015-08-08 ... | reverse complement strand
GACCGCCGCCGCGATCGTGCTGGCCTTCCTGATCGCGCTGGCCATCGTCACCACCACGGCGCTGACCTCGCACACCAAGCTGCGCGAGATCGTCGCCAGCATCCCGCCGTTCATCGCGGGTATCCCGTCGTTCTGGCTGGGTCTGGTGGTGCTGCAGTTCCTCTCGTTCCGGCTGCGGGTGATGTCGATCTTCCCGGACGGCAGTGTGCTCTCGCTGCTGGTGCCCGCGACGATCCTCGGGCTCTACCTGTCCGCGCCACTGGCCCAGGTGATGGTCAAGGCGGTCGACAACGCCCAGCGTCAGCTCGAGACGTTCAGGGAGGCCGGTTACCCCGTCTTCCTCGGCACCCAGGGCAACTTGAACATCGTCCTCGTCGGACCGTATGACACCGAGGCGGAGGCGCGCGGCGTGGCGGACCGGGTCGGCCGGCTGGTCGCCCCATTCGGGAAAGATGTTCGGCTCGTTCCAGATCTGGTAGTGGCGGATGCGCCCCTTGTAGCGGCTCACCACGGCATAGACGAAATCGCCGTAATCCTCGTAATCGTCGGGCGGCGCCAGCGTCCACCCCTCGGCGTCGCCGACGGTGCGCGACCAGGCCGGCGGATTGTCGAGCCGGGCAATGATCTGCAGGCCGTTCTCCTCCGCCAGGTCCACGATACGGTCGTACTTGGCCCAGGCGCTGACGTTCCACTTGTGGTCCCAAAAGTCGCCCTTGCCCGAGATCTCGATGTCTTCCCAGGGGAACTGCTGGCGAATCCAGGAAAAGCCGGCGTCGGCGATCATGGCGAGGGTGCGGTCCACCTTTTCCGGGTCGGGCTCCTGCTCGAGAAAGGTGTTCACGCCATAGGGGGAGAGTCCCGTGGGGACGATGGGCGCCAGCGGGTCGGTCTCGGGCGGCCGCTGCGTGAGGCGCAGCAGGGCCAGAGCGGCCGTGCCCTTGAGCTGCTCGACGAGTTGCTCCTCCCCCGTCCAGTGGGCCAGCGTGTGCCGGATGGCGTCACGCCGCAGGGTGACCACGCCGCCGAGGACGAGCAGGATGGCGAGCAACGCCGGCAGGATGCGGCGCATGAGGGTACGTCTCGACCGTGCGTGCATGGTTGGCGGTCTCCTTGGCGGTGAGACGTGGAAAGGGGCGAAAGCGTTCCGATGCCGCCCGCGTCGCCCCTAGATGCGACGGCGTGTGCTCCGCCGGGGCGCTTTGGGCTCGGTCGCTTTGCCGCGGTAGCTGGGGACGTTGATGTCGATGATGGCACAGCGATCCGAGTCCAGCAGGCGGCTGCGCAGGCGGTCATCGAGCCGCTCCCAGCCGTCCGTCGTAATGGTGATGACGGTGGCGAGGCCGGTCACGTAGCGGTAGTTCAGGATCTGGAAGAGTTTCTCCTGGGCCCACTGCGTGGCGCTCTGCGAGCCGAGGTCATCCAGCACCAGGAGCATGGCGCGACGCACTTCGTTGAAGCGCTGGTCGTACGAGACGGCCGTCCCCGGCTGGAAGGTGGCCCGCAGGTGATCCAACAGGTCGGGCACCACCACAAAGAGCGCCGTCATCCCGTTGCGCGTGACCTTGTTGGCCACGGCGGCGGCCAGGTGCGTCTTACCGACCCCGTAACCGCCGCGCAGGAGCACCCAGTTCGTGGGATGCTCGGCATAGTCCGCCAGAAAGGCCGCCGTCTTGTGCAGCCCCGCCGACTGGGCCGGCTCGATCTCGCCCCGCCGATCGAAAAAGGTCTCGAACGTCATCGCCTCATAGAGGTTCAGGCTGCCGAACGTCTCGAGCTTGCGGCTGATCCCCTCGGCGTCGGTCCGCGCGCGATAGTCCGGCTGGAACATGGGCACCATCGTGACCAGCCCCTCGTGGCGCAGCCGCGACGACAGGCGCGGATCCATCGCCTCGATGGACTGGTTCGTGGTGATCACGGTAGGCAGGCCGGCGTTGTAGCGATAGTTCAGGAGTTGGTAGAGCTTTTCCGCGGCCCAGGGAGTGGCGTTCTGCGTGCCCAGGTCGTCCAGCACCAGTAGCTCGACGGTGCGCACCTGCTCAAAGCGCTCGTCGTAACTGGCGGGGCTGTTGGGTGCATAGCTGGCCCGGAGATAATCCAGCAGGTCGGGGGTAACGACGAACAGCACCGGCAGCCCGCGCTCCAGGCGATAGTTGGCGATGGCCGCTGCCAGGTGGGTCTTGCCGGTGCCATAGGAGCCGGTGAACACCAGCCACCCGTCGGGGTCCTCGGCAAAGGCCCGCGCCGTATCGAGGGCCTCCTCCAGCGCCACGGCGATCATCGGCGAGCCGCTGTCCTGGGTGTGAAAGGTCTCGAACGTCATCTGGGTGAGGAAGCGGAGATTGCTCGCCTTGCGCAGGCGCTCCAGCCGCCGCTCGCGAATCTCGTCGCGCTTGCAGCGACAGGGCACGGCTTTGCCGAACAGCGGGTGCCCCACCGGCACCTTGAGCCGCACGAACCCCGCGCCCCCACAGATCGGGCAGGGCTCCACGGCGGTCGGCTCCTGGCGATCGGTGGACATCTCGAGGGACTTGTCCAGTGACGTCATCGCTCCCGCCCCCAGGCGCCGTTCGCCGGGCGACCCTCGGCGCGCCGTGACGGCCGGTTGCCGTCATCTTTACCCGTCCTGGCCCAGCGCTCCAGGATGCTCTTGATATAGCGCCAGCTACGGGCGTTGTTCTCTACCGCGATCCTGAACGCGTCATAGATCCAGTCAGCGGGATAGGTCTGCTCCGCCTCCTCGAGTTCCTCGGCCAGCAGGGGCTGGAGCAGCCCGATGTTCTGCTCGTACAGCTCGACGATGCGGGGGCGCTCCGGCTCGACGTACGCCTCGCGCACGAAACCGGTGTTCTCGAGGATCAGTTCGCCCGCCTTGACTTGCTCCACGGCCTTGCGCCCCTGGGGGGTGTTGACAAAGTAATAGTCCGTCTGCAGCTCCTCCGAGGCCACGGTGAGGTGCAGCAGGATGCCGTGCTCCACGGCGCGCTCGGCGGCGCGGTGCAGCGCTTCGACGGGCGAGGAGCACTCGTCCGTGGGCATGCCGGACAGGAGCCCCCCCTCGGCCTCGAGTTCCGCCATCGTCATGTAGCGGGGGTAACCGCTTTGCCGGTTGAGGGCCCAGAACATGAACAGGACCAGCTTGAGTTCCGCCAGGTCATCGATGGCCGGCAGCAACTCGATGTAGAAAAGGTCCGGTATGGGCGTAAAACGTGTCTTGCCTGCCGGGAATCCTGCAAAGGGCTTCATACCAGTCCAAAACCATCATCCGCGAAATAATCTTCATCGACGCTGCGCAGCGCCAGGTCGTCGAAACGCGTCAGGCTGGGATCAAAGCGCAGCGAGATGGTGTCCGTGGGCCCGTTGCGGTGCTTGGCGACGATGATATCGGCGATGTGGGCCCGCTCCGAGTCCTCGTTGTACATCTCGTCGCGGTAGATGAACATGACGATGTCCGCGTCCTGCTCGATGCTGTTGTGCACCACTAGGTCCCCGGCGACGAAATTGTGGTGGCCCGGCACCTCGAGATCGTACACCGGTTCCTCTCCATCGGGCTCGATGGCGACGACGCGATCCCAATACACGTCACTGGTGCTTAGGCGCCGCAAGGGTTCGGACTGCACAATATCCCCAACTCGTGCCGCTCGCTGTCGACTGAGATTCGCCTTGTACAGCGTGGAGCCACAATACTGCTGGCCCAGGCACGCCTGCATCTCCCGCTGGCTCATGCCCACCGACCGACGAGCTGGCTCCACGAGGGCCGACCATGCGAGCGCTGGAATCACATCACGATTCGTGTTGTGGCCGCGCATCTCATAGAACGCACGAATCGCATCGGCGCGCTCAAGCCGTGGCTCGATCACGCCAACGACGTCGACGAACGCCAGGAGATCTGGTCTTCCTGTCACCATCACGTGCCACTGGTCGCGACCACGCCTGTTCTGAGGAACTCGGCGCACGCGGGCGTTGATGCCCAAGCGCAGGAGGAGATGCTGCGCATCGAAAGCTAGCCCCCTACTACTCGTCGCGTACTGGGCAATGGGGCGGGGCTTGGTCCGGCCAAAGACGCCAAGGGTACCATCGGTAGCCCACAGATGCCGCAGGAAACGGGCCACCACGTCGGGGGGCTGATACAATAGAGCCGCGGGCACACGCTTTTCAAAGGAGCGACTACCCCACGCACCGAGGTCATCCAACCATCGAGCAACCGGATTGCGTGTGCCGTGAGTCAGGTGCTCGGTTGCACTGAGGAACACCTGCCACCACCGCATCTGCCGCTCGATGCGTGGCTGTATGGCGTCTCCGAACACGGCCACAGCCAGCTCCGATACGAGTTCGGCAACCTCGCGTTCGCTCGTGGTGTACTGTATAGCGTGCCGCGGCAAGGTGCAGCCATCACCAAGAAGATGCCCCAGTAGAGCGGCCTCTTCTTCGCTCAAGGTAGCTTCACCAACGCCTAGTCCACGCCATGACCGTACCGCCGCGATATGGTCTTCTCCAGCGCGCAACGCATCCAACCGTCGCCAGCCCTCGATCGTAAGGAACGGGTGGTTGGCCGAGGCACGAATCTCGCGCCCCAGGGCGGTTCGTAGGCGGTAGACCGGCTTGACGCCGGTGCACCATGCCCGCCGCATGGGCATCGCCTCGAGCTTGAGCGTCTCCTCATTCAGGGCCATCACGCGTGGCGTCAACTCTTGCTCGGCGAGGTCACGCATGGCGATGCGCCGCCCATCCTCTACCTGCACCAGAGTATCGCCCGTCAGGCAACCACTTTCCCGCAGGTCCGACAGCACCGGCCGCTTGTCCTGGCGCGACTCGACGGCGCGGGAGAGCTGCGACAGGGCCACCACCGGCACGCCCAGCTCTCGCGCCAACGATTTGAGAGCACGCGAAATGTACGAGATCTCTTGCACGCGGTTCTCGTTGCGCCGGTCGCCCGACTGCATGAGCTGCAGGTAGTCGATGATGATGAGGTCCAGATCGTACTCGGCGGCCAGGCGCCGCGCCTTGGTGCGCACCTCCATCGGCGAGGGGGAGGGGGTGTCATCGATAAAGATGGCCGCTTCCGAGAGGGTGCTGCTGGCGTGGGTGAACTTTTCCCACTCTAGGTCCTCGATACGCCCCAGCCTCAGGCGCTGCGAGTCGATTCCGGTGTGGCCGGAGATCATGCGCTGCACGAGTTGTTCCGCCGACATCTCGAGGGTGAACATGGCCACCACGGAGTTGTGCTTCAGGGCGGCGTTCACGGCCATGGAGACGGCCAGGCTACTCTTGCCCACGCCCGGGCGCGCGGCGATGATGATCAGGTCGGAGGGCTGCAAACCGCCCAGCAGGCGGTCCAGGTCGGAAAAGCCGGTGGGCACCCCCAGCGTCTCGTCGCGGTGCTCCACCAGGAACTCGATGTGATCATAGTACTCGCGAATGATGTCGCGAATCGGGGTGAGCGACTTGGTCACGCGGCGCTGCGAGACCTCAAAGAGGATGCGCTCCGCCTGGTCGATGACCTCATCGACCTCCTCGCGCTCCTCGTAGGCCAGCGCGGCGATCTCGCCGGCGGCGTTGATCAGCCGCCGCATTACGCTGGTGCGCTCCACGATGCGCCCATAGTGCTCCACGTGCACCGAGGTGGGCACCAGGTTGATGAGGGAGGTGAGATAGGCCGGGCCGCCGACGGCGTCGAGTTGCTCTTGACGCGTCAGCTCGTCCACCAACGTCACGAAATCGGCGGGCTGCCGACGGTCGTGTAGCGTCAGGATCGCCTGGTAGACGATCTGGTGCGACTCGCGGTAAAAGTCCTCCGGCTTGAGGAAACTCCCCACCTTGATGATGGCATCGGGGTCAATGAGCAGACTGCCGAGGACGGATTGCTCCGCCTCGACATTCTGAGGGGGAAGACGGTCCATCGCCATGGAGTCAGTCTCCCAGGTCGTCTAGGTCGAGCGTATCGACAAAGTCGCGGAAGACATCGAGTTCGTCTTCTTTGCCGGCCACCTCGGTGCGAACCTCAGGAGAACTGACGATGCCAGCCTTTTCCATCACGCCGTCCTCGGCATAGATGGGGATCTGGGCGCGCAGGGCCAGGGCGATGGCATCACTGGGGCGCGAATCCACCAACTGCGTCTCACCGTCGCGCTCCACGGCGATGCGAGCGTAGAATGTGCTCTCGGACAGGTCGTTCACCACGATGTACTGCAGCGTGCCGCCGAGTTCCGTCACCATGTTGGCGAGCAGGTCGTGAGTCAACGGCCGCGGCACGGCCGCCCCCTGCAGACGCATGGCGATCGCCTCTGACTCGAACATCCCCACCCAGATGGGCAGGAACCGCTCGCCCTCGTTCTCTTTGAGAAGCACGACGCGATGTCGTGATAGCAAGCTATACAACACAGAGTACACGCTCAGCTCGATCACTGAACTGCACCCCCTCTCTACACATAGTTACCTCGGCATTATAGCACATTGACTATGACCCTACAACCTTTACTTGGAGCCGTTTCAGCCGCCCGCGGGGCTCGAGTGCGCCCGCAGGGCTCTCAAGGCCGCCCCCCTGCGTCCGCTTCGTCGACGATGCGCCCCCACACCCCACTGGCGTCGGCCCCCTCGCAGCGCACGCGTCGCAGGGTGTTGTGGAGGCCGTCCGCCGACGGCGCCGTCACCCGCACGTACGTGTCGGTCAGCCCGGACCAGGTGCGCCTCTCACGTCCCTCGCGCGAGGCCTCGAACAGCACCGTCACCTCGCGCCCGATGAGGCGCCGATGGTAGCGCAGCGCCGACTCGCGCCCCAGGCACGCCAGCGCCCGGCCGCGCGCCTGCGCCACAGACGGGGCCACCGGGTCGCGCGCCGACGCGGCGGCGGTGCCGGGCCGCGGCGAGTAGCGAAAGACGTGCAGACGCGAGAAGGCGAGTTCCTCGATCAAGGCGGAACTCTGCCGGAACTCGGCCTCCGTCTCGCCCGGAAACCCGACGATGACGTCAGTGGTGAGGGCGACGTCGGGGATGCGGTCGCGGATCGCAACCACCAGTTCGCGGTACTGGGCGGCGGTGTAGCGGCGCGCCATGCGCCGCAGCGTGGCGTCACAGCCGCTCTGCAGCGGGAGGTGAATGTGCCGGCAAAGGCGGGGGTCGTCCCACAGCGCCAGCAGATCGGGCGTCAGGTCCCACGGCTCGATGGACGACAACCGCAGCCGCGCGGGCGGCGCCGACTTCAGCACCTCCCCCACGAGCCGCGCCAGCGACCAGCCCCGTTCCGGCGGCAGCGGGGCGCCCGGCGCACTATCGCGCCCGTAGGCGCCGATGTGCACCCCCGTCAGCACCACCTCCCGGTACCCCTCGGCGACCCGCGCCGCGACGTCGGCCAGCACATCCTCCGGCGGCCGGCTGCGCTGGGCGCCCCGGGCGAGGCGTACGACGCAATAGGTACAGACGTTGTCGCAGCCGTCCTGGATCTTGATGAACGTCCGCGTGCGCCCGCCGGCGGTCGCGCGCGTCGCCGCTCGGGCGCTCGGCTCTACGACCGTCGCGTCGGCGGCCCCGTCCATCCGCGCCAGCACCCGCGCCACCACCTCGTCCTTCGCGGCGTTGGGGACGACGCACTCGACGCCCGCCAGAGCTGCAGCCTGCGTGGGGTCGGTCTCGCCGTAGCAGCCGATGACGGCAATGCGCAAGTCCGGCTGCGCCCGACGGAGCTGGCGCAGCAGCTGGCGCGACTTGCGCGCCGCCACGTGCGTCACGGCGCAGGTGTTCACCACCGCCCAATCCGCCCCCGCGGGATCGGCCACCACGCGGTGCCCCTCGTGAGCGAAACGCCGGGCGAGGTCGTCGACCTCAGCCTGGTTCAGTTTGCAGCCCAATGCGGTCAGATAGACGTTCATGCGTGTCTAGGATGATACCACCTTGGGGGGCGGGGGCCAAGAATCGCTGGACGCGCCTCTCCCTACATCGTATACTCGCGACCGATGCACGGCCGCGTCCTCCGGGCGCCCTCGGGCCCCCCGCGTCCCGCAAAGCACCATGACACTGATCTACCTGAGTCTCGCTTGGACGGCGGGCATCGTCCTCGCCCACGCTACCGGCACCACCTGGCCGCCCCTGCTGGTGGCGGCCGGTCTGCTCGCTGCCGGACTCGTCGCCTGCCGCACGCGGCCGGCGGCCCGCCTCCCCGTGCTATTGGCCCTCGCCGCCACCCTGGGCGGGATCCGCTACGCCATGGCGCAACCCATCATCGACCCGACCCACCTGGCCTACTATAACGACGGCGAGATCACGATGCGCGGGCGCGTCGTCGCCGACCCCGACGTGCGCGCCACGGGCACCCAACTCATTGTGGCCACCGAGGCGGTCGCGGTGCGCGGCGCCTGGCGCGACGTGCGGGGGCGCGCCGTCGTCAGCGCGCCCCATTACCCCGCCCGCGCCTATGGCGACCGCCTGCTCATCACAGGGCGGCTCGAGACCCCGCCAGTACTCGACGGGTTCGACTATCGCGCCTACCTGGCGGGGAACGGCATCCACTCCCTCCTTCGCTACCCCCGCCTCGCGTCCCTGCCGCCCGATGGCCGCTTCCTGCCGATGCGGTACGTCCTCGACCTCAGGCACGCCCTGCGCACACTGGTCGACCGCCTCGTCCCCAGCCCCGAATCGGGCCTGCTGGCCGGCATCCTGCTGGGCGTCGGGCACGCCCTCCCCGAGGATCTGGCGGATGCCTTTCGCGCCACAGGTCTCACGCATATCCTGATCATATCCGGCTACAATTTTGCCGTGGTCACCCAGCTGGCGCAGCAGGCCTTCCGGCGGCTGGCGCATCGCTGGGTGGCGCTGTGGGCCAGCCTCGGCGCGGTGGCGCTCTACGCCGCCCTCGTGGGGCTCTCGCCGCCGGTGAGCCGCGCGGCGATCATGGGCGCGCTGGCCGTCGGCGCGGTGCTCGTCGGGCGCAAGAGTCACCCCCTCACGGCCCTGGCCGCCGCCACGCTGGCCATGACCGTCGCCAACCCCCTGCTCCTATGGAGCGTCAGCTTTCAGCTCTCCTTTGCCGCCACCCTGGGGCTGCTCGTGGCGCTGCCGGCCCTCCACGGGTGGTTGGCGCGACGCCGGGGCGATCCGGCGGACGCCGCTCCCGCCCCCCTCTGGATCACCGGGGTCGGCGCTCTGGGCGCCACGGCGGCGGCGCAACTCGCCACGCTGCCCGTCCTCTGGTATCATTTCGCCGAGGTGTCCATCGTCTCGCTGCCGGCGAACGCGCTGGTGCTGCCCCTCCAGGGCGTGGTGATGCCCGTAGGCGTGTGCGCCGTGGCTATCGGGGCGGCCTGGCTGCCGGCGGGCCGGCTGATGGCCGCGCCGCTGTGGCTGATCTTGCGCTACACCACGCTCGTGGTGGAGGCGCTGGCGCGCCTACCCCTGGCGTCGGTGCGCGTGCCGCCGGCCGGCGGGGTGGTCGTGCTGAGCCTCTATGCCCTGGCGGCGGTCGCCCTGACGCTGCGCCGACGGCCCGAACTCTGGGCGCGGGTGCGCGCCTCGCTGGCGGGAATCTGGCGCGACGGCCGCGCCATCGCGGCGCTCGGCGCGGCGACGCTGCTCGTCTGGATCGTCGTCGCGCAGTTGCCGGACGGCGGGTTCCACGCCCACTTTTTGGACGTGGGGCAGGGAGACGCCATCCTGTTGCGGACACCCGGCGGCCGCACGGTGCTCGTGGACGGTGGACCCGATCCCGTGCTTCTGGCGGCGCGCCTCGGACGGGCGCTGCCCTTCTGGCAGCGGCGCATCGATCTCGTCGTGGCGACGCATGCCGACCAAGACCATCTCGCCGGCCTGCTGGGCGTCGTGGAGCGCTACGACGTGGCCCAGGTCATCCAGGGGCCCATGGCGGGGGGCGAGCCCCTCCAGGACGCGTGGCAAGAGGCGCTCTCCGCCCGGGGCATCCCGGTGATCGGCGCGGCGCGCGGCGCCGTGATCGCCCTCGGCGAGGGTGCGAGGATCGAGGTCCTCCACCCGCCGGCAAGCGCGACGCTCGGGCCGACGGCGGACGACAACGCCTCATCTATCGTGCTGCGCATCGTCGCCGGGAACTGTCGCATCCTGCTGACGGGCGACATCGACGCCGCCACCGAGGCGGCGCTCCTGGCGACGGGGATGCCCCTCGACGCCACGGCCCTCAAGGTGTCGCACCACGGCAGCGCCGGCGCATCGTCGGCGCCCCTTCTCGACGCCGTAGCGCCGGAGGTGGCCGTCATCAGCGTGGGCGCCGACAACCGCTTTGGCCATCCCGCGCAGGCGACGCTAGAGCGCCTCGAAGCCCACGGCGCCC
>ERZ747221.4402-NODE-4402-length-10294-cov-4.273270_pt1 | contig 10294 bp, 3 predicted proteins | sample MGYA00374949_ERZ747221 | MGnify/ENA primary metagenome ERZ747221 (study PRJEB28779, sample SAMN05720172) | bioreactor metagenome | isolation source: Anaerobic biogas reactor | place: USA:Washington, USA | collected 2015-08-08 ... | reverse complement strand
CCCCCCCAACAGTAATCGGGCTGGAGAGGTTTAACGGAAGTGTGAAGCCCGTTGGAGATTTTGCGCCTACAGCGGTTGCCACTGCACTATCGTAGTAGATTTTAAGCCCTAAGGAGGCAAGCTTAGGGTTATAGTCGTTGGTCAAAACAAGTGATACCGTTGCAGTATCATCCTTTGCCACCCCGGTAGCATTTATCACATGCAGTGTGCCGGTTCCCGCCGCACTTGCTGCACATGATAGAAGAGCCAGGGTTAAGAGTAGTAGTAGAGCTTTATTAAGCCCTGTTGTTAGTCTTGTCATCTCTTAACTCTCCTCAGATTCTGAACAAATCAATTATTTAACAGAAATCTAATAAGACTTCCTTTTTAGTATCAGAACCGCCAATAACGAGAGCGCCGCAACAAGTGGGGGCAACCCGGTTTTGGGGGTGTCTGGTGAAGTTAATTCCGCAACCACTGCTACATCGGTCACGCAAGGAGTCGCCGGAGTATCCGGCACAATCATAGTCTGCGTGGCAGCAGGCACTCCGAGTGTGCCTTGTTCCTGCACGCGCTCCACCGTCTGGGTCGGCGCGACCGTGGTCGCCGGTTGGACTGATGAAGTTGTCCCGCTCGGACCGCTGCTTACGGTGGGTTGCGGGGTCGGTGGATTGCTTGAAAATACGGGGTTTGTAAACGTTATATGGTCGCCTCGAGTGTTCGCGAGCATCCTGACGCTGACATCAATCGTCCCGGTTCCACTTCGTTTGACTGTTGCAACGGGGATTGTCCCTGTCAACCCTTCAGTCGAGACACCCGCGATGACTGCAACTCCCTCGTCATCCCTGATATTCGCTGCTACCAGGAACCCGGATAGTCCGTCAATCGAAGTGATGTCTACATCATTACCGTAGGTCAATACGACATCAAAAGCCCCAAGTCCGAGGCTATCATCAATGCCTGCAACAATGAGCGTATCGCCTTCAAGATGAACTTCTGCTGCCTGTACGGTTGTAACGGCTATACATACCGTGGTGATGAGGACGAGCATGCGAATAAAAAATGGGTTCATGTGTTTTTTTCACCGGTTACTGGTAATATTCGTTTACGTTTCCGACATAACGGTGGAGTGTCATGAGTGCATCGACAGGGTCGATCTTTTGCTCCTTGCGGTTGAATACGAACGGATAGTCGAAATTCTCGAACCTATCGATATTTCCGACATAGAAGTGCAGGATCATGAGCGCATCGGTAGGATCAATCATCCCGTCCGGGTATGCATCGCCAAGGAGCCCGCCCTCAAACTCTATCTCAATCGTGTTGCTGCCTGCCGTCGTGTTGTAGATGATCAGGGTAGCATTCGTGGTCGAGTAACCCTTCGTGACGATGTCATATACAAACGTCCCATTGATGATCTCATAATCACTTGTCGGATCCCCGTTCACCTTCACCACCGGTTCGTTCATCAGGTATCTCATCGGGAACTCAAGCGCAATCCCGATCTTACCGCCATCCCCGAGAACTGTCACGTTGTAGGTGGTGTTCTCCACACTAGCCGCGGAGAGTACGGGCGGCACCTGCGCTATGCTGGCGATGCTGCCGGCCCCTCCCTCCGAGAAGATCATTGTCGGGGAGAGCAGAGACGATGGGAGCGTCACGTTGCAGAGCGCCGTCGCATCCGGTGTGACCCGGGCCGCGGTGCGGATCGAGGGATAGCCTCCGGTTCCGTTCACAAAGAGTGTGTAGTTCCCCTCGAGGACACTGGTGAAGGTATGGCTCGATTTACTATTAACCGTGATTGTCCCGAGAGCAATGCTTTCGGCCTCGAAGGCCGCACCGTTCTCATCGACGACATTGACGGAGACGTTCCCCCTGCCCATGACCGTGAAGGTCTTGTTGACCTGGTAGACGTTGGTGTCATCGTAGAGCGGCCGGATACGGAGATCCAGATCCAGTGCTCCATGGTCTTCGGGGGTTATCTTGAACTTGTAGGTCATCAGTGTATTCTTCACCCACCCAACAGACTGGATGAAGAGCGAGGGGTGCTCGTTGCCCGTGGTGCCGTTGAGATACTCAAATGCACCTTCCTCACCGTTCTCAGTGATCCCGGTAGTGTTGTCGAAAGCAAACCCGGCAATCGGGATCTCGATCATCGGGCCGGTGACGTTCGCCTCCAGCGATTTGACCGTGATCGTCACATCCGCCTCTACACCGGCAACCATCTGAGCTGCGGTGATGTCAACGTCGTAGGTGTTCCCGATCTCCTGCACCAGCGGGGCGTCGCTCAGTATCCCGATATCGGTCGAGACATGCAGAGGTCCGTCCTCTTCCTCGTAGCCAAACGACTGGATCAGCCGGCTGTTCATGATCTTCCCATCGATCTCCCTGATCGGGGCCGACTGCGAGTGATCGACGCTGACAAGGATCGGGCCGTCGTCACAGGTTGCGGTGAGCGTGTGCTTCTTCACTTCACCATGGCCACCCGACCCTTCGATGTGACGAACGAAGTTTCCACCCCTCATCAGGGTGTTCATCTGTTCTTCTGTCAGCGTGTACTCGACCCGCGGGTGTGTTCTATTCACCGGGAAGATACCAATCAGGTTATCATCGATCTCGATGGTTACATCAGTCTCCGTAACCACCACCGGTTGGCACTGGATCAGCGCATCGATGGCCACCTGAGAGGCCCATGTGTATCCCCACCCGCCGCCGGCCGAATATTGCCTGGTGAGCCAGTTGACCCCGTTCAGGATCGTCATGTTATCGGCAGGGATCCCGGTCGCGTTCAGCGCGAGGACTCCGTACGCGGTCGCCTCGGTCTGCCTGCCGCCATAATACCAACCATAGTAACTATCCGCAGGCCAGGAACCGTCATCCTTCTGATTCGTGATCAGCCACTCCGCCAGAGCTGCTTTGGTAGCGTTAATGTCCTCGCTGCTGACATCATCGGACGGCATCGCGAAGGCCTCAAGCCCCCAGAGGGCGAGCGCCCTTGCCATCGCCGTATCTTCGCCTGTTGGCCATTTCTGATCCTTCTCTTTCCCGACGAGGTAGCGCGTGGCGTTCTTCATGTTGTCTTCCATGTAGCCGCGGTGCTCCTCGTCCAGTTCCACCGTCCGGTTGATCATGTCGTGGATGAGCATGACGAACGCTGTGTTCGACTCAGGAACCCACGCGTGGCAGACGGGAGCGCTCCATGACCAGGTGCCGCTACGTCGGTCGTCCGGATTATCGTGGAACCACTTGATCACCCTCTCGAAGTTCACCGTTTCTTTCGTGGAATTGGTGCCGTTCGCGATCTTCCCTGCAAGGAGCCGGTTTAAGTCCTCGTCTTTATCGTTGATCCGGGCAAGGGTGTAGCTTGCGTAGGAACTCGACGAGGACTCCGATCGGTAGTACGGTCCCCAGAGGCTCCATCCCCCATCGTTGGGGCTCTGGCCTACCTCGCCGCCCACAAGGAGTTTCTTGACACCGGCCTCAACCGAATCGTTCACGTTCTTCCGGATGCCGTCCCAGTCGGCGGGCCGGTCACGGTTGATGTAGTAGTTCTTCACGTTCAGCGACGCGAGCATCCTGCTCGTCGTCTGCTCGACGCACCCGTAGGGGTAACCAACAAGATACTCAAGGCCCGAGAGGGTGCGCCCCTGGGCGCCGGACTGGATGACAATCTTTGTTACATTATCGTAGGTGTAGTTGGTGTGGAGGGTGTTGAAGGTCAGCTCACCGTCCTGACCGTTGTTGGCGATCGTGGCGTTGGCAGACGAGACACGAATCGAGGGAACCCAGATGAGCACTCCCGGACCGCCCTGGGATTTGGCCTTGTCGTTCGCAGCGATATCGAACCGTATATCACCCGCATTAATCCGACCGGGTGTATCCGACCACATCCAGGCGCCCACGTAGTTCCAATCAGAAGCAGACAGATACTGGGTCCGGTTCTTCGCACCGTTGACATTCACGTGGTCCGGGGTTGTGATGTTGAACCAGACGTTACCCGACTGGCTTGCCTTCACGTAGGCATACATATAGAACCATGAACCGATGCTTGCCCTCTCATCCCATGGGCCGTAGATAGGGCTGTTGAACTCGAGGGTGTACTCTTTCGCGGTGATGACTTTAGCATCGGTATTCGTTCCGGTCAGAGGTTTATCGCTCGTTACGTTGACGATGGCGGTGTAGGTTCCATTCTTAGTCGGAGCCCATTCAATATCCCGCTGGAATTTGCCCCACCCGGGAATGATTACATCTGAGGTGATGTTTTGGAACACAACAGTTTTTGTGCCGTCGATAATGCTAACGTTGACGGTAAGGGGGGATGTATCGATGCCCCTGCGGTTCACGACGGAAGCGATGATCAGGTTTTTCTGGTTGACGAGCATCTGGTTCGAAGACGTAGTGATCCTGGCATCGATGACGCTCGATACGACCGTCTTGATCGTGGCGTTGGTCACTGCCGATACCGTGATGTTCCCGCCTGACGTAGAGTTCAGGAATCCATGGTTGTTCACCCTTATCGATACTGGCGTCGAAGCGCCCGTATCGTCGACCGCCTTCAGACGCACCGTGAAGAGGTGGGCATTGCCTGAGACACCTGCAAGGCTGGCGTTCACCGCTGCAACGCGGATACGGCCACTCTGGGTGTAAACAGCGCTGTGGTTCACATTGCCTGAGAAAAGCGGGCCGATCGTGACGTTTCCGGGCTCAGGGCCAAGGATAACCACCGAAGGTTTCCAGGTCACGTCGATATCGAACCCGCCCAGATTGCTGACATCCTGCACCCTGACGGTCAGGTCCACAGTCTCCCCATAGGAGCGGGTGCTCTCTGCCGGGTCCACCGAGAGCGTGGCAGCAGAGCAGACGCCGCAGAGGAGGGTGAGGAGCAGGATGCTCCATACCATATGTCTCATTTCTTTTTCCTCCTTTGTTCCTCACTTGATCCTGAAATTTCCATCCCTCAGCCCGGCGCAGTACTGGGCGATGAACATCGCATCACCGACGTCGATGACCCCGTTCCGGGTGACATCGGTCACGAGGAACTTCGTCCGATCATCGGGCTTCGGCTCAAGGCCGACGACTTCCCGGAGAACCTTCAGCGTGTCAGCCTGGTTAACCCATCCATCAGAGTTCGCGTCACCGTAGAGCAGGAGATATGCACTACCGCCCGCGACATCAGCGGGGATAACAAGGCCATTTTCATCCCAGAGCTCTGCGACCAGGTTCAGGGCAGTCTCATCGCCGGTCGTGCCGGTGACCTTGAACCGGACGGTCGCGACGGTGACGTCGCCGCTGATGCCGGAAGTCTCGGCACCATTGAAGACGGCGCTCCCTGAGGTGATGTTCTTCGCCGTCAGGGAAAGCGCTCCGGGGATAACGTCCTCCACCATAAGGACAGACCCGTTGAACGTGAGGTCCATCTCGTAGGCCGCAAGGCCGGAGGCCTGCGTGGCGGTTATCGGGAGGTCGTAGGTCGTCCCGGGCACCAGCACGAGATCTTTTGGCAGCTCGATCTTGACCGCCGGGTTGGCGTACGACTCGACCGTGGCGTTTGCGCGGTTGTTTGCAAACGTTGTCTCGTAGTCAGTCGCCCCTGCCTTGTTGACCTCGACATTGACCGTGTACTTGCCGGGATCGAATGTCCGGTTCACCCAGATCATGAAAGATTCGTTTGCTCCGAGCGCCGGGACGTCGATCGTTGCATCCCGTTCGCCGGTGATGCTGTAGTAGAGGGTTGCCGCGTTGCTCCCAACCTCACCGAGGTTCGTCACCCGGATGCTGATCGCGGTTTCGCTCTCCGGTGTGGTGTACCTTGGCGCAATGACCTTCACGGCCAGGTCCGGTGCGGTGATCCGGACAGGATACGCGAGCCGGTTGTTGTCGTAGTTCAGCTCCTCGACCGTCCTGTTTGAGTTGACCTCTACCTGGACGTTGACGTCGAGGGGCAGCCGGTAGTCGCTTGTGTTGATACCGAAATCACTTGCTTTAGCCTTGACTGTTGTTGTTAAGACATCTGTCGTCTCCCCCACGGCGAGATCATTTGTAAAGGAAATAGGCCTGCTGTAGGATCCAACCCCGATAGTGCAGAGTATCTCGTTAACCTCGTCGTAAATGTAATCCGCCGTCCCGATGTTGCTGATAAGGAGGGCGACATCGGTGATCCGAATGCTGTCGTCCCGCTCCAACTTCACGATGTGCGGTGCGGATACATCCGGCACGAAGTCGGGAAGGAGTGCAGTGGTCAGATCCAGCCAGCCGTAGTCCTCCTGCACCACCTCGCCGTCGTGGTAGCAGAAGATCTGGTAGGGAACATACGGCTGGTGAGCAAGGCTCTCCCGGAGCGCCTGCTGGCCGGCGGTCGGTGCGGTGAATGTCAGGGTTGCCTTACCGCTGGCGTCCGTGTAACCGGTCGCGATCACCGTGTAGGGGTCGGGGAACCTGTCCGCCGCGAGGAGGATGTTCCAGTCTCTCGGATCGCCGTAGAATGAGAACCAGTCATGGCCCGCCGATCCTCCCAGCGCAAGCACGACGCGTGCGCCGTCGATGGGTGCTCCACTGCCGGTCGATGCGTTGAAGGCGACCGCTATGGACGATCCGATCAGGACGGAGTCCGGCATCGTGTAGGAGACGGACTTCTCCTGGCTGTTGAACGTGGAGTAGAGGTATCTGTCAACAAGATCCAGCTCGTTCGGGTCGAAGAGGAGATATGCGGCCCTGTAACCCCCTTCAGTCGAGGGGGTCACACGGACGGTCTTCGTACCGGTGAAGTCCACGACGGCAGCCTCTTCGGTTCCCGCAGAACCCTCCATCGCTACCTCAGACTGCCTGTTGAAGATGAAGACGCCCCTCTCGCGGATGGGTTCATCGGCAGGGCCGTAACTGGTTGCGCGCACATCGTACGCATTGCCGTCACGGGTAACGCTGATGCCGCGCATCTCGACGTTCGGAGAGAGCGTCCCGGTGGATGCCGATGCGGAGAGACCACTTGTTATCATCCCGGGATTGACGGAGTATGGGTTGATCAGGCCGAACGGAGTATATCCTATCCAGCCCCGCTGGGAGGTGGTGACGCCCGGCGTGATGAGGAGGTACTCCACCTCCGATTTTCCGGTCGTATCGACGGTGAAGGTGCAGGCCCCGTTCGCGCCGGTCACGTTGGTCGCAACACCGTTCTCCGTGTAGAGGAAGACGGTCTTTCCGGGCGTGGCGCCGGATTCACCCTTCTTCGGATCGTAGGTGTAGACCTCTGCCGTGATGGTCGCCGTATCGGAGGGGACCGACGCGTAGGCTTCCTGGTCCCAGGTCGCCGGCCAGTCACAGGTTTTCTCGATGTAGGTCAGGTTCCCGTCGTAGAAGTCCTTGTAGACCGGGGGCGTGCTCCGGTGCATGAGCCAGGGCTCGAGCGTCCCGTAGACGAGAACCGTGGTCACTTCCCCGGGGGACTGGGCCATGGGCACGTAGTCATACGGGGAGGCGAACCGGACGATCGCTATGTAACCGTCCTTCGGCATCGTGAAGTTGAGGAGCCCGATGCCGTTCGTCAGGCTGACGGTGCCCGTGCGGGTCTCCGGCTTCATCCCGGCGATCTCGGCGAGGAGCGCCTGCATATCGGCCTCGCCGGGTGCGGAGAGCGCCCGGGCGCCTGCCGACGAGAGCGAGAGGACCTCGGTCTCCGTCAGCGTCGTGACGTAGACGTCGAACTTCTTGCTCACGGTCTTCTGGCCGTAGGGCGACATGGCCCTGATACCGAGGTTGACCTTCTCTCCCGGCGGACAGATGGCCCAGGATGGGAAGGGCATGGTGTGCTGGTAGGCGGACTGCTGCCCATCAGAGATGAAGACGCTCCCTGCGCTCCGGTCGTCAAGCGAGAGGGAGAGGTAGGTCTCATCGAGAGGTCTTCCCTCGAGGTCGAGCGAGTACTGGATGACGCCGTCTGCCGGGGTAAGCACCTCGTCGACGAGGGTATCGGTGGAGTTCTTGACCTTGAAGGCGACGTCATCGCCGTAGGCCGAACCGTCGGCGGCGAGAAGCGGGTACTTGATCTCGACGGTCGCGTTGTGAGCCACCCGGTAGATCGTCCCGGCGTAGATGGGAACAGCCGGAGCCGGTGTCACGGTCGGGGTCGGTGCGACCACCGGGTACTTATACACCTGGCCCTCCACCTTGAGGTCGCCATAGGTTATCCGGGCGTACACAGACTTGTAGTCGGGAACGTCGGATATGTCTGCGGGGTAGCAGACGTACCCGTTCTCAACGGTCGTGAGCGTCCGGTTGTCGATGTAGAGATTGTACTCGTTTGGATATTCGCCCGCGACATACCACACGCTGAGATTAAGGTCTTCCCCTGCCATGGGCGCCCCTGCGGTCGTGTTCCAGAGGACCGCCATGATCGGGAGGGTGTCGCCCGTCACGCTGTTGCCGAGGGGTCCCCCGATGAGTTCGCGGAGGACCCCGTCGGAGGGTTTCGTCCCGCTAAGGCCACCGGTGACGTTCACCGCCTCGTAGGCGTTGATCCTGCCTGCACCGTAAGCGTTGTTCGGCTGCATCGCCGGCAGGATGGCCCCGCCTTCGCCGATGTGGACCGCAGTCTCCATCAGGGCGGCCTTCACGTCGGCAGGCGTAAGCGTCGCGTTACCCGAGAGCATCAGAGCCGCCGCCCCGGCAACGGCCGGGCAGGCCATGGACGTGCCCTGCATGGAGGCGTACCACCCTTCGGGGTATGCCGATATGATGCCGACACCGGGTGCCATGACGTCGGGCTTGATGTAGGGACTCGTCCGGTTCACCGGCCCCATGCTGCTGAAGGACGCACGGTAGTCCATCAGGTAGTCGGTGGCGCCGACGGTGATGGCGTCTTTTGCGGTTCCCGGCGTGCCGATGGTTGAAGTGCCGTACCAGCCGTCGTTCCCGGCGGAGACCGCGACGACGGTGCCGCCCTTGACGATGTTGTTGACGGCGGTATCGAGGATGGTCTCCCCGTTGGACTGGTAGCACTCGGAGAGCCCGATCTCCTCGATCCAGACCTCAGCTGCTCCAGTGTTCGTGACGTTGAGTTTCCAGACCCCGTTCCAACCGGCGGTGTTCGAGGCATAAGGTGCCTTGAAGTAGTAGCAGTTATCATCCTGGTCGAAGCCGAGCCAGTCAACCTCAGCCCCGCTGGCACTCCTGCCCTGAGCATCGGTCAAGGTGATCGTGAGGTTCGCCAGGGGGTCCGCGAAGCCATAGTCGGCCGCAGTGGCGTAGTAGTACGGGCCCCTGACCCTGACCGATCCGATCACGAACTGGGGCTCATAGAGGACACCGAAACTCTCGTGCATCTGCGATGAGATAACAAGTGAAACAGTCTGATTCTCGCCCTCGGAGAGGGAGAAGTCACTCTCGGATTCGTCGCGGGAGACATAGGTTCCAAGGCTCATGGAGACGACGTCGGCCCCGTTCTCGACCGCCCACTGGACGCCGTCGAAGATGGTGCTGAACGGACCAGATCCTCCACTGTCGAGGACTTTTGCCCCGATCAGGTTCGCTCCGGGCGCGACGCCCAGGGTCACGGTTAGTCCTCCCTGGCTGACCGTGCCGCCTGCTGCCGTACCGGCGCAGTGGGTGCCGTGGCCGTTGTCATCGTAGGGAGTCTCGTTCAGCCCATCGACGAAGTCGGCGAATGCGGCGACGCGGCCGCCGAACGCGGGGTGGTTACCGTCGATACCGGTATCGATGACGGCTATCGTCACGCCTTCACCGGTGTTCCCGCTCTTCCAGACGGACGGCGCCTCGATGAAGTCTGCGCTCCAGACGGTGGCGTACTCGTTATCAGGCTGGCGGATGTAGTCGGGGCTGATCGTTGAAGAGACCTCCGCGACCGGGTCGTTCACTGTGACAATCAGGTCGGGCTCGATGCGGCTGACCCCCGGGATCGCGGCAAGCCGGTCCAGGGTCGCCGGGTCGGCCTCAAGCCAGACTGCGTTTGCGATCCAGTAGGATCGAGCGGTCTTGAAAGCTGTCGAGTCGACCGCCCTGACGGTCTGCAGCACCTGCGCCTGCCGGCTCAGAGCATCTGCTTTGAGCTGGCCAAATGACGAAAACTGCTGCGGCTGTTCATTTAAGACCAGGAAAACCGGGACTCGCTCCCCCGCCGGCTGGGGCGGGGGATCTCGTATGGCAATCCGGTCGTCATCTGGCAGGGCGCTTGCTGTGCCCGCCAAAAGCAGTACAAAGAGCAGGATCATCAGGCCTGCTCGTAATTTCGACAGTTTCATGGTAATCACCAGGAATCAGACGATAATAGGTTAAAGAATTAGATCAAGATATATACGTTTCGATTAAA
>ERZ747221.4396-NODE-4396-length-10301-cov-3.180458_pt1 | contig 10301 bp, 9 predicted proteins | sample MGYA00374949_ERZ747221 | MGnify/ENA primary metagenome ERZ747221 (study PRJEB28779, sample SAMN05720172) | bioreactor metagenome | isolation source: Anaerobic biogas reactor | place: USA:Washington, USA | collected 2015-08-08 ... | reverse complement strand
GCCGTGGCATTTCCGTCAGGCGCAGGTTGGTGTATCCGTATCCATGGGCACCTGCTTACCGTAAAATGAACTGTCCGTATTCCGCCTCACGAGTATCGCTGTGGCACGTACTTATTCATTTCTTGCTCAGAATTGTACAAAATTGTCGTGCACCCCCAGGTAATCTTGCGTTTGCAGCTGGTAAAGGCGGCTGTACAGGCCGCCGGAACGCAGCAGGGCCAGCGGTGTTCCCTGTTCAGTGATCTGTCCGCGTTCGAACAGGACTACCCGGTCGGCATGGACGGCCAGCGACATTTTGTGGCAGATGAACAGCACTGTTTTCCGGCCCGCATACCGGCGCATACCGGCGAAAAGCTCGTGCTCGGCCTCCGGGTCGAGTGCGCTGGACGGCTCGTCAAATAGCAGGATGGCGCTTTCCTGGGCAAACGCCCTGGCCAGGGCGAGCTTCTGGATCTCGCCGCCGGACAACTGGACTCCGCTGTCGGAAAATTCACGTGTGATCGCCGTCTCCAGACCCTGCGGCAGCTGCCTGACCCGACCCTCCAGACGCGCCTGTCGCACGGCCGACTCGATGTTGCCGGCCTGCACGGCGGGCCGCCCCAGCGCGATGTTCTCCGCCAGACTGAACGCGTAGTGCTGGAAATCCTGCATGACGACCGCGAAGCAACGCCGCAGCGCGCGGATGTCATAGCGGCGAATGTCCACATCGTCGATCAGGATCTGGCCCTCCTGCGGATCATAGAAGCGCAGCAGCAGGCGAACCAGGGTCGACTTGCCTGCCCCGTTGTGCCCGAGCAGCGCCACCTGTTCGCCGGCCGCGATCGATAAGCTAAGATCGCGAAACACCGGTTCGCAGCCGGAGTAGGCGAAGGAGACATGTCGAAATTCGATGCTGTGCGCCTGTGACGGATCAAGCAAAAGCCCCTCTGTGACCTCGATGCCCGGCTGCGATTGCAATAGGTCCTGGACGGTTTCCAGGTACAGGCTATGCTCGTATAGCTGCGGCACCCGGGCGAGCAGGCTGTAAAGCTGGTCCCCGAACTGAAAAACGCCGTTGAACAGGGCCGAGAAGCCGCCGATGCTGATCGCGCCGGCGAAAAAGCGCGTCACCAGGTAGGACAGCGTGATCACGACAAACAGGCAGTCGTTGAGCAGTTTTTCCAAGCCGCTGAAGACCCACATTCTGAGGCCTTGGCGTTTCAACAGCCCCGTCAGTGAACCGGTCGTGCTTCGGTAGCGTCCGACCAGGAAGGGATTCATGGCAAACAGGCGAAGTTCGCGCGCGTATTGAGGTTCGTAATAGACGCGCTGGATATACTTGACCTGGCGTTCCGGAAGCGTGCGCTCAAGGTATTGGCGAAAACCGAGGCGACTGCGCTTCAGGTTGAGGGCGAACATCAGGGCGGCGCCGCATGCGGTCAGCAGCAAGACAAAAGGATCCAGGCTGAGCAGGATCGCCGTCAGGGTGACGAGCGACAAGAGGTTGCCGATCAGGCCGCAAAGGGTCTGGACGACCCCTTGGGGACGGGTATTGGCTTCGCTGATTGCCCGGCTGCACCGGTTGTAGAAAGCGCTGTTTTCTGTCACAGACAAGTCGAGCAGCCCGATGCGCTCCAGCAGGTCGGCGCCGAGAGCGCCGGCGATCCGAACCCGGGCCGCCGGTTCGTAAACGGTGTTGTACCAGGAGCGGAAAAGGGCCGTCAGGGCCGTCAGCAGGGCGAACGCGAGCAGGATCAGGCTGGTCGCGCGGCTGTCCCGCGCGGTCAGGGCGTCGATCAGGAGCTTGATGCCCAGCACGCCGGTCAGGGGCGCCGTCACGCCGGTCAGCGAAACCAGCAAGGTCCAGGGGAAGTACGACGGGCAGGCGCCGCGAACCAGCTTCAGCGCGAACAGGCTGTTGTGCAGCACCTTCACGGCCGGCACAACCCGTTCATGATCAAGTCGGCGGCCTCCGCGACCAGGTCGGACAGGCTTCGGCCTCTCATCCGGCCGGCCTTGGATAACGCGTGCAGGAAGGCCAGGTAGGCGCCGGCCAAGCTCAGGGGGTCGCCGCGCCGCAGCAGCCCTTCACGCATACCGTTCTCGAGCAGGCCCGCGATGTAGCGCACATAGGCTTCCCGGGCCTCGCGAACCCGGCTTGCGGCCGCCGCGTCCAGGCCGCCCGACTGGTCGCGCATGATCAGATCGACTAGCTCCGGGTAGTCCTGGCAGGCCTTGAGGTTTTCCCGGACCAATCCGTCCAGGACCTGGCGGACGGTATCGGAGCGGCTCAGGATGCGCTCGATCTGCCGATGCAAATCGTCGATGCCTTCCGATACGACGGCGGCAAAGAGATCGGACTTGCTGCGGAAGTTGTAATACAGCGACCCCTTGGCCACGCCGGCCGCCTGGGCTATTTCGTCCATGCCGGCCGCGTCGAACCCGTGCCGGGAAAAGATCTGGACGGCGGCTGAGATAATCTGATCGCGAACCATACCATCACCTCATTTAGACTGACTGGTCAGTTTAAATTATGGCATGCAGCCAATGCTCTGTCAAGGGTGCCAGCCGCGGCAAAGAAAAGCCCGGCTGCTTAGGCCGGGCCGCGTGTTTCAGGTGCTGGGCTGGCTCTGCCGCAAGAGCAGGACCCAGTCGTTGTGACCGGCCGGCTTGACCGGCGGTGTGAAACGAATCTGACCTGGCTGATCGTAACGGTACAGGAACGAAAAGACACCGGCGGCGGGGTCGAACCAGCTCGCGTCCGCCAGGGGCCAGCCAAGCGCAGACAAGTCGAGCCGGAACGGTTCGCCGTTATAGCGGTAGACCAGGACGAAGCCGGTGCCGGCAAAGACGGCGACGCGGTCGTACTGCCGGCCCTGTTCCTGAGCGAGCAGTTCGTCGGCCGGCCGGCCGCTGGCAAAATCCAGCGATGTCATCAGCTGGTGCAGGTGGCCCATCTGACCGCTGCCCGGATCGTGCATCGCCTCCTGCCAGGGTGACTTGACCCCGTAGGCGCCTTTGCCGCTGCCCCGGTAGAACTGCATGATCGCGCTATGGCCGTAGGTGTGGCCGCAGGCGCCGGCCAGGACGGACCAGTAGGCGTAGCGGCGCACGTCGTGATCTTGCCAGAACGGCTCTCTGGCGTCGTGCAGGCCTTGCGGGATCTGCTCGTAGGAGGGCTCGGCGTCCAGGGTCGGACGCAGGATGGCCGCCGCGTGATCGCGCAGGACATAGCGCCAGTTGTCTTCGCCGAACCGGCCTTCCTTGACGTCGTTGTCGTCCCAGGCGCCCAGGCTGACCTGGTCGTAGCGGCGGTGCCCGGACTGGAACATGTGGAAGTCCAGCCAGTCGGCTTCGGCGAACCAGAGCGACGACGTCGTCCGGCCGAAGGGATGGAAGGTGACCAGCTTGTCAGGACAACGGGCTTTCAATCTGGCGCCCAGCTGCATCCAGACATCGTAGCCATCGTCGCCGCGCACGTCGCCGCCGGTTACCCAGATGATATTGGGCCGCCGGCCATAGCGATTGGCCAGAAAATCGGCGTAGATCTGAACGTTATCCTGGTTGAGCAGGCCGTTTTTGACCATTGAGCCCCAGCAGGGCAGCAGTGCCGTATAAAGGCCGTGCGTTTCCGCCAGACCGACGACCTGGTCGACATGGCGCCAGTAGGCTTCTTGCTGTTCAGGACGGGAAAAGTTAAAACCGGCCAGGAGCGAGTCCGGTTTGTCCGGGCCGGGGATGAAATGAACCAGGGTCGCCTGGATCACGTTGAAGTGCTTGTCCCGGCGGTTGCGCAGGTAGCGCTCCGATTGAGGCAGGTCAAGCTGCGTGAAAAGCAGCCAGGCTGTGTCGCCCAGCCAGAAAAACGGCCGGTCGCCATTTTCCAGAGTGAGCCGGTTGGCTGCGACGTGCAGCGGGCCGTGGGTCCAGGGGTGGTCAGCGGGCATGGGATCTCTCCTTTTTCGGGCAGCAGAACGGCCGTTTGGGTCAATCAAAACAGGAAACAGCCTGCCTGTCAATAACACAATCCATAACAAAGGCCTTTCCGCAAAGGCGGAAAGGCCGGGATGCATCCGTCGATGAAATGGGTCAGAACAGCTTCTTGACCTTGCCGAGCAATCCGCCGGCGTCGTCCGCGGTCATTTTGGCCTTGATGCCGTCCACGACTTGCTTGACCTTATCGTCCGGCAAATCAATGCCGATCACGGATTCGACAGCCTTGACCGGATCTTCCTTGAATTTGGCGGCCAGCGTCTTGTCTGTCTTGATTTTCTCAACGATCTCTTCGATTTTTGCCTTGATATCCATCGTTTTTCCTCCCGAGTCGATTAAGATACTTCTATTATCCCCCCGCTATCCGGATCTGTAAAGGCACATTGTCACACAGGGGCCAGAAACAGGCCGCCAAGTGTTGCAGATGCTGCTTGCCTATGCCATGATGTCTATGGCTGAATCCGTTAACCGGCCTGCCGAACCGCGACGATGGGAGTTTTGCCATGTGCTCGACGCGAAATGAGGGTCCTGAAGACCGCGATGCGGTCACCCAATTGGTCGATTACCTGCGGGGACTGCTGAACAAGGAACCAGGCCGTCCGCTTTACGAACGTTACCAGGCGGTGCTGGACAAAGTGACGCCGCGCCAGACGCTGCGCGCCTACCACCTGCTGTACGAAGCGGGGACACCCGTCGCGGATCTGCTCGATATCCTGGACAAGTCGATCAACGCCTTTCATCGCGCCCTCAAGGCGATAGACTGGCCGCGGCCGGGTCCGGACAGCTTCGCCGGTTACCTGCTCCAGGAAAACGCCGCCCTGCTGGCTCGTCTGGACGCCATCCGGCAGCAGATCATGCATCCTGAAAACGGCGGGGACGGCACACTGCTTCTGGCGATCAACGACCTGCAGACCTTCGAGGCCCATTACACCAAGAAAGAGAACATCCTCTTTCCCTTCCTGGAGCGCAAGGCCCCCTATTTCAAAGGGCTCGGCATCATGTGGGCCTTGCACGACGAGATTCGCCGTCGGCTGAAGCAGGCCCGTCAGTGCCTGAACGACCCGGCCTGCACGCAGCAGGAACGCCGTGTCATCCTGGGCAAGCTCTTGTTTGGCCTGCACGGCATGGTCTTCAAAGAAGAGCTGATCCTCCTGCCGGAGGCTTCGGCCGTGCTGGAACCGGCGGAATGGGACGAGATGCTGCGCCAGTGCACCCCTGATTTGTTTCCCTACATCGACAATCCGCCGCAAAGCGTTGTGGCGGATGAACCGCTCGCCTCGGAGGAGGTCGTGCTGCAGACCGCAACCGGCAGCCTGACCGCCGCCCAGATCGAGCAGATCTTCGCCGCGCTGCCGGTCGATATGACCCTGGTTGACGGCCAGGACCGGGTGCGTTTTTTCTCGCGGCCCAAAGAACGGATCTTCCCCCGCTCGCCGGCAATCATCGGCCGCGAGGTGGCCCATTGCCATCCGCCCCGAAGTGTCGACAAGGTGCTGGCGATCATCGAAGCTTTCCGCCAGGGCCGCGAAAACCAGGCGACATTTTGGATCCGGCATCGCGGGCGGTTCATCTTGATCCAGTACTTTGCCCTGCGCCGGCGAGACGGCACGTACCTGGGTACGCTGGAGGTCAGCCAGGATATCACGGGGCTGCGCCAGCTGGAAGGCGAACGGCGTTTGCTCGCCTGGCAGGATGAAGAAACAAACACCAAGGAGGTGCAACATGAACATACCTGAACTGGTCAAGGTCAGGCAGACTTTTGCGGCCGATCGCCTTGAAGACATCGAAAAAACCGTGGGCTTGGAGATCGAACGCGTCGCGGCGCCGATCCGGCCGGGCGACCGGATCGCGATCACGGCCGGCAGCCGCGGCATCGCCAACCTGGCCCGGATCGTGCGCGCGGTGGTGGCGGAACTGAGAAGCCGCGGCGCCGAACCATTTATCGTGCCGGCCATGGGAAGCCATGGCGGTGCGACCGCTCAGGGCCAGGCTGACCTGCTGGCTGGATACGGCATCACGGAAGCGGCGGTCGGCGCCCCGGTTCGTTCGTCGATGGAGGTTGTCGAACTGCCGCGGGGCGAGCTCGAACATCCCGTCTACCAGGATCGGCTGGCCCATGAGGCGGACGGCATCGTCGTGCTCAACCGGGTCAAGGTGCATACCGATTTCCACGGCGACACGGAAAGCGGGCTGCTCAAGATGTGCGTCATCGGGTTGGGCAAGCACCGCCAGGCCCTGGCTATGCACCGCTACGGCGTCCATGGCATCCGGGACCTGCTGCCGCCGGCCGCCGAGCAGATCATCGGCCACAGCAAGATCCTGTTTGGTCTGGGCATCGTCGAGAATGCCTACGACGAGACCGCCGTGATTCGGGCGATCCGCCCGGAGGAGATGCGCCGCGAGAAGATGAAGCTGCTCGAGATCTGCCGGCGCAACATGCCTCGCTTGCCCTGCGACGCGCTCGATCTCTTGATCGTCGACCAGATGGGCAAGGACATCAGCGGCAGCGGCATGGACACGAACATCATCGGACGCATGTCGATCCGCGGCGAGATGGAGCCCGAGCGGCCGCGCGTGCGCACGCTGGTGGTGACAGACCTGACCGATGCCAGCCATGGCAATGCCGCCGGCATGGGACTGGCTGATTTCATCACCCGCCGGCTCCAGGGCAAGATCGACTTCCAGGCGACCTACGAAAACATCCTGACCAGCACGTTTAACGAGCGGGGCAAGATGCCGATCGTGGCGGATACCGACCGCCAGGCCGTCCAGTACGCGATGCGGACCTGGGGCCCCGTCGCTTCGGAAGACGCCGCGATCGCCCGCATCCGGGATACGCTGCACCTGGGCGAGCTATACGTCTCCAAACCGGTTCTGGAACGCTGCGGCCAGCTGGAGATCATCGGGCCTGCGACCGGTTTGTTTGATGAAACCGGTTCATTAAAACCTTTTTAGGGCCTGTTTTGGTCTTAGAAAAAGAGGCGAATGGCGGTTACGAGCGTCAGGCCGAGCACCAGGAAGCGGAACGCCTTTTCGTTCAGTTTCTGGATCAGCCAGATGCCCGCGCGGATGCCAATGTAGATCAGGGGCACCGTCAGCAGAACCAGCAGCACGATCGGCCAGCTGATGCTCTGCCAGACGAAAATCTGGACGGGGAGTTTAAGCAGGTTGACGATCATGAAAAAGACGGCTGACGTGCCCAGAAAGTTTTTCTTGTTCAAGCCGATCGCCAGCAGGTAGACGGCGAAAATTGGTCCCGCAGCGTTGCCCACCATCGAGGCGAAGCCGCTCAGTACGCCTGCCAGCAAAGCAAACCAGCGGCTTTGCGGCACCGTGAAAGCCGCGCCGCGGATCTCCCGGTAAACCATCAGGACCAGGCAGACCAAAACGACAGCCGCGATCAGAATCTTGAACTGGCGGTCGTCGATCACGTGCCCGGTCAGAGCACCGGCGGCGATTCCGACGACGGCGGCCGGCAGCAGGCTGCGGATCTCGTCCCAGCGCACGCCCCGGTGGTAAGCCCGGACTGCGAACATGTCGCCGATGATCAGCATCAGCAGCATCAGGCCGGTCGACTGGCGCCCGCCCCAGACCGCCGCCATCAGGGGGATGGTGACCAGCGTGATGCCGCTCAATCCCGCCTTGTTCATGCCGACCGCCAGGGCCACGACCAGGACCACCAGAAGTTGGACCCAGGTCACATCAAGAAAACGCAAAAGTTCCATGGCAATCATCTTAACACATTGATGGCGGATGCGATATGCTTTTTCCATGGCTTGTGACGCCGCACCGATCGATCCGGTCTATATAGGTGAAGGGTGTCCGGATGATAGCAAGAGAGACAGGAGAGGGCATGGATGACCAGCAGATTATCGAGCTGTACGAACAGCGCTCAGAGGCGGCCATAGCCGAGACGGTCCGCAAATACGGGCGCTTATGCCACAGCATCGCCGGTCGTATTTTGCGGCACCGCGGTGACGCCGAAGCCTGTGTCAACGACACCTGGTTGCGGGCCTGGAACGCTATCCCGCCGCAGCGTCCGGTTAACCTGGCTGCTTTTCTAAGCAAGATAACGCGCAACCTGGCCTTGAATATGCTGGAGCGGGAGACGGCCCGCAAACGCGGTTCCGGGCAAGTACTGCTGCTGCTTGACGAACTGGCCGCTTGCCTGCCGGCCGGCGGTGATGCCGCCCAGCTGGAGGAGAATCTTGACCTGACTGACTTGCTCAACCGCTTTCTGGGCGGCTTGCCGCTCCAGAACCGCCAGATTTTCCTGCGCCGGTACTGGTATTGTGACTCGATTCGCGAGATTGCCCAAATGTTCCGCATGGGCGAAAGCCAGGTCAAGATGATCCTGCTGCGCGCCCGAAGCGAACTCAGGCAGCTCATGCAGAAGGAGGAAATCATATGAAAAAACCGATGCAGTTGCTGCAATCGCTCGGTCAGGTTGACGACACCTACATCACCGAGGCGGCAGCGCCAAGAGCGCAGAGCCTGCGCCGCGGCTGGCTCAGGTGGGGTGTTCCGGCCGCATGCCTGGCACTGGCGCTGGCTATAGGAATCCCAATGCTGCCTGTTTGGCTTAACCGGCTCCCGCTGTCAGACGGTTCCCGCAATGTCGAGGTCCGTTATGTCAACCAGGTGCCCGCTGGTTCGGTCTCGGTTCAATCCCTGCTGGAGTGGCTCAGCGAGGATGAACTGTTGACCCGATGGAACCCAGTCCTGGTCCGGGGCACAGTCAGGCGGATCCGCAACCTCGAGATCCGATTCGGCTCCACCACGGCACACCGGGCGCTGGCTGAGATCGCGGTCGAGACCGTCTACCGCGGCGCCGTCGAGCCGGATTGCCGTCAACGGGCTGATCCTGACGCCGAACGGGGAGGTCGGCGGGCTCGACACCGAGGGCCTGGTCACGATCAACGGCACGCCCTTGAAGTGCTTGGCCCAGTATTTCTCGAGCCAGGCCTCGATCCGCTCCGGCTGCCCCAACCACTCGCGTCCGAACCGCACCTGGGCCGGACCCTGCTTCAACCAATCCGGCAGATCGTCGCGTTCGACCAGCCGCCTGGCGCACCACGACTGCTTCAACGCCCACGCTTTGTAGATAGCCGCCGCGTCGCGCCAATCGGCCGCCGCCCCGTGCGCGGCGCGAAACACGCCGGCCACCACGGGGAACGCCAGGCGAAACGGTTCTTTCAAATCCTGCCGCATCGGGTGGCGCCAACCCAGCACGATGCCGCCGGTCGTTCGTTCGGCCGCCAGCGTCTTGGGGTAACCGGCCGGGTCCTCGCAATACGTCACCGCGCCGCCTTTCGGCCCGTAGTAGCACCCGAATTGCGCAGCCAGGCTGCCGGGCTGCGTTCCCGCCGCCGCTCGTCCCGGCTTCCACTGGTGCGGGCGCTCCAGCACTCCGCCCTTCGTCGTGCCGAGCACCAGCCCATCGCCCGCGCCGTCGCCCTCCAGCGGCGCGGCCAGCGGCAGCAGCGGATAATCCACGCGCTCGACGATTGTCCCCGGTCCGCCCTCGACGCTGATGCGAAACCGGAATAACCCGTCCACCCCGGGCTCCACGCCACAGACCGCGGCCAGGTCCCGGTCCCCAATCCCCTCAAACCGCAGCCGCACGCCGCCCCCCTCGATCCGCTTCACCCCCTTCGCGTCGCGCGAGGAGAGTCGCAAGGGCTTCATCGGATCGGCGCCGGGCGGGATCACGACCAGGCGAAACAGCTCTTGGCCCCCGCCGGTCAACTCCAATCCCGCTGCTGGATCCGCCAACCGCAGCAGCGCTCCGGTCGCCCCGTCGAGCTCCAGGCGGGCGGCCCCGCTGCGGGCTTCAAGCACCTCGGCGGCGGCCGGCCCCCCGGCGGCAAGCGCGACGGCGGCAAGCGCGGCGGCAAGCGCGGCGGCAAGTGCGCCGATCGTGCCGCAGAGCTCCCGAAGCCGTGTCCCGGCAAGCGTCCGGTCCCGCAGGACCTGGAAGGTTCGTTGTCTGCCCCGGTCGAAAACTCGTCGCGATTCCATGTCCAAGAATACCCCACTCTCGTTTGCTCAGTTCGATCGGCCACACGCACCGCCCGGCAAGGCGGGACGGCCTCGATTCGATCGCCAGTCCTCGCGCTGCTGGATTGTAAGGCAGCCGGGTCGGTTGCCGCTACCCGGCGCGCGGATGGAACAGCGGGTGGCAAGCCGCGATGCGGATTGCCCGCAACCGTTCGAAACGGGCCCGGTCGCGCAGCGAGAGCTTCATGAGCAGGTGCTGTCGTTCGCGATCGAGCTGGCCGAGGGTGACCAGGATCGGTTCGACCGCGCGCACTGGCCCGATCTTGCGC